>Ga0315907_10000721_pt1 | contig 46545 bp, 34 predicted proteins | sample LakEriMetagenome_3_FD_203525 | JGI IMG/M metagenome (GOLD analysis project Ga0315907, IMG submission 203525) | Freshwater fungal communities from buoy surface, Lake Erie, Ohio, United States - Buoy 12 MA123 | ecosystem: Environmental > Aquatic > Freshwater > Lake > Lake biofilm | place: USA...
CGCCCTCGTGTCCTCCGACGTGGCCGCGTTACTTCGAGCGAGTTCTATGAGTGAAGTACGGTGTGGGTTCTTGCGCTTCAGGAAAGGAAGCGGTGAGGAAGCCAACGGTTACCGAAGACGAAAGCCTACATGCGCTCGAGCAAGCTGACGCAGGCGATCCGGTTGGGGATGTTTATCGGCAGATGGGTATCAGCGAAGCGACGCTCTACGTTTGGAGGAAGCGATAGGCGAACCTAGGACTTCTTGAGGTGCGGGAGCTGCGCTAACTTCGAGACAAGAACGCGCGCCTGAAGGGCGCAGTAGCCGATTTGCCGCTGGTTCGCGTAATCACTGAGCCTTCCAAGGTTATGGGACTTTATTTGTCGTTGAAATGGACGCTAAACCCGTTCGGTAGTCGCATTGTACCGTGTGTGTCTACGTCAAAAAACTCGACGCGTGTCGCACCGTTGTCGCACCAAAGCTTTTATTCAGTAACCGATTGATTAAGTTAGGGTGATTCGAGGGCGCGGGGTTTGAAAATCCGCGTGTCGTTGGTTCGATTCCGACCCCGGCCACCATCCTCCAAGATCCCTGTCCGGTCTCGCCGAAGACCTGCCCGAGGACTCTCGTATGGATTTTCCGCCGACCCGCCAAGCTGCGCTGGCGCGCATCGACGCGGTCCGTCCGGAAGACTATGCCCGCAGCCGCAACGCGATCGCGGGCGCCGTCACCTATCTGTCGCCGTACATCACGCACGGCTTGGTCAGTCTGCCCGAGGTGCTCGCCGGTGTGACGGCCCGTCACCCGCTCGACGTGCAGCACAAGTTCGTGTTCGAGCTCGGTTGGCGGGAGTACTTCCGCCATGTCTGGGGCCATCGGGGCATGGGGATCATGGACTCGTTGCATGAAGGCGTATTGCCCGATGCCCGATACGCCTCGCAGCTGCCGACGGACATCCGTGAAGCCGCCACGGGTGTGCCGGTCATCGACAGGGCGGTGCACAGCCTGTACGCGACCGGCTACCTGCACAATCACGCGCGCATGTGGTTGGCGAGCTATGTCGTGCACCTGCGCAAGGTGCATTGGCGGGTCGCGGCCGACTGGCTCTATGGGCATCTGCTCGACGGCGACCTCGCGAGCAACCACCTCAGTTGGCAGTGGGTGGCCGGAACGGGCAGTCGTAAGCCTTATCTCTTCAACGCGGACAATGTCGCCCGTTACGCGCCCGCTGCATGGCACAGCTCGGGCAGCGTGATCGATCGGTCGTACGAGGCGCTGGATGCGATCGCGCGGCAGGTACCCACCCCGGTGCGCGCAGGAGACGACGCGTCGGCGGTCGAGTCCGCGCGCCTCGAGCCGCCACTGCGCACCGCGCCGCCTGCCGGACTCGGTGTGACGCCGCCCGATCCTGCGGCTGTCGCAGATCGTGAGGTGTGGCTGATCCATCCTTGGAATCTGGGTGACCTCCCGGAGTCGCTGCCGCAGGATACGGTCGTCGTGGGCCTCTTCCTCACCGATTTCCACCGCGCCTGGCCGTGGAGCGATCAGCGTTGGCGTTTCGTCGCGCAACGCATGGCCGAGCTCGCCCCGCTCCGTTGGCAAGGGGATGCGGCGTCCATCGGCGCCGCCTTGCAGGGCGCCCGTCAGGTGCGCAGCGTCGATGAACCCCATCTCAGGCCTTGGCTCGCGCGCTGGGCCGAATGCGAGGCGGCGCCCACGATCTTCCCGATGGTCGATCGGCGCTGTGATTCGTTCTCGCAGTGGTGGAACCGGGCTTCGCGCGGCGTCGGTGACGCCGCTGAGTTGCTGAGCGTCTGAGCCGCGCCTGCGATCAGTCCGGCAGGAGGTGACCGGTCTTCACGAAGATCGTGCAGCCCGTCTCGCTGAACGGCGTGTGTTGGCTCATGTGCGGGCTTCTGATCCACGACCCTTCAGGATAGGTGCCGTGCTCGTCCGAGAACACGCCGCGCACGACGAAGATCTCTTCGCCGCCGTAATGACGGTGGGTGCTGAAGCGGGTCTCCGGCGCCCAACGGACCAAGGTCGAACCGGCACCTTGGCGCATCAACGGCATGACGCTGAGACCCGGGACCATGCCCTGATGCCAAGGCGCGCTGCGGGTGTCGACGACCTCGCGCACCGTCTGGTCGGGCCCGAGATGGCGTAATTTCACGAACAAGGTGCAGCCCGTCTCGCTGAAGGGTGCGTGTCTCGATCCCGGCGGACTCATGAGGTATGAACCTGCGGGATAGTCGCCCGTCTCATCGCTGAAGACGCCGTCGAGGACCAGGATCTCCTCGCCGAGATCATGCGTGTGGGCGCTGAACCGGGCGCCCGGCTGGTAGCGGACGACGGAGGTCGCGCGGGCGACCTCGCCCCCTGTCCGGTCGAGCATGCGTCTCTCGACGCCGGCCTCAGGGCTCTCGATCCACGGCAGGTCGTGATGGCGCAGGACGACCCGTTGGCTGTAGTCTGGATTGATGAACATCGTCCGCTCTGTCGATCCGTTGCAAGCCCGAAGTCGTCGCGAGTCTACGCGGAGGCGTCGGTGGATTCCATTCACGGCCGCGCTGCTCGCTTTTCTTTGCGGGGCGCTGCCGCTGACGCCGATCGTCGCCGCGCCGGTGCCGGAGGCGCAGCGGATCCCGGTGGATCTGCGACGCACCACGCTCGTGGTCCGCGACATCGACCGTTCTTTGCCGCTCTACCGCGATGCGCTCGGGCTGACGGTGATCTACGACCAGGTGATCGGCGGTACGACGCGCCTCGTGCTGCTGCGCGCCAACGACGACTTCGTCGGCGTGCTCGGCCTGATGCAGCGGCTGAACCTCGCCGAGGCAGTCCCCCCGCCCGAATTCCGCAAGGCGCAGCCGGGCGATCCCATCCTGGTGTTCAACCTGCAGGATCTCGAGACGCGTTTCGAGCGGATCAGCGCCACGCCGGATGTACGGGTCGCCGAAGCGCCGCGCCGCATCGAGTACCCAGGTCCGGGTGGCAGCGTCATCCCGGTGCTGTTCAGCGCCGTCTGGGACGCTGACGGCAACTTCATCGAGCTGAACCGGATACTCGGCGCGCCCGCAGGGCGTTGAACAGCGCGTCAGCCGCGCGGGCGATCAGCCACGCAGTCGGCTGAACTGTACGGCGCCACCGTCGGCGGGGAGGGTGATGAGCATGCCGTCGTGACCGAGGTGCACGCCCGATTTGCGCACCTCGCTCACACCGCGCAGCCATGGCACTTCGATGAAGTCGAACGGCAGGGCGCGCCAGGGGATCGGCGGCGCGATGTGCGTGAACACGAGTTCGCGCACGCCCGCCTCGTTGGCCAATTGTGCGGCCTGCACGGGGGTGAGGTGGTAGTCGGTGGTGTCGCGCAGCACGCCAGCGAGCCGTCCATCGCCGCCCGTCTCGATCACGCCGGCCACCGTCTCGAGCATGTGGTGGGCCTCGGCCTCGCTTACGAGTACATCCGCACCGCGTGCTGCTGCAACGAGCGGCGGATAGAAGGTGGTGTCGCCGCTGATCACCACCGATCGCCCCCGATAATCGAAGCGGTAGGCGAACGCCGGGGTGACGGGCCGGTGGTCGACCTCGATGGCGGTGACCTTGACGCCGCCCTGCTCGAACACGACGGCGCTGCGGCCCTGCGGCGCTTCGCCCGTGCGTGCCAAGCCGATGAGGCGCGATTGCATCACCGCCGCGACCGGAGGCATCAGCCCCTTGCCGTGGTCGTGGTGCGCATGACGATAGCCGCTGTCGAGGGCGTAGACGGTGTTGAAGCCATCGACCACCTGCTCGACACCCTCCGGTCCGTGCACCTGCAGAGGTTGGCGCCGCCCCTGCGCCCAGCCCATGAAATTGAACTCGCCGAGCTCACCGATGTGGTCGGAGTGGAAATGCGTCAGGAACACATGCTCGATGCGGGTCACCGGTACGCGCCAGAGGGCGAGGTTCTCGCTCGCTTCAGGACCGATGTCGATGAGGAAGATCTGTTCGCCTGCCGCGATGATCGTGCAGGATTTCGCTGCATCCCTCGCCGGCATCGGGCTCGAGGTGCCGCAGAGCAGTACGCGCAGCGAATCGCTGTCCGGGGGCAATGGGTCTGGCCGCGAGACCTGAGCGCGCGCGCCGCGCTCGATCACGGCGTCCTGCAGCGTTGGCGAGAGGCGGAAGGCGACGTAAGCGGCGGCCGATGCCGCGATCGCGATCGTTGTGACGAGCAGAAGTGAGCTGAGCCGACGCTTCATGATGTCGTCCGTGACCAGAGGTACCCGGCGCGAATGTGACTGTTTGGTGGGTGCACTGCAAGTATGATCGCGGACGCAGGTGGATCCATCCTGTCATTCCGGTCGCGGTTCGGTGCTGTTTTGGGGTTCCGTCATACCGCAGCATCGGTCACACTGTCGGTGCAGGCGACAAGTGGCTTGCGACCCCCCCTAATCCTCTCCTGCTTTCTCCATCACCGGCTGCAACGATGAACTTCAGGGAACTGCGCGACGTCTTCGGCCTCTTCACCACGGGGGTCACCGTGGTGACGGCGGTCGGACCTGATGGCGAGCCGGTCGGCATCACCGCGAACTCCGTCACCTCCGTGTCGCTCGAGCCCCCGTTGGTCCTGTGGTGTCTCGCGAGCGCGAGCAGCAAGCTCGCGGCGTTCGCGCCGGGGATGCCCTTCGCGATCCATATCCTCGCCGCCGACCAAGCGGAACTGGCCTTGCAATTCGCGCGCCGTGGCACCCGTTGGCCCGACGATGCGTCACCTCCGGGGGCCGCTGCGTCGCCGCCGCAGGTCCCCGGCGCGATCGCGCGCATCGAGTGTCGCACCAAGGTGTGGTTCGAAGGCGGCGATCACAAGATCATCTTGGGCGCCATCGAGGATCTGCAGGCGCAGCCGGCCGCGCCTCTGGTGTTCCATGCCAGCCGTTTCGGTACGTTCACAGACCAGCCGGTGGCAGACCTTGCGCCGCTGCAGCGCAGGTCCTCCGGTCCCTGGGACTAGAACCCCCGGAACTGCGCGAGTTCGTCGACCGTGATGCGATCGCGCGGAAAATCATTGACCGGATGTGCGCGGTCGGGGTGTCCGACCGCCATGCCGCAATAGACCATCTCCTCGGGCGGCAGCGCGAAGCGCGCCGCGAGCTGCGGCCTGAACTGCGCCCAAGCTTCCTGCATGCAGCAGCCGAGCCCGCGTTCCTCGAGCAACAGCGCCACTGTCTGGATCAGCATGCCGAGATGGGCCCATTGTCCGTGCGCGACGCGACGGTCTAGGACGAAGAAGAGCCCCACCGGCGCATCGAACAGCTCGAAGTTGCGCGCCACATGGCGAAGGCGCGCGGGCTTGTCCTCGCGCGGGATGCCGAGCGCGCGGTACATGTCCTCGGCGAGCGCGAAGCGCCGCGTGCGCAGCGGTTCCCAGAGGTTCGGTGGATAGACCGGGAACTCGTCGTGGTTGGTGAGCGATGGCGTGCCCATCGACTCGAGCGCCATGCGCACCACGGCATCGCGTTCGTCGCCCGCCACGGCGATGATCTTCCACGCTTGGACATTGCTGCCCGAAGGTGCCCAACGCGCCGTGTCGAGCACCTCTCGTAGTGTGGCTTCGGATACAGGGGTGGGCAGGAACGCACGGATCGAACGGCGTTGACGGACGGCTTCGGTGACGGTCATGTGTACTCCGGTTCAGGTCATCGGTGTAGAGGCAGGGCCGTGTCCATGAAGATCTCGTCGATCTCGCCTTGGTCACCGGCTTGGGCGGCGCGCAAGGCTTGCGGTACATCGAGGTGCGGCCCCAGCGACTGGATGAAATCCCAAGCGTAGCGACGCAGGAAGTTGCCGCGCCGGAAGCCGATCCAGGTGAGGTGCTTCGGCAACAGGTGCGCCACCTCGAAAGAGACGAGATCCTCGTCTGCGGTGGGGTCCACCGCCATCGCGGCGATGATGCCGACACCCAGCCCGCTCCGGACATAGGTCTTCACCACATCTGAATCGCGGGCGGTCAGCGCGAAGTCCGGCTCGAGGCCCGCGCGTGCAAAGGCCTCCGAGATCGACGACGGCCCACTCAGGCTGAAGGCATAGGTCACGATCGGGTGCTGTGCGAGCTTCTCGAGCGTCAGCACCTTGCCGCGCATCCGCGCGAGTGCGTGACCGCGAGGCACGACCACGCGGTGATGCCATTCGTAGAGCGGCAGGCGTAGGCAGTGCCGGAACTCGTCCTGCGAGCCGGTGGCGATCGCAAGGTCGACATGCTCCGAGTCGATCATGTCGGCGATCTGCTCGGAGGTCCCCTGATGCAGGTGCAGCTTCACCTTCGGGTAACGCGTGCGGAAGCGCTCGATCACCGACGGCAGCACATAGCGCGCTTGGGTGTGGGTGGTCGCGATGGAGAGCGCGCCGCGGTCGACGGCGCGGGCGTCGAGCGACATGCCCTTGATCGCCTGTGATTCGCGCAGCATGCGCTGCGCGCGCTCGACCACGCGTTGCCCCTGTTGGGTGAGCCGTTTGAGGGCGCGGCCCTCGCGCACGAAGAGCTCGAAGCCGAGTTCGGACTCGAGCACGCGGATCTGGCGGCTGACGCCCGGCTGCGAGGTGTGGAGCTTCTGTGCAGCGGCAGAGATGTTGAGGTTGCACTCGACGATGGCGGCGAGGTAGCGCAGTTGCTGCAGCGTCATGCCGCGTCCGCCGCCGTGGGGCCCTCCGCGCGCGAGCGACCGCGCAGCAGGTCCACAGCCTTCTCGGCGATCATCACCGTGGGCGCGTTGGTGTTGCCGCCGATCAGCGACGGCATGACGGAGGCATCGATGACACGCAAGCCCTCGACCCCGCGCACCCGCAGTTGCGGGTCGACCACGCTCGCCGGATCGCTGCCCATGCGGCAGCTACCGACCGGATGGTAGACGGTGTCGCAGCGCCGGCGCAGCACATCGCGGATCGCCGCATCGTCATCGATACCGGCCGTGAACAGGTCACGGCCCAACCAACGTGCCAGCGACGGGGCTTTCAGCAGACGACGGGTGAGCTTGAAGCCCGCCACCATGTCGTCGAGGTCGGCGGGGTCCGAGAAGAACCCCGGATCGATGCGTGGCGCAACCAGCGGATCGGATGAGGCGAGCTCGACGCTGCCGCGGCTGCGCGGGCGCAGCACGCAGACGTGGCAGGAGATGCCGTGCCCGAGACGGATGCGGCGCGCATGGTCGTCGACCAGTCCGGTCACGAAGTGCAGCTGGATGTCCGGCGCGTCGAGGTCGGGGCGCGTGCGCAGGAAACCGCCGCACTCGGCGAAGTTGCTGGTGAGCATGCCGCGACGCTCGCGGCGGAAGCGGCCGAACTCTCGCAGCACGCGTGCGGTGCCCGCGAAAGACAGGCCGAGGGTGTCGAGGCTCGGTGACTCGAAGCCGAAGATGAAGTCGGTATGGTCCTGCAGGTTGCGGCCGACGCCGGGTGCGTCATGCACCACATCGATACCGGACTTCTGCAGCAAGGCTCCCGGGCCGATGCCCGACAGCATCAACAACTGCGGCGACTGCAACGCTCCGCCCGCGAGCAGCACCTCACGGCGCGCTAGCAGTCGACGTCGTCGGCCACCCTGCAGGACCTCGGCGCCGATCGCGCGCCGACCCTCGAACAGGATGCGCAGCACCCGGGTGCGGGTCTCGACGCGCAGGTTCGGCCGTCGACCGATGTGCGGGTGCAGATAGCCGCGCGCCGCGCTCCAGCGCTCGCCTTCGTGCTGGGTGACCTGGTACACGCCGAGCCCTTCCTGTTCGGCGCCGTTGAAGTCGTCGTTGAGCGGCAGGCCGGATTCCCGCGCGGCGTCGATGAATCGCTGGTGGAAGGGGTTGTCGGTACGCAGGTCCGATACCCGCAGCGGACCGTCTTGTCCGTGGAAGGGCCCGCCCAAACGCCCGTTGCCCTCGCTCAGCCGGAAATAGGGCAGCACCTCGTCGTAGGACCAGCCGGTCGCGCCCTCCGCCGCCCAACGGTCGTAATCGCTGCGATGCCCGCGGATGTAGACCATCGCATTGATGGCCGAGGAGCCGCCGAGGCCACGACCGCGCGGCTGGTAGCCGCGACGACCACCGAGGCCGGGTTGCGGGACCGTCTCGAAACCCCAATTGTTGATCCGCGTCGGGATCATGGGCCACGCGCCGGCCGGCAGCCGCACGAACCAGCTGTCGCCGGTGCCGCCGGCTTCGACCAATGCCACCTGCAGCGACGGATCCTCGCTCAGACGCCCGGCGAGCACGCAGCCCGCCGAGCCGCCTCCGAGCACCAGGTAGTCGACCGTATCTGCCTCAGGCGCAGTCATGTTCACCCCTTCAGCCGGACTTGCATCGCCACCCGTTCGAGGCGGGGGATGTCGAGGTCCAAAAATCCCTCTCCGCCAAGACCGCGCAGCCAGCTGCGCGCCGTGTCGCGGTCGGCGTCCGGCATCGCGCGGAATGCATCGAGCACACCCTGCATCTTCCAGAGCGTGAAGGGGATCGCAAGTCGCGTGAACCGGTGTTCACCCATCGGGAAGGTGACGGGGCCGAGCGTCCGGCTGAGCAGGGCGCCCTTGGGGCGGGTCTGCGCCGTACGCTGCGTTTCATCGAGGATGCCCTGCACCATCGGCAGGAATTCGCCGCAGATGATCCGCAACACGGGTTCCAGAGTGGGCGGGATCGTGTCCTCCGGCGCCTCCGGTGTCGGCGCACCGTATCGCGCGCGCACGGCGTCGTGGTCGAGGCTCGCCATGCGATCGATCCAGTCTCGCAGGCGTGGCCGAGGGTCGATCCACTCGCGCTTCGGCCAGGGGTCGCGTCCGAGGTGTCCGTACATCGTCGACTGCAGGCTGAAATCCGCGAGAGTCGGGTGGTTGCCGAGCAGGTAGGGCACGGACGCGAAATGCGCATCCAGCAGGTCGAGCATGTGCCGCGACCACTCCTCCATCATGGCGTACTGTGACGGGATGATGCCGACCCGGGGCGTATAGCTTCGCAGCAGGCGCGCGACGCGCGCGACGAGGTAGTTCTTGAGGAACTGAGGTGCCCAAGGCGCCAGTGCGTCGCCCGCGTCACGCTCGAACAACGCGTAGTTCTCGCCGTAGGTCCAGCGCGTGTGCATGGCGATGGGGATCCACCACTCGTCGCCCCAAGCCTCGATCAGTTCGGCAGCGATGCGCCGTCGGGGCGTGGAGGGGAAGATGGAGGGTTCCGGGAACAAAGGTTCAAGCGCATCGATGATGTGCCGCGTGTCCTGCATCCAGCGGCCCTCGGGTGTGGTGATGGTCGGCATCACCCGTGCGCCCGTGTTGCGCTGTACCGGGCCGGTCAGCATGTAGTAGCTGACCGGGACTTCGGTGAAAGGGACTTTCTTATAGATGAAGTAGGCGCGCAGCTTGCCCGCGAAGTACGAGAGATGCCAAGCGTAGAGCGTGTAGTTTCGGTTCATGGAGGCCTACCTTAGAGGTCGGATGCGGTCCTTTTAGGGGTCAGTAGAGCAGCGCCGCGCGGCGGGCGGCAAGAAAGACATCGAGGTCGCCGCGCCACGCCGCCTGGATGTCGGGCAGTGCATCGCCCTGGCTGATGCGTGCGGGCAGGGTCGTCTCACCCCAGTGGCGGCCGATGATCTGCTCCTCGGCCCAGGCGATCTTCCCCGGATACAGGCGCTCGAGGGTCGCGAGGACGGTGAGCGCCGTACGCAGCGGTTCGAACGCGCGCGGGTCGTCGAGATGTAGACGAACGCCGCGAAGGGCCTTGTCCTTGAATCCGCCGTAGAAGGGCTTCACGGCCAAGGCTTGGAACCTCACGCCTGGCAGACCGGAGGCATCGAGCGCCGCCGCCAGTTTCGGTGGATCGATGAACTCCGCCGCGACGATCTCGAACGGCAGGGTCGTGCCGACGCCGTCGCTGAGGTTGGTCGTCGACATCGCCACCATGCCGGTGGCGACATAGAGGTGTGCCTGCCGGACGCCCGGGATGTGCGGTGAGGTCTGGGTCCAGGTGAGCCCGGTGTCCGCCCAGGTCATCTCGCGTCGCCAGCCGCGCATCGGTACGACCTGCAGGTCGCAACCGATGCCGAGCGTGGCATTGAAGAACCGCGCGACCTCACCGACGGTCATGCCGTGCGTGATCGGCATCGGTCCCCAACCGATGAAATTGCGCCACTGCTCGGGCATCACCGGGCCCTCGGTCAGGAGACCGCCGATGGGGTTCGGCCGGTCGAGCACCCACAGCGGCTTGCGGTGTTCGGCGCAGGCGCGCATCGCCTCGCCGAGCGTCGAGATGTAGGTGTAGGTGCGCGACCCGATATCCTGGATATCGAACAGCAGCGCGTCGACACCCGCCAGCGACTCGGGCGTCGGGCGACGCGTCCGGCCGTAAAGGCTCTGCACCGGCAGCCCGGTGACGGGATCGCGCGCATCCTCGACCGGATCTCCCGCTGGAACCTCGCCGCGGATGCCGTGTTCGGGGCCGTACAACTGCACGAGTTGCAGGCGCGGGTCTCGCGCTAGACGGTCGGCGGTCGGTACCAGATGGCCATCGACGCCGGACGGGTTCGTGATGAGCCCGATGCGCTTGCCGACGAGCGGCTCGAGGTGGGTGCTGCCCGGCGCGAGCAACACATCGACGCCGAGTTCGATCATGGGTCGCGGTGTCGTAGACGACCCGAGGGCGCCGGTCGGGACGGCACAGCAGACGGACACGAGCAGTAGGGCGAGACGTTTCATGCGGCGGGTGCGGGATTGTCCTCCGGAGGGTCGGGGGAGTCCACCGGTGCGACCTGTCGCACCATCGCAGATCTTCAGTCCTCGCCGGCCATACGGCGGTACTTGTCCCGGATCTGCGCATAACACTCGCAGGCGTGGTCGGCGAGCCCCCGCAGATCGAGCAGATGGATGCGCCCGCGCGCATACTCGATCAGTCCGTCCCGACGCAGCGCGTTGGTGGCTTCGGTGACCCCCTCACGGCGGACCCCGAGCATGCCTGCGATGACTTCGTGCGTCAGCGGCAAAAGCGTGCCATCAAGCCGGTCATGGCTCGCGAGCAGGACGCGCGCCACTTGCTGCTCGATGCCATGGTGCCGGTAGCAGGCCGCGGTCTGGCTGGCGGTGTTCAAGAGCGCTTGCATGTACCGAAGGACCACGCAGCGGAACACCGGGTCGGCGTCGAACATCAGCCGCATGACGGATGAGCGCACGCTCAGCGCACGGCCTGGACATTGGACCATCGCATCGGCGGGCTGCACTTCGACGCTCGTGAAGGCCGAGATTCCCACCATGCCCTCGTTACCCACCATCGCGAACTCCGAGCCGTGGCCGTCGGCGAGCTCGCAGCGCAGCGAGAAGATGCAATCGATCGGGAACACCACCCATGTACCGTGCTCGCCGGGCGAACTGAGCGGTTTGCCGCGCTTCAGCGACCGCATCTCCGAGTGAGGTTGTAGCAAGTCCCATTGCGATCGCGACAGCTGGGTCAGGACGTGGTTCCGTACTCGCTCGTCCGTGGTTGCATTCTGCGCCGGCATGGTCCTAGCCTACGCTTAAGCGGGCGATGCATAGAAACTTTTGTGCGGCCTGCGGCAGCGGACAGGCGTCCGACGATCTAGGACTGAGAACGACGCTCATGAACGACACGACACCGACCGCCACCACCGCGACCGATCGCCCCGCGATGACGCCCGCGCTCAATCGCCGTTGGGTGCTCGCCGACCGCCCGGTGGGTCGCGAAGTGCGCGAGTCGGATTTCGCGCTCGACACGCAGCCGATCCCTGAGCTCCGCGACGGCGAGTTCCTGGTCCGGACGCTCTATCTCTCGGTGGCGCCGGTGATGCGGCAGTACATGCTGCAGGGCGGCGCCGGCGAGCGACCGCTGCAGTTCGGAGAGGTCATGCGCGGCCGAGGCGTCGGTGTCGTGGTGGCGTCGCGTAACACGCGGTTCGCGCCCGGAGAGTTCGTACAAGGCAAGCTGGGATGGCAGGAGTATTCGGTCAGCGACGGCAGCCCGTACTTCATGATGTACAAGATCGAGCAGCGCATCGCACCGCTCTCCACCGGCATCGGTGTGCTGGGTGTGACCGGTTTCACGTCCTATCTCGGTCTCATGCACATCGGGCAGCTGCAGCGTGGCGATCGGGTGTTGGTGTCGGGCGCAGCGGGCGGCGTCGGGTCGAGCGTCGCGCAGATCGCCAAGCACCATGGCGCGAGCCGAGTGGTCGGCATCGCCGGCAGCGCCGAGAAGTGTCGGATGTTGGTCGAGCGGCTCGGCTATGACGCGGCCATCGACTACCGCCGCGAGGATCTGCAGACGCGCCTCGGCGAACTGCTGCCCGAAGGGTTCGATGTCATGTTCGACAACGTCGGCGGCGAGACGCTCGATACGAGCCTGCTGCACCTGCGCATGGACGCGCGTGTGGTGCTCTGCGGGCGCATCTCCGAGTATCTCGGCGACGAGGAGCAGCCTTACGCCTTGCGCAACTACCAGCGACTGCACAAGCGTTACGCGAGCTTGCGCGGGTTCTTCATCTACCGCCTGGAGTCGATGTTCCCGCAGGCCGAGCGGGCGATGGCCGAGATGATCCACGCCGGGGCGTTGACGCATGCCGAGGATGTGCTCGAAGGCCTCGAGCGGATGCCCGAGGCGCTGATCAGGCTTTATTCTGGCGCCAACCGCGGCAAGCAGCTCGTCCGGGTCGACCCGCAGGTCGAGACCTACCGCGATCACAATCCTTGGAGAACCGTATGACGACGGAAGAATGGCAGGCGCGAGTGGAACTTGCGGCGCTCTACCGACTTGTCGCCCTGCATGGCTGGGACGACATGATCTTCACCCACCTGTCGGCACGCGTGCCGGGACCGGAGCATCACTTCCTCATCAATCCCTACGGCTGGCTGTTCGGCGAGATCACGGCCTCGAGCCTGGTCAAGGTCGACCCCGAGGGCAGGGCGGTCGATCCGACGCCGCATCGCGTGAACCCGGCCGGCTTCACGATCCACTCCGCGGTCCATGCCGCGCGCGAGGATGCGATGTTCGTGCTGCATCTGCACACCGACGCGGGCGTCGCGGTGTCGACGCACGAGGAAGGGCTGTTGCCGCTGACCCAGCACGCGCTGATCGTGCTGCCGTCGCTCGCCTATCACGACTACGAAGGGATCGCGCTGCACCTCGACGAGCGGCAGCGCATCGTCCGCGATCTCGGCGGCTGCCACGTGATGCTGCTGCGCAACCACGGCACGCTGGCGCTCGGTGCCACAGCGGGCGCGGCGTTCCTCAACCTCTTCATGCTGGAGCGTGCTTGCGCGCAGCAGGTCATGGCGCTGTCCGCCGGACGCGGTGGCGTGCGACTCGCGCCGCAGGCGGCGCGCGACGAAGTGCGCGCCCAGATGGCGGGTCCGATGGCCGCGATGGCTTCGATGCTCGCTTGGCCCGGGCTGTTGCGCCGCGTGCAGCGAGAATCGCCCGGGTTCGACGCCTGACCACCCCGGTCGGGGTTCAGCCCGACTGCGGGTTCAGCGCAGCATCCGTCGCCAGACGGCGTCGGGCACGAGACCCGCGAACGGCCGTAGCAGTCGCCATGGAAAACCCGGCACGATGGCGCGGCGCTTGCGTCGCTCGATCGCATCCACGATCTCGCGCGCAGCGCGCTCGACCGGTACCGCGAAGGGGTAGCGCTCGATGTGCGGCATGATGTCGGTGACGACGAAGCCAGGCAGCACGTCGGTGACGGCGACGCCATAGCGCTCAAGCTCGATGCGCGCCGCACCCAGCCAGGACGAGAGCCCGGCTTTGCTCGCGCAGTAGGCGCCTTGCGAGGGGATCGTCAGCAGCGACGCGAGCGAGGAGATGCCGACCAGGTGCCCGCGGCCCTGCGCGATGAAATGCGTGGCCGCCACCTCCAGCGTCGCGATGGTGCCGATGAGGTTGGTCTGCAGGATGCGCTGCGATCCGTCGAAGCCGCCCTTGCCGATGCGCGTGAACTCGTTGATGCCGGCGTTGGCGATGAACACGTCGACGCCGCCGAGCGACTCCAAAAACCTGCTCAGCCGCTCTGCGCAGTGCGCCGTGTCGGCGACGTCCAGTTCCAGCAGGGCGGGCGGAGGTGCCGTGCCGCCGGCGGTGGCGACGATCTCATCGCGCAGCGACTCCAGCGTCGCAAGCCGTCTGCTCGCGAGGCCGAGCCGCCAACCGCGCCGGGCGAACTCCAGTGCGAGAGCTCGTCCGATACCGGCCGAAGCCCCGGTGATCACTACGGTGCGGGTCATAGGCGTCTCCGTCGTCTCCACAGGTACACGATACCGCCGAGCAGCGCGAGTGCAGCGGCCACCCAGGCCAGCTTCGGCAGATAGACGAACCGCATCGCGTTCAGGATCACCTGGCGCCGCGGTTCGTAGCCTTCCGGTATCGGCAGGACGCCTTGGGCCTCCGCCCAGCGCGCCCACTCCGCTTGCATCGTCGTGAACTCCTGCGGTCGCGACGCTGCGAGATCGCGCGTCTCTCCCGGGTCGACGGCGATGTCGAACAGCTGCCAACGCCCATCGCCCACCGGCGGCTGGTTGCGCACGAGTTTCAGATCGCCGCGGAAGAGCGCGGCGTTACCGGCGAGCTCATAGCCCACCACCTCGTCGGGCGCACGGACGCGATCGGCTTCGCCGCGCAGCACCGGCAGCAGGCTGCGTCCCGTCGGTCGCGATCCCGGACGGCCACCATATCCGCCGTCCGGGATCGCGATCCCGGTCAGTCCAAGCAGCGTGGGGAAGAGGTCGGTGACATGCGTGAATTCTTTGACGATATGTCCGGGGCGCTCGCCGGGGACCCCCGCCATGATCATCGGCACCCGCAGACCGCCTTCGCCCGCATAGAACTTCGAGGTGGCGAGTGGCGATGCCGCCGCGCCGGCCCAACCGGAGCCGATCGCGACATAGGCGCCCGGCCCCCCGAGCCGGTCGATGTCGCGCGTGTACTGAGTGCCGAGCCACAGCCGTCCGACCAGCAGCTCGTGCGGATCGGAGGCTTCGGCGCCGTTGTCGGAGAGGAACACGAACACCGTGCGTTCGTACTCGCCGGTCGCGCGCAGCTGCGCGACCACGCGGCCGAGCTGCTCGTCCATCGCCGTCGCCATGCCGGCATAGACCTCCATACGCCGGGCGTAATGCCGACGGTCATCCGGCGACAGCGCATCCCAGTCAGCCGCCTGCGGCACCATCGGCGCATCGGCAGGGACCAGTCCGAGCGACGCCGCGCGGTCGCGCCGCTCGCTGCGCAGCGACTCCCAGCCCGCGTCGTAACGTCCGCGATAGCGGTCGATCGTCTCGCGCGGCGCCTGCAGCGGGATGTGGTTGGATTGGAAGGCGAGATAGAGGAAGAACGGCTGATCCGACGCGCTCCCTCGGTCCTCGCGCAGATAACCGAGTGCGCGGTCGACGAAGAACTTCGAGGAGTAGTACTCGCGCGGCATCGTCGCCTCGCGGTCGTCCTCGAACCAGTAGACCTTGTCGGTGAGCGAGAGATAGCGCTGACGGGGGTCCCAGTTGTCGGACCCGCTGTCGCCCTGCACCAGCGATCGATCGAAGCCGCGGGCGCCGGGCAGGTTGTGGGCTTCCTTGCCGAGGTGCCACTTGCCGACCGCATAGGTCCGGTAGCCTCCGTCGCGCAGCAGCGTGGCGAGCGTCACCACACCGCGATCGAGCACGGTGAGGTAGCCCGGCTTGCCGTACTGCGCGAACGGTACCGTCTCGCGCATCGCGCCGACTCCGGCGCGGTGGTTGTCGACGCCGGTGAGCAGCATGGCCCGCGTCGGCGAGCATTCGGCGGAGACATGGAAGCTTGCGAAACGTGTGCCGCGCGCCGCCAACGCATCGAGCGTGGGCGTGGCGATCTCGCCGCCGAAGGCACCGACATCGGTGTAGCCCCAGTCATCGACCACGACCAGCACGATGTTCGGCCGGTCGGGCGCCGTCACCGGTGGGGCGGCTGATGTGACCGGCGTGGAGGCGATCATGGCCGCCACGGCGAGCAGGGCGCCCGCGCACCGACGACGATCAGTTCGCGAAGTAGACATATTCGTCGTCAGGAGCCTGCGGGTCGCGCATCATCTTGTCGAGCGGGATGTAGCCGGCACCGAGGGTGCGCCACAGCGGCTTGGCTTGTTGCCGGTCGATGTCGGCCAACGCCGCCTTCATCGCCGCAAGCCGGGCGGGTTCCTCGGCCGCGAGATTGCGCCGTTCGCCGGGGTCCGTGGCGAGGTTGTACAGCCAGTCCTTGCGCGGTCGCTCGGTCACCTGCAGCTTCCAGTCGCCTGCGCGCAGCACGCGGTAGTCGTCCGTACGCCAATAAAGGCTCTGGTGCGCCTCGTCCTGGCGCTCGCCCCGCGCGAAAGGCAGCAGGTCCACACCGTCGATGATGCGGTCCGAGGGTACCGGTCGTCCGGCTGCGGCCGCGACGGTCGAGAAGATATCGACGTGGCCGACCGGCGTCGTGACGCGCGCGCCGGCCGGGATTCCGGCGGGCCAGCGCATGAAGAGCGGTACGCGGATGCCGCCCTCGAAGTAGGTCGCCTTCCAGCCGCGCAGCGGCGCATTCAGCCCGGCCAGGTCGACGTAGTGCGGCGCGCCGTTGTCGTTGGTGAAGATCACCAGTGTGTCCTGATCGAGACCTTGCGCGCGCAAGGCCTCCATCACCCGGCCGATGCCGCGGTCCAGCGAGCGGATCATCGCCGCGTAGACGCGCAGCCGGTGGTCGGCGATGTCCGCGAGCGCCTCGTAATCCTCGCGCGACGCCTGCAAGGGCGTGTGCGGTGCGTTGTAGGCGAGGTAGAGGAAGAACGGGCGGTGGCGGTTGGCCTCGATCACGCGCACCGCATGATCGGTGAGGTAGTCGGTGAGGTAGCGGTCCGGCCGGAACACCTCGCCATCGTTGAAGCGTACGCCCCAAGGCTCTACTGCCCAAAGAAATTGATCGATCGGATCGGTGTCGGAGCGGGCGTTGACCACGCGCGGGTCGTCCGCCGGCAGAAACATGGAGCCACCATGCTGCAGCGACAGCGACTCGTGGAAGCCGTGTGCGTAGGCGCGGAAGCCCGGGCTGTCGCCGAGATGCCACTTGCCGATCTGCGCGGTATGGTAGCCCGCGCCCTGCAGCAACCGCGCGAGGGTGATCTCGGACTGCGGCAACCCCATGTCCTGGTATGCGGGCTGTGAAGGGCCCCCGTCGCCGAAGTAGATCGCGCGGTGCAGCGTCTGGCCCGGACGCTCCATGCGGGTCACGACCTGCATGAACTCCTTGGGCGTCGGCGTGAACTCGAAACCGAAGCGCGTCGCGTAGCGCCCCGTGAGGATCGCGGCCCGCGAGGGTGCGCAGGTGGCATTGCCCGAATAGGCGACATCGAAGCTGACGCCTTGCTGCGCGAGGGCGTCGATGTTCCGGGTCGGCACACGGCCGCCGGCGACACCGGCACCGCGCAGCGTAAGGTCGTTGAAACCGAGATCATCCACGACGATCAGGATGACGTTCGGCGGCCTCGTCTCGGGGGTACCTCCGTCAGGGGATGCGACGGGGCTGGTCGGGCCCTGCTGCCACGCGATCTCGCGGAATGCGGCGTTGTCCTCTCGCATGAACACACGCAGATAGGTGAGCAGCACGCCGGTGCGACCGCCCATCGCTTGTACAGCGAGCGCGCCGAGCAGCAGCACACCTGTCAGGATGCCGAGGATCCTCCATACACGGTGGCGGGTGTGCGGTGTCATGTCCGTCTCTCCTGCGTCTCGTTGTGTGCGACCAGATCGTCCTCGATCATCCAGAGCCTGTCCTGTCCCCAGACCGCCTCGAAACCCTCGACACGGAACGAGGGTACACCCCACAGCCCCTGCGCCAGCATCTCGATGCGGTTGGCTTCGGCGATCGCGCGCCAGCCATCGTCGGCGAGCGCCGCCCGGATGTCCGCCGCGCCAAGGCCGACGCGCGTCGCGATCCGGGTGAGCCCCCGATCCGAGCCGGCATCGATGCCCTCAGCGAACACGCCGCGCAGGAAAGATTCGGCGACCTCGATGCCGCGACCTTGCCGCTCGGCGTGGTGCACGAGTGCGAGGCCCCGTTCGACCGGCGCGCCGACCGGATCGGCGATGTCACCGAAGGGCAGGCCGAGGCGATCGGCTTCGCGTTTGGTGTCGAACAGAATGTAGCGGCGCTTCGGCCAAGGCACGGGCAGGCCGCGCATCACCATCGGCAGCACCATGCGCAATCGCAGGTCCGCGCCGTAGTGCGCGGCGAGCTGGCGTATGCGCGGCACTGCGAGCCAGGTGTAGGGGCTGCGCAGCGAGCAATAGAAATGCAGTTGAGGACGGTCTGCCGTCACGGGCGCCGCCACCCATCGCAGCGCCGGAGGCGGCACGAGCGGCGCCGCATCGTCGGTGTCGCGCGCGAGGCCGAGGGAGCGCAGCCGCGATTCCAGGTGGTGCAGCCGATCGACGCCCCAGTACCACTCGCCCTCGAAGCAGAACATCGCGCCGAGGTAGTGTCCGAGGTGGGCGCGCAGCTTCGCACCCCGTCGTAGTGCGGCCGCGTCGGTGGCCAGTCCCTCCGGTGACCGGTCGAGCCCGGACAGCCCGAGGCGTTGTGCGCACCGGCGCGCATCCCGCTCCGCCCAGGCGGCAAGGCGCGTGGCGTCGGGTGCCGCGGCGGCGTCCGGGGGCGGTACGGCATGCGTCTCGATCTCGATGCGGTAGCGTTCGCGCAGCGTCGGCAGCAATGCCGCGGCGAGTGCGCTGTACGGATCCCCCGGCTGATGGAAATAGCGCACCAAGGCCGTGCGTCCGCTCAGGCGTCGCCGCAGGGCGTGGCGGGCGCGATGCGCGTCGCGCGCCGAGTGGCTGGTCAGCGCGCGGGCGACGAGACGGCTCACGGTGAGTGTCAGGGCGGACATGCGGTCGAGGGTGCTCTTTCGGTGCTGCGCCCGGGATGCGGCGCCTGTAATCTTACCCGTGAGGCGGATCGGGAGCGGGCCTGTCGTGGGCGCGTAGATCGACAACACCGCCTCGAAGAGGACCGCGCCCCATGACCACCCGTCGTCGTTGGCTTGCCGCCGCCACCACCGCTGCGCTGGCGCCGCTGCTCGGCTCTGCCGCATCGGGCGCTACAAACGCGGACCGCAAGATGCCTGCCGGCCCCGTGACGCGCCCCCCAGGCGCTTTGCCGCGTCGGCCGAGTGTCCGACCGCCGCGGATCCGCCCCGGCGACACGATCGGTCTCATGATCCCCTCGAGCGCCAACTGGGACCCGATGGACATCGATGTGCTGGTGGACGCGCTAGCGTCGCTCGGCCTCAAATCGAAGCTCGGCAAGCATGTCTACGATCGGCGCGGCTACATGGCCGGGCGTGACGAGGATCGCGCTGCCGACTTCAATGCGATGGTGCGCGACCCCGAGGTGCGGGCCATCCACTGCATCCGCGGCGGCTGGGGCGCGGCGCGTCTGCTGCCGCTGATCGATTTCGACGCCTTCGCGCGCACACCGAAGGCCGTCATCGGCTACAGCGACATCACGGCGCTTCTGCTGTCGCTGCACGCGCGTACCGGCGCGATCACCTTCCACGGACCCAACGGCGCAAGCGACTGGAACCCCACCAACGTCGATTGGTTGCAGCGCGTCGTGTGGCGTGGCGAGGAGGCCGTTTTCGAGAACCCGCGTGAACTCACCGGCGCGATCGTGCCCGACGAGAACCGCACGCGTGCGATCACGCCGGGCCGTGCCCGGGGTCGGCTGCTCGGCGGCAACCTCACCGTGCTCACCGCGCTGATCGGCTCGCCGTATCTGCCTGATTTCACGGACAGCATCCTGTTCCTCGAAGATGTACAAGAGGCCCCATACCGCATCGACCGCATGCTGGTGCAGCTGAAATTGGCCGGCGTCCTCGAGCGGGTGCGAGGCGTGGTCTGGGGGACCTGCAGCAAGTGCGGGCCCGGCGAGGGCTTCGGTTCGCTCACCATCCCCGATGTGCTCGACGACCACGTCAAGTCGTTGGGCGTACCGGCGTATTGGGGTGCGATGGTCGGCCACATCAACCGCCAGTTCACCTTGCCCGTGGGTGCCGAGGTCGAGATCGACGCCGACCGTGGGACGCTGCGCATGCTCGAGCCGGCGGTGGCCTGATCGCCGCCTCTTGACACGCTGCGGCGACGCTTTCAGTCTTGCGACGAGATTCACAGGGAGAGACCCCATGACCGCGACCCGTTCCATCGGCCGTGGCGCCTTGCGCGCCGGGCTTCCCGTACTGCTCTTGGCTGCTGTGGCGAGCGCTTCGGCGCAACAGGCCGCCACTCCCGCTGACGGGGACATCAGCAAGCTCGAGACCGTGATCGTCACGGGGTCCAGCATCCGTCGGCAGGTCTCTGACAGCGCCGTGCCGCTGCAGGTCATCACCACCGAAGACCTGCGTCGCGAGGGCATCAACAGCCCTGAGCAGCTCGTCAGCTATCTCGTCAGCAACGGCAACGGCCTCGACAATCTCGCAGGCAACGCGGATGTGGTCACCGGCGCCCAGCGCGGCAACAACGGCGCGTCCTCCGCCAACCTTCGCGGTCAGGGCTCGGCGGCGACCCTCGTGCTGCTGAACGGTCGACGAGTTGCGGCCCACGGCCTCAACGGCGGCGCGGTCGACATCAACCAGATCCCCATGGCCGCCATCGAGCGCGTCGAAGTGCTCAAGGACGGCGCGTCGGCGATCTACGGCACCGATGCCATCGGCGGCGTCATCAACTTCATCCTCAAGGATGATTTCCAAGGGCTGAACTTCAGCGGTTTCGCCGACATCACCGAATTGGGCGGCGGCGCCATCTACCGCGGCACGGCCGCGGGCGGCATCGGTGATGTCGACGAGGACGGCTGGAACATCATGGCCACGGTGTCGATGAGCGATCACCGCGAGCTGCGCGGCGACCAACGCGACTTCGTCAACACCTTCCAGCCCGACCGCGGCGTGTCGGTGGACACGCGCGGCACGCCGTTCGCCACCATTCTGCCGCTGGGCGTCGGTCCGAACACGCCGCTCGGCACGATCATCAACACGGCTGCCACCGCGCCCTTCCTGCCCGGCAGCACCACCATCCGTGCCTCGGGTGGCATCAACCCGCTCGACCTGCCGGGGGGTGGCGGCTGTAATCAGATCGACGGCCAGGCCGCCTACGACACCCGGCTCTGGAACTTCCCGGAAGCGGAGTACGCCTGCGCCTGGGACACCGGTCGCGCGGCCGTGCTGCAGCAGCCCATCAAGACCGTCAATTTCGTCACCCGGGGCGTGCTGCGTCTCGGCGAGCACGAGTTGGCCGCGGAGTTGACCGGCTCGACCGCCGATTCGGCCAAGCGCTTCTCGAACCTGCAGATCACGCCGAACACCAGCACGCAGAACTACGCCTTCCCCCGCAACGCGACGTCGGCGGCGGTCTACGACCGTGTGTTCAACCAATTGGTCGCGGTCTTCCCGACACTCGAGGCGCGGCGCGGCCTGCCGATGTCCTACCGCTGGCGCTGCATGGAGTGCGGTCGCCGCGAGATCGAGACCACAACCGACACCTTCCGCGCCTTCATCGGTGCCGATGGCCCGTTGCCGCTCGAGGGCTGGACCTACCGCGCGGGCGTGTCGCACGCCTTCAGCGAGTCCGAGTCCCAGCTCGGCACCGGTTACTACTACCGCAACACGACCCGCGACGCTTCGGGCACGGTCATCGCCAACGGCATCATCGACGCGCTCAACACCGGCGTGATCAACGTCTTCCTGCGTCCGGGCGAGACCCAGTCGCAGGCGGCGCTCGACCTGCTCAAGGGCGCCTCGGCCGAGGGCGTCATCCTCTACGGCGGCAAGTTCTCGGTGACGCAGGTCGATGCGTCGGCCTCGGGTCCCTTGTTCGCGCTGCCGGCGGGCGATGTGCTCGCGGCGGTCGGCGTCGATTGGCGCCGCGAGGAATACAGGTTCAATGGTGACCAGCGCGCCGCTGCGGCACGCCCGATCATCATCGCGGCACCCTTCGATGACGGCAACGCCCTCGCCGGCGTGGAGCGTGATGTGAAGGCGGTGTACGCCGAAGTGATGGTGCCGATCGTCGCCGGCATGGAGCTCACCGGTGCCGTCCGCCGCGACGACTACGACGGTTTCGGTTCGACGACGAATCCGAAGATCACCCTCAAGTACCGTCCGGTCGACCAGATCATGCTGCGCGGTTCCTACAGCACCGGGTTCCGCGTGCCGTCCTTCAACCAGATCAACAACGCTTCGTCGACGGCGCTGTACTCCGGTCGCGACCTCGCCGACCCCGGCAAGTGCCCCGGTGGTCGTCCGGATGCCACCAAGCCCGAGTGCGCGGTGGTGCAGCCGAACATCATCAACGGCGGCAAGCCTGACCTCGGTCCTGAGGAATCGGACCAACTGAGCTTCGGCATGGTCCTCGAGCCGGTCGACAACTTCAACATGTCGATCGATTGGTGGCGCATCAACCGCACGGGCACGCTGCAGATCCTGACGCTGCAGCAGCTCGCGGCCAACTATTCCACCTTCCAGGACCGCTACGTCCGCGACGCGGCCGGCAATCTGGTCTCCATCGACCAGCGTTGGCTCAACGCCGGTGAGGGCAAGACCGAGGGCCTCGACATCACGATGGCGCTGCGTGGCGAGGCCTGGGGTGGCCGCTGGCGCGCGGGCATCGATGGCAGCAAGATCCTCGAGAAGCGCTCGCGCATCGCGCCCAGCCTGCCGTTCGGGCCGAGCGAGGTCGGTGCGTTCACCTTCGCGGGCGATCTCGGCCTCGATTGGAAGCACAACGCGTTCTTCTCGTTCACGCGCGGCGATTGGAGCGCGACCTTCTCGCAGCTCTACCGCTCCGGCTACCGGAACCAGGAGCTGCCGGGCGTCACCGCCGGCATCGTCTCGCCGCCGGCGGTCGACCGCCGCGTCGACAGCTACATCACCCACAATGCATCGGTGACCTGGCGCGGTATCGAAGGCCTGTCGGTGACTGCAGGCATCAAGAACCTCTTCAATGAGGATCCGCCGTTCGCCATCACCTACGACAGCAACACCGGCGCCGGAAGTTCTTGGGAGCCGCGCGTGGCTGACCCGCGCAACCGTAGCTTCACGCTGCTCGCCGAGTACCGCTTCTGACGGCAGTCTCGCGGTGAGCGCCGTCCGGCTGTCCTCGGGGCAGGTGGATGAATTCTTCGGGCGCGGTTGGGTCCTGTTGCCGGGACTCTTCCGCGCTCCGGAACTCGCGCCGGTGCGCGCCGCGTTCGAGCGGCTGCATGCCACCGCGCAGCGGCTGCGCAGCTCGCAAGACCACGACGGTGCGCGTTTCGTCCTCGCCGACCGCGGCGACGAAGTCGTGGTGCAGCGGGTCGTTTGGGCGGGCGGCGCGGAGCCGGCGCTGCTGTCGCTCAGCGCCGACCCGAGGCTGGTCGGGCCCGCGCTCCAGTTGCTCGGCAGCGACCACTGCGAGCAGCTGCTCTGTCAGGCGCACTTCAAGATGCCGGGTGACGGCGTGTCCTTCGACTGGCACCAGGATATCCAGCACCGGGACAAGGGACCGGGGACCTGGCGTGACCTGAACGGTCGCGGCTCCTATGTACAGACGCTGCTCGCGGTCGACGACATGCGTGCGGACAACGGGCCGCTGCAGTTCCTGCCGCAGGACGCCGTGCGTACCGATGCGCGCGGTCGCCTGAGCGATGCGTCTTTCGATTACGGCACGCCGATGGGCGCGGGGGGTGGCGATGTGGTCGATGCCTCGCGCGCCGAGACCCTCATCGGCGAGGCCGGGTCGGTGATCCTGTTCGGCCCATACGCCGTGCACGGCAGCACCGCGAACCACTCGCTCGCACCACGCCGCGTCTTGATCAACGGCTATGCCTACCCGGGTGCGAACGGCCGCGTGTACCCGGGTGTCGGATCGGGGCGTCGCTTGCCGCTTGCGGACGCGCCCGCGTCAGTGGGCTGATCGCCGCACGTGGGATCCTATTTCCATACGGTCGACTGGCTGGTCGTCGCCGCGTACTTCGCGCTCGTCTGGTTGATCAGCCATCGCGTGCAGGGTCGGCAGACCGGCACCCACGAGTACTTCCTCGGATCACGCAGCCTGCCGTGGCCTGCGGTCGCGGCCTCGATCGTCTCCACCACGATCAGCGGCGTGACCTTCATCGGCGTGCCGGCGCTGGTGTTCGCAGAGGGCGGCGACTACCGCTACCTGCAGTTCGCGCTCGCCGGGGTGATCTCGAAGTGGGTGATCGGTCATTTCATCATGCCGCGCCTCTACGAAAAGGATTACGCGAGCCCCTACGATTACATCCGCGACCGTCTCGGCCCCGTGTTCGGCAGGGTCGCCGCGCTATTGTTCTTCATCGGTGCGGTGTTGGGGCAGGGCGTACGCGTCTACGCAGTCGCGCTGGTGCTTGAGCTCTTGACCGGCCTCGGCTTCGGAGGGTGCATCGCGCTCTCGATCGGCGCAGCGGTGGTGAGCACCTGGCTCGGGGGTGTACGGGCCGTGGTCTGGACCGACGTGCTGCAGTTCGTGATGTTGGTCGCGGGTGGCGTGGTAGCGGTGCTCTATGTGACCCAGGTGTATCCGGGGGGGCTGGGGGGCTTGCTCGAGGCGGGCGCCGAAGCCGGTAAGACCCGCGTGCTCGATCTCAGCCTCGACCCGAAGTTGCAGTTCACGCTCTGGGCGGGTGTGTTCGCGATGCCGTTCCAGAACCTCGCCGCCTACGGCACGGATCAACTCAACACGCAGCGCATGCTGTGCTGCCGTTCGGTGCGCGAGGCGCGCTTGGCGTTGTACTGGAGCAATGCCGGCGAGCTCGTGGTGGTGCTGTTCCTGACGGCCGGGCTCGCGCTATGGGGATTCTACGAGTTCAATCCGCTCGATCCCGCGTTCGCGCCGCTGGTGCAGGACAAGGGGGATCGCATCTTCCCGGCGTTCATCCTCTCGGAGCTGCCGGTCGGTCTCCGCGGCTTCATGGTGGCGGCGCTGTTCTCCGCGGCGATGGCGAGCCCGGTGCTCTCGGCGCTCGCCGAGACCACCCTGACGATGTTCCATGACGGGCACCGTGCCGGGACGCTGACGCCGGAGCGGGCCTTGTGGTTGTCGAGGGTCTTCGTCGTCGCCTGGGGCGTGGTGCTCGGCGTGTTTGCGTTCTCGCTGGCCGGCCGAGGCGAGCAGCTCGTGCCGCTCGCCTTCCAGATGACGGCCTATACCTATGGGCCGATGTTGGGTCTGTTCCTGCTGGCCCTTTTCGTGCCGCGCGACCGGATACACAGCCTGACGCTCGGTGTCGCCGCCTCGATGATCGGCGTACTGGTGGTGGCCAATGCACGACAGCTCGGGCTGGGGCCTGAGGGAGGTTGGGTCGCGTTCCCTTGGCTGTTCCCGTTCGGCGGATTCTTGTGCGTGGCGTTCGCCATGCTGCCGTGGTCGCGACGCCGTTGATCTGCCTTCGCCGGAGGCGGTCGCCACGGTAAGGGTGCCGCGACTCGGCAACCCCGTTGCGGTAGGATGCGGCGCGTGCCGACCCTGACGACCGACTCCACCGATCCCGGCGCGCAAGCGGCGACCGCCGCAGCCTCGGGATCCCCCCGCATCGTCGGCATCGACGGCTTGCGGGCCTTGGCCGTGCTCGGCGTGATGGCGTTCCATGCGGATGTCCTCGTGGCCCGTGGCGGCTTCTTCGGCGTCGACCTCTTCTTCGTGATCTCCGGGTTCCTCATCACCCGTCTGCTGCTCGCCGAGCTCGAGCGCAGCGGACGGATCTCGCTCCGGGACTTCTATCTGCGTCGGGCGCGGCGGATCTTGCCGGCGATGTTGCTCGCCATCGCCGGTGCAGCGCTCGCAGCGGCGGTGTTGGCGCCGGACGCGCTGCCGTTGTTGCGCAAGGATGCGATGGCGTCGGTGCTGTTCGTCACCAATTGGCATTTCATCCTTCAGCAGCTCTCCTATTTCGAGTACATCGGCAGGCAGCCGCTGTTGCAGCATCTTTGGTCGCTCGCCATCGAGGAGCAGTTCTACCTCGTCTGGCCGTTGATCGTGTTCGCGCTCGCCTCGCGCGGCGGACGACGCCTGCTTGGCTGGATTGCCGCGTTCGCAGCGGCCGCCTCCGTCGTCTGGATGGGTGTCCTCGCACAGAGGCTCGGATTCCCGGAGACCATGGATGTCAGTCGGGTCTATTTCGGGACGGATACCCATGCCGCTGGTCTGTTGGCCGGCGCTGCGCTGGCTGCGGCCGCGTCGCGACTCAGCGCGTTCGCCGCGGCTGCGGGAGCATCGGCGGCCTGGGGCGGCGCATTGCTCGGGGTGGCGGGTCTCGCCGGGACACTGTTTTTGTTCTCGCAGGCGAGCGAGAACCACCCATGGCTCTATCCGTGGGGCTTCGCGCTCTCTGCGCTATCGTCCGTCGCGCTCATCATCGCCTGCATGATGCCGGGATGGACCGGCAGGCTGTTCGATGTGCAGCCCCTCAAGTGGATCGGCGAGCGATCGTACGGCATCTATCTTTGGCATTGGCCGGTGTTCATGCTGACAAGACCGGGCGTCGACCTCGACCTCAGCCATGCCCAAGCGCTGTCGCTGCGCATCGTGCTGACCTTCGCACTGGCGGCCGTCTCCTATCGTTTCGTCGAGGCGCCGATCCTCGGTCGCCGGCTCGACCGTGCCTCGCCAAGCCCGCAGTTCGCGGGCGGTGTCCTCGCCGCGCTCAGCTGCGTGGCGGTGTTCATCCTCGCCCCGGCGCAGCGGCCGATCGCGGGGACGGCCAAGGCGCTCAGCGTTCCGGCGACGGCGACGGGTCGAGCATCGACCGCCGGCGTGGCCGGAGCGGCGGTGGCTCCGGCCATCGAGGTCGCGGCTGCCGTGGATGTGGCGGGCGTCGCGGGCACGACCCGGCCACCGCCACCGTTGGTGCGTGGGTATGCCGGCCAGCTTACGGTGATCGGGGATTCCGTCGCGCTCGGCGCGCGCAGCGCCCTCGAGCGCGGCATCGACGGCGCTGCGGTGTATGCCACCGTCGGATGGCAGGCGGCGGACATCCTCAAGATACTCGAGCGCATCCGCGCCGCAGGGGATCTGCAGCCGAAGGTGCTGATCCACCTCGGAACCAACGGCTATATCTCCGAGCGACAATTGCGCGCCATGCTCGACATGCTCCGCGACCGGGAGCGCGTCCTCGTGATGAACTCCCGCGTCCCGCGGCGTTGGATGGCTGCCAACAACCGCCTGCTGGCGACGCTGGTCCCGCAGTATCCGAACGCGGTGCTGGTCGATTGGCATTCTTTGTCGGACGGACGCCCTGAATTCTTTGTCCAGGATGGCGTGCACTTGACCGGTTCGGGGATGCGGGCATTCGTCGGGGCGGTGGTGGCCGCGGGCGATTTCCGTAAAGCGATCGCTTCTGCCGCTGTCGAAGAGCCTCGCCAGTTGCTGGCACCGATCATGCCGGAGGCCTCGGAGCCGGAGGACTACGCGCCCACCTTGGAACGGCATACGCGGCCGATGGCGCCGGATTCTTTCTGGCAGGCGATGGCGCGTTGCGAGACCGGCAACAACTGGCAGAACGGCGGCGAGTACGCGGGCGGCCTCGGCATCTATGTCGGTACCTGGGGCCAGTGGGGCGGGCGCGAGTTCGCGCCGACCCCGGACCAAGCGACGCCCGCCGAGCAGATCATCGTCGCGAACCGTGTATCGACCCAAGGCTGGATGCGATCGGACGGCCGGTTCGAGCGCCCCGTGGGGTTCTCCGGATGGGGTTGTCTGAAGACCATAGGGCGTCCGCGCCTGATGATGTTCACCACCGAGAGCCTGCTGAGCCAAAGATTCCGATGGCAGCAGCGCGGACAGGCCGTCCGCGATCTGCAGGCGGTCCTCGGTGTGCCGATCGATGGGATATATCAGGGCGCCACGACCATCCGTCACCGAGACATCCTCGTGCAGCGCGGTCTGCCGATCGAGCGCTCTGCGTCGGCGCCGGTGGCTGCGGCGCCCGCGGTCGCTACAGCGGCGCCGGGCGCTGCCGTCGCGACCCCGAAGGGCGCCGGAGGTCCTCCTGTCGCAGCTCCGGCCGCGCCTGTCGTGCCTGCCGTCGAACCTTCGATCGAGACCGACCGTGCGTCGACCGATGCGCCGCCGGGTACGTCGCCGCCCGCAGTGCCACCGCCGCCTGCCGATGTCAGCGGCGTTTGAGCGGCGCGGGATGAGGCGCCCCAAGTCCTTCTTGGTCGTCCTCGCTGCGGCGACGGCGGCCGTGAGCGTCTCCGCCACGGTCGTGCTGGTCTCTCTTCTGTCCGTGCCGCTCGCGACGCCGGTGCGTGCGCAGGCGGACGTCCCCGATCTCGTCTGTCCCTCGACCGGCGGTCGCTCGCCGACCCGTCGGCCATCGGTCTCCGACGAGGAGATGATGCCGTTCGAGCTCGATGCGCTCGGTGATCTACGCGAGCTGCCACCGGACCTGGATCCGGCGGTGATCGAGGCGTTCCGACCGGGCGTCGCCGGCGTCCGTGGGCCGGGGATACGTCGCCTCGCGGTCTGGGGCGACAGCCACATCGCGTCGGGTGCGTTCGGCGATGAACTGCAGCGTCTGCTCGGACTGGGCGGCATCGAGACCAGCAATTCCTTCATCCCGCCGTACATGGCACGCCGCGGTGTGCGGATCCCGGTGCGGGCTTTCTGCGTCGGTTCTGCGTGGTCTTTGTCGATGGCCTATGTCTCGCGTACCGACGTGGATACCGGCCCAGCGCTTGCCGAGATGCGCAGCCGCGATGGGTCCGATTCGTATCTTTGGTTGGACCTTCGGACCCGCAGCCGAGAACCGGAGGTGTTGCGCTTGCGCATGCTCTACCGACCGCTGGCAGGCGAAGCGGAGATCGCGGTGTCGATCAACGGCGGCGAAGAGGGGAGCTACTACCTCGAGCCGGGCAGCGAGTATGACGATGCGGCGCCGAAGGAGCTCTATTTCGAGGACGGTGATCTGCTCAGCACCGTCAAGATCCGCGTGGTCAGCGGTGAGGTCGCGTTGCAGGGCTTCTTCGTCGACAAGGTCACCGAGCCGAGCCTCGTGGTCGATGTGTTGGGCATCCCCGGCGCCACCGTCAACGGCTGGGCGGTGGCCGATCCTCAGCACCTGTCGGCGGCGTTCTTGGAACGTCAGTACGATGCCGTGATACTCGAGTTCGGCACCAACGAGGCGGTCGGCGACTTCGATGCGGAACGCTATGCAGCGATGCTCGACCGTGCGCTGATGAACATGCGCCGCGTGTTCCCTGAGGCGGCTTGCGTGCTCGTCGGCCCCCCGGATCGCGGTGTCGTGATGCGCCGCAAGCGTGGCAGTCGGCAGATGCCGTCCGTCGATCAACTGCTGCGCTATCCGCGCGTCCATCAACGGATCAACGAGATCCAAGCCGAGGTCGGCGCGACCTTCGGCTGCAGTGCATGGGACTGGCAGCAGGCCATGGGCGGTCCCGGGGCGGCCTATGCGTGGGCCCGGCCGTCGTCTCCGCTCATGGGCGGCGATCTCATCCATCTGACCCCTGCCGGCTACCGCCGCAGCGCCGCGCTGCTCGCGCGGCATCTCGGCTGGGCCCCCTGAGCCGATACGATGGATCTGCACACCAGACCCGTCTCGAAGCCGATCCCGCTACGCGACGGGGGCTGTATCGCCGGTGCAGGTCCGGTCATCTGTGCGCCCTTGGTCGGTCGCTCCCGGGTGTCGCTCGGTGTCGAGGCGTCTTCGCTCGCCGTGCAGCAACCGGATCTGCTCGAATGGCGGGCCGACCACTTCGAGGGCGGCGTCGCCGGTGCAGCGAGCGATGCGCTCGTGGCGACCGCTGCGGTCATCCGCGCGGCGGCGCCCGGACGACCGCTGCTCGTCACGCTGCGTGCGGTGCGCGAGGGCGGCGTGGATCGCGGGTTGGACGATGCCACACGCGCCGGCCTGCTCGGGCGACTCGCGCGGGACGGCCTCGCGGACATCGTCGATTTCGAAGCGGGCAGTGATCCGGATGCGCTCGCGATGCTGCGCGAGATCTGTGTCCTCGCCCGGGTGCCGTTGCTGCTGTCGATGCACGATTTCGAGCGAACGCCTTCGCCCGAGTCATTGCTCGCCGCTTTCACGCACATGGCCGCACTCGGGGCGGACATCGTCAAGCTGGCGGTGATGCCGCGATCGGAGGCCGATGTGACGATGCTGCTCGAGGCCACCTCGCGTGCCGATCGTTCACTCGCGATCCCCGTCGTGGGTATCTCGATGGGCGAGCTCGGGACCCCGAGCCGGGTGATCGGCCACCGCTTCGGTTCGCGGATCACCTGGTGCAGCGGACTCGAGGCCTCGGCCCCGGGGCAGCTCCCGCTCGAATTGTTGCGACGCTTGGTCGAGGAGTCTCGGGCGCCCTGACCGGAAAGGTGTCGACGGGCAGCGTAGGTACCAGCGTAGGTACGGTGCGGACGGGCCGGTCGTCCGTTGTCGGGTGTCAGCCGCCCGCCCAGCCCCGTGAGCGCTCCACCGCCTTCGCCCATTCGCGCAGGCGCGCCGCGGCTTCATCGCGGCTGATGCGCGGCTCGAAGCGCCGATCGACACGCCACTGCGCGGTGATCGCGTCGGTCGACTTCCAGTAGCCCACCGCAAGCCCGGCGAGATAGGCCGCGCCGAGCGCGGTGGTCTCGGTGTTCGCCGGACGCACCACCGGGACGCCGAGCAGATCGGCCTGGAACTGCATCAAGAAATCATTGCGCGCCGCACCGCCGTCGACCCGCAGTTCGCGCAGCGGTCGTCCTGCATCGAGCTGCATGGCTTGCAGCAGCTCCGCGCTCTGGAAGGCGATCGACTCGAGCGAGGCGCGGGCGATATGACCGCGGGTCGTGCCGCGGGTGATGCCGGCGATGGCGCCGCGCGCGAACGGATCCCAGTGGGGACTGCCGAGGCCGGTGAAGGCGGGTACGACATATACGCCGCCGTGGTCGGGCACGCTGGTGGCGAGCGCCTCGATCTCGGAGGCGTGCTTCACGAAGCCGAGGCCGTCACGCAGCCACTGCACGACCGCCCCGCCCACGAACACGCTGCCCTCGATCGCGTACTGCAGCGGCCCCAAGGTGCAGGCGAGGGTGGTGAGGAGGCGGTGCTTCGACATCAGCGGCGCGGCGCCCGTGTGCATCAGCATGAAGCAGCCGGTACCGTAGGTGTTCTTGGCCATGCCGGGTTCAAGGCAGCCCTGCCCGAACAGCGCCGACTGCTGGTCGCCGGCGAGAGCGGTCAGCGGGACATCGACGCCCCCGATGTGCGCGCGCAGGCCGTCGTCGGCCGAAGACGGCCGAACGGTCGGCAGACAGGCGCGCGGGATGCGCAGCAGATCGAGCATCGGCTCGTCCCACTCCCCGGTGCCGAGGTTCAGCAGCAGCGTGCGGCTCGCGTTGCTGACATCGGTGACATGGTGACGCCCACCCGAGATCTTGAAGGTGAGCCAGGAGTCGATGGTGCCGAAACAGAGTTCGCCGCGCTCGGCACGGCTGCGCGCGCCTGGGATCGAGTCGAGCAGCCAAGCGAGCTTGGTACCGGAGAAGTACGGGTCGAGCAACAGCCCCGTGCGTGCGCTGACCATCGGCTCGTGACCCGCCTCGCGCAGCTCTGCACAAAGATCCGCGGTTCGACGGTCTTGCCAGACGATGGCGCGTGCGATGGGCGTCCCCGTGGCGCGGTCCCAGAGCACGGTCGTCTCGCGCTGGTTGGTGATGCCGACCGCGGCGATATCGCCCGGCGTGACACCTGCGGTCTTCATCACCTCATCAAGGGTCGCCGATTGCGTGGCCCAGATCTCCTGCGCATCGTGCTCGACGTGTCCGGGGGCAGGGAAATGCTGCGTGAACTCGCGTTGCGCGACGGCGACGATACGGCCGTCCGTGTCGAACAGCATGGACCTGGAGCTCGTGGTGCCTTGGTCGAGGGCGAGGATGTAGCGGCTCATGCGAGCGTCTCCGTCCTGGTGCGGTAGGCGAACCAGTCTGCCACCGCCTGCGCAGCGTCGGGCGGCAGGTGCAGGCCGAGCTTGCTGCGTCTCCAAAGCACATCTTCAGCGGTACAGGCCCACTCGGACGCACGCAGATACTCGAGCTCGCGCTCGTGAAGACCGGGTGCGATCTCGCGACCGAGGTCTGCGGGTGAGCGTGCGGTGCCGAGCCAGCGTCGCGCCCGGCTGCCATAGGCGCGGGCGATGCGCCGCGCCGAACGCTCCGGTAGCCACGGAAAATCTCGTTGCAGCGCGACCAAGAAGGCCTCGAAGTCCCCGTCCAGATCTCCACCGGGCAGCGGTGCACCGCCCGTCCATGCGCCAGAGCGCGTCGGCAGCAGCGGCCCGAGGCGTGTCATCGCTTCCTCGGCAAGCGCGCGGTAGGTGGTGATCTTGCCGCCGAAGACGCTCAGCATCGGCGCGGGATCGTGGTCGAAGACCAGCGCATAGTCGCGGGACACCGCGCGTGCATCGGTGGTCTCGTCCTCGAGCAAGGGCCGCACGCCCGAATAGGTCCACACCACATCAGCAGGCGCCACCGCCCGTTGGAAATAGCGGGTGGCCTCTCGGCAAAGATATTCGATCTCACCGGCATCGATGTGCGGTGCGGCCGGGTCGGCATGATGCTCGACATCCGTGGTGCCGATGAGCGTGAACTCCCCTTCGTAGGGGATCGCGAACACGATGCGCCGATCGCTTGCCTGGAAGATGTAGGCGTAGGGATGGTCGAAGAGCTTCGGCACGACGATGTGGCTGCCCTTCACGAGGCGCAGACCATGGCGCGCGGGACCGGGCATCGCGAGGTCATGCAGTTGCGCGGCCCAAGGGCCGGCGGCATTGACCACCGCGCGGGCGATCAAGGAGACGGCGGTCGACCCGGCCGGCTGCAGCGACGCACGCCATCGGCCGTCCGGCGTCGCGGTCAGCGTGTCGCAGCGGGTGCGGGTCGCGATCACGGCGCCGCGCTCTGCGGCATCGAGCGCATTGAGCACCACGAGCCGTGCATCGTCCACCCAGCCGTCCGCATACTCGAAGCCGCGGACGAAGCCTGCGCGCAGGGCCGCGCCTGCCGGGTGACGGCGCAGGTCGATGCCTTTCGAGCCGGCGAGCTGGCGCCGTGGCGCGAGGTGATCGTAGAGGAAGAGCCCGGCACGGATCATCCACGCCGGTCGCAGCGCCGAGTCGTGCGGCATCACGAAGCGTAGCGGCCACATGATGTGCGGCGCGATGCCGAGCAGCACCTCGCGTTCGGCGAGCGCCTTGCGCACCAACCCGAACTGCATGAACTCGAGGTATCTGAGCCCGCCATGGATGAGCTTGGTGCTCGACGAGGAGGTGTGGGACGCGAGATCGTGTTGCTCGACGAGGACGACTTTCAGGCCGCGTCCGGCAGCGTCGCGTGCGATGCCGGCCCCGTTGACTCCGCCGCCCACGACCAGCAGGTCGCAGTCGGCAGGCAACGTCGGGTCTGTGTCATGCCGAAGCAGACCCATGAGGTGGCCGCACCGCTTCATCGATTCCTCCATCCGCATCGGATGATATCCATCGGCAGTATGGCGGATAGGCACTACCATCGCACCGGATTTCCTGCTTATATCAAAGCCATGGGCGACATCACCGTATTGTTGGGCCGGGCTCGCGATGGCGATCGAGGGGCGTTCGACAGCCTGTTCGACGCCCTGTACCCGGACCTGCGACGGATCGCCCACGCGCGTCTCGCTTCTCATCAGCGCAGCACCATGCTCAACACCACCGTGCTCGTGCACGAGTGCTTCCTCAAGTTCACCGCGGCCGACCGTCTGACGCCGACCGACCGTGCGCACTTCCTCGCTTATGGCGCGCAGGTGATGCGCTCCATCATCGTGGACCTCGCCCGTGCGCGCCAATCCGAGCGGCGTGGCGGCGACGCTGCCCACACCACGCTCGGTACCGATGTGCGCGAGAACCTGCCTGCGGGCGAGGACGAGATCATGGATGTCCACGAGGCGCTGGAGCAGCTCGCGCTGCTCGATGCGCGCCTCGCCAAGGTCGTGGAGATGCGCTATTTCGGCGGTCTGCGCGAGGCCGAGATCGCCGAGGCGCTCGGCGTCAACGAGCGCACCATCCGTCGTGATTGGGAGAAAGCGCGTCTGCTGCTTGCGGCGGCGCTGCGCGAGCAATAGCGCGCGCCGGCGTCGGTGTTCATCCGTACGCTTTATTTGCTGGTTCTGTGTCCGGTTGGGTGGTGCCGTTGCGTATCTTGAGTACAAGCAGGTGTTCTCGTGCGCAAACGCGCGACACCCATCAGTACAAACAAAGATTTCACAGAGGTCGCTATGCCCCTGATCCCCCGTATTGCACCGCATTGGCCCGTCATCAACGGCCTGCTCGATCAAGTGCTCGATCTCGATCCCATCGCGCGTGAGCGTTGGCTGGAGGACCTCGGTCATGAGCATGTCGCGATGCGCGGTACGCTACGACACCTGTTGTCGGTCCAATGCGGCATCGAGAGCGGCGCGTTCCTCGAGAGGTTGCCCGAGGTCGCCTGATCCTCTGCGCCCCGATGTCCGGAATGACCCCTGGAAATCGTATCTCCAGGTAGGGCGGCGCTATACTCGTCATCGGACGGGCGCCGCTGGTGTCTGCCGCAACCGCTCCGAATCGGGTGGCGATCATTGAAGCTGCTCTCTGATCTCTCCGCGCAATGGGCAGTCATCAACCGGCTCCTCGACGAGGCGCTCGGCGTTGAGCCATCGCGTCGAGATGCTTGGCTTGAGGGGTTGCCGGCCGAACATCAGTCCCTGAAGGCGACATTGCGCGATCTGCTCGCCCGGCAGGCCGGGATCGAGACCGAGGCTTTCCTCGACACCCTGCCGAGGATGTCCGCGCCACCTCCTCCCGAGGGCGAACTCAAGTCGGGCGATGAGATCGGCCCTTATCGCGTCATCGAGCTGATCGGTCGGGGCGGCCAGGGATCCGTCTGGCTCGCGCAGCGCATCGATGGCCAACTGAAGCGCAAACTCGCGCTGAAGCTGCCTCGGCTCAGCTGGGTGGAAGGGCTCGCCGCCCGCATGGAGCGCGAACGCGACATCCTCGGTGGCCTCGACCACCCATACATCGCACGGCTCTACGACGCGGGTGTCGATCAGCGAGGGCGGCCGTTCCTCGCCATCGAGCATGTCGAGGGGACGAACCTCGAGCGTTTCTGCGACGAACAGCGGCTCGATGTCCGTGCGCGGGTGACCTTGTTCATGAAGATCCTCGAGGCGGTGCAACACGCCCACGCGGCGCTGGTCGTGCATCGTGACCTCAAGCCCGCCAACATCCTCGTCAACGCCCGGGGAGAGCCGAAACTGCTCGATTTCGGTGTCTCCTCGCTGATGGACGACGCAGCCGCCGATGGCGACGATCCCTCGATCCGCACGGCAGGGCGCGCGCTGACGCCGCGTTATGCCAGCCCGGAGCAGATCTCCGGCAAACGCTTGGGCGTGGGCTCGGACATCTACTCGCTGGCGGTCGTCCTTTACGAATCGCTCACCGGGTCGTCGCCCTACGCGGTCAAGCGGCCGTCGGCTGCGGAGTACGAGCGGGTGATCACCGATGGCGAGATGCGGTCGGCCAGTCGGGCAGCGCTGACCGACGGCATCGCGCTCGCCCGCTCGACCACACCACGGCGCCTCGCCCGTGTGTTGCAGGGCGACCTCGAGGCCGTGCTGTTGCGGGCGATGGCGCTCGACCCGCGTGAGCGTTACGCCACTGCGTCGGCGTTGCGTGATGATCTGCGACGCTGGCTGACCGGACGGCCCGTCCAAGCCCGTCCTCCGTCCGCCTGGACCAGCCTGAGAAAATTCGTGGTCCGCAACGCCTGGACGGTGGGCGGTGCCAGTCTGGCGGTCGCAGCGGTGATGGTCGCCGGCTTGATCGCCATCTGGCAGGCGCGACAGGCACATGAGGAGACGCGCCGTGCCAACGCCACGCGCGACTTGTTGATGGGCGTCTTCAGTGACGCCAATCCGGCCCTGCACGGTGGGCGCGAGATGACCGCGCGCCAACTGCTCGAGAGCAATGAAGAGCGGTTGGTGGACCGTTTGCAGGGCGACCCCTTGTTGCAGGCCGATGTGCTGCACTCGGTCGCCTCGGTATGGGACCGCTTCGGCGATCTCGAGCGGGTGATCGAGACCCATGAGCGGCGCGTGGCGCTGCTACGCGAGTCGGGCGTGAAGCCTGAGACCCTGGCACAGGCGATGCTGGAGCAAGGCTATTCCTTCGCGATGGTCAACGACATGGCCAGGGTCGGCCCGCTGCTCGATGAGGTCCGAGTCCTGCTACCCCCGGAAGACATGCCGGTGAACGTGCGGGAGGTCTACGAATGGCAGCGCGGCTGGTTCGCCTTGCGCTCGGGCTGGCGGGAGAACGCCGTACGGCATTTCACCACCGCGCTCGGTGCCGCCCGACAGACCGGGAACGTCGATCTGCAGGTCCGTTCCCTCTACGGCCGTAGCGTGAGCGAGGGTTGGATGAACCGCATCACGATCGACCGCGACAGCGCCGCGGCCTTACGCGATGCCCGGGAAGCAGCGCGGTTGTTGGACTCGCCCGTGTTGCCCCGCACCGACAGATACGATCGGCGCGAGGAACTGGTCACCAACCTGTACTCGCTGGGGGAGTTCCGCGAAGGCTGGCCTTTGATGCAGGAACAGATGGGCGAGGCGACGGCGTTGTTCGGGGAATTCTCGCCGTCCGCGCGATTGGCCCAGCATCTGTGGTTGGCCTATCAATGGCGCTTGGGCAGACCGCGTGCTGCCTTGGAGTGGTTGGCGAGCCGCGAACGCACCCTCGGGGCTGCCCCACCGATGTCCGCTGCGCCCGTCGGGTCGGTGGTCCGTTCCCTCGAGATCCGTGACATCGCACTCGAGGCGCGCCTGTGGTTGGCGACCGGGGATCTTCGGCGCGCTGAAACGACCTTGGACAGGGGCTCGGCCCTGTTGCCGCCGGAGCGCACGGGCGGTGATGCCTTACTGCTGGCGGTGGTCGAGCTCGAGTGGGCGCAACAGGCCCGAGCACCCGAGGAGATCCTCAGGCAGTTGGGGCAGCGGCCCTGGACGGACCTGCAGGCGGGCATGGATGCGGACTGGTCGGTGTTCCCCTTGTTGCACCGCGGGCTCGCGCTCGGTCGCATGGGCGATCACGCGGGCGCGATCACGCTGCTGGAGTCCGCCGTGCAGGGCGGGGGCCAGTTCTGGGGTGAGGGGCACCCCCGTACGGGGCTCATCCGCCTGTCTTTGGCCTGGGCTCGCTGGCGGGCGGGGCGTGGATCTCCAGAGGCGCGGGCGGCGGCGGCCGCTGTTTTGGAGCGGGCGCTCCCCGGGCTCGAGCAGGGATTTCCGCCTGATCACGCTGTATTGCAGGAATCCCGCATATTTTTGGCGCATCTGCGTGGCGCTTCAGCAACAAAGACGGACGTCGAGCGTTGGGTAGACCCTTCAAAAACCTTATCTTTCTGATTTTCCAGTTTTTGTCGCGCGCTGATGTCCGGTTCGGTGGATGTGCCTCGTACCTTATGTTACCTAACCAATAATTCGTGACCCCCGTCACGACCGGTAACCGAGGACAACCCCATGATCACCCGTCGCACCTCCCGCTCTGTCAATGTCATTGCTGCCCTCGCAGCATCGGCAGCGCTTTTGGTTGGTGCCTCGGCGCCGGCCTCGGCGAGCACGGGTCTCTCGTTCAAAGCCTTCTGGGGCGGTTACTCCCTCTACATCAGCTTCGGCAGCATCGTCATCCTGCCGCCGAGCGGCTGATCCCGTCCAGCCTGCCCCCTCCGGGCGGCTCCTACGGTATCCTCCTCCGCCCGTCGCTCTCACACGCGATGGACGGAGGAGCATTTGTCTGCTGAACTTCTCGCCCTGATCGCCGGCCGCCGCTCTACGAAGCGGTTCGATGACGATCCGCCGTCCCGGGCCCACATCGAAGCGCTGTTGCAGGCCGCTGCGTCTGCACCCGACCACGGGCTGCTCGCCCCTTGGCGGTTCTTGGTGTTGCAGGGTGACTCGCGGGCGCTGCTCGGCGATGCGATGGCGATGGCCTTGCGGACCCGTATGCCGGAGGCCGACGAGGAAGCGCTGTCACGGGAGCGCGGTAAGGCGTTCCGCTCCCCGGTGCTGATCGTGGTGTCGGTGCGCCCGGTCGCGCATCCCAAAGTGCCCGAGATCGAACAGTGGGTGGCGACCGGAGCAGCCGTGCAAAATCTTTGGCTGGCCGCGGTGTCTTTGGGCCTCGGTCTCGCGTGGAAGACCGGCAGCGCGGCTTATGATCCGGGCGTGAAGCGCGCGCTCGGTCTGGCGGAGGAAGAGGGGATCGTCGGCTTCCTGCATGTCGGGACGCCGTTGGTGCAGAGTTCGCCGCGCCCGGTGGAGTCGACGAGCCGCACTCGCTGGCTCTGACCGGAACGACGCCGGTTCACGCGAGCGGCGTCGCGCTCACGATGATCCCGTTCTCGTCGGCGTAAAGCCACTCACCCGGACGGAACACCACGCCTGCGAATTCCAGCACGACGCCGAGTTCTCCGGTGCCCAGCTGACCAGGGCGGGTCGGGCAGGCGGCGATCGCGCGCACCGCGACCGGCATGTTGCGCAGGGTTTCGACATCGCGCGCTGCGCCGTTCACGATGATGCCCGCCCAACCGTGCTGCAACAAAAGTGCGCCGAGCTTGTCGCCGACCAGAGCGCGCCGCAGCGAACCGCCGCCATCGACCACCATCACGCGACCTTCGCCCGGGGTCGAGAGGGTGCGGCGAAGCAAGAGATTGTCCTCGTGGCAGCGCAGCGTGGCGATGGGTCCGTGGAACACCCGTTGGGCACCGTAGTCCCGGAACAACGGGTCAGCGGTTTGCGTGAGCCCGGGATGGTCGTCGGAAAGGTCGCAGATGCTGCGGATCATGGCGGTGGCCTCAGGTTCCGTGATTTTGAGAATCGTTCTATTATGCCCGTCGGGACCGAGGGCAAGATGATGATCCTGAGCACGGGGGCGACCGGTCCCATGGGCACCCGCGACGCCGTGCAACCCGTTTCTGCGGAGGCGGTGGGTCTGCTGTTGCGGGCGATTCGTTTCGCGGCTTGGAAGCACCGCGATCAACGCCGCAAGGGTCAGCGTGCGGAGCCGTACATCAACCATCCGCTCGAGCTCGCCCATGTGCTGTGGTTCGAGGGCGGCGTGCGCGATGAGGCGACCCTGGTGGCAGCGCTGCTGCACGACACCCTCGAGGACACGCAGACCACGGTGCAGGAGCTGCAAGGCGAATTCGGCGAGGAGATCGGCTCGATCGTGATGGAGGTCAGCGACGAACCCACGCTCGATTGGCGGGTCCGCAAGAAGCTGCAGGTGACCCGCGCAAAGACCGCGACGCCGCGGGCTCGGCTCGTCAAGCTCGCCGACAAGATCTGCAACCTGCGCAGCATGATCGCGAGTCCGCCGCAGCGTTGGTCCGTCGAGCGTCGCCGGGCGTATTTCGACTGGGCACGCGAGGTGGTCGAGCAGCTGCGTGGCACGAATCCGTCGCTCGAAGAGCGCTTCGACCAGGTCTATCGCCAACGGCCCTAGGGTCGGCGCGGTGCGCCGCCGGCTAAAGTTTCAGCCATTCGGGTCGTCAACGCGATAGGGTATCCAAAGTGTCCCCGATCGGCCCCGGAGGCTGAAGATGACGATGATGACGCTTGTTGGATCCGACCGCCGCGGCCGTTCCGGGCGACCCTTGGCGCTCACCGCCGCGATCGCGCTGTTGTCGATGCTGCCCCCCTGGAGCGGATCCGCGACAGCCGCCGCAGCGCCGCTGAAGACGGGTGGACGCGCGATGGCACCGCGCATCGCGCCACCACCCAGCCAACTGATCGTACGGTTCCGTGACGAGCAATCACGGGGCGAGCGGATCGCCATGACCGTACCGCGGGTCGATGGCTTGTCGAAGAGCGGCGGTTCGCACCTGCTCTATCGGAGGCCGATGATCGATCTCGCCCATGTGTTCCGTTTCGCCGAGCCTGTCACCCAGGCCGAAGCCGAGGCGGTCGCCGCGCGCCTTCGCCGCGATCCGGCGGTCGCCGAGGTCGAGATCGACGATTATCTCTTCCCGCTGCTCGAGCCCAACGATGGCTTCTACACCAACGCCGCGGTCGAGCGCATGTGGCACCTCAAGGCGCCGACGGCCTTGCGTGGGGGCGGTGCCAATTTGCCTGCGGCCTGGGACATCACCCGCGGTGCCGGTGTGGTCGTGGCGGTGATCGACACCGGGATCTTCAACCAAGAGGACCTTGAGCCCAACATCCTTCGTGGGTATGACTTCACGAGCCCGGACTCCGCGACGAACGGCGGGGGCTTTCTGGTCGCCAACGACGGCGATGGCCGTGACGCCGATCCTTCCGATCCTGGTGACTGGATCTCGGCCGAGGACCAGGCGCGACCGATCTTCGCGACTTGTCGGGTCGGCAACAGCTCCTGGCACGGCACGCATGTGTCGGGCACGGTGGCGGCGGTGGGTGACAACGGGATCGGCGCGGTCGGCGTCGCCTTCGCATCCAAAGTATTGGCGGTCCGGGCGCTCGGCAAATGCTTCGGCTACGGTGCGGACATCACCGATGCGATCTGGTGGGCGGCAGGCGGTATCCAACCGGCGACCTCGCAAGCGCTCGGGCTCCCTCCGAACCCGAATCCGGCCAAGGTGATCAACCTGAGCCTCGGTTCGAGCAACGGTTCATGCTCGACCAGCCGTCAGAACGCGATCAATGCCGCACGCGCCGCCGGTGCCGTGGTCGTCGTCGCCACCGGTAACGACGGCCAGATCGGCATCAGCTCACCGGCCAACTGCCAAGGCGTGATCGCGGTGACCGCGCACACCGTCGAGGGCGACAACGCCAGCTCCGCCAATGTCGGCCCGGGTACGGCGATCAGCGCGCCGGGCGGCGGCAGCTGTACGGTCGCCGCGCTCAACTGTTTGCCCCAGGGCAGCGAGGGCGCGGCTGGAACGCTCTATCGGTTCGTGTTCTCCACGACCGGTGACGGGGCGCAAGGTCCGGGCACCGGGCGCAATCTCTTCGTCGGCAAGGCGGGCACCAGCATGGCGACACCGCATGTCTCGGGTGTGGCGGCGCTGCTGTTCGCGCGCATGCCGACCCTGAAGCCGGACACCGTCAAGACCCTGTTGACCGCCTCCGCGCGGCCTTTCCCGGTCGGCACATACTGTGCGGGTGCGGTCGCGGCAGATGGGCGCTGCGGATCCGGCATGTTGGATGCGAAACGGGCGCTCGACCGACTCGACGATCTGACCCCGGCCGTGACGGCCGCGCCGCCGGCTTCGATCGTCCGCAACGGCTCTGCGGTGACCCTCACCGCGACGGCGACGCCGAAAGCGGGTGGATTGCAGGCCCTCACCTATCGCTGGCAGCAGGTGAGCGGTCCGGCCGTGACGCTCGCCAACGACACGGCGCTGCAGGCGAGCTTCACCGCACCCTCTCCGGGTGGGGCGCTCAGCTTCCGTTTCACGGCGAGCGATGCCGACGGTTTCGCCGCATCGTCCGTGGCCTCTTTGCGCTCCAACGCCTTGCCGACGGTCGCGCCGCCCACACCGGTCACGGTGACCACGGCCGGTGCCGTCTCGTTCCGGGCCACCGGCAGCGATGCGGATGGCGATACCGTCCGTTTCTCGGCGACGGGTCTGCCGACCGGGGCGACCTTCAATGGTGCGACCGGCGATTTCTCTTGGTTGAGTGCGAGCCCGGCGGGCGTCTACACCGTCACACTCACGCCGAGCGACGGTTTCGAGTCTGGTGCGCCGGCGTCCGTGGTGATCACCGTGAACGATCCGTCGCGGGGCGGTGGCTCGATGGACCTGCTCGGCCTCGGGTTGCTGGGATTGTGGGGGCTGTCACGGTTGCGCCGCCGGCAGACCCCGAGTTTTTGTGTACAATCTGCCAAGCATAATTGATGGCATAACGCGCACTTGATCGGCGCGTCGCCGGAGGCTGGGGCAGTGCGAGCGACGAACATCTGGCGGGTCTTCACGGCGCTGCTCGGCATCGGTGGGCTTTGGGTGCTGCTGCAGCCCGATCCGATGAGCCCCCGGTCGGTCGCGGGAACGACGGGGTCTTCGGTCTCGCCCCGGTTGGTCCTGCGCTTCGCTGCCGAGGAGGCTTCCGGCCGATTGGCCTCGCGCGAGCAAGCTGACGCCTCGTTGCGTCAGCTCACCCGCTCGCTCGGGCGTTCGTTCGAGTACAGCCATCCGACCGCCGGTCTGTCCCATGTCGTCCGCCTGCAGGCGCCGTTGCCGGCGGGTGAGATGGCGGCTTTCTTGCAGGCCCTGCGCACCGACCCGACGGTCGCCTCGGTCGAGGTCGACGCGGTGGCGCGGCGGGCGTTGCTGCCGAACGATGAATTGTTCAACGACGTGCGCGAGATCCTCTGGAACCTGAAGGGCGACAGCGGCGCGCGTCGCGGTGGCATCAATCTGCCAACCGCCTGGAACCGCACCCGTGGTGCCGGGATCACGATCGCCGTGCTCGACACCGGCATCACCCCGCACGCGGACCTCAACGCCAATGTGCTGCAGGGCGGCTACGACTTCATCAGCGCCGACGCCGATGCGGGATTCCGGGTCGCCAACGACGGTGACGGTCGGGACGCCGATCCGTCCGATCCGGGTGACTGGATCTCGGCAGCCGATGCGGCGCTGCCGGTGTTCGCAGGCTGCGCCGTCGCGCCGAGCTCTTGGCACGGTACGGCCATGGCAGGCGTGATCGCTGCGGTCGGTGACAACAGCGTCGGCTTGCCGGGTGTCGCCTACGAGTCCAAGGTTTTACCGGTGCGCGTGCTCGGCAAGTGCAAGGGCTACATCTCCGACATCGCCGACGCCATCCGATGGTCCGCCGGCGCCCCGCCCGCCGGCGGCGTGACTTGGCCGTCGCTCGGTATCCCCGTCAATGCGACCCCTGCCCGGGTCGTCAACCTCAGCCTCAGCGGTCTCGGGACCTGCTCGGCGGCACTGCAGTCGTCGATCGATGCGGCACGCGCTGCGGGCGCCACGGTCGTCGCATCGACCGGAAACGATGGATTCGCGCCCGCCATCGGGGCGCGCACGATCGGTTCCCCGGCCAACTGCGCCGGCGTCGTCGCGGTGACCTCGCACACCCTCGAGGGCGACCGGATGACCATCGCCAATTGGGGCGCGGGCACCGACCTCAGTGCGCCGGGTGGCGGCGAGTGCTCGCAGCTCCTCGGCTGCCTCCCGCATGGCACGGGGAACGCTACCGGCACGATCTGGCGCCAGTTGTGGTCGACGACCAATACCGGTACGACAGTTCCGGTGGCCGACGTGTCACTGGAATTCAGGTCAGCCGGCACCAGCGTTTCTGCAGCCCACGCGTCCGGCGCCGCGGCGCTGCTGCTCGCGGCGATGCCGACCCTCAAGCCCGACGGTGTGGAGTCCATCCTCAAGTTCTCGACGCGCACGTTCCCGAACGACACCTACTGCTGGACATTCGAGATCGGCACGCTCGACTGCGGTACCGGGATGCTCGATGCGTCCTCGGCGATGACGCGGCTGACTGCGCTGACGCCGTCGGCCACCGCGCAATCGAGCGCTGCGGTCGCTGCGGGCGGCAGCACGGTCACGCTGACCGGCATAGCCACGGCAGGCAGTTCCGGCGCTGCCGCCGACCTCAGCTATTCTTGGCAGCAGTTGTCGGGCCCGGTGGTCACGCTGTCCGGTGCGACCACCACCTCGGCGAGCTTCACGGCGCCGTCCCCGGGCGGTGCCTTGAGCTTCCGGTTCACCGCTTCGGATGTGACCGGTGCCTCCGCTTCGGCCACGGTCAACCTGCGCTCCAATACGGTGCCGGTGTTGGCTGCGATACCCGACCAGTCCGTGCGTGCCGGCCAAGCCGTCCGTTTCACGGTCTCCGGCAGCGATGCCGAGGGCGACACGCTCACTTTCGCCGCGTCTGGGCTGCCCGCTGGCGCGACCTTCACTGCGGCAGGCGTGTTCGACTGGGCCGCGGCCGCGGCGGGTGTGTATACGGTGTCGTTCACGGCATCGGACGGTTCTTTGAGCAGCGCCGCACAGACCGTCAGGATCACCGTCGCGCCCAACAACGCACCGACGGTCAATGTGATCCCGAACCAGAGCGCGCGTGTCGGTCAGACCGTGGCGTTCGTCGCGGTGGCCACCGATGCTGAGGGCGATCCCGTGACCTTCGCGGCGACCGGCTTGCCGGCTGGCGCCACCTTCACTGCGGCGGGGGCGTTCTCCTGGCCCAATGCCACGCCGGCCGGGACGTATACCGTCTCGGTCACCGCATCCGATGGCTTCCTCACGAGCGCTGCACGCACCGTGACCATCGTCGTGCTCGCGAACACCGCACCATCCATCACGGCGGTGCCGAACCAGACGGTGCGTGCGGGACAGCCCCTCAGCTTCAACATCACCGCGACCGACGCCGAGAACGATCCCGTGACGCTGTCGGCCAGCGGGCTGCCGGCAGGCGCTAGCTTCAGCGTCGGTGAAGGAGCCGCGGCCTTTTTCTGGCGCTCTCCGGTCGCGGGCAGCTACACCGTCATCGTCAACGCGACCGATGGCGTTTTGAGCAGCAGCCGTAGCATCCCGATCACGGTGACCGCGAACACTGCGCCCGTCCTGGCGTCCATCGCGGCGCAGAGGGTGCGGGTCGGGGGTTCGGTCGGTTTCACAGCGACCGCCACCGATGCAGAGAACGACGCGGTGACCTTCGCGGCGACCGGTCTGCCTACCGGGGCCGCTTTCTCCTCGGCCGGGGCCTTCTCATGGTCCAACGCGACCCCTATCGGAACCTACAACGTGTCGATCACCGCCTCGGACGGATTGCTGACCAGCGCTGCGCGCATCGTGGCGCTCGAGGTCCGCGCCAACACGGCGCCATCGATCACCCAAGTCAACAACTTCACGGTGCGGCTGCAGTCTGCCGTCAATCTCACGATCACGGGCACCGACCCGGAGAGCGACGCGCTCACGTTCTCGGCCACCGGCCTGCCGAGCGGTGCAACGCTGACTCCGGCGGGCGTGCTCGCGTGGCCGACGGCCTCGCCGGGCGGCAACTATGCGATCAGCGTGATCGCCTCGGATGGCTTGTTGAGCAGCGCGCCCATGACCTTCACCATCACCGTGACCGACCGTGCGTCCGATCCGGGCGGCGGCGGTGGCTCGATGGACCTGCTCGGCCTCGGGTTGCTGGGATTGTGGGGGCTTGCGCGCCAGCGTCGACGCCCCGGCGCCACGCGAGACGGCCTCAGAACGCGACGCTGACTAAGCCCTGCGGCGATCCTCGGCAGGCCGTTCGGCCTTACCGAGGTGCTCGCCGAGGTGCGAGCCGATCGGGGCTCAATCCTCGATGAGGAAGGAGCGCAGCTGCTCGCTGCGGCTCGGATGGCGCAGCTTGCGCAGCGCTTTGGCCTCTATCTGGCGGATGCGCTCGCGGGTGACATCGAACTGCTTGCCGACCTCCTCGAGGGTGTGGTCGGTGCTGAGATCGATGCCGAAACGCATGCGCAGCACCTTGGCCTCACGCGGCGTGAGCTGCGCGAGCACGGCGTGTGTGGTCTCGCGCAGCGACTCGGCGGTCGCCTGATCGATCGGCGAGGCCACCGAGGTGTCCTCGATGAAGTCGCCGAGGTGCGAGTCCTCGTCGTCGCCGATCGGCGTCTCCATGGAGATCGGCTCCTTGGCGATCTTGAGGACCTTGCGGACCTTGTCCTCGGGCATCTCCATGCGTGTCGCGAGCTCTTCGGGCGTCGGCTCGCGGCCCATCTCCTGAAGCATCTGCCGCGAGATGCGGTTCAGCTTGTTGATGGTCTCGATCATGTGGACCGGGATGCGGATGGTGCGGGCCTGGTCGGCGATCGAGCGGGTGATGGCCTGGCGGATCCACCAGGTCGCGTAGGTGGAGAACTTGTAGCCGCGGCGGTACTCGAACTTGTCGACCGCCTTCATCAGGCCGATGTTGCCTTCCTGGATGAGGTCCAGGAACTGCAGCCCGCGGTTGGTGTATTTTTTGGCGATGGAGATCACGAGGCGCAGATTGGCCTCGACCATCTCCTTCTTGGCGCGGCGCGCCTTGGCCTCGCCGATGGAGACCTCACGGTTGATGTCCTTGATCTCCGGGACCGAGAGCCGGTGCCGTTGCTCGATCACGACCAATTGTTCCTGACGGCGACAGATCTCGCCTTCGAGCTTCGCGATCCCGGCGGACCATTTCTTGCCGGATTTCGCGTGCTTCGCGGCCCATCGGGGGTCGGTCTCGTTGCGCGGGAAGCTCGAGATGAACTCCTTGCGCGGCATCCCGGCATCGCGCACGGCGATCTGCATGATCTCCTTCTCGAGCTGGCGGATCTCGAAGACATGCGTGCGCAGGTTGTTGATCAACGCCTCGAACATGCGTGGCGCGAGCTTGAGTTCCATGAACTCACCAGCCAGCTTCTTGCGCAGTTTTTGGGTCTTGGGGTCGGAGAGGCCGGTCTTCGCGACCGCGCCGAGCAGCTGACCATGGAGCTTGGTCAGCGAGGCAAAACGTTGTGCGACCTCGA
>Ga0315907_10000722_pt1 | contig 46542 bp, 36 predicted proteins | sample LakEriMetagenome_3_FD_203525 | JGI IMG/M metagenome (GOLD analysis project Ga0315907, IMG submission 203525) | Freshwater fungal communities from buoy surface, Lake Erie, Ohio, United States - Buoy 12 MA123 | ecosystem: Environmental > Aquatic > Freshwater > Lake > Lake biofilm | place: USA...
TTGAATTCTTGATGATAGACTCTTGGTTTTCCTGAAATGCCCAGGTGGCGGAATTGGTAGACGCACTAGTTTCAGGTACTAGCGGGTAACTCCGTGGAGGTTCGAGTCCTCTCCTGGGCACCATACACGACGGCGCCTTTGCGCGCATCACACGAGCCGGTCAATGACCGGCTTTTTTCTTGGCCGCAAGACGCTTGGTTCAGATCGCGTACCGCTTGGCCAGTTCCGAGGGGCGCAGACCGTCGTATTCTTCGAAGGGCTGGTGTATCCATGGGCTCGTGGGCAACGTTTCCACGAAATACTCCGGGACGTAGGAAGACACGCCCTTGACCCAGATCACCGCCGTGCGCAACTCCGAGATGGCCGGCATGGACCGAAGTCGCTCCACCACCGCCCTGAGAGTGACGCCCGAATCGGCCAGATCGTCCACCAGCAGCACGCGACCCGCCAGTTCGCCCTTCGGCAGGGTGATGTACTTCGCCAGGTCCAGGCGTCCCTGGATGGTGCCCGCGTCGGCGCGGTAGGAACTCGTCGACATGATGGCCAGGGGCTTGTCGAAGATGCGCGACAGCACATCACCCGGGCGCATGCCGCCACGGGCCAGGCACAGGATCTGGTCGAACTCCCAGCCGCCGTGCGCGACCTTGAGTGCCAGCCGTTCGATGTGCCGGTGGTACTCGTCCCAGGACACATACAGATGTTTGCCGTCGTCGGTGAGCATGGAATCTCCTTTTCAATGCTGGAAGGGGTGCCGAATCACGATGGTGTGGTCACGGTCGGGCCCGGTGGAGACCATGTCGATGGGCACGCCGATCAACTCCTGCACGCGCAGCAGGTACTGGCGGGCCCTGGCGGGCAGATCGTCCCAACGCGTCACGCCGGCCGTTGTCTCCGACCACCCTTCGAAAGCCTCATAGACCGGCTCGCAGCGGGTGATGTCGTCCGCGTCCAGCGGCAGGATGTCCACCACGCGGCCGTCCAGACGGTAGCCCGTGCACACCAGAACCTCCTGCAGGCCGTCCAGCACATCCAGTTTGGTAATGCACAGCCCGGAGATGCCGTTGATGATCATGGCGCGCCTGAGGGCCGCCGCGTCCAGCCAGCCGCAGCGGCGCGCGCGCCCGGTCACGGTGCCGCGTTCCTGCCCCACCGTCGACAGGTGGTGCCCCACCGTTCCGGCCTGGTCGATGGGCAGTTCGGTCGGGAACGGACCACCGCCCACCCGGGTGGTGTAGGCCTTGGTGATGCCCAGCCGATAGTGCAGCATCTGCGGGCCCACACCAGCGCCTGCCGCAGCGTTCCCGGCCACGCAGTTGCTGGACGTCACGTACGGGTAGGTGCCGTGGTCAATGTCCAGCAAAGTGCCTTGCGCGCCCTCGAACAGCAACCGGTCGCCTCGGAGGTGGCTCTGATGCAGCGCGTAGCCGACATCAGCGAACATGGGCGAAAGCTGCTCGGCCACCTGCATGGCCTGATCGTAGATGGGCTGGAACTCCAGGGCCTTCGAGCCCAGATACCCCGAAAGGGCCACGTTGTGCAAGGCCAGCAATTCGGCAAGTTTGCGCGCAAATCGTTGCGGATGCTTCAGGTCCTGGATGCGCAGGGCCCGGCGGGCAACCTTGTCCTCGTAGGCCGGTCCGATGCCCTTGCCTGTCGTGCCGATCTTGCCCGATCCGCTGGATTCGCGCAGAGTTTCTCGCGCCCGATCCACCTCGACGTGGAAGGGCAGTATGAGAGGGCAGGACTCGCTGATGAACAGCCGGGAGCGCACCTCCACGCCGATAGCCTCCAGCCGCTCGATTTCCGACAGCAGGTGCACCGGGTCAACCACCACGCCGTTGCCGATGTAGCAGGCCACACCCTCGCGCATGACGCCGGAGGGGATGAGTTGGAGGGCGGTCTTTCGGCCATTGATGACCAAGGTATGCCCCGCGTTGTGCCCGCCCTGAAAGCGGACCACCCCTTGGGCGTGGTCCGTCAGCCAATCCACCACCTTGCCTTTGCCCTCGTCACCCCATTGGGTGCCAACGACGACCACGTTACGCCCAGCGGCAGATGTATTCACTTCTAGGGGTCCCATGCAAAAGGCAAACTTCGGTCAGACGGGCCGAAGCACCCACTGCCCGGCAATCTTCACAAGCTCCCGGTCGAACGAGTGGCCGCATTCCTGCGCCTGCGTGCCCGGGAAATCAAACACCACGGTCTCGCCAGCGTCACGCAGACGCCGAACGGCATTCTTGAAAGCAGGCTCATCTCCCCAGGGCGCGCGGATGGCGGCCCCAACGGATCCTGCATCGGTCAGCCCCGACAAGGCCTTGAGGTCAAGGCTGAACCCTACCGCGGGGCGGTTGCGGCCGAAGATCGCTCCCACCTCGTCATAACGCCCGCCGCGGGCGAGGGCCTCCGCGCAGCCCTGCGCGTAGATAGCAAAGCGCACACCGCTGTAGTACGCATAGCCCCCCATGTCGGCCAGATCGAAGCTCACGACCAATTCAGGGTGGTCCGCTTCGAGCCGCTGAGCGAGCCATTCGAGCTGGTCGAGCGCCGCCGTGATCAAGGCGTGCCGTGGAAGCAGCCCCCGCGCACGCTGCAGCACCTGCGTTCCGCCGAAAAGGTCCAGCAAAGCCAGGAGGCCGTCACGAGCCGGCTCGGGCAGGCCTGCCACCTGGGAACCGAGCGAGGCGGCATCCTTGCGCGAAAGCGACTCGACGATGTCGCGCAGGGCCAGCGGGTCCAGATCAACACCCGCCAGAAGCCCCTTGAGGATGCGGGCGTCAGCGAGGTCAATGCTGGGGTGCTTGGCGCCGGCATGGGCCAGCACTTCAAGCGCCAGATCCTGGATCTCCAAGTCAGACTCCGGCCCCGCATGCCCGAAAACCTCTGCGCCGAACTGCAAGGGTTCGCGCGAAGTGCCAGGGCCCGCTTTCTGGGCATGCAGCACGGGGCCGCAATAGCAAAGCCGCGTCACGCCGGATCGGTTCAGCAAATGGGCATCAATGCGCGCGGCCTGGGGGGTAGTGTCCGCACGCAGACCCAGCATTCGGCCACTGAGTTGGTCCACCAGCTTGAAGGTCTGCAGGTCAAGTTCGTGCCCGGTGCCAGAGAGCAGCGACTCCAGATGCTCAAGCAAGGGCGGAATCACCAGTTCAAAGCCACGCCTGGAGGCCTGGTCGATCAGGCGCCTGCGCAAGGCCTCGATCTGAAACGCCTGAGCTGGCAGAACGTCTGCGATATGTTCAGGCAACAGCCAAGCTCGGGACATGTATCCAATGACGACGAAAAACCGAGATTGTAGGCGGGGCCAACTGACGCGAGGCGCCTGGCGAAGGGCTCATGTCCGGCGGACCAAGGGGTCAAGGGGCCCAGGAGGTCTAGAGAGTCAGGACCACGGCGATCACAACGCCTGCAAGCACGCTGAGAAGACCGAAGAAGCGTAGCTGGCCGTCCTTGAGTTGCAGCGCCCTCTCAAACGCATGGCGCCAGGACTGGGGGCTCAGCAGGGGCAGCAGGCCTTCCAGCACCAGCAACAGTGCCAGCCCTCCCCACAGCCAGTCCGGCAACTCAATCGCTCCGCGCCAGCTTCACTTCTTGGGCGCAGCAGCAGAGGAAGAGCTGCCCTGCCCCCGCATGGCCCTGAAGAAGTCATTGCCAGGCTCCAGCACCATCAAATCCGACTTGCTGCGGAAGCTGGCGCGGTAGGCCTCCAGGCTGCGGTAGAAGTGCGCGAATTGCGGGTCTCGTCCAAAAGACTCCGCGTACAGAGCGGAGGCCTTTGCATCGCCCTCGCCCTTGATCTTCTGTGCGTCCCGGTAAGCCTCGGCGATGATCACCTCGCGCTGCCGGTCGGCATCGGCACGGATCTTCTCGCCTTCGGCCGCACCCTGCGATCGCAGCTCATTGGCCACTTGCTTGCGCTCTGATTCCATCCGGCGATAGACGGAATCGGTGATGTCGGCGACGAAGTCGACCCGCTTGATCCGTACATCGATGATTTCGATACCGAAAGACTTGGCCTCATCGGCCAGCCGGCTTCGAACGTCATTCATGACCTTCTCGCGCTCACGGGACAGCACGCTGCGTACATCGCGCTTGGTGACCTCCTCGTTGAACGCAGCCTGAACCACCGGGCTCAACCGGCTTTCCAGATTGCGGAAGTCCACCCCGTTATTCCGGATGAACTGGCGAGGCTCGCTGATACGCCACTTGACCAGCCAGTCGATGACCAGACTTTTCTTCTCCGCGGTGAAGATGGGACGTGTCTCCGGGCTGTCCAGGGTCTGCACGCGCTTGTCCAGGAAAACGACGTTCTGGAACGGTGGCGGGAGCTTCCACTTCAGCCCCGGTTCGGTGATGACTTCCTTGATCTCACCCAGCGCGTAGATGACGCCCACCTGTCGCTGGTCAACCACGAACAGGGTCGATGAAGCAACCAGGACCAAGGCCAACAGGCCAGAAAGGGCAATGCCAATGCGGTTCATGTGTGGTGCTCCTCTCAACGGCCTTCTCGGTCGCGCGTGCGCGTCCCGTCACGCGATCGAACGTCAGCAGGCGGCACCGCAGCGCCTGCCGCGCTCGTCATGCCCGCCGGTGCAGCAGCATCCGGTGCGGGCGCGGCGTTCAGGGACCCCACCGCAGAGGCTCCTTGCTGCTGGAGGATCTTGTCCAGCGGCAGGTACAGGAGGTTCGAACCGCTGCGGTTGTCCACCATGACCTTGGTCACGTTGGAGTACACCTGCTGCATGGTTTCCAGGTACAGACGGTCGCGCGTCACGGCCGGAGCCTTCTGGTATTCGTTCAGTACGGACTTGAAGCGTTGGGCATCACCCTCGGCCTGCGCGATCACGCGCGAACGGTAGCCTTCAGACTCTTCACGCAAACGTGCCTCGGTGCCGCGGGCCTTGGGGATGACATCGCTGGCGTAGGCCTGACCCTCGTTCTTGAAACGGTCGCGGTCGGCACCGGCCTTCACGGCGTCGTTGAAGGCGGCCTGCACCTGCTCGGGGACCTGCACGTTCTGGACGTTGACATTGGCCACCACGATGCCGGTGTTCAAGCGGTCCAACTGCGCTTGCAAGGACTTCATCAGGTCCGTGGCGATGGCGTCACGCTGCTCGTAGAGCACCTGGTCGACCTTGCTGCGACCCACGATTTCTCGCACAGCCGACTCGGCCGCCTGCATCACCGCCTCGTCCGGGCGAAAGTTTTCGAAAAGGTAGGCCCGTGCGTCCTTGAGCCGGTACTGTACGGTGAACCGTATATCGACGATGTTCTCGTCCTCGGTGAGCATCGATGAATCTCGCAGACCGGTGGTCGGCACCACCGTGTTGCGCCCGACGTCCACCGAGCGGAGTTGGGTGACGCTGACGGTCTCGTGCGACTGGAACGGATAAGGGAAGCGCCACTGGAAACCAGCGTCCGAGGTGTAGCTGTACTTCCCGAAGGATGTCACCACCGCCTGCTGACCTTCCTGCACGATGAAGAAGCCGCTGCCCAACCACACCAGCGCCGCCACACCGGCAATCAGGCCGCCGCCAATGCCCGCGTTGCGCATGTTCCGTGGTGACTGCGGACCATCACCCGAAGGTTCGCGCTGCGGGCCGGGCCCGATGCCTTTGCCCCGGAACAGACCGTTGAGCTTGCGATTGAAGTCGCGCCACAGTTCGTCGAGATCAGGCGGGCCATCCTGACGGCCATTGGCCATCAGCCATCGGCCGCGTCGCCCCAAGAGCGCGGCAAAGCCTGCCCGCCAGCGACGAAATGCTTCCAGCAGGCGGCGGAAACCTCGCCTGGCGGGCGGTGTGTTGGCCGAGTCTTCGAGGCCGGCCTGATGGGAAGAGGGTGGGTTCATGAGTCGGTCAAAGCATGCAAGTGGGACTGTCCGTCGGGGTGCGGCTCGTTGTCTGTCTGCGGTTCGTGCAAAGCGGCTGCTCGGGCCGCAATCGCGCCGCGCAAGTCTTCGAGGCCTGTACCCTCCAGGGCGCTGACAAAGACACGTGTCACCTGGCGACCCGAACGGTCCTCGAACACGTCCACCCGCTGGCGGGGGCGCGCCGAAGGTTCCAACCGGTCGAGCTTGTTGCACACCAGGATCTGCGGGACGGCGCCGGCACCGATATCCTGCAGCACACGGTCCACCTCCTCCTTCTGCTCCTGCAGAACCGGACTGGAGGCGTCCATGACGTGGAGCAGAAGGTCGGCATCCACGGCTTCGGACAGGGTGGCCTGGAAGGCCTCCACCAACTTGTGGGGCAGATCACGGATGAACCCCACCGTATCCGACAAGGATACGGAGGTCTGAGCCTGCTCAAGCCACATACCGCGGGTGGTGGTGTCCAGGGTGGCGAACAACTGATCTGCCGCGTACGAGCGGGCCTTGACGAGTGAGTTGAAAAGCGTGGACTTGCCGGCGTTGGTGTAGCCCACCAAAGACACTTTGAAAGTGCCGCGCCTGAGGCGTGCCCGCCGCTGCGTGGCCCGTTGCTTCTTGACCTTCTCAAGCCGCGCCTTGACGCTCTTGATGCGCTCGGAAATCATGCGCCGGTCGAGTTCGATCTGCGTTTCGCCAGGGCCCCCACGCGTACCAATGCCACCCCTTTGCCGCTCCAAGTGAGACCACCGGCGCACCAGACGGGTGGACAGGTACTGCAGGCGGGCGAGTTCAACCTGAAGTTTGCCCTCGTGGCTTTGGGCTCGGTCCCCGAAGATGTCCAGGATCAGGGCGGTGCGGTCAGACACCTGAACGCCAAGAAACTGCTCGAGGTTGCGTTGTTGGACGGGACTCAAGGCCTGGTCAAAGATCACGCCTTGCGCCGCCGTGCCCGCCACGAGAGCCTTGATCTCCTCGGCCTTACCAGACCCGACGAACAGCGCAGCATCGGGCGCCTTTCGGCGCGCGGTGACACGCGCAACGGGCTCGTCACCAGCAGACGTGGCCAGCAAAGCGAGTTCCTCAAGTTCGGCATCGAACCAGCCGCCCTTACCGAAGTCCACCCCCACCAGCACGGCATTCGGCCTGGGACTGCGAACAGCCTCGAGCGGTTCAGGCGAGGTCTTCAAAGTGGGAGGTGATCCAAAAGGGGCCGGTTGCAGCCGTTGTGCCGCTTCAGACGGGCTCCGACTCGTTGGCGTGGAAGTTCACGGCACGGCCGGGCACCACCGTTGAGATGGCGTGCTTGTAGACCATCTGCGTCACCGTGTTGCGCAGCAACACGACGTACTGGTCGAAGGACTCGATCTGACCCTGCAACTTGATGCCATTGACAAGGTAGATGGAGACCGGAATGTGTTCCTTGCGCAAAAGATTGAGGAACGGATCTTGAAGAAGTTGACCTTTATTGCTCACGATATGCTCCGTGATGGAAGACTTGCCACGTTATCACATGGGGTTGTCCCTCACGTCTGCAAGGGACCCAGGGGTGACACAAACCCGCGTGTGCTCAGTCCGCCTTGTCGAAAGGGTTGTCTGCCGAACGCATCTGCAAGCGCAGCGGCGTGCCGACGAGCTTGAAGTGGTCTCGTACTCGACCTTCGATGTATCGCTTGTAGGAGTCCGGAACCGCGTCCAGCGACGTGCCGTGGACCACCACCACCGGCGGATTCATCCCGCCCTGGTGCGCGTAACGCAGTTTTGGGCGGAAGCGCCCTGCCCGCGGAGGCTGCTGGTGCGCCACCGCTTCCTGCAGGACGCGGTTCAGCGCAGGCGTGGGCATTTTGCAGGTGGCAGAGGCATGTGCCAGGGCAATGGACTTCCACACCGGGCCGAGCCCCTGGCGCTTGAGCGCCGAGATGTGCAGAACGGGGGCGAACTTCAGGAAGGCCAGACGCTGCTCGATGGAGCGCAGGAGCATCTCCCGCTGGTAGCCGTCGATGGCGTCCCACTTGTTGACAGCGATCACCACCGCCCTGCCCGATTCGAGGATGTAGCCGGCGATATGGGCATCCTGATCCGACACCCCCTGGGTGGCATCGAGCAGCAGCAAGACGACGTTCGCATCCGCGATCGCCTGCAGGGTCTTGACCACCGAGAACTTCTCGACCGCCTCGAACACCTTGCCCTTGCGGCGCAAGCCCGCTGTGTCGATCAACTCGTAGCGCTGACCATCGCGCTCGAAGGGCACCGAGATCGCGTCCCGCGTGGTGCCAGGCAAGTCGAAGGCCACCAGGCGCTCTTCACCCAGCCAGGTGTTGATCAAGGTCGACTTGCCCACATTCGGCCGACCCGCCACGGCCAGCCGGATGGGCCGATCCTGTGAGTCCACCTCGTCATCGGAGGCAGCATCGTCGCCGAAATCGTAGCCTTCCAGCGCCTCTTCGACAAGGCTGCGGATGCCTTGCCCATGGGCCGAGGAAATCGGGATCGGCTCACCAATGCCCAGTTCGAAGAACTCCGACAGCAGCGGGGAATCGCGCATGCCCTCGGCCTTGTTGGCCGCCAGCAGGACCTTCTTGCGCTCGGCACGAAGGTAGCTGGCAATGTCGTGGTCCTGGGCCGACAGCCCGGCACGAAGGTCCACCACGAAGATCACGACATCGGCCTCCGCGACGGCCTGCCGGGTCTGTCGGGCCATCTCCCGCACGATGCCGGTTGAAGAGTCCGGCTCGAAGCCGCCGGTGTCTATGACGATGAACTCCCGCGGCCCCAGGCGCGCATCGCCGTAGTGACGATCCCGGGTAAGGCCGGCGAAGTCGGCGACGATCGCATCCCGGCTCCTGGTCAGTCGATTGAACAGGGTGCTTTTGCCGACGTTGGGTCGGCCGACGATGGCAATGACCGGTTTCAAGGATGCAGTCTCAACACTTGAGGGGGAAGCCCCCGCGAAGGCCCCAGGCCGTTGCGCGGAAGCTCAGATGGGCGAACGGTCACTCGGGACGGAAGGCATACAGCCCGCCTGCCCGCGTCACCACCAGCATGGTGGCACCCTGGACGACAGGCGCCCCTACCACGCCGCTGCCGTCGGTCGACAAACGCAGCAAGGGCTGGCCGTCCTCACGGTCCAGGAAGTGCACGAAGCCCTGCGCATCTCCCACCACTGCGGTACGGCCTGCGACCAGCACGCCCGACAGGCCTCGGAACAGAAGCCTTTCATTGGTCCAGAGCAATTCACCCGTGCCCTGGCGCCAGCCCGACAGCCGATCGGAGCCGTCGCCGGCCACCACGACCCGGTCATCGGCGCCGACGGTCTGGCTGCCCGAAGCATTGCGGGACCACATCAGGCTGCCGCGTACGGCATCAACACAGCCGACCGTGGCCTGGAATGCACGCGCGCAAAGCGCATTGCCAACCCGTGCAGCAGGGCCCACCAGATCTGCCAGCCGTTCCACCTCGTTGGTGCCGCGTGGATTGGCTACCGAAGCCTCCCACCGAACGGTTCCGCGCGAAGGGTCCACACCCGTCATGCGCGGCCCCTGGCCGACCACCAGGGTGTCACGCACGGCTGACACCACCCCCGCCTGACCCAGCGTCAGCGCATCACCTGGGCGCTGCAGTACCCAGAGCTTCTTGCCATCGGTGGCGTCGAAGGCATGCACAGCGCGATCCACCCCCATGACGAAGACACGCTCGCCTGCGACCAGGGGAGCGGTCATGACGCGCCCGGAGAGCTTGGCCTTCCACAGCACACGCCCTTGTTCGATCGTCACGACCTCATGGCCCCGCGTGACCACCGACGTGTAACGCCCGTCAGTACCCACGCCCGCGGATACCTCGCTGCCCACCTGGACACGCCAAAGCTCTCGTCCTGTGGCAACCTCCAGGGACAACACGGTGCCGTCATCACCAGCGACGATGAAGGACCCATCGCGTGCTGCAACCACCAGCGGAAACTGCACCCCCGTGAGCTTGGCTTGCCAGACTTGACGCCCCGCGATCTTGGGCGCCACAGGCTCGAGGGGCGTGGGTTTGGGCTTGTCGCTGCTGCAAGCCGCCAACAAGGCAGCGCAGGCCAAAGCGGCCAGCCCTCCGGGAAGCCGGCTGCACACCTTCCCGCTCACTTCTGCGCCCCCGAAGCTGCAGACGCGGGCGACACCCCCAGGGTGTTGAGCTTGGCCTCCACCACTCTGCGGTACTCCACGGTTTCGGGCAACCCCTTCCAGGCCGAGAGCAAAGCCTCAGAGGCTTGCTGCGGCTTGCCCTGGGCCAGCAGGATGTCACCGCGGCGGTCAGATACCAAAGCCTCATAGCCCTTGACGTTCGCGGATTCCAGCGCCTTCAAGGCTTGGTCCCATCGCTTGGCATCGAGTTCAATGCCTGCCCACCGCAGCGCCGCCAGAGCGCGCAGGCCTTCATCCTTGGATTTGTCCACCACCCAGCGCAAGACCTGGGTCGCCGCATCCCCTTGGCCCTTGTCGATCTGCAGCCGGGCCAGCATCAGCCCGCCTTGCGCGGTCCACTGGGCAGCAGGGTAGCGCGCCTGGAGATCCGAAAAGATCTTCGCCGAACGCTCGGCATCACCCGCCTGCACCGAACGGTCCAGTTCGTCGAACATGGCGCCTGCCTTGATGCCCTGGTCCCGCTGGTACCAGTTCCAGCCGTTCCAGGCGGCGAACGCACCCAGCACCAGCACCAGGGTCCAGGTGATGAGGTTGCCGTACTGTTTCCAGAACGACTTGATCGAGTCGAGTTGCTCCTGCTCTTGCAGGTCGAGAGGTGTGGCCATGGGAGGAAGCGGGAAAGGAGCGTGGATTATGCGGTGCGCAGTTCGTGGGCCCAGCCCGCCGCGGCGTGCATCGGCCGGGTGTACTGGCCCTGTGCGTCGGCGCGCAATGGCTTGATGGCGACCTGGCCGGCAGCGACCTCGTCCTGGCCAAAGACCAAGGCATAACGCGCCCGACTCGCATCGGCCTTCTTGAATTGCGCCTTCAGGCTTGCGCCGCCCGCGTGCATTTGAACCGACAGGCCCTGCTCGCGCAGCACGTCCAGCACCACCATGGCCTGAGGAAGGCAGGTTGCGTCGGGCAGTACGGCGTAGACGTCGGGCGCCGGATCGGGCACCGGCACCCCGATTTCCTGAAGCAGCAGCAGCAGCCGCTCCATGCCCAAGCCGAACCCGATGGCCGGTGTGGGTTTGCCGCCGAGTTGCTCGAACAGGCCGTCATAGCGCCCGCCGCCGCACACCGTGCCCTGCGAACCGAGGTGATCGGTGACCCACTCGAACACGGTGAGGTTGTAGTAGTCCAGCCCGCGTACGAGCCGGGGGTTGATCCTGTAGGGCAGGCCTGCGGCGTCCAGCACGGCGCACACGGCGGACAGATGTGCACGGGATGCCTCGCCTAGATGATCGGCAAGCTTCGGGGCGGCTTCCGCCAGAGCCTGCAAGGCCGGGTTCTTGGTATCCAGGATGCGAAGCGGGTTGCTGTGCAGGCGGCGACGGCCGTCCTCGTCCAGCGACGCCGCGTGTTCGGTGAAATAGGCCACCAAAGCGGCGCGATGGGCCGCACGCTCGGCGGGCTGCCCCAGGCTGTTCAGCTCGAGGCGCACGTGTTCACCTACCCGTAAACCCAGCGCCTGCCAGAGGCTGCGGACCATCAGGATGAGCTCTGCATCCACATCCGGGCCGGCAAAGCCCAGGGCTTCAACGTCCAGCTGATAGAACTGTCGGTACCTGCCTTTTTGCGGGCGCTCGTGGCGAAACACCGGGCCTATGGACCACACCCGCAGCGGGCCGTTGTAGAGCGCGTTGTGCTCCACCATCGCCCGGACGATGCCCGCGGTGATCTCCGGTCTGAGGGTCAGCGCATCACCGTTCATCGCATCGACCCAGGAGTACATCTCCTTCTCCACGATGTCAGTGGCTTCACCGATGCCACGAACAAAAAGCGGGGTCGGCTCGACGATGGGCGTGAGAAGGTGCTGATAGGCGTGTCGGGCCATCACCGTCTCCACCGTGCGCTCGAACCAGCGCCAGATGGCGGAGTCCGGCAACTTCTCCTTACGGGGAACGTTGCCAGGCAGTATGTCGTTCATGCCTTTGACGGCAAACAGTTTGGCGACCATGGAATGTCCGGCGCGGTCAGGCGCCATGGCAGGGCGGGAAGAATCAGCAGGGAGTCAAGCGATGCCGCAGGCAGACTCAATGCGCGGACGTGGCAGCACCGAAGCGACGCTCGATGTAGGACTCCACGATCTGGTGGAACTCCTGGGCAATGCCGTCGCCCCTCAAGGTCATCGCCTTCTCACCATCGATGAACACGGGCGCCGCGGGCGCCTCGCCCGTGCCGGGCAGGCTGATGCCGATGTCGGCATGCTTGCTCTCCCCGGGGCCGTTGACGATGCAGCCCATCACCGCCACCCTCAGGGTCTCCACCCCCGGATAACGGGACTTCCACACGGGCATCATGCGGCGCAAGTGGTCATCGATCTGCTTGGCCAGTTCCTGGAAGGTGGTGCTGGTGGTGCGGCCGCAGCCCGGGCAGGCCGTCACGCTGGGGTTGAAGGTGCGAAGACCCAGCGATTGGAGTATCTCCAGGGCCACCGCCACCTCCTGGGTGCGAGCCTCCCCAGGCTGGGGGGTCAGGCTGACCCGGATCGTGTCCCCGATGCCCTCTTGCAGCAGCACACCCAGGGCCGTGCTGGAAGCCACCGTGCCCTTGGTTCCCATGCCGGCCTCGGTCAGGCCCAGATGCAAGGCGTGATCGCAACGGGCCGCGAGTGCTCGGTAGACGGAGATCAAGTCCTGCACGCCGCTGACCTTGCAACTGATGATGATCTGGTCGGGATCCATGCCCAGCGATCGGGCTTCGGCGGCAGACTGCAGGGCCGAGTGCACCAAGGCCTGGTACATCACCTGCTGTGCGTTCCAGGGTTGCGCCCGCTTCGCGTTGTCGTCCATCATCGAAGCCAGCAGTTCCTGGTCCAGGCTGCCCCAGTTCACTCCGATGCGCACCACCTTGTCGTGCCGCATAGCGGCCTCGATCATCTGGGCGAACTGCACGTCGCGCTTACGGCCCTTGCCCACATTGCCTGGGTTGATGCGGTACTTGCTCAGGGCTGCAGCACATTCCGGGTACTGGCTCAGCAAGGTGTGCCCGTTGTAGTGGAAGTCCCCCACCAGCGGCACATCCACGCCCATGCGGTCCAGCTGCTCGCGAATGTGCGGCACCGCCTGTGCTGCCTCAGGCGTGTTGACGGTGATGCGCACCATCTCGGAGCCCGCCTGCGCGAGTTCCTTCACCTGGATGGCCGTCTCGATCACATCGACCGTGTCGGTATTCGTCATCGACTGCACGCGCACAGGGGCATCGCCGCCTACCGTGACGATGCGAGACCCCCAGCGCACTTGTGCCTGCCTGGACTTGCGGGGCCGCGGACTGGCCGGCTCGATGAAGACGGGTTCAGATACGTCGCTCATGATGAGGTCTCCGCGCCTATTTAAGTTCCACCCGGGCGACATTGTCCCGCGTGCTGGTGCTCAGATCGACAACCCGACCACGCCAACGCACCTGGGTGCCGGCTGCATTGCCTATCGTCAGCTTCCAGCTCACCCCATTGTCGAGGGCGACCACCTCACCCGGCGTCAACGTACGCGCCCAGATCTGGCGCCCCTGGAGGTCGTTGGCCTCGACCCAGGAGGGCTCCGTGACGATGACGGCCGAGTCCATGCCCGCGGCTGCACTGGCGGCCGCTTCGGCCGGGGCCCCATGCACCGTCTGGACAACCGTGCCGGTGGATGAAGGAGACACTGACGGCACGGCTTCGGACCCGGCGGTGCCAGAGGGCTGCTCCGCTGGTCCCGTGCCGGCAGTGCCTGCGGATGCCAACGGGCTGTCTGCTGCGCCCGGCGCGATGCTGTGCCAAGGCATCCAGGACGCAGGAACCCGCCACAAGGCCGTGGCCAGCACCAGCAGCAGGACCACGGCCCACCACCAGCCGCGGCGATCCGCCGCAGAGCGCAGAACCACAGGAGCGCTGCTGCGCTGGGAAAAGGACTCGTTCACCCCCTGGCTGACCTGATCCAGGGTTGACGAGCGCGCATCAAGGCGTGGCAAGGCCTCCAGGATCGGCCGGGGATCACACTTCAACACCCGACATACGGACAGTGCCAGGGCCCGGACGAAGGTGGCATCGTGCAGTTCTTCAAACCGGTCGCTCTCGAGCAGTTCCAGCTTGCGCACGGGCACCTTCAAGGTCGTGGACAGCAGGCCTATGTGCATGCCGCTGCGTTCACGGGCCGCTCGCAGCAGCGCACCGGCAGACGCCTGACCTGAGGGTTGGTCAGCCCCTGGCTCACTCATCGAAGCGCCCCCTCTCGTACATCAGGGTCTCGGACGACTGGGGAAAGCGCTCCTGGAGTTGCTGGCCCCACGTGCGCATGGCCACCGCGTCGCCCAGGCGGCGCTCCACCCTGACGGCCAACCAAAGCGACTGCGGCGTGGCGAACTCCCGTCGAAGGTGCACGCGCCGAATGTAGAAGCGGGCACGCTCGTACTCCCCCCGGCGGAACAGCAGATCGCTCAGGTGGAAGCCCGTCACAGGGTTGGCAGGGTCCAGTTCGTAAGCCCGACTCAGCGCCGCCTCGGCCTCGGGCCACCTTTGCCCACCCGCAAGACAGATGCCCTGGGCCATCAGCGTCCTGACGGTGTCGCGGTACTGCGGTTGCGCCAGGGCCTGCCTGAACAGGGCGTCCGCCTCCGCCCATCGCCCGGACTGACAGACAAACCAGGCGAAGTTGTGCATCACATCGGCATCACGTGGCGCCAACTGCAAGGCTCGCCTGAAGCTTTCTTCGGCCAGCCGAGCCTCCCCCATGGCGGCATAGATCAACCCACGCAGGTTGAATGCCTCGGGCAAATCGGGACGAGCTGCCAGGGCGAGCTTGACTTCGTCCAGTGCTGTGGAGATCTGGCCGCGCGTGAAGTAGCCCGCGGCCAATTCCATCCGCACACGGGCTCGCCTGTCAGCATCCGTCTGATCTGATGAGGTCTTGACATCGTCAGTCATCCCCTGGCCAGGCCCCGCCGCACAACCCACCAGGGCCGCGAGCAACAGCGCTGCGAGCGACCAAAGAACGGGCCAGCGACGAAATCCGGCAGCGCGAAAAACCATCATGACAACATCCGCACTGGCTGGATGGCAATCGAGCGGCCAGAACGCCTGGCCTGCACGTCGGTACGGTCCTGGACCTCACCTGCAAGCTGACCGCAGGCTGCGTCGATATCGTCTCCTCGGGTCTTGCGCACAGTGGTCACGTAACCCGCCTCTTGCAGCAGCGCTGCAAACGCGCTGACCCTCTGCGGGCTGGAGCGCTTCAGACCCGACGAAGGAAAGGGATTGAACGGGATGAGGTTGAACTTGCACGACACCTCGATGCCGGCGGAATCCTCTGAGCGGCCGCGCACGAGGTCCACCAACCGGGCCGCATGCACATCAGAGTCATTGACGCCTTCGAGCATGCAGTACTCGAAAGTGATGAAGTCCCGCGGGGCCGATTCCAGATACCGGACGCAGGCGCCAAGGAGTTCCCTCAGCGGGTACTTGCGGTTCAGGGGCACCAGATCGTCACGCAGCGCATCGTCCGGTGCATGCAGGGAAACCGCCAGCGCCACAGGGCAATCATGCCGCAGCCGATCCATCATCGGAACCACTCCCGAGGTGGACACCGTGACCCGCCTGCGCGACAGGCCGTAGGCATGGTCGTCGAGCATCACCCTCAAGGCCGGGACCAAGGCCGCGTAGTTCTGAAGGGGCTCGCCCATCCCCATCATCACGACGTTGTCCACGGCCCGCTCGTTGTCGGGCAGCCGCAAGCGGCCCCGGAGTTGGTGTTCCGCGTGCCACAACTGCCCCAGGATCTCGCCCGTTCGCAGATTGCGGTTGAAGCCCTGATGCCCCGTCGAGCAGAACGGACAACCCACCGCACAACCGGCCTGCGAAGACACGCACAAGGTACCCCGATCCGCCTCCGGAATGAAGACCGTTTCGACCGCGTTGCCGTTGCCCACGTCAAACAGCCACTTGACCGTTCCATCAGAAGAGACATGCTCCGAAAGCAGCGGAAGCGCAGAGATCCGATGCGTGCCCTCCAGCTTTTCTCGCAGGCTCCTGGCAAGGTCGGTCATCCTGCCGAATTCGGACTCCCCTCGCCGATGCATCCAGCGGAAGAGCTGGGTGGCCCGGAAACGCTTCTCGCCCAGTCCCTCGACATGAGCGATGAGAGATTCGTGATCGAGATCGAGAAGGTTCACAGCGCTTGGGGGTTCTGAGGCACCGCTCGACCTGGGCAGGCCGGCTGCTCGCCGGCCCCCTCGTTCAGCGGCTGTAGACGTTCATGCCGGGGAAGAAGAACGCCACCTCGGCGGCCGCCGTCTCGGGGGCGTCGGAACCGTGCACGGCATTGGCATCGATGCTGTCGGCGAAGTCGGCTCGGATGGTGCCCTTGTCGGCCTTCTTGGGGTCGGTGGCGCCCATCAACTCACGGTTGCGTGCAATGGCTCCCTCTCCTTCCAGCGCCTGGATCATCACCGGGCCTGAAATCATGAAGCTCACGAGATCATTGAAAAAGGGTCGGGCCTTGTGCACAGCGTAGAAGGCTTCTGCCTCGCCGCGCGAGAGATGCGCCATCTTGGCGGCGACGATCGTCAATCCTGCGCCTTCGAAGCGGGCATAAATCTGCCCGATCACGTTCTTCGCCACTGCGTCGGGCTTGATGATCGACAAGGTGCGTTCGATAGCCATTCCAAAACTCCTGAAACCAAGACTTGAGAAAACCTCTCAGTGTAGCCCGTGGCCCGACGTCGTGGCCAGACGCTGCGGCGTCAGGCACTCTTGAGGCAGGGACTTGCAGCAAGCCTTCACCGACGCCGACTACCCTTGCCGGAGCGGCCTGACTTGCCCTTCTGATGAAAAGCGTCTGCGCCGATGTAGCCCACGGAAGTCCGCATGGGGTCGGGTTGGCCGCCCGCCGCCTGCTCCTTGCCGCCCGTCGGCTTCTTTCTTGACCTGCCTGCGCCACCACCGGGCGAAGACTTCACAGCCTTCACGAATCGCTTGTCGTAGGTCTGCTGCAGCGGGTTGGGAATCGGCCCGTCCTCGTCCAGTTCCCGGCGTGGACGCGCTTCAGCCTGCACCGCGCGACGGTCATAGGTCTGCTGCAGCGGGTTGGGAATCGGCCCGTCCTCGTCGATATCTCTAACCCGACGAGCTTGCTGGATGGCCCGCTTGTCGTAGGTCTGCTGCAAGGGGTTGGGAATGCGGGCGAAATTCTCGGTATCGCCAGACTCCCCATCAGCGGCCTCTGACATCCCCGGGGGAAGCCCCCCTCCTGATCCAGCTTCGCGCTGACGGCCATGCCTTGCGTTCTTGCGACCGCGAGGACCTGGTGCCGGCGCCGCTGCACGAGCGGGCCTCGGGCCGCCCGGACCCGCTGGCTGCGCACCGCCTGAGGTCATTGACCGCAAGGCCTTGACGTCCTCTACCGGCAGGTCCACCCAGACGCCGCGGCGCAAACCCTTGGGCAGCACGACGCTGCCGTAGCGAATGCGGATCAGTCGGCTGACGGCATGGCCCACGGTGTCGAACAACTTGCGGACCTCTCGGTTGCGTCCTTCGGTGATCACCACGCGAACCCAGCGGTTCGCACCGTCGCCTCCTCCGTCCTCGATGCTCTTGAAGGCGGCGACCTGCCCGTCAACCTCCACGCCTTCCAGCAACTTTGTCCGGTTCTCGTCTGACAGAGAACCCAGGATGCGGACCGCGTACTCGCGCTCGACACCAAAGCGAGGGTGCATGAGCCTGTTGGCAAGATCACCTGAGTTGGTGAACAGCAGCAACCCCTCCGTGTTGATGTCGAGACGCCCCACGGACTGCCACTTGCCCTGCGGCAGGCGGGGCAATCGCCTGAAGACCGTGGGCCGTTGCTGGGGGTCGTCGTGGGTGACCACCTCGCCTGCAGGCTTGTGATAAGCGATCACGCGTGCCGGCAGCGGCGCGATGCGCACCTTCACCGGCTTGCCGTTCACTGCAATCTTGTCACCGTAGGAAATGCGTTGCCCCGTGTGTGCCGCCTGGCCGTTCACGGTGACCCGGCCCTCGGCAATCATCTGCTCCAGGTCGCGCCTGGAACCTACGCCGGATTGCGCAAGCACCTTGTGCAGCTTGGGAGCGTCGATTTCGGGCGCCAGCACCCTGCGGGCAGGCGCCTGCTTTGCCGGCACAGAGGAGCCCTGCGCAGTACCTTCGGCGGATTCGCCGTCCTCTGCCACCGGGCCGATGGTGCCGGAAGGTTCTTCACCTTCGGCAGACTCGTCGAACGCTCCAGACATGACGGCGCCGAAGACTTCGGCAGGGTCGGACTTCTCCAGCGCAGGAGGTACGTCCGCCTGGTTGTCCGTGAAGTGGCCCGCGGCCGCTGGGGTGTCGGCTGAAGCGCCTTCCGCCAGTTCTGCGCCCTCCAGGCCCAGGGCAGACCGGTCACCGCCCCGATCACCTCGGCGGCCACGCCGACGGTTGCGCTTGCGCCGCCGCGGGTCTCTCAGGGTGTCGGACTGGGCGTCTTCGGCAGACGGTCCCGCGGCCGACGGCTGTTCTGGCACTCCATCGGGACGGGCTGACTCCGTTGCGGCTACCGCCGCGGGGCCGTCGACGGTCGCCTGGTCCGGTGTCTCCTGCCGGGCGCGTTGGGTGCTTTCAGTCTGGTCAGGATCGGGCTGGTTCATGCGATATCGCCTTGAAGGGCTGGGTCTGGAGAGGACGCCGGAAGTGCGGAAGCTGCGCTCAGGTTCGAGTGCACAGGTGGCGCCTCGGGGGTTTCGATCGGCGGCTCGGCGGCCGCCCTGAAGATGGGTAGATCGTCGGGCGATGGCTGCGCCATCACTTCTGCACCATCGGTCACGGGCGCCAGTGCATCGGCCGCTTCACCTGCGCTGGCGTCACCGCCCACCTCGGGCAACTGGTTCAGGCTGGACAGCCCCAGATCGTCCAGGAACTGCCGAGTGGTGCCATACAAGGCCGGACGGCCCGGGGACTCGCGGTAGCCGATCGCCTCGATCCACCCCCGCTCCTCCAACTGCTTGACGATCTGGCTGGACACCACGACGCCGCGTATGTCCTCAATGTCGCCCCGCGTCACGGGCTGGCGGTAGGCAATGATGGCCAGGGTCTCCATGACCGCTCTGGAGTACCGCGGCGGCTTTTCCGGGTGCAAACGGTCCAGAAAGACCCGCATCTCAGGACGGCTCTGAAACCGCCAGCCCGAGGAAACGGCCACCAGTTCCACCCCCTTGTCCGTCCAGTCTTGCACCAATTGGTGCAGCAACGCTGTCAACTCGTGCTGGGTCAACTGGCCGTCAAAGAGCAACTGCAGTTCGCGCACGGGCACGGGGGCCTGCGCGCAGATCAAAGCCGTTTCAAGGACCCTCTTGGCGTCCGATGTATTCATCAATGCGTGACCCGAAGCAGCGAACAGAGCGCCGATACAGCCGGGGCAGAACCCTCAGGATCCACTGTGCTGCAGTCCCGGTTGACCGGGCCCCATCCGTCCGAATACTGAAAGCCCCCCGAACAGTGCGACACCGCCAGTTCATGAAGAGAAGAGCCGCGAGTGCTCAATGGGGCACTCCAACAGCCCCGAGGGGGCACATGCGAAGAAGCCGAGCCACTTCGCGGCCTCGACCATCGTCAAGCCTTAGTTTACGCCCTCATGGGTGCGGATGAAGCACTCGTCGACCGGATGGATGCGCAAATGACAAGCTTCCTTCAACCTCGCTTGGGACCCAGGCCCAGCAGAAAGGTTTCAGACGACCGGTCTCGAGACGCCTTGGGCTTGATGGGCTTGACCACCCGGAAACTGTCCTTGAACAGCTTGACCAGTTGACTGTAGCCACTGCCATGAAAGGCCTTGCAGACCAGGGCACCCTGGCCATCCGTCCTCAGATGCTTGAGCGAGAAATCCACCGCCAACTCCACCAGGTGAGCCACGCGCGCAGCGTCCGATGATTCGATGCCCGACAGATTGGGCGCCATGTCCGACAACACCACATCCACCTTTCGACCTGCCAGCGCCTGCTCCAGGGCTTGCATCGTCGACTCCTCGCGGAAGTCCCCCCGCAGGTAGGTGACGCCTTCAATGGACTCGAACTCCAGGACATCCAGAGCGATGATGGTCCCCGCGAGTTCACCCACCGCCGCCCCTGCCGGCGCGAACTTGCGCCGCACATACTGGCTCCAGGCCCCGGGCGCCGCACCCAAGTCCACGACCACCTGCCCGGGCCGCAAGAGGCCGTGCGTCTCGTCGATCTCCTTGAGCTTGTAGGCCGCCCGTGCCCGATAGCCCTCGCGCTGCGCCATCTTGACGTAGGGGTCAGTGAGGTGGTCGTGCAGCCACGCCTTGTTCAGTCGCTTGCTCTTCATGCCGGGTCGATAATACGGGCATGCCTGCCCTCCAGTTGTCTCCCACCGAACGTCGCAGCCTTCGCGCCGATGCCCATCACCTGAACCCGGTCGTCCTCATCGGTGCCGAAGGCCTGACCGAGGCCGTTCGTCGCGAGACCGACGCCGCCCTGAACGCACATGGGCTGATCAAGCTCAGAGTGTTCTCCGACGTGCGGGAAACGCGTGAACAGATGCTCTCCAGCCTGACGGAGGAACTGAGTGCCGCCGCGGTTCAGCACATCGGGAAGCTGCTGGTGCTCTGGCGCCCGATCGAGGAAAAGCCCAAAGAGGCGAGAGACGACCGGCTTCCGGGGCCACGAGTCGTGAAGCTCGTGTCGTTTTCCAAGAGCGGTAACCACCGCGCCACGGTGAAGAAGGTGAAGGTCCTGGGCAATGAACGGGTGACGCGCGGCGGCACGATCAAGCGCAAGGACGTCCGCCAGGTGAGCCAGAAGAAGAAGGCGGCGGGCTGACCGTGGAGAAGCGGGTCCAGGAGCTGAGGGCCGTCATGGAGTACGAGAATACGGCGCCCCTCAGACGTAGCGCACGGCCATGATCTCGTAGCTCTTGACGCCACCCGGCGCCCTCACCTCGGCCATGTCGTCCTCCGACTTCCCGATGAGGGCGCGCGCGATGGGGCTGGAAATCGAGATCAATCCGAGCTTGAGATCGGCTTCGTCGTCTCCCACGATCTGGTAGGTCACTCGGGCCCCTGTGGCCTCCTCCTCCAGGTCCACCGTCGCACCGAACACCACGCGGCCATCCGCGTCGAGGGTGGCCGGGTCGATCACCTGGGCCGCAGCAAGCTTGCCTTCGATTTCCAGGATGCGGCCTTCGATGAAGCCTTGCTTGTCCTTGGCCGCATCGTATTCGGCGTTCTCGGACAAGTCCCCTTGAGCACGTGCCTCGGCAATGGCCTGGATCACGGCATGCCGCTCCACGGTCTTCAGCCGGTGAAGCTCCTCCTTCAGCTTGTCTGCGCCGCGTCGGGTCAGGGGAATGGTGCTCATGGCTGTGTCGATGTTCGATTCAAGAAAAACCGCCGCAGGGGACCTTGCGGTCTGCTGCGGCGGCGATACCTGACTGAAGTGTAGTTCAGGCCGGCCTGCGCGCGTCTCTCAGGCTTCGTTGTCGGTCCAGCCCTTCAGGCTCAATCAATGCAGCGAAAGATGCAGTTCCTGGAGGGACTTGACGGCCAGGTCAGCGCGGTGCTTGAGGGCCTCGGTCGCGGCTTCCGAGCCGGCCATCGTGGTGTAGTAGGTCACCCGGTTGGCCAGGGCAGCGGTGCGGATATGGCGCGAATCGGCAATGGCGGTGCGCGTCTCGTCCACGGTGGTGAACACCAGCTGAATCTCTCCGGCCTTGACCATGTCGCCGATGTGAGGTCGTCCGTCCTTGACCTTGTTCACCGCCCTCACCGGCACCCCAGCGGCAGCGATGGCCACCGCAGTGCCACGCGTGGCCACGATCTGGAAGCCCAGTGCGTGCAGGTCCTGCGCCACCCGCACGGCCCTTGACTTGTCGGAGTCCTTCACGGTCAACACGACCGTACCCTTGGACGGCAGGCGTGAGCCCGCGCCCAGTTGGCTTTTCAGCATCGCCTCGCCGAAGGTCTCGCCCACCCCCATGACCTCGCCCGTCGACCGCATCTCCGGCCCGAGAACCGGATCCACGCCCGGGAACTTGTTGAAGGGGAAGACCGCCTCCTTGATGCTGAAGTAGGGAGGAATGACCTCGCCCTTCACCCCGGCCTGGTCAGAAAGCTTCTGCCCGGCCATGCAACGCGCAGCGATCTTGGCCAGCGGCTGCCCGGTGGCCTTGCTGACGAAAGGCACGGTACGCGATGCACGGGGGTTCACCTCGAGCACGTAGACCACCGCCTCATCACCCTCGCCCTGTATGGCGAACTGCACGTTCATGAGGCCCACCACGTTCAGGGCACGGGCCATGAGCGTGGTCTGACGTCGCATCTCGTCCTGCAGCGCACCACTCAAGGTGTAGGGGGGCAGCGAGCAGGCGGAGTCACCGCTGTGGATGCCCGCAGCTTCCACGTGTTCCATGATGCCGCCGATCATGAGCTCGGCGCCGTCCCCAATGCAGTCCACATCGACCTCGATGGCGTCATTGAGGAAGCGGTCCAGCAGCACGGGGGACTTCTCGCTCACGCGAACCGCTTCGCGCATGTAGCGCTCCAGGTCCTTGTCGCCATGCACGATCTCCATGGCGCGACCACCCAGCACATAGCTGGGGCGCACCACCAGCGGATAGCCAATCTCCCGCGCCAACGCCAACGCCTGATCTTCGGTGCGGGCGATGCGGTTGGGGGGCTGACGCAAGCCCAGTTCGTGCAGCAGCTTCTGGAAGCGCTCGCGGTCTTCGGCGATGTCGATGCTGTCGGGCGAGGTGCCGATGATGGGCACGCCCGCGCGCTCCAGGTCGAGCGCAAGTTTTAGCGGGGTCTGCCCGCCGTACTGGACGATGACGCCCAGCGGCTTCTCCACCGCCACGATCTCCAGCACGTCTTCCAGCGTCACGGGCTCGAAGTACAAGCGATCGCTGGTGTCGTAATCGGTGGAGACCGTTTCGGGATTGCAGTTGACCATGATGGTCTCGTAGCCGTCTTCGCGCATCGCGAGCGCAGCGTGCACGCAGCAGTAATCGAACTCGATGCCCTGGCCGATTCGGTTGGGCCCGCCCCCCAGCACCATGATCTTCTTGCGACTGCTGGGCGCGGCCTCGCACTCCTCCTCATACGTGGAGTACATGTAGGCCGTCTGCGTGGCGAACTCGGCCGCGCAGGTGTCCACCCGCTTGTAGACGGGCCGCACCCCGAGCGCATGACGGTGCGCCCGCACCGCATGCTGGTGCGTGCCGGTCAGCACCGCCAGTCGCCGATCAGAAAAGCCCATGCGCTTGAGGTGACGCATCTCGGCCTGGGTAAGGGAATCCAAGGCCCGGGCCCGGACCTGCGCCTCAGTGGTCACGATGTGCTCGATCTGCGCCAGGAACCAGGGGTCGATGGCCGTCTCGGCGTACACCTCATCCAAGGTCATCCCGATGCGAAATGCATCGCCCACGAACAGGATGCGCTCCGGGCCAGGCTCGCCGATCTCCTCGACGATTTCGTCCCGGTCGTCGCTGCGCTCGGTCAGCCCGTCGATGCCGGTTTCCAGGCCGCGCAGTGCCTTCTGGAAGCTCTCCTGGAAGGTCCGGCCGATGGCCATGACCTCGCCCACCGATTTCATCTGCGTGGTCAGGTGCGGATCAGCAGCCGGAAACTTCTCGAACGCGAAGCGCGGGATCTTGGTGACCACGTAGTCGATGCTGGGCTCGAAGCTCGCCGGAGTGGCACCCCCCGTGATGTCGTTCTTCAACTCGTCCAGCGTGTAGCCCACCGCGAGCTTGGCCGCCACCTTCGCAATCGGGAAGCCTGTGGCCTTGGAGGCCAGCGCCGAGGAGCGAGACACCCGCGGGTTCATCTCGATCACGGTCATCCGGCCGTTGGCAGGATTGATGGAGAACTGCACGTTCGAGCCGCCAGTGTCCACGCCGATCTCACGCAGGATCGCGATCGACGCGTTGCGCAGCAGCTGGTATTCCTTGTCGGTCAGCGTCTGGGCCGGGGCCACGGTGATGGAGTCGCCCGTGTGGATGCCCATGGGGTCCAGGTTCTCGATGGCGCACACGATGATGCAGTTGTCCGCACGGTCGCGGACCACCTCCATCTCGAACTCCTTCCAGCCGATCAGGCTCTCCTCGATCAAGAGCTCGTTGGTGGGCGACAAGTCCAGGCCACGCTTGCAGATCTCCTCGAACTCCTGCGGGTTGTAGGCAATGCCGCCGCCCGTGCCCCCCAGCGTGAAGCTGGGCCGGATGACCATCGGGAAGCCGGGGCCGCCGATGTCCGCCTGAATGTGCTTCTGCACCGCCCAGGCCTCCTCAAGCGAGTGGGCGATGCCGCTCTTGGCGGAGTCCAGGCCGATGGAGGTCATCGCTTCCTTGAACTTCAGCCGGTCCTCCGCCTTTTCGATGGCGTGTTCGTTGGCGCCGATCATCTCCACGCCGTACTTGGCCAGCACCCCGTGGCGGTGCAGGTCGAGCGCGCAGTTCAGCGCCGTCTGTCCACCCATGGTGGGCAGCACGGCATCGGGCCGCTCCTTGGCGATGATGGTTTCCACCACCTGCCAGGTGATGGGCTCGATGTAAGTGGCGTCGGCCATGCCCGGGTCGGTCATGATCGTGGCCGGATTGCTGTTGACGAGGATGACGCGGTAGCCCTCCTCCCGCAGCGCCTTGCAGGCCTGGGCCCCGGAGTAGTCGAACTCGCAGGCCTGACCGATGACGATGGGGCCGGCGCCGATGATGAGGATGCTCTTGAGGTCGGTGCGCTTAGGCATGGGAACGCTCCTGGGCGTGTTGTGCCATCAGCGACGTGAAGCGGTCGAACAGGTAGGCGATGTCGTGTGGCCCCGGCGAAGCCTCCGGATGGCCCTGGAAGCAGAAGGCGGGACGGTCCGTGCGGGCCAGGCCCTGCAGCGTGCCGTCGAACAGACTGCGGTGGGTTGCGCGCAGGTTGGCCGGCAAGCTGGCCTCATCAACGGCAAAGCCGTGGTTCTGGCTTGTGATGCTGACCTGTCCGGTGTCCAGGTCCTTCACCGGGTGGTTGGCACCGTGGTGTCCAAACTTCATCTTGAAGGTGGTGGCGCCTGATGCCAGGGCCATGATCTGGTGGCCCAGGCAGATGCCGAAAGTCGGAATACCCGAATCCATCAGGATGCGTGCAGACTGGATGGCGTAATCGCAAGGCTGCGGGTCACCGGGCCCGTTGCTGAGGAACACCCCGTCCGGCTGCAGGGCCAGCACGTCCGCTGCCGCGGTCTTGGCAGGAACCACTGTCACGCGGCAGCCCCGGCTGGCCAGCATGCGCAGGATATTGAACTTCACACCGAAGTCGTAGGCCACGACATGAAAGCGCGGCTCGGACTGCGTGAAGTAGTCGTGGCCCAGCACCCACTCGGTCTGAGTCCATTCATACGGGCGATCCACCGACACCTCCTGGGCCAGATCCTGGCCGGCCATGGAGGGGGTGGACCTGGCCTGGGCCACCGCCGCGTCCAGATCTGCCTGCGAAACGGCGTGCCCCACCGCGAAGGTCGCAATGCAGCCGCTTTGTGCGCCAGTGCTGCGCAGATGCCGCGTCAGGCGTCGGGTGTCCACATCGGCCATGGCCACCGTGCCCTCCTGGCGGAGGTACGCGTCCAGGGTGAGCGATTGCCGAAAGTTGGAAGATCGGATCGGCAAGTCTCGAATGACGAGTCCGGCCGCATGAATGCTACGGGCCTCGACGTCTTCGGGGTTGACCCCGTAATTGCCGATGTGGGGGTAGGTCAACGTGACGATCTGGCGCCGGTAACTCGGATCGGTCAGGATTTCCTGATAGCCGGTGAGCGCGGTGTTGAACACCACCTCGCCAGTGGTCGATCCGATGGCGCCGATCGAGATGCCCCGAAAGATGGAACCGTCCGCGAGTGCGAGAACGGCAGGAGGCAGGTCGGGCAGCAAGGAAAACTCCGGTTTGCTCGCACCCAGCCGCCCCGCCGGCGTTTGGCGGGCATTGCGTCGAGGGGGAAACCGTGGACGAGTTTCGCTGGTGTGCGGCAGGGTTGAGGTAAACCTCGGAAGTATATCGTCGCGACCCGGCTTGTGACGGTTCAGTCCCGCTGTTTCAGGGTCCACCTTGCCAATTTGAGGCTTATCCACAAAGCAAAGGGGGAAAGGACACGCCCGCCCGGCGCCCTCGAACTTGACCCGGTCTAAACTCGCGCACGCGGATATGGGCAGTTGGGTCTTGTTGCCCTTACCGTCGCATGCTCAGACTGTCAGTACCAAGGAGAACCTCATGAACCCGCTGTCTTCACATCTGTCCGACTCTGGCGTTGTGGTCTCCCCGGCGCAAAGAAATGCCGTCCTGAGAAACACCTACGGCCTCCTGGCCGTGTCGTTGGTCCCCACGGTCCTCGGGGCCTGGGTGGGCGTGTCCACAGGCATGCTGAACGCCATGGGGGCTGGGCTGTCCACCATCTTGTTCCTGGCCGGCGCCTTCGGTTTCATGTTCGCGATCGAAAAGAACAAGGATTCAGCCAAGGGCGTCTACCTGCTGCTTGCGTTCACCTTCTTCATGGGCTTGATGATGTCTCGGCTCGTGGGCCAAGTGCTCGGCCTGCGCAACGGCGCTTCTCTGGTGATGACCGCCTTCGGGGGGACTGCCGCCGTGTTCTTTGCCATGGCATCGCTGGCCACGGTGATCAAGCGTGATCTGTCTGGCATGGGCAAGTTCCTGACTGTTGGGGCGGTGATCTTGCTGGTGGCCATGGTGGCCAACATCTTCCTTCAGTCTTCGGCCCTGATGTTGGCACTGCTGGTGCTCTGCCTGGGCATCTTCTCCGCCTTCATGCTGTACGACATCAAGCGTGTCATGGACGGTGGTGAGACCAACTACGTGTCCGCCACGCTGGCCATCTACCTGGACATTTACAACGTGTTCCAGAGCCTGTTGGCGCTGTTGGGTATCTTCGGCGGCGAGAAGGACTGAACGGGCCCGAGAGGCCGGGCAGGCTCCGAATCGAACCAGGGCCCCGCGAGGGGCCCTTCTTCATTCATGCCACGGGCCGGCCCCCAGACCGCTCGAAGACGGCGATGCTCTCGACATGCGCGGTATGGGGAAACATGTTGATGACGCCTGCATGGGTGCAAACGTAGCCGGCCTGATGCACAAGCAAACCAGCATCTCGCGCCAGACTCGCGGGATTGCAGCTGACGTAGACGATTCTGCGGGGCGGCTTCCATGCCTCGGCATCGCTACCCGGCTGCAGGTCCGGGGATTCCGCGTTCACGGCGTCCGCCAAGGCCTTTACCAGGGCAAAGGCGCCTTCACGGGGAGGATCGACCAGCCAGCCATCAGCCGAGCCCTGCGCCACAAGCCCAGCGGCATCGAGTTCGAAAAGGTTGCGCGCCTCGAAGCTGAGCTTGTCAGCCAAGCCATTCAACGCCCCGTTGGCCTGGGCTCGCGCCACCAGCGCCGGGCTGCCCTCGATTCCGTGCACCTGGCGTGCCAGGCGCGCCAGCGGCAGCGTGAAATTACCCAGGCCACAGAACCAATCGATGACACGGTCTGAGGCTGCGGGCGCCAGCAGGCGCAAAGCACGGCCCACCATAACGCGGTTGATCTGCGGGTTGACCTGCGTGAAGTCCGTCGGCTTGAAGGGCATGTGCACGCCGAATTCCGGCAAACCATAGGCCAGCGGCGACTCGTCGGCCTCTTCCTCCAATCGATGGACGGTGTCGGGCCCAGCCGGTTGCAACCACCACTGGACTGCATGCGCCGAGCCAAAGGCCTTCAGGCGCCCAAGGTCCGGAGCGGACAACGGCTCCAGGTGGCGCAGCACCAGCGCAGTCACACTGTCGCCCACGGCCAACTCGATCTGTGGCAAACGGTCGCGCTGGTCCATGGACGCGATCAAGGCGCGCAAGGGCAGCAGCAGCGCACTGACATGCGCGGGCAAGACCGGACAGACCGACATGTCGGCCACATAACGTGACTTGCGTTCGTGGAATCCGATGAGCACCTGGCCCTTCTTGACCACATGCCGAACCGACAGGCGCGCGCGGTACCGATAGCCCCAGGCCGGGCCGTGAATGGCTCGCAGCATCTGGCCTGGCCGAACCTTGCCCAGGTGCCAGAGGTTGTCCTCCAGGACCCGCTGCTTGACGGCCACCTGGGCATCCGGGTGCAGGTGCTGGACCTTGCAGCCGCCACAAGCCCCGGCATGCAGCCCGAAGTGGGGGCACGGCGGCTTTACCCGCTGCGGGCTCTCTTTCACCAGCGACACCAGTTGGCCTTGCTCCCACTGGTTCTTGCGGCGATGCACTTGCACGGTCACCCGTTCGAACGGCAAGGCCCCTTCGATGAAGACCACCTTGCCATCCGGCCGCCGGGCCACTCCCTGGCCTTCAAGATCTAGCGATTCAACGTCCAGGGGTAGAGAGATTTCCTGCATCAGGTGATTATCGGACCCGAGGATGCACAAGGCCGCCTCGCGGGCGGCCTTGTCTTGAACGCACCCCAGACGGATGCGCGTCAATGGAGCAGGTTCACTCCTTGGGAGGCTCAGAGTACTCAGAAACCACCTTCCAGCGAGCATCCTGCAGTTGCGACAGGCGGAAGGCGTTGCTGCCCAGACGCTTCTGCGGGCCGAACTTGGCCTCAGCGCTGCCGAAGATATCGGGAGGCACCGTCATCGTGTCCATGGCCTTGATGAAGCTGTCCGTCGTCAGCCCCGGGCCCGCCTTCTGCAGGGCGCGGACAAAGGTGTTGACAATGACGTAGCCGTAGGCCGAGAACACCGTGGGATCCTCGTTGAACTTGGTCTTGTACTTGTTCGCCCAGAAACGCAAGGGCTGGGAAGCTTCGTCCAGGTACGGGTTCTGCACCGTCATCGTGGCGTACAGACCATCCATCGCCTTGCCCCCGAGCCTGTGGATGAGGTCGGTGTAGGCGGCGCTCGTGCCCAGGAAGGTCGGGCTGAAACCCGTCTTGCGACTTTCGGCGATGGTGCCGATCGTCTCGCGGATGATGGTGCCGAGCACCACCAGATCACAGCCTGAAGACTTCATCCTGGCCACTTGCGAGGAGAAATCGGTGGCACCGCGCTTGTAGGTGGTCTTCTCGGCAAAGGCCATGCCGATAGTCTTGAGGCCTGCTTCACCTCCGCGCATCACTTCCAGACCGAACTCGTCATCCTGGTAGATGGTGCAGACCTTCTTCGCATTCTTTTCCTTGACCAGCTTGGGCAACGCACCGCGCACCTGGTCATAGTAGGTCGCCGCAAACGAATACTTCAGGCGATGGAAGGGGTCGTACATCTCGCGCGCCGCGGTCACCGGGAAGAAGTTGATGACGTTCTTCTCGAACTGGATGGGCATCGCCGCCATGTTCTGTGCGGTACCGATGTGGCCGAGCACGGCGAACACCTTGTCTTGATTGACCAGCTTCTGTGCCGCCAGGGCCGCCTTGCGGGGGTCGTAGGCGGAATCCTCGACGACGATCTTGAGCTTGCGGCCGTTCACACCGCCCTGCTCGTTCACCTCGTCCACAGCCAGCAACAACCCGTTGCGCACCTGCTTGCCAAACCCTGCGATCGGGCCGGAAAGATCCTGAATCGAGCCGAGCAACACCTCGCCCTTGCTCACGCCCTGAGTGGCCTGTGCCCAGGTGAAGGTCGATGCGAAAGCCAGTGCAAGCCCTGCGGCCAGCCTGTGGGTGGACTTCATCAATGGTCTCCTTGAATCGTTGCCGGGCGACGTGCCCTTGCGTAACCCTTGCATGCTATCGCCGTCCGCAGCGAGCGCACCCTCTCGAAAACGCTGAGCCCCGTCCGCAAGGGGTCATTTACCCCCGCAAAGACAACGGTCAGCGGGTGGGCAGCAACCGGGCCGGGTCGACGGGCCTGCCCAGGCGACGGATCTCGAAGTGCAGCTTGACCTGATCGGCATCACTGGAGCCCATCTCGGCAATCTTCTGTCCGCGGCGCACCGCCTGATCTTCCTTCACCAGCAAAGCCTGGTTGTGTGCATAAGCGGTCAGGTAGGTGTTGTTGTGCTTGACGATCACCAGGTTGCCGTAGCCGCGCAGCCCGGACCCGGCGTACACCACGCGCCCATCGGCGGCCGCAAGCACCGGGTCTCCAGCCTTGCCCGCGATCGACAGACCTTTGACACCGCGTGCCTCGTCGAAGGGTGAGTTCACCGTGCCCGCGGCGGGCCAGGCCCAGTCAACGGCTTCGTCCCCTGTTCGCGGGGCGGCGGTCGTCGTGGGTGGGGAAGAGGGCGCGGCCTGCGCATTCACTGGTCCCGGAACAGACGACGGCGTCGCAGCAGCCTGAGCCGTCACCGGTGTGCCCGATGCTGCACCAGCAGCCATGCGGTCTGCTGGCGTCGAAGGTGTGGCCGCGGCCGTCGTCGCCTCAGCGGCACGGGCCTCCAGCGGCCGACTTTCCAGGCGCCCCGCCGCCTGTACTGGCCTGGACACAGCCGCCGAAGGGTCCTGGCCTGGGGGCAGCACCCGCAGCACCTGCCCCACCTCGATGAGGTTCGGGTTCTGTATGCCGTTCCACCTCGCAATGTCGCGCCAGTTCTGGCCGCTGTCCAGGCCTATGCGGATCAAGGTGTCGCCCGGCTTGACCACGTAACTGCCAGGCGGGGGGGGCGCAGCCGGGACCACGGTGCTCCCTGCTGCCGGCGGCGCTCCTGCAGGGGCGCTGACCGGTGCCGGAGATGCTGCAGCGGGCGCCGGAACCGAAGCCTGCGGAGCAGGCCGTGAAGCGGCGGGCGTTGCGGCAGGACGTGACGTCGGCCCTGTCGGCAAACGATCCTCCACAGGCGCCCGAGCCGGCGTGGAAGAACAAGCCACCAGCAACGTCGCCAAGGCCAGGGACAACCCACTGGCGAATTTGCGAAAAAGAGGGGCAGGAACTTTCACAACGTCCCGGATTCTAGGGGGACGAAATGCACGCCGTCGTGCACGCTGCGATGCCATCCGGACTCGTCACGGTCAACCACGACCAGAACCTGCCCGCCATGCGCCACGCTGTGGGTGGGGGCCACCAAGCGCCCTCCCAAGGCCAGTTGCTCCAGCCAGGGCGTGGGCACATCCTCTCCACCCGCCGCCGCAATGATGGCGTCGAACGGGGCCGAAGGGGGATGCCCCAGCCGGCCATCGCCAAACAGCAGGCGAGCCTGCGAGAGGCCCAGATCGGACAAGGTGGATCTGGCGCGCTCATGCAAGGGGTGGATGCGCTCGATGGACGTCACCCGGCGGGCCAGCAGGGACAACACGGCGGCCTGGTAGCCGCAGCCGGTGCCGATCTCCAGCACATGCCGCAGCGGCGGCAAGGGCGGTGACTGCGCCCCGCTCGGACGCTGCAGCAGCAAACTGATCATGCGCGCCACCACCGTGGGCTTGGAAATGGTCTGGCCATGACCGATGGGCAGGCTGGTGTCCTCGTAGGCCTGGATGGCCAGGGCCGAATCCACGAACAGGTGGCGGGGCACCCGTGCCATGGCCTCCAGCACGGCGGGATCGATGGCCATGGGCCCGCGCCGCAAACGCTCGATCAGGCGCAACCTGACGGCGTCGGAGTCCAGCCCCAGGCCCACTGGCACATCCCGCCGCAGAGCGGAAGCCGCCGCCTCCCGCACAGGCCTCTGGGGCCGAAGCACTTCGGGCGCCTTCGGCCGGGAAAGGTCTTCTGCCCGCGCAAGGGAAGCGGGAAACCGCCCGGGCCTGTGCGGAGTGGATGCCACGTTCAACGCGCCTGGAGGCCGCCAGCCCACTGGCTCAGGTGTGCGTGATCGGTCAGGTCCACCTGCAGCGGGGTGATGGACACCCGCCCGTTCGACGTGGCATGAAAGTCGGTGCCCTCCCCCGCATCGCGTGCGTCACCGGCCGGGCCGATCCAGTAGATGGGATCGCCCCGTGGATTGGTTTGCCGCACCACCGGTTGGCTGGCGTGGCGGCGGCCCAGGCGCGTGACCACCCGCGGCAGCGAAACCGCATCGGGCTGATTGGGGATGTTCACATTCAAGAGCCAGGGGCCGGCATGGCCGCAGGCCAGGGCCTGCTCCACCACGGCGCGCGCCGTGGCGGCGGCCGCCTCCAGTTCGCCCCAGCCCTTGTCCACCTGGGAAAACGCGATGGACCGCAGCCCGAACAGGTAGCCCTCCATCGCGGCCGCCACGGTGCCTGAATACAAGGTGTCGTCGCCCATGTTGGCGCCGTTGTTGATGCCCGAGAGCACCAGGTCAGGCCGGTGCGGCAGCAAGCCTGTCAGCGCCACGTGCACGCAATCAGAAGGCGTACCGTTGACCACCCTGAAGAGCCTGGCGCGATCGAACCCGGGCGCCTCAAACACTGAAAGTGGCCGCGAAAGGGTCAGAGCGTTGGACGTTCCGCTGGCGTTCTGCTCCGGGGCAATGACATCGACCTCCCCCAGGCTCTCGCAAGCCCGCACCAGCGCTGCCAGCCCTGGCGCCAGATAGCCGTCGTCGTTCGCAATGAGGATTCGCATCGAAGGATTGTAGAGAGCGACTCGAGTGCCGAAGGCGCCTTCTCAAGGTTCGTAGCCCATCGTCCTGGCTGGAACGCGGTAAGCCACTCTCCGCCTTAGGTTCGCCTGCACCGCCGAGCAAAACAGTTCACAACCACAACTTCATCCGGATCGTGTCGATGAGGCGATGGGTCCAGATCCAAAGGATGGTGCGGTCGCCCACATCGATCTGGGCCAGCCCCGTCATCCCAGGGCGCCACCAGTCCTCCGAAGCTTGGTCGAGCTTCACCTTCAAGTGAAACTGGCCTCCCTGCCCGCCGCGCACCTGGACGATCGGCACCAGCGTCTCGACCCTGAATCCGATTTCTCGGTCAGGCTGGCTCAGCAGTCGCAGCCTGCCCTGCGCCTGCGCAGTCAGTTCGCGCACGTCACGCTCGGGCAGGTGGATGACGGCGTACAGCCCCTCCACACGCGCAAGCCTGAAGAGCTTGTCGCCCTGACGCACGGGGCTGCCCGACAATTCCTTCCGCTCGCCCTCGACGACGACGCCGTCGAACGGCGCCAGGACCTGCGCCTGAGCAAGCTGGAACCGGATGCGCTCAAGACGGGAGCGCGCCTGCGAGGCGCGCGCCAGCGCGATCTGCGTCTCCGCCGCCTGCCCTTGGGCGCGCGCGCGGTCGGCCTCGGCGTCGTAGCGGCCCACCTCGGATGCAAGGTCCGATGCCTGCAGGCTCAGCTCACGGGTGTCCAATTGAGCCAGGACGGCGCCGGTACGCACGGTGTCACCCAGATTCGCCTGCACCTGGCGCAAGTACCCATCGAAGGGAGCACTGACCACCTGCACGCTATCGGTGGCCAGCTCAGCCGAGGCCTCGAGACGGTAGGGCCAGGTGCCCACACTGATGCCCACCACAAACAGCAGCGCCGCCAGGACCAGCAGCTTGCGCCCAGGTTTCTCCGGGCTCAGGGCCTCGCGGGCGCCATGGCGAAATCCCCGCCAGGAGCGGCGCAGCAGACCATGGGACCGCTCGCGCAAAGCCGCCAGCCAGGGATGTAGCAGGTGCATCGCCACCGACACCTGCTGCAGCCGTGCCGGATCGAAACCCCCGTCGCGCCGCCCAAGCAACAGCACCATAGGGGGTCGCTGAGGAGAGTCGTCGTCGCGGACCACCAGGGTGCCGAGGCTGCCGTACCCCATGATCCGCGCCAGCCGGTCATGGGCCAGGGCGATCTTCGGACTGCCGGAAGGAAGCGGATAGATCAGGTCGCCATGTTGGTCCAGGGCCTCCTCCAGCGCAGCCTCGAGCAGCTGAACGTTCTCAGCCTTGTGCTCGAAGCGATCGATGTGGCTGATGGCCTCCACCCGAACCGTCCCGTGCTCAGCAACCCCAAGCACCACCTGGTCGGACTGGAGCGCCGCCGACAGCAGGTTCACCAGTGCCAGGGCGGCCGATCCGAACTGCGCCTCCTTCATCACCAGGGCCACCAGGTCCACCAGACCGAGTTGCTCCTGCGCTGGCGCGATCGCCGTGGTGGCCGTGGCTGAAAGGCCGGTCGTGTCGGTACGTGGGGAAGACGAGCCCGCTGCCGGGAGATCAGCCACGAGCTGAGCCCGGACCAGGATATCGTTGATGGCCGCGCGCTCGCGAGCGGGAATCTCCAGCAGGGCCAGCGTCGTGCCTTCAGGGTCCACCATCCTGACAGCGGCCACGAGCTGCCCTTGCGCATCAGGTGCATAGGCATGCCCCTGAGCGAGCGCGCGCGGGGCCAGCTCGGCCAGACGCGCCGAAGCCTGGGCCCGCAGTGAGGTCTCGTCAACCGGCTCGGCTCCAAGAACGCGCCATTCGCCGCCATCACCAGCGCGCACGACGATGGCCGCGCGGGCCCGGCACAGCAGCACCAGGCAGGTGCAGAGTTGCGCCCAGTAAGCCTGGTCGTGAGGCGCTCCGCGCAGGGAGCGCAGCCTCTCGAAGACCTGCTGCGGGTCCATCCTCGATGACTCGCTCACAACGCGCCCTCGACCCGAAGCCGCCCCTTGACCCCAGGACGTATACGGCGGTCGGCGTTGGGGAACTGAACCCTCACCTCCACCAGCGTGCTTGCCGCATCGATCACAGGCGACACGAAGGTGACACGGCCATTGATCGGCGTTGGCACGGCAGGATCATCCACGCGCACCGCCACCGAAGCGCCCGTGGCCAGACGCCGCGCAGCAGCGGGGCTGACGTTCACACGCAGCTCGCACACAGTCTCGTCGACCAGACGCAGCAACGCGTCGCCAGGCGCAGCCCACTCGCCAGGCTGAACCTTGACGAGGGTGATCACGCCCGCCGAAGGCGCACGCAACTCTCTCAATGCGAGATCTCTTTCCGCGAGGTCGAGTTCGACCTGCTCTCGCTTCTTGGCCTGCCGCAGCTGTTCCACCCGACCGGCGGCGGCCTCCAACTCCAGCCTCAGCTTCGTCACCTCGTCACGGCTGACCGTACCTGCACGCTCGAACAGCGCCGTGGCATCCAGCGTCAAACCTTCGATCAGCCGCCTGCGCTGCTCGGTACTGTCGAGTTCGCTGCGGTCCTGCAGGATCACGCGCCGACGCTCACGTTCGGCCTCCTGCATGCGGGAGTCCTGGCGCAGGATGACTTGCCCGCCCACGACCCGCTGTCCCACCGCAACCGGCACCTGGTCGACAACTGCAGCCACGTGCACGCTGAGCGCAAGGTCGCGTACGGGATACACGATGCCGACAAACTCGCCACCCTGCTGCGCATGCACCGCGGTCGCGGCCATCAGGCAAGCTGCAAGCGCATGCGTCCGCAGCACAGCCGCACGGAACAAGGAAGACAACACGGACATCAGGACAACTCCTCTGTGCATGGAAAGGCTTCGCACCAGCGCATGATGGGTCACATTCAGGCCGCACCGGGCCCAGTGAACGAAAGCTGCTTGCGCAACTCGCGCTCACGCTGCTGCAGATACCGTCGCTGCTGGAATGCGCGCGCCTGGGCGCGACGCTGGGCGAGCTGGATCATCGGCCGGATCAGGGCGCCACGCCATGCTGGGCCCCATTGCATGAGAAATCGAAGAGGCGCCAGCCAGATGGGCAGATGCCGACGCAGCAGGTCGTCATCCAGCGCGACGTAGGCCCTCGCGTAACCGGGCTGGCCCTGTCGGCCTGCGCGCCCGAACAACTGCCAGTCCACGCGCACCGACTCATGCGGCTCGAGCATCAGCACGTGCAAGCCCCCCTGACGGGCGACCTCATGATCGACGAGGATGTCGGTACCCCGCCCCGCCATGTTGGTGGCCACCGTGATGCGGCCTGTGCGCCCGGCCTCGGCCACGATGCCTGCCTCCTGCTCATGCTGCTTCGCGTTCAGGACGGCACAAGCCAGGCCACGGCCATGTAGTCTCTCCTGCAGCATCTCGCTGTCAGCCAACCGTCGGGTGCCCACCAGAACGGGATGCCCATCAAGGTGCAGTCGTTCGATCTCATTGACCAGTGCCACCCACTTCGCAGCACCATCGGCAAAGTGGCGCGCTGGCGGTACCTTCAGCTTGCTGGGAAGACGGGTCGGAACCTCGAAAGTCAACAGGCCGTAGGTCCACCACAACTCCTGTCGAACCCCCTGCAGGGTGCCGCTGGCGCCACCGAGGAGCCGGTAGTGACGGAAGAACTCCTGGAAACTCATGCGGGCCATCGTGCGTGAAGGATGCGTCAGCTGTACGCCTTCGCGGGCCTCAATCGCCTGATGAAGCCCGTAACTCCATGAGCGCCCAGGCATGACGCGCCCCGTGTTCTCGTCCAGGATCTCCACCTTGCCCTCGTGCACGATGTAATGGCGGTCCCTGAGAAAGAGCTCGCGCGCCGAAAGCGCCTGGCGGACCAGATCGTCACGGCGCTCGGGCGCGTGCCACACCGGTGGCAGGCGGCTGGTCAGGTCCTCCAGCCGCGATCGCCCTTCGTCCGTGAAGTCAATGTCGCGAAACTCGAGGTCGATGCGGTAATCGCGATCCGACTGCAGTTCCTCCGCCACTTCGCGTGCAGCCAGCACCGCCGACACGAGCAACGGATTCGGCTGGGGGGCAGAGATGATCAGCGGTGTGTTGGCCTCATCGATCAGCACGCTGTCTGCTTCGTCGACGATCGCCGCATACAGGCCACGCGAGCGCACCTCACCTTTTGGGGGTTGCAACTCGCGGATGCGTCGGCGCACCGGATCGATCGCGCCTTCGAGCACGATCTGGTCCATCAGGTGATCGGCCAGAAACTGTTTGCTGGTGCCGTAGACCACATCCGCGCCATAAGCAGAGCGCAAACGTTCAGGCGGAAGACCGTGCCCGACGGAGGCCACGCTGACGCCACAGCGCCTGTACAGCGGGCCCATGAGCTCTGCGTCGCGATGGGCGAGGTAATCGTTCGATGTGACCACATGGCAGGGAAGGCCACACCACCCATGCAGCACCCCGGCCAGGGCCACGGCAAGCGTCTTGCCCTCACCAGCGGCCATCTGCACCAGCAGGCCTTCGTGCATGGCCAGCGCCGCCAGCATCTGGACGGGATACGGGGCCCGCTCAACGGAGCGTTGCGCCGCCACGGCCACCGCTGCCAGTGACTGCAGTCGCACATCACGAAACGCGGCCTCATCGCGCCTTGAGCGCGCATGGGTGGCGCGCAATCGGGCCAACAAGTCGTTCAGTTCAGCGTCGTCCAATGCGGACCACTGCTCTCGAAGCTGACCCGCCCGCGCGGCGTCGGCCTGCAGCCTCCTGCGGGAGGCTCCCATCGCATGACTTGCCCAGCGCGTCCAGTCTGCCCAGGACGATCCGGTCGAACGCAAGCGTGAGCGCGGAGCACTCCAGCGGAACCCGGCGGGAGGTACCGGCCCGGCGGTGTCGTCAAGGCTGGTGGTCACAGTGAGTAGCGCTTTTGCAGCAACTGGCGCAGCGCCCGAACGCCCTGTTCGAACAGGCTGCGTGGCGGCATCGGCACACGCAACCACCCCGTCATCCCATGCAGTGCGGTCACTCGCGTATCGTCAGTCTCCAGCACAGCCTGCAGTTCGTAGAAGGAATCGACGGCTCGCAGGCCCTCGGGGTCGTCGGGTCGCACGGGAACGGTGCCCCCGGCATGCCATCCCAGCGAGGGCGAGGCCAGGCGTTCCCGCTGGTAGGGCACCAGCACCAGTTCGCGCGGCGCAAGCGTCTGCCCCGACTGACCGTTCAGACGCAGTTCGGCGCCGCGAAGAGGCTGCGCAAACAGGGCGTCCGCCTGCTCCTGCGACACCACGGCCGAGAAATGCAAACGGCCGGGGTTGGCCAACACGCCCAGCAGTTGGCCGCGTGGCACCCAATTGCCTTGGCGCTCGTGCAGCGTCGATGCCGACCAGGTTCCCGCATGCCGCGCACGAACGGTCAGCTCGGCCTGCCGAGACTGCAGATCGGCCAGGCGGTCCCGGGCTGCGGCCATTCGCTGCTCCAGCGCCGCCACATCGACAGGAGCCTTCTGCAACGCCTGGTTTCGCATCACCTCGGCCTCGGCCACAGCAGCTTTCGCGGCATCGACCTCCCACTGAAGCTCGGGATTGCTCAGTCTCGCGAGGACCTGGCCGGCCACCACCTCGCTGCCGTGCGGCGCCTCAATCCGGTCCAGGCGACCTGCCACACCAGAATGCACCTGGGTGAACTCCATCGCCTCCACGACACCCGGGGCGCGTATGGCATCCGGCCAGGGCCACGCCGCAAGAAAGATCACGGGCGCGAGCACCAGTGCGACCACCACGCTGACGGCACGCCGGCGGTTACGCATCGTGGCCGGGCCCCGGAGATGCCGCCAGAGCTTGGAAGCCGGCATGAACACGGCGATCACCGACAAGGTCGCCAGGAACACCACCGCCAGTCCGAGCCAGAAGTCCGCAAGCACCAGCAAGATGGTGGCGAACACCACCACTCGATAGGCGAAGCTGAGCAACCCGTAGGCCGTCAGCCAGGCCCGCTCGCGGCTGTCTCGCGCAGGCGACTCCCGCCGCGGTGTCCCCAGCAGATAGCGGTCAGCCAGGTAGGACCATTGTTGTCCGGCGCGCTGGAAAAGATTGGGTATGTCAAGCAAGTCCGAAAGCACGTAGTAGGCGTCGAATCGCAGCAGCGGATTGCCGTTGAACAGCAGGCTCGACACCGAGCCGATGACCATGACATTGAAGGCCAGGCTGTTCACCAGACCCGGCCCGGTATGGGCCCAGACGAGTGCGCCCAGGGCCGCCAGCGCGAGCTCCACGATGATCCCGGCGGCTCCAACCAGGGCGCGCGCGTGGCGGTCCCGGAATGACCAGCTACCCGTGGCATCCACGTAGGGAAGAGGCAACAGCATCAGAAGCATCACGCCGAAGCTGTGTACCTCGCCGCCGAAGCGCTTCACGACATGGGCATGGCCCAGTTCATGAAGACCCTTCATCACCGCCATGCACAAGTACAGCAGGACAAGGTTGTCCAGCACAAAGAGGCCTTCGGTCTGGCTCCAAAGACGCTCGCTGTGTGAAAGGGCCGTCGCACCACCCGCCAGCAGGAGGGCCAGCAGGGCCACCGCCATCGGCCAACTGACCAGCGCGTGGGACAGGGCGCGCTGCGAGTCGAGCCAGCGGTTCGGATCCCACAAAGGGATGCGGATAGACAGGAATCCAAGCACCTTGCCCTGGAACTCGCGCTGCTTGAACTCGCGGTACCGCGTGAAGATCGTCTGGCTGTCCGACGGTGTGTCGTGGTACAGCAGGTTGGACTGGTGCATCTGTCCGAGAAGCTGCATCACCTCCTCCTGACCGGGGGCCTCGGCAGGCATGTCTCGAAGCAGCGAGAGCCAGACTTCCTCCACCGTGCGTTGCAAACCCAACCGGGCCAGGAAGGCATAGGCCTGGGGCGTGACCCGGAAGAAGCGTTGCGTGTAGGTGTCGCGCAGCACGTACCAGTCCTGGCCGCGAAAGCGCTGCTTGTGCACCGCCACGGTCGGCAGCAGCGCCAGGCGCGCGTTGGCTACCCGGTGCCAGGATTCGCTGAAGGTTCCGCTCACGTCTTGCGCTGCGCTAGTCTGCGATCTTCAGCCCGTAGAAGCTGAAAAGCTCGCCAGACGCCGCACGCAGCGCGATCTCCGCCACGCGTGCGCGCACCGCAGCATCCATCTGGCGCAGGCGGCCCTCGTCCAGCCGGTCCTGCGCCTCGATCAGGGCACGCAGACGGCTGCGTCCGGCCGCATAGTTCTCGCGCTCTGCGGCCAGCAGTGTCTGTCGGGCCAGCACTTCGTTGCGCAACAGGGCGAACTCCTCCAGGCTGGCTGTCCACTGTCCGCGGCGCGACGCCCACTCGTTGTGGGCATTCTTCGCCTCGGCCTCAGCCTGCAGTCTGGCGGCGTCGCGCCGCAAGCCCTGCCCCTCGCGTCGTGCGCGCGCCGCGCCGTTGTTGATCGGCATCTCCAGCAGCAAGCCCATGTAATGCCCAGGGTGGCGGTTGCCCAGGGACTTTTCCAGGCCGCTTCGCCAGCCGTCGGTCAGGCTGTTGCGGTTGAGCCCGAGTTCCAGGCTGAGGTCAGGTCGCTCCTGGCGCTGCGCATGATCCAGGCGGATCTGCTCCTGCTCCAGGCGAAGCGAAGCGATCTGGTAGGCGGGAATGTTGCCGAGCATCGCCATCGGAGGGCCGCCGGCAGGCCCTGGCTCGCGTATGCCAGGCTCGGTCGCTGCATCAGCCACTGCGGTGACCAGAACCCAGGCCGGATGCGTCACGGGATCCAGCGCCAGAAGGTTTCTCGCCCGCGCCTGCACTTCCACGGCAAGCTGGCGCGCGCGGACCACATCGGCCTGGCGTGCCGCAAGAGCGATGTCGGCCTCCATGAGTTCGACCCGGGGAGCCATGCCGCCGTCCACGCGCCTTTGCACCTCAGCCCTGAGTTCCTGTGCGACAGCGACGGCCCTTTCGCGCATGCGCAGCGTCTGTTCGGCCCGGAAAGACTGCCAGTAGGTGCTGCCTGCGTCAGTCACCACATCCTGCATCTGCTTGATGAACCGCTGGGCCTCGATCTGATGCTCCTTCTCGGCAACTCGAAGGTCCGCCTCGGTCGAGGCACGGCCAGCGCCCTTCAATAGAGGCTGACGAAGGGTCAGGGTCAAGGTTCCCCGGTGCTCGCGCACATCGCCGTTGGCCAACAGGTTGCTGGCGCGGCGGCGCAAGTCCTGGGAAATCTCGAAAGTGGCACCCGACGGCAATTTGCCCCGCAGCCCCGCCGATGCAGTGCCGTACTGTTCGATGGCACTGTCCTTGCCCACATTGGTCAGGCCGCTGGTCTGCTCCTCGAACGTGCGGGGCTTGTTGGACAGTTCCCGGCGTGCACCGCCCACCAGCGTAGGGTCATACAACGCGCGCTCGGCCTGCACCAGCCGGCCAGCGGCCTCAGACTGCAGCCTGGCCGCCTGCGCGGTGGCGTTGCGCAGCACCGCCTGCTGCACGAAATCTTCGATGACCAGCTTCGCCGCGGCGTCAGGCGGGACGGTGGCGGGGCCTGCTGACACAGCCGGTGGCGCGGCCGGAGGCTGCTGCGCGCCTGCGTGTGATGCTGCCAGCGCCGCCGCAAGCGCGACGCAGGTTGCCGGAACGACGCCCCCTGTTGCTGCCCTGGAGACTGCGAGGCCAACCTCCCGTGGACGCCACATGCTCACTGGGGGGCGTTGAACGCCCGGTTGCGCACGAAGATGAGCCGGGCGGACTCTGTCTTGCTCTTTGTGGAAATGTCTCCATAGGCGAAATCCACCACCCACGCCCTTCCCGTGTCCCTCACCCATGGCGACGAACTCCAATAGACCACTGACGCAGCATCCGCGTTGGCGATCGCGTCCCTGACCTTGGGATCCATCGCTGGCGTCTTGAAGTTGCGGTTGGCCAGGGCATCAAGCTCACTGCGGTTGGGCACGCGCCAGTCTCCATACCCTCCAAGGCTGGCGCCATTGACCGAAGACAGCTCCGTCTGCGCTCCAGCCCAATCGCTCTGCACAAGGGCCTTGGGTACCAGCCACATGAGCTCCCGCTGGGTGTCGACGATCACGTAGTTGGCGTTGGCGTCGGTCGTCGAGTACGCGCTGGGTATGGGTTCCGGGTCGTTGAGGTCGGATGTGCCTGACACCCATCGCGCCCGGGAGGCACTGCCTACCACCAACTTGCTTGCGGCACCGCCGTTGTTGAAGTCGACGGCCCATGGCGCGCCTGCCCCATCCCGGTAGGTCTCCGATGTCAGGAAAGGAGTCGCCGGTTGGGTGGCAGTGAAGAAGTCGGTGTCCAAGTAAGGAGAAGCGTCCTTGCCGGCATGCACGATCGACAGAAGCTCGTGCACCGTCGGCAGCCGCCAGTTTTGATCGCCGCAGAACGGTTCCGTGGCCACGGGCGGGGCGCCTGCATAGGGCACATCCACGCGCCGCCACATCAGGCCCGTGACGTTGTCTCGCACGCAGTCCCATGTCTGGGTACCGGGGCATTGGCCTGCAGAGTCGACGAGGACACCCGAGGAGCAGACCTTGCTGTAGTCGAAGCCGAACGCGCCTGAACCCACCTTGGTCAGCCGATCGGCCTCGGCATCACGACCGCCGCTGCTGTCTGGAGCCCATGCTGACGTCTGCTGAGCCGTGCTGCCACGGATCCCGGTATCGTTCAGGCGCGTGGTGTGGCACTCGACCAGCACATTGCTGACAGAGGTGGTCAACACGCCCGTACGCGCCCTCAGGACCGCACAAATCTGACCCGCCGGATGCTTGACCACATCGATGGCGTACGTCTCACCGCTAAAGAAGCTCCGCGTGAAATTGAGCGCCGGCTGCTGCGCGTACTGAGGCGTTGAGAACTCCTGCGCCTGGCCATTCACGGACAGGATGAGCTTCACGCCGGGCGCAAGACCCTTGATTTCACCGCTGAGCGTGGGCGGCGGGCTGACACCGCCCCCCCCTCCCCCGCAACCCAAAAGAGCACCCAGCAGCAGGATGGTGCCAAGGGCCACCGCTGCACGAGAGAGCGTGCTTTGCTTCATGCGCATGTTGAACTCACAGTGTCAGGGTTTCAACCCAGTAGTCGAAGGGTGCGTCAAGTCCGGCGGACAAGCCGGCGGACAACGGTTGTGCCGCGGGGCTGCCCAGCAGGAAAGCGCTGCGCAGGCTGTCATCGTCCTGATCACTGGCCGCAGTGGAATCGGACATCCAGGTGATATCGGCACTCGCCAGTCGGGCCACCTGCGCATCGAAGCGCTGCACCTGGGCAAGCGACCAGCCTGAAGCAGACTGCGCAGCGGAGGCTCCGCCGGCAGCCGCGGCGCGATACAGGGACGGCGTTATGTCGGCTCCCAGCGCCCAAGCCCGTCCGCCGCTCAACACCAGGGGGGCGACGGTCCCCTGCGAGCTTTGCACGGCAGGCAGCACAGACTTGCCCGATGCAACCGCGTCGCGCTGGGTGTTCACCACCTGGAGATAGCTGACCCCGTCCACCATCACGAGGAAGTGGACCTCGCCATTGGTCTGGGTCTGGCGCAAGACCATGCCGTTGGGGGTGAGGAGATTGACCTGCCCGCTGTTGACGCGAAGCGCACCACCCTGGCCATCGACCGGGCCGAAACCCTCCACGACCACATTGGCCGCGACGATGTTCACCCCCGACTGCCCGGCCAGGCTCTCCACCGTCGCGCCCGTGCCTTCCGCCCTCACGGTGACGGTGCGGCCTGCGGCGTTGATCTGGCTCACCCGAACATCGCCGGCGGCCATCACGGTCACGTCGCCCGTGCTGGTCAGGGTGCTGCCCGACGTCATCGTCAGGCTTCTGCCCCACAAGGTCACGGCGTCACTGAAATTCGCGCTGCCTTCCACGCGAAGGTCGGCGGCCCGCGCGGAATGGCCGATCTCGATGCTTGCAAACCCGTCACCCAGGGCCTTCAATTCACGGTCGCCCATGGCGAACACCGAACCGCCCGCCGATGCTCCACTGCCGATGACGATGCTCTGTCCCGCGTCTTCCGGCAACAAGGTCAGCCGCGCTCCAGGTGCCGCAGTCAATGAGCGCGCCCCACCCTCAAAGGACAGGGTCGACGCGGTGATCGTCACATCCCCGGCAAACTCCGCTCTGCCGCGAATGTTCAGACCTTCGGGCTCGCTCAGCGTCAGGTTCGCGTCGGTGATCTTCACCGGCGCGTCGCCATCCACGCGCAGAGACTGCGCCTGGATGTCACCCTTGATCTCCACCGTCGCGCCTGCTGCGGTCTTGATCTCCACAGGATTCGTGAACGAAAGAGCGTTGACGGATCCATCGATCTTCACGGCGCCGGTGTGGTTGTCGCCGCCGATGATGACGACCTCGTACCCCGTCTTCAGGCGGCTCAGATCCTCGGCGCTGAAGCGCCACCCCGCATCAGCGTCCGTGGTGGAGCCGCCGATCAACAGCGATTGGGTCGGATCGACCGGACGTATCGTCAACTGGGTGTCTTGTATGGGTGCGGCGCTCTCCACGGTGCCGCCCTGCCAGATGATGCTGAGCTGGCTGCGCAGGTCCACGCTGCCACTGTCGGTGCTGATGGCCGCGTCGACGATCAGTGCGCCGGTCTTGCTCTCGATGGACACGCGCCCGGCGCCGTTGGCGACGACAGTCTTGTTGTCACCTTGAATTCCGTCACCGGCGTCTTGCAGTGTCACAGTGCCGCCGGCGACGAGGGTGATGTCTCCGCCGCCCAGGGCCACGAGATCGGACTGGGTCTCGTCCCTGACCGTGACCGTTGCGGCCGAGGCCGTGAACTCTGTCGCTGTCACCGCCACTGAACTCACCGTCAGCGCGCTGTCCTCGGTGACGAAGATGCCCGCCGTCGTCGTGCCCGTGCTGCGTGCCGTCAGCGTGGCCACGTTCGTCGTGAGGTGACGCCAGGCCGCACCGATCGCGTCATCGGCCTGCAGACGCAGGTTCGTCCCCGTCACGTTCTTCGTGCTGCCGTTGGCATTGACGATCGCACCCGTGTCCGCCACCACGCTCACGCTCGTGGCCACCACGTTGCCCAGCGTCACGTCCGTGGCCGCGTTCAGCCTGGCGCTGCTGCCCGTGGCCGTGACCTTCGCGTCCCCGGCCATCATCAGCGCCGCACCCTCGGCATCGATGCTGATCGTGCCGCCCGTGGCCGTGCTCACGTCCACGCCCGCAGCCGTCAAGCTGCCCAGCAGCACGCTGCCCGCCGCCTTCAGCGTCACGTGTCCCGTGCCGCTGACGATGTCGCTGTTGACTACCAGGTCACCCGCGTTCACATCGATCAGCACAGAGCCCGCGCCGTTGGCGCTCACCGCCCTGCCCGCCACGCCCGCATTGCCCGTGTTCGCCGTCCCGTCGTTCAGCGTCACCGTCCCGCCCGCCACCAGCACCACGTGGCCGCTCGTGCCCGCCACCACATCCGACTGCGCCGCATCGATGACCGTGGCCATACCCGTCGTGGCGCTGAACTCCGTCACGCTCACTCCCACCGTGTCCACGGTCAGCGCGTTGTCCTCCGTGACGAAGATCCCCGCCGTCGTCGTGCCCGTGCTGAGCGCCGTCAGCGTCGCCACGTTCGTCGTGATGTGACGCCCGGCCACACCGATCGCGTCATCGGCCTGCAACCTCAGGTTCGTCGCCGTCACGTTCTTGCTGCTGCCGTTGGCGTTGGCGATCGCACCCATGTCCGCCACCACGCTCACGCTCGTGGCCACCACGTTGCCCAGCGTCACGTCCGTGGCCGCGTTCAGCCTGGCGCTGCTGCCCGTGGTCGTGACCTTCGCGTCCCCGGCCATCGTCAGCGCCGCACCCTCGGCATCGATGCTGATCGTGCCGCCCGTGGCCGTGCTCACGTCCACGCCCGCAGCCATCAAGCTGCCCAGCAGCACGCTGCCCGCCGCCTTCAGCGTGACGTGTCCCGTGCCGCTGACGATGTCGCTGTTGACCACCAGGTCACCCGCGTTCACATCGATCAGCACCGAGCCCGTGCCGTTGGCGCTCACCGCCACACCCGCGACGCCCGCATTACCCGTGTTCGCCGTCCCGTCGTTCAGCGTCACCGTCCCGCCCGCCACCAGCACCACCGAGCCATTTGATCCGGTCACCACGTCCGATTGGATTGCGCTGCTGCCCGTCAAGGCTGCAGTCCCTGCGGCAACCACGCGATTGACGTCCACACTCACCGTGCCCACCGTCACCGCGTCCGACTCCGTCACGAACGTCGCGCCAGCCGTGCTTCTCGTGCTCAGCGTGCCCACCGCCGTCTCCAGGTGGTTGCCGCTCGCACCGATGGCCGCGCCCGCCGTCACCAGCAGGCTCGCCGCCGTCACGTCCACCGCGCTGCTGTCCGTGCCCAGATCCAGCACGCTGCCCGAGGCCAGCAACGCCACGCTGCCCGTGCCCGCGGCAATCTCGCCCACCGTCACGTCCCCGCCCAGCGCCTGCACCCGCACGTTGCCCCAGCTCCCTGCACCGCTGGTGATCACCGCGCCGTCGACCATCGACACCCCGGCATCAGCCTGCACGTCCACCGTGCCGCCCGCCGTCGTGATGTCCGCCGTCGCGTCGTTCAGGCTCACGCCGTCCTTGGAGATCACGCTGATGTGACCGCCCGTGCTCGTCATCGCCGCGTTCAGCACGACGTCGGCCACCGTGCCTTCAACCGTCTCGCCCGTGCTCAGCAGGATGTCCTGCGCCGCCGTGATCTCGCCTGTGCCCACCGTCGTCGTGATGCCGCCATTGAGCGTCACCAGCACCAGGTCCGCGCCGCTGGACAGGTCTTCCTGGCTCGCCGACGGCCTCGTGGCTTCCGCCTCCAGCGCACCCGTGGTCAGCACGCGGTTCACGCTCAGGCTCACCGCGCCCACCGTCACCGCGTCCGACTCCGTCACGAAGATCGAACCCGTCGTGGTCTTCGCGCTCAGCACGCCCACCGTCGTCTCCAGGTGGTTGCCGCTCGCACCGATGGCCGCGCCCGCCGTCACCAGCAGGCTCGCCGCCGTCACGTCCACCGCGCTGCTGTCCGTGCCCAGATCCAGCACGCTGCCCGAGGCCAGCAACGCC
>Ga0315907_10000723_pt1 | contig 46530 bp, 43 predicted proteins | sample LakEriMetagenome_3_FD_203525 | JGI IMG/M metagenome (GOLD analysis project Ga0315907, IMG submission 203525) | Freshwater fungal communities from buoy surface, Lake Erie, Ohio, United States - Buoy 12 MA123 | ecosystem: Environmental > Aquatic > Freshwater > Lake > Lake biofilm | place: USA...
TGGAAATCGGCAAGGAAAGCGCAAAATTGGCGACCCAGGCCATCGGCAGCGCCATCGGCGGCATCATCAGCGGCAAGAACGAGGCTGAAATCGAAAAGTCGGTAGAAGCCAAGGCCGGCAATATCAAGCTCGTCGCCGACAGGCTCTGTGCCAGCGCGCTTGAATTGCAAGCCATCGAGAAAAAACTGACCACGGCCCTGCCACAGTTCAAACCCGAACCGATGACTGTGGAACAAGGCAAGGATGGCTGCAGCGTGAACGCTGCGGACAGCATCAACATCGACATGGGCGAATCGACGCAGAACTCCGAAACAGCGCCGAAACCCTGATCTGTTTTTTCTGAACGATAAAACCCTGGCCTGCCAGGGTTTTTTATGGCCATGAAACCCCTTTAGGCGGTCAGCCGCGCCGGATCAAGCAGCCGCTTCAAATCGGCCAGACTCAAATCCGTCATTTCCCGGGCTACATCGATAAGCGGACGCTTTTCGGCATAAGCCCGCTTGGCAATCTGCGCTGCCTTTTCATACCCGATGACCGGGTTCAGGGCGGTGACCAGCATCGGATTGCGGGCCAAGGCTTCACTCATCCGAGCCTTGTTGAACTTCAGACCATCAATGGCTTTTTCCGCCAGATGGCTGCAGGCCGATGCCAGCAGATTCAGATTCTGGATGCTGTTGTAGGCGATCACCGGCATCATGGTGTTGAGCTGGAAGCTGCCACTCTGCCCGGCAATGGACACCGTCGCATGATTTCCCATGACCTGGGCGCAGACCATGGCCACCGCTTCGGGGATTACCGGATTCACCTTGCCCGGCATGATCGAGCTGCCCGCCTGCAAAGCCGGCAACTCCGCTTCCGCCAGCCCGGTCAACGGGCCGGAGTTCATCCAGCGCAGATCATTGGCGATTTTCATCAAACTCACCGCCAGACCATTGCACTGGCCAGAGAGCTCGACCAAATGGTCCTGCGCCGCCATGGATTCGAATTTATTGGCTGCCGGGCGGATGCGCAGGCCGGTGGCTTTGGCGAGGTGCCGGCAGGCCAGTATGGTCATTTTCGGATCGGCATTCACTCCGGTGCCGACGGCGGTGCCGCCCAGCGGCAGCTCCAGAAGTCGCTTCCCGGTGTCCTGCAGGCGGGCCACGGCGGAATCCAGCTGCGCCAGCCAAGCCGATAGTTCCTGCTCCACCGTGATCGGCATGGCATCCATCAGATGTGTCCGGCCGGTTTTCACCAGACCACGGCCCTGACGAGCTTTTCTGGAAACACTGGCCCGCAGTTGTTTCAGTGAGGGCAGAAGCACCCTGTTCAGCAGCAGCGCCGATGCCAGAAGACTGCTGCTGGGCACCACATCATTCGAACTTTGGCCGTAATTGACATCGTCATTCGGGTGAATCGCCAGCCCAGATTGCTGGTGCGCGAGGGCAGCGATGACCTCATTGAGATTCATGTTGCTGGATGTCCCGGATCCGGTCTGGAACACATCGACCGGGAACTGATCGGCATGTTCGCCGCAGGCGATGGCGTTGGCAGCCTTGGCAATGGCCTTGGCACGTTTGGCCGGCAGATGGCCGAGCATGCCGTTGGCTTCGGCCGCGGCTACTTTGATCCAGGCCATGGCCTGGATGAATTCCGGCGGCATGCGCAGACCGGAAATGGCGAAGTTGTGCAGCGCACGCTGTGTCTGGGCGCCGTAAAGCGCATCGAACGGAACAAGAAGCTCGCCGAAACCGTCCTGTACAACGCGGAATTTCAAGCTCATGGGACCACTCCGTTTCGACTGGATTCTCGATGATAACGCCTTTTCACGGTACAATTGTCACCTGACAGCGCGCGGCAGGCATGGCTTGCCCCGCCCGGCACACCTTCATCCTAGGCTTACCGATCATGACCGAGCATACCCTCCTCGCCCTTTCTCCGACCGATGGCCGCTATGCCGGCAAAGTCGATGCCCTGCGGCCGGTGTTTTCCGAGTTCGGTCTGATCAAAACCCGGGTGCATGTGGAAATCGAATGGCTGATCGCCCTTGCCGCCGAATCCGGTATTGCCGAACTTCAGGAATTCGATGAGACCCAGACCACTTTTCTTCGCGCCATCGCCGCTGATTTCAGCCTTGCCGATGCCGAGCAGGTCAAAACCATCGAGCGCGCCACCAACCACGATGTCAAAGCCGTCGAGTATTTCATCAAGGAAAAACTGGAAAGCCGTCCGGATCTGGCGCAGGCCAAGGAGTTCACCCACTTCGCCTGCACCTCGGAAGATATCAACAACCTGAGTTACAGCCTGATGTTGCAGCAGGGCCGGGATACCGTGCTGCTGCCGGCACTTGGACGCCTTCAGGATGCCCTGCTGATGCTCAGCCATGCCCACGCCGGCCAGCCGATGCTGTCGCGTACACACGGCCAGACCGCATCGCCGACCACACTCGGTAAGGAAATGGCCAACGTACTGGCCCGCGTCAACCGTCAGATGCCTCAATTGCGCGGCATCCGCATGCCCGGAAAAATCAACGGTGCGGTCGGCAACTACAACGCGCACGTGGTGGCCTATCCTGCGGTCGACTGGCCGGGTTTTGCCGAGCGCTTCGTGACCGGTCTTGGCTTGGAGTTCAACCCCTATACCACCCAGATTGAACCGCATGATGCCATCGCCGAACTGTGCGATGCCATGCGCCGGATCAACATCATCGGCATCGACCTGTGCCGTGATATCTGGGGCTACATCTCCTTAGGCTACTTCAAGCAACAACTAAAGGCCGGTGAAGTCGGCTCCTCGACCATGCCGCACAAGGTCAATCCGATCGATTTCGAAAACGCCGAGGGCAATTTCGGCATCGCCAACAGCCTGCTCGGCCATTTCGCCGGAAAGCTGCCGATCAGCCGCTGGCAGCGCGATCTGAGCGACTCGACCGTGCTGCGGGCGCTCGGCACCGGTTTCGGACACACGCTGATTGCATTGGATTCGCTGGGCAAGGGGCTTGGCAAGCTGGAAACCAACCCGCAGCGCCTGCAGGAAGATCTGGACAGCGCATGGGAAGTGCTGGCGGAACCGGTACAGACCGTGATGCGCCGCTACGGCTTGCCGAATCCCTATGAGCAATTGAAAGTCCTCACACGCGGCCAGGGCATCACCGAAGCCAGCATGCGTGATTTCATCAGCACTCTTGCTTTACCCAAAGCGGCCAAACGGGAGCTGCTCGCCCTCACTCCCGCCAGTTACATCGGACATGCCGAGATGTTGGCCAAAGCCATCCGTAAGGCCTAGCTAATGATTGAAAGTACCGGCAACGCGCAGCACTTCCTGGGAATGCCGGTCGAGCGCTTCCTCGCCGAGTATTGGCAGAAAAAACCCCTGCTGATCCGTCAGGCCTTCCCCGGCTTCTCACCACCGCTTTCGCCGGAAGACCTGGCTGGCCTGGCCTGCGAAGAAGGGCCTTTGGCGCGCGTTGTCACCTATCAGCGCAAAAAAGATACCTGGAGCCTGCGCACGGGACCATTCGTGGAAAGCGATTTTCCCAAGCTCGGCCACCACGACTGGACCCTGCTGGTTCAGGACATGGACAAATGGGATGCCGATGTCGCCGAATTGCTGGTGCCATTTTCTTTCCTGCCGCGCTGGCGGGTGGATGATGTGATGATCAGCTTCGCCGTCGAGGGCGGCTCGGTTGGGCCGCATATCGACCAATACGATGTGTTTCTGGTGCAGGCCATGGGTCATCGCAAGTGGCAAATTGAAGCCGAAGCCCGCCATGAGCCGGCATTCCGTCCCGATTCGGAATTGAAGCTGTTGCAGGAATTCAAGGCTGACTACAGTTGGGACTTGGCCCCGGGCGATGTCCTGTATCTGCCGCCAGGTTATGCGCATCACGGCGTGGCCCTGGACCAGTGCATGACCTTCTCGGTCGGCATGCGTGCGCCTTCCGGCGCCGAAATGCTGGTGGATTTCGCCGAGGATCTGGCCCAGAAACTCCCGGAATACCGCCGTTACAAAGATCCGGACCTCAAGGTTGCCGAAGATCCTTACGAAATCGATGACCAGGCCTTCGCGCGCGTGGAGGAAGCCTTGACGACATGGCAGCAGGCCGACGCATCCGAACGCAGGCGCTGGTTCGGTCAATTCATCACCCGTTACCGGGCCTCCGGCGATGTCCAGGCCGGTCCCGACCAAGTCAGCTGGCCGCAAGCCCTGAATGCCCTGAGCACCGGTCATTCACTCTACCGGCATCCTTTTGCCCGTTTTGCCTGGAGCCGAGAGGCCAATCAGGCCTTGTTGCATGTCACCGGTGAGAGTTATCCGGTCAGCCCACACGAAGCAGCATTGTTGTGCCGGGAAACGGTTTTGCATATTGCCGATTTCAACGGTCTGGGCAAGGCGGCACAGCATGCCGTTGAACTGCTTTACGCACAAGGCGTCTACCAGTTGGCCGAGCCGGAATGAGCAAACCCGATTTCCGCGTGATTGAGGCCGATTACACGCGGGATCTGCCGCGCCTTCGGGCCGTTCGGGAACCCGTATTCGTGATGGAGCAACAGGTGCCGCTTGATCTCGAATGGGACACGATTGACCCGGACTGCCGCCACGTCCTGGCGCTTGACGCCGAGGACCGTCCCGTCGGCACCGGCCGTCTCACGCCACAGCACAGCATCGGGCGGATGGCTGTTTTGCCGGATTGGCGGGGCAAAGGGGTCGGCGATGCCCTGCTCATCCAGCTGATTGCATTGGCCCGGGACGCGGGCTGGCCATCGGTAAGTCTGCATGCCCAAGTCGATGCTCTCGGCTTCTATCGCAAACATGGTTTCGTGGCCGAGGGTGGGATATACACCGAAGCTGGCATTCTGCATCAAAACATGACGCTGGACTTAACAAACGCCGGCAACTGATTGAATGGCTGAAACAATTTGTTCAGTTCGGGCAGACTCGGTTATAATTTGGGGTCTGTGTCCAGCGTGTGGCCGCTCGGCCGACCCAAGCAACCTTCAATAAGGCGATTCCGTGGAAAGTTTGATTAAACAATTCCTCAAGTCCTCGCAGCTTTCCGGCGGCAATGCCGCATTCATCGAAGATCTTTACGAAAACTATCTGGTTGACCCAGCCAGCGTTCCAGCCCCCTGGAAAACCTATTTCGACGACCTGCAAGGCAGCGGCGATGTGCCACATTCGGCCGTGCTTGCCAATGTGCAGGCACAGGCTCGCAACGCACGCTTCGCCACCGGCGGCGGAGATGAGGAAATGGCCCGTAAGCAAACGGCTGTCGGCAAATTAGTCACCGCCTTTCGTTCCCGTGGTCACTTGAGCGCCGATCTCGATCCGCTGGCGATGATGGAAAAACCGAATGCGCCCGATCTCGACATTGGCCATCACGGCCTGTCCAGTGCCGACATGCAGACCGAATTTCCGGTGAATACCTATTTCGGATCGGAAAAACTGAAACTTTCCGATTTACTGGAACGCCTGAAAAACACCTACTCCGGCCCGATCGGCGCCGAGTTCATGCACATCAGCGATGCCGACCAGCGCCAGTGGATCCAGCAGCGTCTGGAATCCGTGCAGAGTCGTCTGCAGGCTTCACCCGAACAGCGCAAGCGCATCCTTGAGCGCCTGACTGCCTCCGAAGGGCTGGAACGCTATCTGCATACCAAGTATGTCGGCCAAAAGCGCTTCTCGCTGGAAGGCGGCGAATCACTCATCCCATTGATGGATCAACTGATCCAGCATGGCGGTAAACACGGCATCAAGGACGCCATTATCGGCATGGCCCACCGAGGCCGCCTCAATGTGCTGGTGAACACCCTGGGCAAGCCGCCACAGAAACTGTTCGCTGAATTCGAAGGCCGCTTCGATCATCCCGATACCCCCGAACACTCCGGTGACGTCAAATACCACATGGGCTTTTCGGCCGACGTCAATGCACCGGGCGGTCCGGTGCATCTGGCACTGGCGTTCAATCCTTCGCATCTGGAAATTGTGGCGCCCGTAGTGGCTGGCAGCGTACGCGCCCGCCAGATGCGTCGTCAGGACGACAGCCGTTCTCAGGTCTTGCCTATCGTGATTCACGGCGATGCCGCCTTTGCCGGCCAAGGTGTGGTGATGGAGCTGTTCCAGATGTCGCAGGCCCGCGGCTTCGCCGTCGGCGGCACCGTGCACATCGTCATCAACAATCAGGTCGGCTTTACCACCTCGCGTCCTGATGATGCCCGCTCTACGCTGTACTGCACCGATCCGGCCAAAATCGTCGGTGCTCCGGTGTTCCATGTCAACGGCGACAATCCCGAAGCCGTGGTGTTCTGCGCCGAGCTCGCTTTCGATTATCGCCGCACTTTCGGACGCGATGTGGTCATCGATCTGGTCTGCTACCGCCGTCACGGCCACAACGAGGCCGACGAACCGGCAGCGACCCAACCGTTGATGTACCAGAACATCCGTTCGCGCAAAACCACGCGCGAACTTTATGCCGAACAGCTGATTAGTGCCGGCGTGCTCGTTGAAGCCGATGTCAAGGCCTTGGTCGACGGCTTCCGCGCCAAACTCGACAAGGGCGAGGTGACCACGGATGTGGCCGAGGGCCGCAAGGATGAGTTCGCGGTCGACTGGACCCCTTGGCTGAACGGCAAACTGGCGCAAACGGTGAATACCGGCCTCGCCCAATTTTCTCTGGAAAGTCTGGCCAAGAAAATTAGCGTGGTCCCGGAAGGCTTCAAGCCACATGCCCGCGTCGCCAAAATCTATGAAGACCGCCGCAAAATGCTGGCCGGCGAACTGGACATGGACTGGGGCTTTGCCGAGAATCTGGCCTATGCCACTCTGCTGACCGAAGGCTACCGTCTGCGCCTGGTCGGCCAGGATGCCGGCCGCGGCACCTTCTTCCACCGCCATGCGGTGCTGCACGACCAGAACAACGGCGAATCTTACATGCCCTTGCAACAGTTCGTGAAACACCCCAGCCATGCCGTGATCATCGATTCACTGCTCTCGGAAGAAGCGGTGATGGCCTTCGAATACGGCTACTCGACTGCCGAGCCGATGACTCTCAATATTTGGGAAGGCCAGTTCGGCGATTTCGCCAACGGCGCCCAGGTCGTTATCGACCAATTCATCACCTCCGGCGAAGCCAAATGGGACCGCCTATGCGGCTTGGTGTTGTTCCTGCCGCACGGTTATGAGGGCCAGGGGCCCGAACACAGCTCGGCACGCCTTGAACGCTTCCTACAGCTATGTGCGCTGAACAACATCCAGGTATGCACTCCGACCACGCCGGCGCAGATGTTCCACATGCTGCGTCGTCAGATGTTGCGCGCTACCCGCAAGCCTTTGGTGGTGATGACTCCGAAGTCAATGCTACGTCACAAACTCTCGGTATCGCGCATGGACGATCTGGTCAACGGATCCTTCCAGGAGCTGATTGCAGACGTCACAGCCAAACAGCCCGATAAGGTCACACGCGTGGTGATCTGTGCCGGCAAGGTCTATTACGACCTCATTGAAGCCGCTGCCGAGAAGAAACTCGATAATGTCGCAATCGTCCGCATCGAACAGATTTATCCATTCCCGCGTGAAGCACTGAAAACCGAGTTGGCTCGGTTCAAGAATGCCAAGGATGTGTTCTGGTGCCAGGAAGAACCACAAAACCAAGGCGCTTGGTATCAGATCCAGCACCATCTGCGCAGCTGTCTGGGCGAGGGCAAACATCTGCACTATGCCGGCCGTGCCCGTTCCGCCGCGCCAGCCTGCGGTCACGCCAACACCCACGCTGCCGAACAAAACCAATTGATCGCCGATGCCCTGACCAATCCGGGCAAGAGCGATTTCACCCATGAGTAACCGAAAAGGCCACAGTCATGAGCATTGAAGTCAAAGTCCCCGTCCTGCCCGAATCCGTTTCCGACGCCATCATCGCCACTTGGCACAAGAAAGTCGGCGACAGCGTACGCCGCGATGAAAACCTCATCGATCTGGAAACCGACAAGGTCGTGCTGGAAGTACCCTCGCCGGTCGATGGCGTTCTGAAGGAAATCAAATTCGAAACCGGCGCCACCGTCACCAGCGCGCAGGTCATCGCCGTGATCGAGGAAGGCGCTGTTGCTGCCGCACCGGCTCAGGTCACTGCGCCGAAAGCCGCTGAACCGGGCGCTGCGGCTGAAAGCAAAGTGGACACTAGTGCGCTCCCGCCGGGCGCCGCGAATTACGCCGCTCGCAACGATGTAAATCCGGCCGATGTCACCGGCACCGGTCGTGCCGGCCGCGTCACCAAGGAAGATCTAGTCAAGCACGTCACCTCCGGTGGCGGCGCACGCCCCGAACAGCGCGTACCGATGACCCGCATCCGCCAGCGCATCGCCGAGCGCATGATGCAGTCGAAAAACTCCATCGCCATGCTGACCTCGTTCAATGAAGTCAATCTGTCGAAGGTGATGGCCATGCGCAAGGAGCTGGGCGAACCGTTCGAAAAAACCCACGGCATCAAGCTGGGCTTCATGAGCTTCTTCGCCAAGGCCGCCGCCAACGCACTGGCCAAGCACGGCATCGTCAATGCTTCGGTTGATGGCAACGACGTGATCTATCACGGCTATGCGGACATCTCCATCGCCGTGGCCACCGAGAAAGGTCTGGTTACCCCAGTCCTTCGCAATGTCGAGAACATGAGTTTTGCCGACATCGAAGCGGCAATTGCCGGCTACGCCAAGCAGGCCCGTGAAGGCGGTCTGAAGCTGGAAGATCTGCAAGGGGGCACCTTCACCATCACCAACGGCGGCACCTTCGGTTCGCTGATGTCGACTCCGATTGTCAATCCGCCGCAATCGGCCATTCTCGGTATGCATGCCATCAAGGAACGCCCGATCGCCGAAAACGGCCAGGTCGTGATTGCACCGATGATGTATATCGCACTCAGCTATGATCACCGCATCATCGACGGCAAGGATGCCGTGCTGTTCCTGGTCGACATCAAGAACCAGCTGGAAAACCCGCACCGCATGCTGCTCGGTCTGTAATCCACTTTCGAGGCGAATGAATCATGAGTACTGAATTTGATGTCGTGGTCATCGGCGCCGGCCCCGCCGGTTACCATGCAGCCATCCGTGCCGCACAGCTCGGCCTGAAAACCGCCTGCATCGATGCCGCGCTCGGCAAGGATGGCCAGCCGGCCCTCGGCGGCACCTGTCTGCGTGTGGGTTGCATACCGTCCAAAGCGCTGCTGGATTCCTCTCGCCAGTTCTGGAATATGCAGCACCTGTTCGGCGAGCACGGGATCAGTGCCGACAACGCCAAGATCGATGTTGGCACCATGGTCGGCCGCAAGGACAAGATCGTGAAGCAGTTCACCGGCGGCATCACGGCCCTGTTCAAGGCCAACAAAATTTCACCCTACTACGGCTTTGGCCAGTTGCAGCCGGGCAAGCGCGTCAGCGTAAAACAACATGACGGCAGCGTGGTCGAACTGACCGGAAAGCACATCGTCATCGCCGCCGGTTCGGATTCCATCGAACTGCCCTTCGCCAAATTCGATGGTAAGCATATCGTCGATAACGTCGGGGCACTGGATTTCACTGCTGTACCCAAACGCCTCGGTGTGATCGGCGCCGGTGTCATTGGTTTGGAGCTCGGCAGTGTGTGGAAGCGTCTCGGCGCCGAAGTGACCATTCTCGAAGCGCTGCCCGATTTTCTGGGCGCCACCGATGCCGAAGTCGCGCGTACTGCCCTCAAGGAATTCAAGAAACAGGGTCTCGACATCAAACTCGGCGCCAAAGTCAGCAAAGCTGAGATCAAGAACGGCGAAGTGCAACTGACCTATAACGACGGCAAAGCCGATCAAAGTCTGGTCGTCGACAAACTCCTGGTGGCGGTCGGTCGCAAGGCTGCCAGCAAGGGCCTGCTGGCCGAGGGTACCGGCGTCAAACTCAACGGCCGCGGTCAAATCGAAGTCGATGACCAGTGCCGTACCGGTGTTGACGGCATCTGGGCGGTCGGCGACTGCGTCCGGGGCCCGATGCTGGCGCACAAGGGTTTCGAAGAAGGCATCGCCGTTGCCGAATTGATTGCCGGTCTGCCCGGCCATGTCAACTTTGACACCATTCCCTGGGTCATCTATACCGAACCGGAAATCGCCTGGGTCGGCAAGACCGAACAGCAGCTCAAGGCTGAAGGCGTGGAATACAAAACCGGCAGCTTCCCGTTCGCCGCCGTCGGCCGCGCTGTTGCCATGGGCGAACCGGCCGGCTTCGTCAAGGTCATCGCGCATGCCGAAACCGATCGCGTCCTGGGCATGCACCTGGTCGGTGTCGGTGTTTCCGAGCTGGTGCATGAGGGCGTGCTTACCATGGAATTCCATGGTTCGGCCGAGGATCTGGCGCGCATCTGTCACGCGCACCCGACGCTTTCGGAAGCCATCCACGACGCCGCCATGGCGGTCGACAAACGCGCCATCCACAAGGTCAACTGATTGGACGTGGTGTGAACCGAGAAAACCTGCAGCGATGTGGGTTTTTTCTTGCGCACCGCGCCGAGGAGATTGTGATGATTACCAACATCGATTTTCCAGCCTTCCGGATTCACAATGATGCCGCCGGTTATCGCGCCGGTATCGAGCCGATCACCCGTGATGTGCTGACGCCGGGCGACACGGTCATCGCCGTCCAGTACTCCAGCGTCAATTACAAAGATGCGCTGGCTGGAATGGGACAAGGCAAGATTCTGCGTCAATACCCTCTCAATGGCGGCATTGACTGCGCCGGACATGTCATCGAGTCGGCAGATCCGGCGCTGAAACCTGGCGATGCCGTGCTGGTAACCGGCTCTGGACTGTCGGAAACTTCCGACGGCGGCTACTGCAACGAAGTAAGCATCGACCACCGGCATGTCATCCGAATTCCACAGGGTTGGAATGCACGCGAGGCCATGATTCTCGGTACCGCCGGATTCACTGCCGGACTGGCTTTGCTGCGTATGCAGGAAAACCGTCAGCACCCGGCGCTCGGGCCGATCGCCGTGACCGGAGCCACCGGTGGCGTCGGTATGCTAGCCACGGCCCTGTTCCACCATGCCGGATACCGTGTCCATGCCGTTTCCGGAAAGCCCGAGCATGCCGGACTGCTGCGCCAGATCGGTGCCGAAACTGTAGTGGCCCGTGAGTCCATACTCACCGACAAACCGATGGATACGGCCCGCTTCGGCGGCGCTTTGGACAATATCGGCGGGCGAACGCTGGCGGCTCTGCTGGCACAGACGGTGCCTTATGGCAACGTCGCCAGCTGCGGTCTGGTGTCCGGCCATGACCTTCCCGCCACGGTCATGCCTTTCATCATCCGCGGCGTATCCCTGTTGGGTATTGCCTCGGCAGGCACCGAGCGCGCCATCCGTGAGCGGGTCTGGCAACTCCTCGCGCGTCATTTCAATGCTGAAAGTCTGGCAGTGCTGCCGGTCCGCGAAACCGGCCTCGAGGGTTTGCAGGAGGTCTTCGCACAGATGCTTTCTGGCCGCTCATTCGGCCGGGTTGTAGTCCGAACCGGTGGTTAGGCTTGCTAAAATTCCGGTTTTGACTTTAACTAAAGACATCCATTCAGGGAAATTTTATGGCTCGCATCCTGGTCGTCGACGACTCCCCCTCCCAGCTTCTCGGCATGAAACGCATCGTGGAAAAACTTGGGCATGAGGCGCTGACTGCCGATGATGGTGTCATCGGGGTTGAACTGTGCCGGAATGAAAAACCGGATCTGGTGTTGATGGACGTGGTGATGCCGAATCTGAATGGTTTCCAGACGACACGGGCGCTGACCCGGGACGAAACCACCGCGCACATTCCGATCGTCCTGGTAACCACAAAGGATCAGGAAACCGATAAGGTCTGGGGCATGCGCCAGGGCGCGAAAGCCTATCTGACAAAACCCTTCAATGAAAATGAATTGATCGAAATCATCAAACAGGTCCTGCCTGGCGGCCTTGCTTAATCCGCCGGAAACAATTCCGCCATGCGCCTATAGAGCGCTTCCTGTTCCGGAGTTTGTGGCGCCGGCGCCGTGATTTCGATTTCCACCAATTGATCGCCGCTGCCGACCTTGCCCGGTATGCCGCGCCCTTTGAGGCGCAGACGTTTCCCACTATCCGATTCCGGCGGCACTTTGAGTCCGACCTTACCGCCCAGCGTCGGTACCGAAACGGTGGCGCCCAAAGCCGCTTGCCAGGGCATCAGGCTCAGGGTATATAGCACGTTCTGCCCGTCCAACTCGAACTCCGGATGCTCGTGGTAGCTGATTTCGATCATCAGGTCACCACCACGCTCGCCCTGCCCGGCCAGGCGGATGGTCTGGCCGTGGCGTATTCCGGCCGGAATGGCGATTTCCAGCGTGCGTTCGCCGATCCGGATCTTTTGCTTGCCGCCGGAGTAAACACGCTCCAGCGGAATCGCCAACCTGACACGGCTGCCTGAGGGCGGCGCTTGGGCCCGCCGCGCTCCACCGAAGAGGGATTCGAAGAAGTCGCTAAAGCCTGCATTGCCGCCCATCTCATTGAAATCAAATTGGAATCCGCCGCCACCGAAGCCAGGTGGCGGGCGGAAATCTTCACCGGGCCGGTAGCCACTGGCCTTGAGCTGGTCGTACTGGCTGCGTTTGTCCTTGTCTTTGAGAACTTCGTAGGCTTCATTGACCGCCTTGAAGCGCTCCTCGGCACCGGCTTCCTTGCTGACATCCGGATGGTATTTACGCGCCAGCCGCCGGTAGGCGGTCTTGATTTCCGCCTCACTGGCCGTGGGCTCGACACCGAGCGCCTTGTAGTAATCCTTGAATTCCATAAATTGGCTCCATTCCCGGAGCGTTTCGTGACCCTTAGCTGTGATTCACGAAAAGCTGACAGAAAGAGTTTATCATTTCCTTACCGCAATCCCTACAGGCAGACCATGGCAATCGACATCGGAAACACCATTCCCAACATCTCCATCAATACCCTCAAAGACGGCATCCAAGCCATCGAAACCTCCGAATTTTTCGCCGGGAAAAAGGTCGTCATGTTTGCGGTTCCCGGTGCATTCACACCGACCTGCACGGCGAAACATCTGCCGGGCTTCATCGAGCATGCCGAAGCATTCGCCGCAAAGGGTTATGCCCTTGCCTGCCTGTCAGTGAACGACGCCTTCGTGATGGGCGCCTGGGCGAAAAGCCAATCCGCGCCCGAGAGCATCGCCATGCTGGCTGACGGCAACGGTGCTTTCACCAAAGCGCTCGGTCTTGAACTGGATGCCACGCCGTTCGGCATGGGCCTGCGCGCCAAGCGCTTCGCCTTGATCGCCGACAACGGCATCGTCACCCATCTGTTCGTCGAGGCACCGGGCGAATTTGCGGTATCCTCTGCCGAATATGTACTGTCGCAACTTTGATTATCGGGATAATCAGAAGGAATACAAAATCACCATCCGGATGCGCGACGGGGAAATCAAACATGCGCATCAGGAAGCCTTGAACAGCATCAAAGTCGGCAGCATGCTGCGTCTGAAAGACGGAAAAGCCAAACTTTACAAGTAACTGACTCTCTGAATGGCACAAAAAAACGGCGGGGACTCCCGCCGTTTTTCGTTCATTATGGTACCGCTTAATCGACGGCTTCGGATTCAGCTTCCGGATCCGCATCATCCTCGATGACATCCAGACTCTCGATGGCCATGAGTTTTTCATCATCTTTCACGCGCATCAGCGTCACGCCCTGCGCGTTCCGTCCGACCTGCGAGACCTCGGAAGCGCGGGTACGGACCATGGTTCCCTGATCCGAAATCAACAGGATTTCCTGCAGTTCAGTCAGCTGGATGGCGCCAACCAGATGGCCGTTTCGGTCGGAAGTCTGGATGGCGATGACACCCTGGGTACCTCGGCCCTTTTTCGGATAGGCCGAGACTTCAGTGCGTTTTCCGAAACCATTCTCGCTGGCAGTCAGAATGTCGCCGTCACCGTCGACTACCACCATACTGACTACAATCGCGCCTTCATCCGGCAGTCGCATGCCACGGACGCCGGTCGCGGTGCGGCCCATCGAGCGTACTTCCGACTCGTCGAAGCGTACGGCCTTGCCGTGCGAACCGAACAGCATGATGTCCTTGCTGCCGTCGGTCATCTGCACATCGACCAGGCCATCGCCTTCGTCAAGGTTGATGGCCCAGATGCCGTTGGCACGCGGACGTGAGTATTCCGACAGCGGGGTTTTCTTGACAGTACCGTTACGTGTAGCGAAGAACACGTAGCGGTCGTCGGAGAATTCACGGACCGGAAGTACGGCCTGCACTTTTTCGCCCGGCTGCAGCGGGATCCAGTTGATGATCGGGCGCCCCCTCGAGTTCGGACCGGAATCCGGCAACTGGTAGACCTTGAGCCAGAACACACGCCCTTCCGAAGTGAAGGTCAGCAGCGTGTCATGGGTATTGACCACCCACAGACGCTCGATGAAATCTTCGTCCTTGACCGAGGCGGCCGCACGTCCTTTGCCACCGCGCTTCTGTGCCCGGTAAGTCGAGGGCATCTGGCGCTTGGCATAGCCCGAATGCGAAAGGGTGACCACCACATCTTCGGAGGCGATCAGATCCAGGTCAGCCAAATCTTCCTCGCTGGCACGAATCTCGGTACGGCGGTCGTCGCCGAAATCGTCCTTGATCTTGAGCAGTTCGCCGCGAATGACATTCAGCAGGCGTTCCGGAACTTCAAGGATTTCGATCAGATCGCGGATTTCGGCGAGCAGCTCCTTGTACTCCTCGGTCAGCTTGTCCTGCTCCAGCCCGGTGAGGCGGTTCAGGCGCATTTCCAGGATTTCCTTGGCCTGCACTTCCGTCAGCTGGTAGCCGTCGGCCAGCAGGCCGAAGCCGTCGCCGAGTTCTTCCGGACGCGATGCATGGGCACCGGCAGCATCCAGCAGGGACTTGACCAGGCCCGGCTGCCAGCGCTTGGCCATCATCCTGTCCTTGGCTTCCTGCGGGTTCAGCGACGTCTTGATCAATTCGATCATTTCATCGATGTTGGCCAGAGCAACGGTCAGGCCTTCAAGGATATGGGCACGGGCACGGGCCTTGCGCAGTTCGAAGATGGTACGGCGGGTCACTACCTCGCGGCGATGACGCACGAAGGCCTCGAGGATCTGCTTCAGATTCAGCAGCTGCGGACGTCCGTCGACCAGCGCCACCATGTTGATGCCGAAACTCTGCTGCAGCGGGGTTTCATTGAACAGATGGTTGAGCACGATTTCCGCAGACTGGTCGCGTTTGATCTCGATGTAGATACGCATACCGTCCTTGTCGGACTCATCGCGAAGTTCTGAAATGCCTTCGACGCGCTTTTCCTTGACCAGCTCGGCGATTTTCTCGATAAGACGGGCCTTGTTGACCTGGTATGGCAGCTCGCTGACGATGATGGCTTCGCGGCCGTTATCCTGCATCTCGATTTCGGTCTTGGCACGCATGACCACACGGCCACGACCGGTATGGTAGGCGGCATGGATACCGGCAGCACCGTTGATGATGGCGGCGGTCGGGAAATCCGGGCCGGGGATGTGTGCAATCAGTTCGCCGATGCCGATGTCCGGATCATCGATCAGGGCGATGGTGCCATTGATGATTTCACCGAGGTTGTGCGGCGGAATCTTGGTCGCCATGCCGACTGCGATGCCTTCCGAACCGTTGATGAGCAGATTCGGCACCTTGGTCGGCATGACCGTAGGCTCCAGTTCCTTTTCATCATAGTTCGGCTGGAAGTCGACGGTTTCCTTGTCGATGTCGGCCAGCAGTTCATGGGTGATGCGCGCCATGCGCGCTTCGGTATAACGCATGGCCGCGGCGGAGTCGCCGTCGACGGAACCGAAGTTGCCCTGGCCGTCCACCAGCAGATAACGCAGCGAGAACGGCTGCGCCATCCGGACCAGCGTGTCGTAAACGGATTGATCGCCATGCGGATGGTACTTACCGATGACGTCACCCACGATACGGGCCGATTTGTAATAGGGTTTGTTCGAGTGCGCACCGAGTTCATGCATGGCATACAGCACGCGGCGGTGCACCGGCTTCAGGCCGTCGCGCACATCCGGCAGAGCGCGGCCGACGATAACGCTCATGGCGTAATCGAGATAACTGCGACGCATTTCGTCTTCGAGGTTTACCGGGATAACTTCTTTGGCTAAATCTGACATTCAGGCACTCGGAATTCTAGGGGTTTTGATGCCATTTCCGGCCCCTTCTGGGACCGAAAAAACATACCTAGAATTGTAGCAGAAACCGGTGCGCTTTTCGCGCTTTTTCGCGCTTAAAAAACAAGGATTTACCGACCTGCCGGCGACCCGAAAACTGCCGCCATTTTGGCCGCATCCGGGGCTGCGATGACGCCCTTTTCGGTAACCAGGAAATCAATGCAGACGGCCGGGGTGATATCGAACACCGGATTGTAGACCGCGGCGGCCCTTGCACCGATTTCAGCGCCCCCGATATGGGTCAATTCGGTACCCGGACGCTGTTCGATGGCGATGCCCAAACCCGTGGCCGTGGCCATGTCGATGGTCGAGCTCGGCGCCACCACCATGACTTTGACGCCATGGGCTTTGGCGGCCAAGGCATGGGCATAGGTGCCGATCTTGTTGGCGACATCGCCGTTGGCGCAGATCCGGTCGGCACCGACGATGACGGTATCGATCAGCCCCTGCTGCATCAGGTAGGCGGATGCCGAATCGACTATCAGTGTGGCCGGAATGCCATCCTGCAGAAGCTCCCAGATGGTCAGCCGCGACCCCTGCAGCCAGGGCCGTGTTTCACTGGCATAGATCTTTGTGATTCGACCACTGGCAACACCGGCCCGGATCACCCCGAGGGCGGTGCCGAAGCCTGCGGTAGCCAGCGAGCCGGTGTTGCAGTGGGTCAATACCCGTGCGCCATCCGGAAGACACTCCGCACCGAAACTGCCCATGCGGTGATTGGCCGCCAAATCCTCGCTTTGTATGGCTTGTGCGGCCCGCAGGATGCCATCACGCCAATCGGCGCCCATATCCACCAGCTTCTCCCGCATGCGCTGTATGGCCCAGTGCAGATTGACCGCCGTAGGACGGGCATGCTCCAAAGCCGTCAATTCCGCATTGATCCGTTGCAGGGCTTGCGCACCGGTATCGGCCTGAACGGCATGGGCCGCCAAAACGACGCCGAATGCGCCGGCGATGCCGATGGCAGGAGCGCCGCGGACGGCCAAAACATGAATCGCCTCGGCGACTTCCGAAGATGTCCGGCAGACCAGATGGATCTGGCGGTGCGGCAATTCCCGCTGGTCGAGCACGGAAAGATGCTTGTCCTGCCAGACCAGTGGCCGTACGCGGTCGACTTGTTCAAAATTCATGGTATCTTCCTTTTCAATCGTCATTTTAGCAACATTGCTGCAGGTCCACATGGCCACATCAATGCTCCGTCCCAGCGGCAAGATTGAAATCATGCTGCATACCGCCTGCGTCCGGGCCGGTGCTTTTGCCATCGCCCACGGCATCATCGACCGCTTTCCGCTGGCCAAGCCCTTTCTGGCCAAACCGGTGATGCAATCGCTGGCAAAAAACAGTCCGCTACGCATCCAGAAGCAGCTGATCAAGGACATTTACAAGCAACATGGCCTGAAACCGGCCAATTGGGAAAGTTCCGCCATCATCGCCGTCGCCGAAAGCAGCTCCGGGCAGCTCGTCGATTTCAGGCAACTGGAACGGAAACTCAGAAATAGCCTCGGCGATCCTCTGGCCGGCTGGCTTCTGAAGGCCGCGCCACTGGCACAGTGGGCGCCCGAGATGGTGGCCGTGGTGGCGCGCACCTGGGCCATCGGACGCTATGCGGACAGCATCGGCCGCATCCGCAAACTGGGTTCGGACATGCTGCCCGCACCGATGGCGAAGAACCTGAAGCTTCCGGCAACCCTCTTATGGCACTGGACCGAAGAGGCCTTCGAGCTGGCGCTTCCCGTGCTCGGCAAGATTCACGCCGCAGGCAGCCGGATCAGGCACGGCTGAAATCGAAGGCAATCACCTCCGACATCTCGGTTTTTTCGAGCAGGCAAAGCATCAGACGGTCGAGTCCCATGGCGATACCGGCACAGTCGGGAAGACTTGCCAGGGACTGCAACAGGCGCTCATCCATGTCCGGCAACTCGCCGCCGCCGGAACGCCGGCGCAGCACATCATCTTCGAAGCGTTGCCGCTGCTCAGCGGCGTCGTTCAATTCATGATAGCCATTGGCCAGCTCGGAACTGCCGATGTAGATTTCAAACCGCTCAGCGACCGCAACATCGTCCTGACGCAGTTTTGCCAATGCGCATTGCGAAGCCGGAAAATCATGGATGACCGTTAGTTGATTGTCCGGAAATGCAGGCTCGATGACATGTGTCAGCAACAGGTCGAGCAGGTCGTCCCGGGTGAGGCCGTCCAGAGAAATGCAGATGCGCGCTGAGACCGCGTCCGCCAATGACGCATCACAGGCCAGCAGCGGGTCAATGCCGATGGCGTCCATGAATAGCTTGCGGTAATTCGTATGCAACGTCTGCAGCGCCTTTCCGGCTTCGGCGAAAAGGCCGAGCAGCAAGGCTTCCGCCTCATCCGCCAGACGCAGGTGATTCCATCCGACACGATACCACTCGAGCATGCTGAACTCGGGATTATGCCGCCGGCCGAACTCGCCATCGCGGAATACTTTTCCGATTTCATAGCAATCACCGATGCCGCCTGCGAGCAGCCGCTTGAGGGGAAACTCCGGCGAAGTGCGTAACCAGCGTCTTACCGATCCACCAGCCGGCGGGCCGCCATAAAACAAATGGAAGGAACGGATGTTGGGGTCGGTGTTGCCCGCCTGCGACAGGATCGGCGTTTCAACCTCGAGTACGTCGCGGACATGGAAGAACTCACGGATGTATCGGTAGACCGCAGCCCGCTGACGCAGATGCTCATGCGAAGCGGATGCGCGCCAATCAGTCATCCCTGCCACCTTCGTTATCGGCCAGGAATGAGAGAAGCATGGCTTCATCCCAGATTTCGAGACCCAGTTCACGGGCCTTTGCCAATTTGCTGCCAGCGGCTTCACCGGCGATGAGGATGCCGGTTTTCTTGGAAACACTTCCAGAGAGCTTGGCCCCCAGCGCTTCGAGTCGGGTGCCGGCCTCATCGCGTGACATGGCTGCCAGCCCTCCGGTCAGTACGATGGTTTTTCCGGCCAGGGGACCGTCCTGTGCACGCTGTGGCGGGCCCTCGGGCCAATGCACGCCATTGCCGCGCAGCGCAGCGATGACTTCGCGGTTGTGCGCTTGCGCAAAAAAATGCGCGATACGGGCGGCAACAACCGGACCGATATCGGGCACCTCACGCAGCACGGATTCATCGGCCGACATGATCGGATCGAGTGCGCCGAAATGACGGGCCAGGGTTTTGGCCGTGCTTTGCCCGACATCCCGGATGCCCAATGCGAACAGAACGCGTTCAAGAACAGTGGCGCGGCTGGCGTCTATCGCCTGGAGCAGGTTCTCTGCCCACTTGCTGGCGACCCTGCCCGCTTTCACCGTTTCGGGAGTACTGCCGTCGCGCTCCTCGGCACGGCGCTTCATCGCCAGAAAATCATCGAGCCGGAGCGTGTACAGATCGGCGATGGTCTTCACATAACCTAAATCGACCAGATCTTCGATCAGCCGCTCGCCTAGACCATCGATGTCCATCGCCCGGCGCGAGGAGAAATGGATCAGAGCCTGCTTGCTCTGAGCCGGACAAAACAGGCCGCCGGTGCAGCGGGAAACGACCTCGCCCTCCTCGCGCTCGATGGCCGAGCCGCAGATTGGACAGTGGACCGGCATGCGCCAGGGGGTGGTTGCGGCCGGCCGGCGGTCCTCAATGACGCGCACGACTTCCGGAATGACATCGCCGGCACGCCTGACAATCACTGTATCGCTGATGCGGACATCCAAACGCGTGATCTGGTCGGCATTATGCAGGGTTGCATTGGTGACGACAACGCCGGCGACCTGTACCGGAGCCAGACGCGCTACCGGGGTTATCGCGCCGGTGCGGCCGACCTGGACATCGATGGCCTCAATAACCGTCTGCTGTTCCTGTGCCGGATACTTGTGGGCAATGGCCCAGCGCGGCGCACGCGAGACGAACCCCATGGCACGCTGCTGGTCGAATCGGTCGAGTTTATAGACCGCGCCGTCAATGTCGTAACCTAGCGCGTCGCGCTGGGCACCAAGCCGGTGGTAAAAGTCCAGAACCCCGGCGGGACCGCGGGCGGTGCCGGCCTCAGGACAGACCGGGAGACCGAATTCCCTGACCCATGCCAGCGACTGCGAGTGCGTCTGGATGCTGGGGGGCATGACACTGACCTCTCCCAGCCCATAGGCATAAAAAGCCAGCGGGCGCGTCGCCGTGACACGTGGATCCAGCTGGCGAAGCGACCCTGCCGCGCCATTGCGCGGATTGGCCAAAGTCTTACCACCCTCGGCCAGAGCGCGTGCATTATAAGATTCGAAATCGGCCCTAGGCATGTACACCTCGCCGCGCACCTCGAGAACAGTCGGCGCATCACCACGCAGTTTCAGCGGAATGCACTTCACCGTCCGCAGATTGGCGGTCACGTCTTCGCCCGTACTGCCATCGCCGCGGGTGGCCCCGCGGATGAATACGCCGTTCTCATAACGCAGACTGATGGCCAGGCCGTCGAGTTTCGGTTCGACAGAGAATACCGGATTGTCGTCACCGGTCTCTTTGGCAATTCGGCCGGCGAAATCCTCGATTTCATCATCGCTAAAGGCATTGGCGAGCGAGAGCATCGGTACCGAATGGGCAAGCTCCCGAAAACCCGATGCCGGTCTGTTGCCGACGCGCTGGGTTGGCGAGTTCGGATCGGCAAACTCGGGATGGCGGTGCTCGAGATCCTGCAGCTCGCGCAGGAGCCGATCCCAGTCGGCATCGGGCAGCAAGGGATCATCAAGCACGTAATAACGGTAATTGGCCTCTTCGATCTGCGCTTGCAGTTGCCGCATCCGCTGCCGGAACAGGTCCATATCAGCGTCCGGGCTTGATGGTCTGGCGCTCTTTGTCGCGGTCGAATGCCCGCAACTCTTCTTTGATGTGCAGAATGCGCTGACGGCCCAGGGCATTTCGGTCGGAGTCGAGTAGCACGGCATCAAGCAGTTGGGCCATGCGCTCGGCAATCGGAAGCATGCTGTCCCAGGCCTGTATGGCGGTCACCGGACCGGGGAGTGTCATGAAAAAACTCACCGCGGGGGTATGCAGGGTATCGATCTGGTCGAGATCGAAATAGCCGGGCTGGATCACATTGGCCATGCTGAATATAGGCTCATTGGCATTCGCGCCTTCTGCCAAACGGTGATAGATGTTGTTGTGGCCGTAGACGAGACCGACCTTCTCGGTTGCCAGAACCAGTTCGGCACCGGAAATGCTGTGTCCGCTTTTCGCGGCAAGATACAGCATCACCAATTTTTCATAGGCGTCATTACTGCGCATCCCGACATGGCTGTTTGAACGGACTGACGGCTGCGAATCGAAATGCAGTTTGGCCTGTTCCCGGAACTCCATTTCACCGGCCTGATACATGGCGACATCTTCATTTACCGCAGCCAGTTCAAGATCGCTGCGCATTTCAGGATCGATTCTTAACGCCGGCGTGGACGCAGGCCTGGAACGTCGGCGGCTGCTCAACAGAATATAGATGATGATGCACAGAAATACCGAACCGATGATGATCCGGAGTATGGTGTCATCGCTAAGATTCGAGAGCATGCCTGACTCCTTTAGGCCACGCCGGCCAGGCGGGTCGCCTCGGCAAGGTCGACCGAAACCATCCGGCTGACACCAGGTTCGCGCATGGTCACGCCGGACAGCTGTTTGGCGGATTCCATAGTGGCTTTGTTGTGGGTTACGAACAGGAACTGTACCGACTCGCTCATCTCGGTCAACATCGTACTGAAACGTCCGACGTTGGCCTCATCGAGCGGCGCATCAACTTCGTCGAGCAGGCAGAACGGCGACGGATTGAGTTTGAATATGGCGAACACCAGCGAAACCGCGGTCAGGGCTTTTTCACCGCCGGACAGAAGCGTGATGTTGGAAACACGCTTACCGGGCGGGCGCGCCATTATGGACACACCGGTATCCAGAAGATCTTCACCGGTCAGTTCCAGATAGGCGTGTCCGCCGCCGAACAGGCGCGGAAAAAGATCCTGGACGCCGGAATTGACGCGATCGAAGGTTTCCTTGAAGCGACCGCGGGTTTCCCGGTCGATTTTACGGATGGCCTCTTCCAGCGTTTCCAAGGCCTGCGTGAGGTCGGCGTTCTGGGCGTCGAGGTAATTCTTGCGCTCGCTTTGCTCGCCGAATTCCTGGATTGCGGCCAGATTGACGGGCTCGAGCCGCCGCATTTTATTATCGATGTCGAGCAGACTCTTGGCCCACTGATCGGAATCGAACTGGTCGGAGAGACCTTGAAGCACCGTCTCGACGGTAGTACCTATCTGTTCGATGGCCGCCTGTAACTGTTCCGCACGCATTAGCACGGCTTGCTCGAGAAGCTTGACCGAAGTGATTTTTTCACGCTGGGCTAGCGCTTGGCTGTCACTGCTCTGACGTTGCTGTTCGAAACGGCGAAGCTCCTGCTCGACACCATCGAGGGCCGAACGGGCGGCAGACAGATCACGGTCGAAAATCACGCGCAAATCAAGAGCGCGCTGGCGTTCCGCAGTCAGTTGTTCGATTGGATTGTCGCCGTGCTTGAGCTGTTCGGCGATTTCCGCCGTGCGGGAAACCAGCTGCATGCGCTGCTGGATCAGACGTTCGATCGATTGATTCAGGCCGCTGATGGCGGTCTTGTGCGATTGTACGGTCAACTCCAGCTGATGCAGGCCATCGGCGCTTTCACGCTGCTGGATTCTGGCATCGTCTCGTGCCTGGGCCAGGTCACGACGTTGGTTGTCCAGTTGGCTGCGGCGTTCTTCCAGAGCTGCCATGGCATCGGTGGCCTGCTGCAGGCGCTGCCGGGACTCGCGTACCTGCTGGTGCGCTTCGTCCAGCGCGACGGCGGACTTCTGCAATTCGGCATCGATCGCAGCGATACGGCCCTGGGCCGACTGCAGCTTGCTCTGCGCACCCTGAATCTGGCCCGACAGCTCCGAAACACTGCGGTGTGCCAGATAGAGGCTGCGTTGGGCTTCTTCACGGGCATGTTCAGCCAGAAGCAGCTTGTCTTTGATTTCGGCAAGCGCGGTAACCAGCTGTTTTTCGGTTTCCGCCATCTGCTGGATTTCAGCACGCAGATGCTTAACTTCGGATTCGCGCTGCAATGCACCCTGCTGGGCATGTCCGGAGCGCAGAATGCGTACGAAGCCTTTCGACAGCCATTCGCCGGAGGGCGTGATGACCGACTCGTGCTCGGCCAGGCGAGGCAGCAGTGCCTTGGCGGAAGCAATATCTGCGGCGGTATGCACACGGCTGAGGTGGATGCGGATGGCATCTGGGCCTTTGATGCAAGCAGCCAGGCTTCCAGAAGGAAAATCACGGCCACTGATCTGCTGGTCAATCAATGCCAGGTGGCCTTGATTGACCGCACCCAGATTGTCCAGATAGCGTCCTGCATCGTCGACCGCTACGGACTCCAGCAGCGAAGCCAACACCGATTCAACCGCGAACTCCCAGCCCGGTTGAACGTCCAGCATTTCTCCGAGCCGGCTATTCTGGAGCAGGCCCTGATCGTCGAGCCAAGCTTTCGACTGTTTGTCTTCCTGTCCCAGCGCCGCATGCTGCAGGGCCTCGAGCGAGGCCAGACGGCCGCGCGCCGCTTCGAACTGCTTACGCACATCCGACAGTTGGGCTTGCTTCAGGCGCTGGGATTCGGCCAACTCCTGCTGTTCATGCTTGCGTGCTTCGAGCTCCTGGCCCATGGCATCCAGACTGACCTGAAGACTTCCGTATTCATCGCTCATGCCCTGCAGACCGGAGCTGATCGCATCGGGGTTCAGCGTGGCGCGTTCGGCCTGGAGAATTTCCGAGCGGCGGCCGAGTTCGAGATTCTGCTTTTCAAGATATTCGATTTTGGTGCGCTCGACATCGGCCCAGCGACTGGCTTCGGCCTGCTCCTTCAGACAGGCATCCCACTTTTGCTGCCAGTCGAGGAGATTCTGTTCGGCCATGCGCAATGCCGATTGTTTGCCGGCCTGCTCTTCCTGCAGAATAGCAAGACGCGGGGCATGTTCCGCGATTTCGGATGCGATCAGTGCCGCTTTGCCCTGGTCATCCTGCAGATGCTGTTCAATCTGGGCGAAGGCCTGATCGGCTTCGGCCCGCGCCTGTTCAAGACGCTGCTTGAGTTCGCGTTGGTGCTGGATCTGCTGCTCGATGCGTGCCAGCTCACCGCTTACGCGGTAGCCTTCGGCCTGCACTTTGGAAAGCGCATCCGCAGCGTCGGTCTGCTGGCTGCGGCACTGCTCGATCTGCGCTTCGGCATGGCGCTGCTCGGAAAGCAGCTTCTGCAAATGAATTTCGCCGTCACGCAGGGATTCCTGGTGCTTACTCAATTCCTTGCCGAGCTGGCGGTAATCCATGGCTTTGAGCTGGGCATCTTTTTCGGCCCGCTCGACTTGTAAATGCTGGTACTGTTCGGCTGCCCTAGCCTGCTTTTTCAGATGATCGAGCTGCTTGTCGATTTCTTCGCGAAGATCATTGAGACGGTCGAGATTTTCCCGGGTGCTCTTGATGCGGGATTCGGTTTCCTTGCGGCGCTCCTTGTATTTGGAGATGCCGGCAGCTTCTTCCAGATACACGCGCAGTTCTTCCGGTTTGGCTTCGATGATCTGGCCGATCATGCCCTGTTCGATGATGGAGTAACTACGTGGACCAAGGCCGGTGCCGAGGAACAGATCGGTGATGTCTCGGCGACGGCATCGGGAACCGTTGAGATAGTAATTGGATTGGCCGTCGCGGCTGACCGAACGCTTGACCGAAATTTCGGTAAACCGCGCGAATTCACCGCCGATTTTTCCTTCGCTATTGTCGAAAATCAGCTCAACGGTGGCCTGGCTGACCGGTTTGCGGGTCGATGACCCGGAGAAAATGACATCGGTCAGCGCATCGCCGCGCAATCGCGAAGCCGAGCTTTCACCCATCACCCAGCGGATGGCATCGATGATGTTGGACTTGCCGCAGCCGTTCGGGCCGACGATGCCGGTCATGTTGGTCGGCAGGTGGAACACCGTGGGGTCGACGAAGGATTTGAATCCGGACAGTTTGATGGTGGAAAGGCGCATGTATTCTTCTGATTTGTCGGGGCGGTTGCCGGCGCAACTTACGCGCGCGACTGACAGGGGTCCATTCCTCGAATAAATTTATAAGCACTTGATTAAAAAGCACTTATGGACAATCTCCGAGCACTACCAACAGTATAGCGCGTGTCACCCTGATGGGCGATAGGAAATTGGCGATTTTTTAAGGCTTTTGTACCGGCAACGCGGCTTCAGCCGGGGTACGGGCCTGGATGGCCACGGCATGGATATCCGTCTCCATCAGTTGCCCGAGAGCGTCGTAAACCATTCGGTGTCGTCTGAGCGGCGGAAGTCCCTCGAACCGGGCCGAAACCAGGTGAACTGAAAAATGGCCGCGGCCGTCGCGGGCACCGGCGTGTCCGGCGTGCTTGTGGCTGTCGTCGCGGATGTCCAGGCTCAAGGGATCCAGCGCATCCAAAGCCGACCGGATGCGGGAAACACGGTCATCGCTCACGGCAGGACCGGCTTGAAGGGGAAAATATCGGCGCTGGCATAGACGCCGGCATTGAAATACGGATCTGCCGAAACCCAAGTTCGGGCGTCATCCATGCTGGCGAATTCAACGACAAGTGCGCTGCCTGTGAATCCGGCATCGCCCGGATCGGCGGCATCAATGGCGGGCATCGGACCTGCAAGCTTCAGTCGACCCTGTTTGTTCAGGTCATGCAGGCGTGCGAGATGATCGGCCCGGGAGGCCAGTCGCTGCGCCAAAGTACCCGGATGATCTTTGGCAATGACGAGATACCACATGGAAAGATTGGCGGCTTGCGCCGCCAACAATCAGGCGCCGACGACGTTGGCTGCCTGCTTTCCTTTCGGGCCCTGCACCACGTCGAAGGTGACGCGCTGACCTTCTTTCAAGGAACGGAAGCCTTCGGAGCTGATCGCCGAGAAATGAACGAATATGTCTTCGCTGCCGTCCTCGGGCGCAATGAAACCGAAACCTTTTGCATCATTGAACCACTTCACCGTACCGACACTCATACTGTCACACCTTAAATTTTGGATTGAACGTTCACCAACATGAACCGCTGGTAAATAAAGTATGCACAAAACGTTTTGAATTGCCAAGTATTTTTTAGGGTTCCAGCAGGTGCTCAAGAATCGCCAGCAGATGACCGCTGACCGATTCGACATTGGCCAACACCTCTTCCAGGGTGATTTCGGTATCGACCGGGTCACAGCCTGCGGCCCAATTCGCCACGACGCACAGACTGGCATAGCTCAGACCGAGCTCTCTGGCCAAGCCCGCCTCCGGCATGCCGGTCATACCGACCAGATCGCAGCCATCCCGGCGCAGGCGCGCGATTTCAGCTTTGGTTTCCAGGCGTGGCCCCTGGGTGGCACCGTAGCAACCGCCGGCCACTACGCCTACTCCGGCATTTTTACAGGCAGCCAGCAGGTCCAAGCGCAGACTTTCCGTGTAGGGATTGCCGAAATCAACATGAAGAACGGAACTACCGGGTGCCTCGCACAGGGTGCTGATGCGGCCCCAGGTGTAGTCGATGATCTGGTCAGGAACCGCCAATGCCCTCGGTCCGTAATCCGGACCGATGCCACCAACGGTATTGATGGCCAAAACCCGCCTAGCACCCAAATCGTGCAATGCCTGCAGATTGGCGCGGTAATTGATTTGGTGCGGTGGCAGCGCGTGCCCTTCCCCGTGCCTAGCGAGGAAAGCGACCTGCGCGGATCCGATGCATGCTGTCCGGATCGGTCCGGACGGGGCGCCGAATCGGGTCTGCAATGCATGCGAGTCCTGCCACTGCAAGCCGGGCAAGTGATAGACGCCGGTACCGCCGATGACGGCAAGATCGATATTCATACTCATTTCAGTGCATAGATGCCGGGCAGATTGCGCCCGTGTTCATTGATGTCCATGCCGTAGCCGAACACATAGCGGTCCGGCACCGTAAAGCCGGTATAGTCGGCCTCCAGTCCGGAGACGCAGCGTTCATGCTGTTTTACCGCCATGGCGGCGATCAGGACGCGGGCCGCGCCCTGGTCTTCGCACCAGTCGCGGACGGCCTTCAGGGTGTGTCCCTCATCGAGGATGTCGTCGACCAGCAGAACTGTGCGGCCCTCGAGGATTGCGGCTGGACGATGCAGCCAGGCCAGTCCGGAGCCCGTGGTTTCACCGCGATAGCGCGTGGCATGCAGGTAATCGAATTCCGCATCCATGTTCAGGGCCAAACCGAGCCGGGCTGCAAAAAAAAGGCCACCATGCATGAGTGTCAGGAAAACTGGGAACTGGCCATGCAGGTCTTTTCGAATGCGATCTGCCATCCGATCGATGGCCAATTCGATTTGGGCGCGGTCATAAAGAAGCTCGGAACGTGCCAGAACTTCGGCAATGTCATGTCGCATTACACCTGCTCCAAATCGGCTATGCACTTCAGCGCGGACCGGTAACGTGCATCCTCGGCCAGTGTATCCCAGACCATCGGCTTTGCGGCAAACAGGCCGGCCAGCCGGCTGCGCGGGTATTCGCGAACGGGCATGGCGGCAACCGCATCGGTGACGCAGGCCGGCGGACAGGCCAACACGGCATCGCAACCGGCCGAAAGATGCTGCGCGATTCGCGCTGCGACGCCGCCGGCAGACTCGGCCGCCGCCATGCCGATATCATCGCTGAACACGACACCGGTGAAGCCAAGCTCTGATTTCAGCACCTTGCCGATCCAATGGGGCGAATAGCCGGCCGGATCCGGAGCAACCTGCGGATAAACGACATGCGCCATCATCACGGCATCGGCACCGGCGCGCAGGCCAGCAGTGAACGGCAGCAGATCGGCCGCCGCGATTTCGCTGTAGGGCCTGGAGTCCACGGCCTGGTCGAAATGGGTATCTTCCAGAACGGAGCCGTGACCCGGGAAATGCTTCAGGGTCGCGGCCATGCCGGCATCGTGCATGCCGGCCACATAGCTTTCGATGAACGTCGCCACAGTGGCGGGGTCGGCGGCGAAGGCGCGGTTGCCGATGGCCAGATTGCCGCGGCCCAGATCGGCGACCGGCGCGAAACTCAGATCCAGTCCAGAAGCGATGATTTCCGAGGCCATAAGAAAGGCATGCTCGCGTGCCAGAGCGAGTGCCGATGCGCTGTCGGTGCGCGCCAACTCGCCGAACCGCTCGAGACAGGGAAGTTTGGCAAACCCGTCGCGGAAACGCTGTACGCGCCCGCCTTCCTGATCGACGCAGATCACTTGCGGCCAGGGCGAGCTGGCACGGATATCAGCACACAACTCGGACAGCTGCGGTTTCGATGCGAAATTCCGGGAGAACAGAATGACTCCGGCGACGGCAGGATGCTGGAGGAATTCACGCTCGACGGCGGTGAGTTCGTGCGATTCGACTCCGATGATCAGCATGATTTTTCCTCGGCCGTCCAGTGGTGAAAAGGTCTTGCGGCCAGTGCCATATTATAGAAGCGCAGGCAATCGGTGACTTCCGTGCCCAGCCAATCGGGCCTGTCGAAGGGCTCGCCTTCATGCTGAAGCTCGATTTCGGCAACCACCAGCCCGGCATTGTCGCCCGCGAACTCATCGATTTCCCAGAGATGGCTGCCGACCTGCACCAGATGCCGTACCTTTTCGATACGGCCTTTGCAGGCGAGACGCATCAGGCTTTCGGCATCGGCCAGCGGAATCGGATACTCGAACTCCTGTCGGCGCGCACCGGCCTGCCGGGATTTGATGTTGAGGTTGGCGGATTCCCCGGTGATGCGGATGCGGACCGAACATTGCTCACATCCCGACGCCAGCGCCTCGCTATCATTCAGATAGGCCTGCGCGATGCGCAACCGGTGATGGGCCTGCCCGCGCCAGGCCTCGCCGATGACCCGGAACTTGCGTTCGATCTCGATTGCCATCAGCCGGCCTCGAACACGGCAATGGCTTCGACATGGGCGGTCTGCGGAAACATGTCCATGGCGCCGGCCTGCAGCAGGCGATAACCGCGCTCCTGCACCAGATAGGCCGCATCGCGTGCCAATGAGGCTGGGTGACAGGATACATAAACAATGCGGCGGATGCCCTCGAGATTCATCTGCTTCAGGATCTCGATGGCCCCGGCCCGCGGCGGGTCAAGCAGCAGTTTGGTAAAGCGCTGGGTTTTCCAAAGCTGGGCGGAAATGTCCTGGTTCAGGTCGGCGGCGAAGAACTCGGCATTGGCGATGCCGTTCCGGCGGGCATTTTCCCGCGCACGCTCGACCAGGCCCTGATCGCCTTCGACACCGACCACTTCCCCCGCCGCTTTGGCCAGCGGCAAGGTGAAGTTGCCCAGACCGCAGAACAGATCGAGCACGACGTCCTCTGCTGTCGGTTGCAGCAATGCGATGGCGCGCGTAATCATCGCGGCGTTCAGCGAAGCATTGACCTGGATGAAATCCAGCGGCTTGAATTCGAAACGGATACCGTACTCGGCCAAATTGAAGCCCAAGGCCGGGTAATCATCGCGCAGCGGATGCACCGAATGCGCGCCGCCGGGTTGAAGGAATATCTGCGCATCCTGCGCCATGCCGAAATCGGCAAGGCGCCGCAAGTCGTCGGCACAGAGCGTGACCAGATTTCGGAATACCAATGCCACTGGGCCATCGCCTTGGATGAACTCGACCTGGGCGATTTCCCGTTTGGCCTGCATGGCGCCGATTAGTTCGGTCAAGGGCATGATCAGAGCGGACACGGCAGGCACCACGGTGTGGCACTCCCGCAGCTGGGCCACGAAACGCGGATCCGTTTCCCGGAATCCCACCAGCACGCCACCTTTTTTTTCGACGTAACGTACCGAAAACCGACCCTTGCGACGGTAGGCCCAGGCATCGGCGGTCAAGGGCTGCAAAATGGCCTCAGGCGTGACATGGCCGATCCGTTGCAGGTTGTCGGTCAGTGTCCGCTGTTTGGCCTCGATCTGGCGATGGCTGACCAGATGCTGGAGCACGCAGCCGGAACAGATGCCGAAATGCGGACACCGCGGTTCGACCCGGTCGGCAGAGGCCTTGAGCACTTCCTGCGTGCGTGCCTCGTCGAAATGGCGGTTGCGGCCGGTTTGCTGGGCCCGCACCCGCTCGCCGACGAGCGCACCGGCGACGAATATCGTCTTGCCATCGAGACGACCGACACCGCGCCCTTCATGGCTGAGGTTGTCGATGTCGATTTCGTATTCGCGTTTTGCTTTGGGTCCGCTTCGTGCCACAATGGGATTCCGTGATAAAGCCGTATTTTCGCAGATATCCATGCGCCATGGCACCGCATATCCAAAAAAACACCGATGAAAACATCCATTCTCCTAATTGAAGACGATGACATCAGCCGCTTGTACCTCAGCGAAGCCATCACCCTGCTGGATATCGAATTGACCGCCTGCCCCGACCTCACATCGGGCTGCATGGCGATGCGGACAAAACCGCCGTCGTTGATCATTTCCGACCTGAACCTGCCCGATGGCGGACTGCTCGACATGCTCGCCGCGTTTCCGTCCGGTATTCCTATTCTGGCGATCAGTGCCGAGGTCACGCCGGCAATCCGCGCACGCCTCGCCGCCGGGGGCATCCGCGATGTTCTGGCCAAGCCGATGCCCGTCGCCGAGCTCCACGACGCAATCCATCGGCTCTGCGGTTCCGCCGCGGAGCTCTGGAATCAGGAAAAAGCGCTCAAAGCCCTCGGAGGCAGTTCTGCAGCGCTAGCCAGCATGCGTGCCATGTTCATTGCCGAACTTCCGGTTGCTGCGTACGGCATTCAGGCAGCGTTCGATGCCGGCGACACGAAAGCACTCCATCATACCCTGCACAAGCTCAAGGCCAGCTGCGGCTTTCTGGGTGCCGAACGTCTGTTGGAAGCATGCCGTGCGCTCGATCAGGACCGGTCAGCGGCTTTGGTTTCCGCCTTCCAGACCACGTTGGCCGATACCTTGGCTTTCATGGTTTCATCGGACGACTGAGCTCACCGATCATCTGCCAGGACCGTGGCAGGGATTTTCCCAAATGCATGGCAATCACGCCATGCAACAACTGCCTTAGAGCGCCCAAGGCCGGCAATGAGGGCATTCTGTCGGCATTGAAATCGAGAAGATCGATACCGGACAGCACTCCCGGCTCTTCCGCCTTTGCCGGTATCAAACCCAGTTCGGGATATGCGCGGTAATGGCGCTCCGGCTCGATGTCAGTACCGTTGGCGGTGGCCGACCATGGGGTCATGTAGCCTAGATGCTGAATCAGATCACGCTCGAAACGACGCACCAGCCATGCGAGGGGCATACTGCCGGCAAGCTCGCTGCGCGCCGCCAGAAGCCTTTGGTAGAGCTCATTATCGGCATCCTGACGCGGACAAAGCTTCAACACCAGTTCGTTGAGGTAGAGGCCGGCCATTAGCCGATCACCGGCAATCGCCAGTACCGGCGGCAGGGGCTCGGATCCGGTCAATGTGCCGAGTTCACTTTTCAGCAGAAAGCTGACTTTGATGTGCTGCAACGGCTGTAATTGCGCCCGCAATACGTGGTTTTTGGCGCCAGTCACGCCCTTGGCGACAAGACCGACGATGCCGTGATCCCGGGTCAGCAGTTCAAGTTGCAGACTGGTCTCGCGGTATGCCCGCTTGTGCAGCACCAGCGCGGGCTGCCACTCGACGCGCATCAGTCGTTGTAACCGAACCGGCGCAGCGCGGCCTCGTCATCGGACCATCCGTCGCGGACGCGGCACCAGGTTTCCAGGAATACCTTGGAACCGAACAGCTTTTCCATGCCCAGACGTGCCGAGGTGCTGATGGCTTTCAGCTGCTGGCCGCCTTTGCCGATGACGATGGCTTTCTGCCCTTCCCGTTCAAGCCAGATGACGGCACCGATACGCAATAAACCGCCGTCATCCTCGAATTTTTCGATTTCGACCGTGGCGGAATAAGGCAGCTCGTCACCCAAGCGCTGCATCAGTTGTTCACGCACCAGCTCGCCGGCCAGGAAACGCTGGCTTTTATCGGTGATTTCGTCCTCGCCGTAGAGCGGCTCGGATTCGGGCATGAGCTGCAGAAGGCTCCTGACAAGATCCGCCGTTCCCTTGCCTTTAAGCGCTGAAATCAGATGCACGGAAGTGAATTCGCGGTTTTCCGTGACTTCCCTGATGAACGGCAGAAGTGCGTCCTTGTCTTTGAGCTTGTCGATTTTGTTGATGACCAGCAGGACCGGAACGTCCGAATCCTTCAGCGCCTGATATGCCAGAGCATCATCGCTGTGCCAGCGACCGGCTTCGATAACCAGAACGGACGCATGCACATCGCTGACCGCGCCGCGCGCCGCACGGTTCATGTGCCGGTTCATGGCACGCGACTGTTTGGCATGGATGCCGGGGGTATCGACCAGAACAAGCTGACCTTCTGGAAAACTGGCGATGCCCAGCATACGGTGCCGCGTGGTCTGCGGGCGCGATGACACAATACTGATCTTGCTGCCGACCAGCGCGTTGACCAGAGTCGATTTACCGACATTCGGACGGCCGATGACGGCGACGAAACCGGCGCGGTAGGAAGGTATCTGCGAATCGGTCATTTGTTCAGGCCTAAAAGAATGAGTGCTTTGCGGGCGGCATCGGCTTCAGCCGACTTCACTGACGTTCCGCTTCCAGCTGTAGTGATTGCCAGATGCTCAAGGACGCACTCGACATCGAAACTGCGTGCATGATCGCTGCCGCCGGCCTGCAGCAGCCGGTACACCGGCAAGGCATGCTGCTTGGACTGCAGCCATTCCTGGAGTTTGGTCTTCGGATCCTTTCCCGGCGATTTTTCAAGCGATAACTGCAGTCGGCTTCCGAACCAGTCCGCCACCAGCGATTGCGCGGCAGCGAAACCTGCATCCAGATAAACCGCGGCGATAACCGCCTCGACCGCATCGGCAAGAATGGAGTCGCGGCGATGTCCGCCGGATTTCATTTCTCCCTGACCGAGTTCGAGTTGCGCACCCAGGTCCAGTTCACGTGCGATTTCGGCCAAGGTCGGTTCACGCACCAGATGCGACCGGGCCTGGGTGAGCTCGCCCTCGCTGGCCTTCGGGAACTTCCGGTAAAGGGCATCGGATACCAGCATGCCGAGGATGGCATCACCGAGGAACTCGAGACGCTCGTTGTTCGGCTTGCCGGCGCTGCGGTGCCGCAGCGCCTGACGCAGCAGTTCCGGATCGCGGAACCCTGTCAGCAAAGCATCACTCCGCGTCGGGCCGGCCGGTCACCGGGAAGCTGCGCTCGAACTTGGCGACGAAGTCGAGGTTGTATATCAGCGGCTTGCGCACTTCGTAATTGAGGTCAAGCATCTTGCCACCTTCTTTTTCGGTACGCAACTTGATATGTTTATCTAGGTTGACACTATCGACATAGCTGATCTGGAACCGCCGGTACAGACTGTCCTTGAGTTGCGGCAACGCCTGTTTATCGGCTCCGGTGGCCTGGGTCACGGCCTTGATGTCATTGACGGCACTGAAATACTCGGTATACACCGGGAAAAGACGCATGAACAGGAATCCGAAGAGTCCGGCCAGCGCGAGAACGAAAAGGAAACTGAGCAGGGTAATGCCTTTCTGGTTGCGTTTCATGGTGACCCCCTTAGTCGATTTTGGTGCCGATGCGAGACGGCTCGAAACTGTCGGTACAGAACCAGCCCGAGCAGTTTAACCATATTACCATTGCCTTTCCAACTACGTTCTGTTCCGGCACGAACCCCCATTCCCGGCTATCGGCACTGCGGTCCCGGTTATCGCCCATGGCGAAATAGTGGCCCTGAGGAACCATCCAGGTGCCGTTATTGCGGTAGCCCAAGGGTACCCCGTCCATTTCCAGCATGGCGTGTGACTTGCCCGGCAGACTTTCGCTGTAGATGCGCGAACCGGTCATCTCGCTGGATACGCCCTTACCGACGTACACACCCGCCTCGGCATAGCCGAACGGCACGCCGTTGACGGAAACGCGGTTCTCCTCGACGCTGATGGTATCGCCCGGAAGCCCGATGACGCGCTTGATGTAATCGGTGCCTGCGGCGGGATCATCCTTGCCCAGCTCTTTCGATCCCGGATAACGGAACACGAACACATCGCCGCGCTCCGGCGCACCGACCTCGACGATTTTCGTGTTGAGCACCGGCAGCCGGATGCCGTAATTGAATTTGTTGACCAAAATGAAATCACCGATCAGCAGATTGGGCATCATCGAACCGGAGGGAATGCGGAACGGTTCCGCCAGGAACGAGCGCAGCATCAGCACCAGGAAAATGACTGGAAACAGGGATTTGGCGTACTCGACAAGTACCGGGTCGGCGGCAGCGGCATCGGCGGCCAAGCGCCGTTTCTCGAAAACGAATTTATCGGCGAGCCAGATCAGACCGGTGAACAAGGCCAGCAGGGTGAGGATCAGGGCAAAATCGATTTTCACGGGCAATCCTTATTTGTTGTCGACCGACAGCACGGCCATGAACGCTTCTTGCGGAATTTCGACGCGGCCGAACTGCTTCATCCGCTTCTTGCCTTCCTTCTGTTTTTCGAGCAGCTTCTTCTTGCGGGTGGCGTCGCCGCCGTAGCATTTGGCCAGCACGTTCTTGCGCATGGCCTTGACCGTCGAACGGGAAATGATCTGGGATCCGACCGCGGCCTGGATGGCGACATCGAACATCTGGCGGGGAATCAGTTCGCGCATTTTCTCGCACAGATCCCTGCCCCGGCGGTCGGCATGGGCGCGGTGCAGGATCATCGACATGGCGTCGACGCGGTCGCCATTGATCAGCACGTCGACCCGCACGAACGGACCGGCATCGAAGCGCAGGAAATGGTAGTCGAGCGAGGCATAGCCGCGCGACACCGACTTCAGACGGTCGAAGAAATCGGTCACCACCTCGGCCATGGGCAGTTCATAGGTGATCTGGACCTGACTGCCCATGTAATTCATGCCCTGCTGGGATCCGCGCTTTTCTTCACACAGGGTGATGACGTTGCCGACATAGTCGGGCGGCGTCAGGATGGTGGCAAGAATCACCGGCTCGCGGATTTCCTCGATTTTGTTGACCGGCGGCAGTTTGGCCGGATTGTCGAGCGGCAGGATGCTGCCATCGGTGAGCAGCACTTCGTAAACCACGGTCGGTGCGGTCGAGATCAGGTTGAGGTCGTATTCGCGCTCCAGACGCTCCTGCACGATTTCCATGTGCAGCATGCCCAGAAAGCCGCAGCGGAAGCCGAAACCCATCGCTTCCGAACTTTCCGGTTCGAAATTGAGCGCGGCGTCGTTGAGCTTGAGTTTGTCGAGCGCCTCGCGCAGCGCCGGGTAATCCTCGGCATCGACCGGAAACAGGCCGGCGAACACGCGCGACTGCATGGTCTGGAAGCCTGGCAAGGGTGCCTTCGCCGGATTTCCGGCCAGGGTCAGGGTATCGCCGACCGGCGCACCATGAACGTCCTTGATCGAGGCGTTCATCCAGCCTACTTCACCGGCCGAGAGCTTGCCCAGTACCTTGCGCTTCGGGGTAAACACGCCGACTTCGTCGACCTGATGCACGCGACCGGTCGACATCACCAGGATCTTGTCGCCCGGCTTGATTTCGCCCTGCACCACCCGCACCAGCGAGACTACGCCGAGATAGTTGTCGAACCAGGAATCGATGATCAGTGCCTGCAGATGACCGGTATCGACCGATTTCGGCGGCGGAATGCGGGCCACAATGGCTTCCAGAACAGCGCGCACATTCAGCCCGGTCTTCGCAGAGATGGCGACCGCCTCCTCGGCATCGATGCCGATGACCGCCTCGATTTCGGCCTTGACACGGTCGACATCGGCAGTCGGCAGATCGATTTTGTTCAAAACCGGAACCACTTCCAGACCCTGCTCGACCGCGGTATAGCAGTTCGCGACCGACTGCGCTTCCACGCCCTGCGCGGCATCCACGACCAGCAAGGCGCCTTCGCAGGCGGCCAGCGAGCGCGACACCTCATAGCTGAAATCCACGTGGCCCGGGGTATCGATGAAATTGAGCTGGTAGGTCACACCGTCATCCGCGGTGTAAGGCAGAGACACCGACTGCGCCTTGATGGTGATGCCGCGTTCACGCTCGATTGGATTGGAATCGAGCACCTGGGCTTCCATTTCACGCGCCTCGAGGCCGCCGCAGAGCTGGATGATGCGGTCGGCCAGGGTCGACTTGCCGTGATCCACGTGCGCGATGATGGAGAAATTGCGGATATGCTGCATGGGGTCGCTTTCGGAAAACTTAGCCCAACATTATCGCATAAGCCACCGCTTCCGAGGCGGTTTTCCGCCCCAGAATCAATTTCTTACGGCACGCCGAGGATGTGGATGGCGGTGCTGTCGGCATTACGGATCAGCAGACGCACGCGATCGCCGGATTTCAAGGCCGCAACCGCTTTCTCGAAAGCCGCGACCGAAGCCACTGGGGTCCGGCCGACCTCGAGCACAACATCACCCCTGGCAATGCCAAGTTGACCGAGCATCGGCTGGCTGATTCTGGCGATTTGGACGCCGCCACTAGCCAAGCCAAGACGGCTACGGGTGGCCGAACTGACCTCCTCGACGCTGAATCCGAGCTTGGAAGGATTGGCCGGAGCCTGGTTCGGCGTTCCCGGATTCCGTGTATTGCCGGCTGATTCGTCAAGCACCGAAAGCACCACCGGAATGTCCAGCGTACGGCCGTTGCGCAGGATGCTCACCTTGGATTTCACCCCCGGCTGCAGGGCACCGACCATGGGCGGAAGATCCGAGGACTTGACGATGGCACTACCGTTGAATCCGGTAATGACATCGCCGGGCTGGATCCCGGCCTTGGCGGCAGCACTACCGTTCTGCACGCTGGCGACAAAGGCGCCCTCTGCAGCTTTCAGACCGAGATCGGTCAATTCTTCCGGCTGCAGATCACGGACCTGCACACCAAGCTGGCCGCGGCGGACGCTACCGGTGGCCTTGATCTGTTCGACGGCATTCATGGCGGTTCGAATCGGTATCGCGAAGCTGACGCCCATGTAGCCGCCGGAATTGCTGAAAATCTGCGAGTTGATGCCTACCACCTGGCCACGGGTATTCAGTAGCGGCCCGCCGGAGTTGCCGCGATTGATTGCGACATCGGTCTGGATGAACGGAACGTAGCGCTGGCTGCCATCGACGCTTGGCCGGCCGAGGGCACTGACGATGCCGGCCGTGACCGAATAATCGAACCCGAACGGCGAGCCGATGGCCACCACCCATTGTCCAGGCTTGACCGCATCGGAATCGCCGATGGCCAGAGTGGACAGGCCTTTGCCCTCGATCTTAAGCACGGCGACGTCGGTCGAGGGATCGGACCCGACCAGCTTGGCCGGCAATTGGCGACGGTCGGCCAGGTGCACCACCAGCTTGTCCATGCCCTCGATGACATGATGATTGGTGAGTACGAAGCCGTCGGAAGAAATGATGAATCCCGAACCAAATGATCGGCCGCCGCGCGGCCCCTGCGGGCCGGGTTGGCCCGGCATCGGCTGCCCGAAGAAGCGTCTGAAAAACTCCTGCATCTGTTCGTCTTCGGAGCCCGGAGTGACGGATTGCTGTCCCGAAGCCGAGCCACGCTCACTGCTGGCTTCAATGCTGACCACGGCCGGCGTCGTGCGTTCAACCAACGCGCTGAAATCCGGGAGCGCGACCAAAGGCGCGGCGTTGGCTGTCGATGCACTTTGTGCCTGAACCGGCTGCTGAGCCTGCTGCCAACAGGCGACCAACACGGCGCAACTGAAGAATCCCAGTAGAAAACGGGAAACGGGTGTGATTGCTTTCATGGCTACCTCGATGATAAAAAGTGGAACGGATTCAACGCTGGGTCTGTGCCAGGATTTTTTCAAGGGTGGCGACCGGCACCTTGCCCATGGCGACATAACGGATGGAGCCATCGCCCAGCATCAGACCGTTGACGCCATCCCGGCGCATTTGGGCTTTTTCCTTCTGTTTCGACGGCTCCACATACAGTGAAATACTGGCCAGACCGTCGCTGAATAGATAGTGGGTGGAACCGGCCCGGCTTTCACTGGCAATGACACGAAACCCCTTGACCTCCTTGAACGGCGACTTCAGTTCACGGTTCTGCGGGGCTTTTGCGGGCTTGGCTTTTCCGGCTGCCGGCGTAATGTCTATTTGGGTGAACACGAACTGCTCTAAGGCATACCCACGTTCGTCGAGCGTCACCACTTTCAACGGCAATCCGCTTTCCGTATCCAACCACAGACGATAGCTATAACGCCAGAGATCCTCGGCAAGAATATCGATCACTTGGGTCGCGCGGCCGGCCACGCGGGCTTTTTCAGAAAGACGGACTTTGTAGGACTTGTTTCCGGCAGCATTGGCAAAATGGCTGAAGGTGATTTGTCCGGTGGCGGCGGCGGGAAATGACTGCAGGGAACCGCCGAGACTGTTGCTCTGGATTCGACCACCCTTTTTCACCAGCTCCCTTGGAGAGCCCGACAGAGTCCGCATACGCAGGCTTTCTACCCCGTTGTCCATGCGGTGTTCAACCGCCAGCGTGTTGATTTCAGCGCCTTGCACCAGCACCAGAACGCCTTTGTAATTATGGTTGGCAACTGCGGCATTGATACGGCCAAGCCAAGCCTCGGAGTCATCGCGCCAGAGCTGCTGAACCCACTTTTTCCCCGAATCCAGCCAGCCGCCGTCCTCTTCGGCACGCACACCGGACGGTGCGAGAATCAGCAGGATTAACAGAAATCGTAGAGGCCTCATTGACCGTCCTCGCTGGCATCGGCTTCCGGTGCCGACAGCAGTTGCGCATAGGAAATGAGATCGTTACCGGTATTGCTTCCGGTCATCTGATTATGACGGGCAAGATAGTCATCCATGGCCTGATCGCTTTTCGGCCAGGATTTGGAACGGGTTGCTTCGTTCAGTTCGAAACGGGTCGGGTCATCGACAGCTGCGATCTGCTCCGATGGCGCAGCAGATTTGACCGCAGCCGTGGCGGTCGGCTTCGTACTTGCTTTCTGCACCGATGCGGGAGCAAGCTCAGCAGCGTTCGGAGCCGGCGATGGGACGGGGGCCTGTTGGGCAATCATCGGATCACCCGCGGCCGGGACCTCGGGACCCGGCATCAGCTGGTAAGCCAGGCCGGCGACCAGCGCCAGTGCCGCGAAAGAAGCCACCAGACGCCAAGGCGCTTTCACAGCGTTGCTTTCAGGCTGGCATTGCGCGCAGATCGAATCGGCACTGCCTGCAGGCATCAGCCGCATTGGCTGTGACTTCAGGACCGACGAAGCAATCCAGGCGCGCTCGCAGGCGGCACGCAAATCAGCATCGTTGGCCAGACGCTTCTGGAAGAAACGGCGCTCGCTATCCGACAGTTCGCCATCGATGTAGGCGCTGAGTTGTTCTAAATCGGTTTCGCTGATCGGTTTCATGGGCGGACTCTTTGGGACTCGTAAAGGGGGCGCAGGCGGGCATCGATGGCCTCACGTGCACGGAAAATGCGGGAACGCACGGTTCCTACCGGTGAATTCATGACTTCGGCGATTTCCTCGTAGGAAAGCCCCTCCATCTCACGCAGGGTGATGGCCTGCCGGATTTCCTCCGGCAACTGCGCCAATGCCTTGCTGACCACTTGGGCAAGTTCTTCGCGCAAAAGTTCATGTTCTGGCGTGTCATTGTTCTGCACGTAGATGCCGCCTTCGATGAACTCGGCATCTTCCAGTTCGACGTCAGCGCCGGGACGCCGTTTCTGGCTGGCCAGATGGTTCTTGGCGGTATTAACTGCAATCCGATACATCCATGTATAGAACTGGCTTTCGCCGCGGAAACCCGGCAGGGACCGGTAGGCTTTGATGAAGCTGTCCTGAACCACATCCTGGCACTCCGCCGGATTGCGCACGAAACGGCTGACCACCGCCGCGATCCGGTGCTGGTATTTCCGGACCAGCAGGTCGAAGGCGCTCTTGTCGCCTTTCTGGGCCCGCTGAACCAACTCGGTATCGATTTCGTGTTCGCCCATCGGGCCGGGATCTCCATATCGTTGCAGCCAATGGCTACGGGGTTTGTCGCTTTCGGGCCTTAAAAGTTCCCGATAATTGACCAATATGCGCAAAACGGTGATGATAAGCTTACTTCAATTTCAATCAAACGAATGTATGAATCAGTTCAGTGGTCTTTCCCCGCAGCATTGGCAGCTTGAAGCACGCAAGGACGGCATTCTGATTCTCAGTCTTGAACGCAAGGACGCCAGCGTCAATACCTTATGTCAGGCCGTGCTGAATGAGCTCGACGGTCTGTTGCAGCGCATGGCCTTCGCGCCACCGAAAGGCCTGATCATCCGCTCCACCAAAAAAACTGGTTTCATCGCCGGTGCCGATATCGCCGAATTCGCCGAATTCGATGCCAAGGGAACCGTACTGGATGCCATCAGCAACGGCCAGAACATCTTCCAACGCATCGCCGAACTGCCCTGCCCGACGGTCGCCCTGATCCACGGCCACTGCATGGGCGGAGGGACCGAGCTGAGTCTGGCTTGCAGCGCACGCGTGGCGTCGGATGATGCCAGCACCCGCATCGGCTTGCCCGAAGTCAAACTTGGCATCTATCCGGGCTGGGGCGGCAGTGTTCGCCTACCCCGCTTGGTTGGCGCCCCGGCGGCCTTCGACATGATGCTGACCGGTCGCGCACTTTCGGGCAAAGCGGCACGCGCCATCGGTCTGGTCGACGCAGTGACCGCGCCGGATCTCATGGTGAATAAAGCCGTCGAATTCATTGAACACGGCGTCAATCGCCCGTTCAAACAGAAAGCGACAGCGTGGCTCAGCAACAGCTGGCTGGCGCGGCAGATTCTGCCCGGCGTACTGACCAAACAAGTGGCGCGCAAAGCCCGCAAGGCCCACTACCCCGCACCTTACAGCCTGATCGATACCTGGCGACGCTCTGGCGGCATGCCGGTGCGCGCTGCGCTGAAGCAGGAAGGCTATTCGGTGGCCAAGCTGGCACAGGGGCCGACAGCGCGCAACCTGACCCGCATTTTCTTCCTGATGGAACGACTGAAATCACTCGGCGGGAAAGAGCATGGCATTGCCCATGTGCACGTGGTCGGTGCCGGTGTGATGGGCGGCGATATCGCCGCTTGGTGCGCTTTGCGTGGATTCGACGTGACCCTGCAGGACCGTGAAATGCAGTACATCCAACCAGCCCTCGACCGTGCTGATGCCCTGTTCTCTAAAAAGGTGAAGGACGATGCCAAACGCAGCGTGGCCCGCGCCCGTCTGCAGGCCGATGTGTCCGGCGATGGCGTAGCCAAAGCCGACCTGATCATCGAGGCCATCTTCGAAAATCTGGAAGCAAAGCAGGCCCTGTATGCGGCACTGGAACCGAAGATGAAGCCTGACGCTCTTTTAGTTTCCAATACAAGCTCGATTGCGCTGGATTCGCTCGGTGCCAAGCTCGAACAGCCATCGCGTTTTGCTGGGCTGCATTACTTCAATCCGGTGGCGATGATGCCCTTGGTCGAAATCGTCCGTCATGGTGGCATGGCCGCAGAAACCGAACGCCGTCTGGCGGCATTCTGCCGAAGCATCGACAAACTACCAGTGCCGGTCGCCGGAACCCCTGGCTTTCTGGTCAACCGGATTCTGGCGCCCTACATGCAGGAAGCGATTCTGGCCTTTTCGGAAGGCATCCCGGGGCGCGCCATCGACAAAGCAGCCCTCGATTTCGGCATGCCGATGGGACCCATCGAACTGGTCGATACCGTCGGCCTGGATGTTGCTGCCAGTGTCGGCAAAATCATGGCCGAATTCCACGGCCAGACATTGCCCGATGCCCTGCAGGTGATGCCCGGCAAGCGTGGCAAGAAAGACGGTGAAGGTCTTTATAAATGGGTCGACGGCAAGGCGCTCAAACCGGAGCTGCCAAAAGATTACACCGCGCCGGACGACCTGCAGGACCGACTGGTCTTCGCCTTGCTCAATGAAGCCGTATCCTGTCTACACCAGTGCGTGGTCACCGATGCCGAGCTACTGGATGCCGGTGTGATTTTCGGAACCGGATTCGCTCCGTTCCGTGGCGGCCCGATCGAATACATCAAAGCCATCGGCCGTGATGCGGCGCTGAACACACTGAAATCCCTGGAAAGCAAATACGGGGCACGATTCGCGCCAAAGGCCGGCTGGGATGAGTTGTAAGCAATCCTTGGCCTGAAAAAAAGCCGGCTTTTGCCGACTTTTTATTTCCTATTTTTTGCAGCCAATCAATTTAATTTCTTGGCCGGGCTGAATCATATAATTCGGTGGAGCCAAATCATTGACCTTGATCAGACGACTGAGGTCGCAATCGAAGGTACGGGTGATCATCATCAGAGTTTCACCCGGCTTGACGATGTATTTACCGTTATGCTTTTGACCCGTCTCAGCAGCGACAACAGCAGGCTCACCCTCCGACGTTGCAGCAGATACCACCGGCGGCGGCCGGTAGAACACCGGGACCTTGCGCGCCTGGGTCAGCATTTTTGCTTGCTCGCTGCGCAACCCGCCAACGCAGTTGGCCTGGTAGCTGGCAACAAGTTTCTTCGGGGCACGCAACACGATGCCCTGCGCAATATACTGGCCGGGCTCGTAATGCGGATTGAGGTTGCGCAGGACACGGAACCAGCCGGACTGATTATGCGGATTGCCCAGACAGATGGTGAGTTCGTTGATGGTGGTGGCACGCTGCAGGGTCAAGCTGGCAGGTGAGTAATCCAGTTTCGGATAGGTCAGACCGTATTCATGGCCGTGCAGAAACAACCAAGCTGCTGCCAATACAGCCGGCACGTAATCGCGGGTTTCTGCCGGCCATTCGGTATACACGTTCTCCTGCCAGAAATCACCACCACGTTCGCGGTAGATGCGCCGGGCCCGGCCTTCACCGCCGTTGTAACCGGCAATAGCCATTTCCAGACTGCGGTTGAGCTCTTCGAAACGCTCATTCATGTACTGGGCATTGGCGCGCGCCGCGAATTGCGGATCATAGCGCATGTCGTAACCCGGACCGGAATCAAGATTGAACCTGCGGCCGGTGGCTGGCATGAATTGCAGAGGTCCGGCCGCACCGGCCCTGGACACCGAATGCACCTTGCCGCCGGATTCCTTGGTCATCATGCCGAACAGCAGTGCTTCGGGCAGCCCGGCTTTTTCGTACTCCGGTGCCATCAGGTAGCGCATGTAATGGTAATTTTCCCACGACTCCAGGAAAAACCCGCGATTCACCGTCAGCCAGTTGGCGATTGCCGCCTGCATCGGTTCGTTGTATTTGGTCAACAATTCGAGATTCCGCGAACCCAAGAGTTTGATGGTGGTTCCAAGGGCGGGAATACTCTGTGGCGCCAAGGCGCCTGCGCCGGCCGGCGCGGAAACCGGCATATCCGATTGTTTGATCAGCTGCTCGTAGGCGCTGATGACTTTGGTTTTCGAGCAGGCTTTCAGTTTGAAGCACTGATTGGCCTGGTCTTCAAGGTCTTCGATGGCCTTATTCATCACCGCCAACTGGCTATCATCACCGGTTTCATAGCGATCCCGTGCCTGCTGATAGGTTTTCAGGGTTTGATCAATCTGCGTATAAAGCAGGGACTCCCGGGTCGGCTTGGCGGCATCCGCACTCCCGGAAAAAAACCCGGCAAACAGGATGGTGACTAACAATGGGCTGATCCGCATGAAATCTCCTTGGCACATGCTTTATGCTATCCAAACTGCATTATCTGTCATAGATGACCCAGATTCCATAAATTTTTCATGAACCCCCGATGAGCCGATGGCGTCCGCCCTCCGAAGCCAGTACTGCCCTGATCACTCAAGAGGGGCGTGAACGCCTGCGCGCCGAGCTTCAGGATCTCTGGCAGGTCCGCCGCCCGGAAGTAGTGAAGGCATTGTCCGCAGCCGCCGCCGAAGGTGACCGCTCGGAAAACGCCGAATACATCTACCGCAAGAAACAACTGGGCGAAATCGATAGGCGCGTGCGCTATCTGAGCAAACGTCTGGAAGTGCTGAAAGTGCCCGAACAGGACAAAACCCCGCGCGACCGTATTTTCTTCAACGCCTGGTTCGAACTGGAACACGAGGATGGTGATATACGCCGTTACCGCATCGTCGGACCGGATGAAACCGATGCGCGACGGAATTGGATCAGCATCGATTCGCCGTTGGCACGGGCGGCTTTGAACAAAGCCGTTGAAATGGACTTCGAAGTCGAACTGCCGACGGGAATGAGCTCGTTTGTGGTGATATCCATCCATTACGAGGACTAAGTCCGCTTTATCCCCCTTGCGCTCAGGCCGAAGCCCGGGAGCCCCTCAGAAATCAGCGTTATCGGGATCGACCAGGGCAAACAGGTCGTGCTCATCAGCGCCCATGATGCTGACGTCGACGAATTGGCCGGGCTTCAGACCCATCCGCTCGCCGTCCTGGATCTGCACCAGACCGTCGATTTCCGGTGCATCGGCCTTCGAGCGCGCAATGGCCAGTTCGCCGTCAATGGCATCGACCAGCACCTGCTGTACCGTGCCGACCTTGCGTTGCAGCTTGTCGGCACTGATTTCAGCCTGCAGCTCCATGAAGCGTGCCAGGCGCTCCTGCTTGAGTTCCTCCGGTACGGCATCGGGCAGCGCATTGGCTGCGGCGCCGTCTACCGGCGAGTAGGCAAAGGCGCCAACGCGGTCCAGCTCGGCCTGATCGATGAAGCTGAGCAATTGTTCGAAGTCGTTCTCGGTTTCGCCGGGGAAGCCGACGATAAACGTGCTACGGATGGTCAGATCCGGGCAAATTTCACGCCATTTCGCGATGCGTTCCAGATTTTTATCAACGGCGCCCGGTCGCTTCATCAACTTCAGGATGCGCGGACTGGCATGCTGGAACGGGATGTCCAGATACGGCAGCAACTTGCCTTCGGCCATCAGCGGAATGATATCGTCCACATGCGGATACGGGTACACATAATGCAAGCGCGACCAAACACCCAATTCGGAAAGCCCTTCACATAGGTCCTTCATCCGGGTTTGGTAAGTTTTATCACGCCATTGGTGTTCGGCGTAACGCACATCCACGCCGTAGGCGCTAGTGTCCTGCGAAATCACCAGCAGCTCCTGCACACCGCCGCGCACCAGCTTTTCGGCTTCACGCAATACGTCGTCAATCGGGCGCGAAACCAGATCGCCACGCATGGACGGAATGATGCAGAAACTGCAACGGTGATTGCAGCCCTCGGAGATCTTCAGGTAGGCGTAGTGTTTGGGGGTGAGTTTGATGCCGTAGTCCGGCACCAGATCGATGAACGGATCGTGCTTCGGCGGCAGTGCGGCATGCACCGCGCTCATCACCGTGCTGTAATCCTGCGGGCCGGAAATCGACAGCACATCCGGGAACCGTTCGCGGATCTGTTCCGGGCGCTTGCCGAGACACCCCGTAACGATGACCTTGCCGTTCTCGGCCATGGCCTCGCCGATGGCATCCAGCGACTCTTCCACCGCCGAGTCGATGAAGCCGCAGGTATTGACCACCACCACATCCGCCTTATCGTAGGTCGGAACGATGTCGTAGCCTTCTACACGCAGCTGGGTCAGGATGCGTTCGGAATCGACCAGCGCCTTGGGGCAGCCGAGACTGACGAAACCGACTTTCGGATTGGACTTTGACATGCGGGAACGTGCACCGGATACTGGGACTTGGATTATACCGTTTCCCGGCCACGCCCTTGATGAACAGCCCTGAATTCCGCCTTGATGCGCGCCTCGATAAGGACACCCATTTCCTGCTGGATGCCCCGCTCTGCCGCATCGGGCTGATGGATGACACCCGTTTTCCCTGGCTGATCCTGGTGCCGCGGGTTCCGAATGTGCGCGAATGGCCGGATCTGAGCACCGAGTACCAGCTGCAGCTGCAGGCTGAGATCAATGCCGCTGCCCGCGCCCTGCAATCCGCGTTTCCACATGGCGAAAAGTTGAATATCGCAGCGCTAGGTAATGTCGTACCGCAGCTGCATATTCATGTGATTCTTCGCCATGCCGGCGATGCCGCCTGGCCGGCGCCGGTGTGGAATGCCGGCGTACGCGAATTATATTCAGACGCATCAGCGGCCCCTGTAATCCAATCCCTGCTTCAGTATCTGGATTTCAGTCATGAGTGAATCGAAACAAATACCCTATCGCCACCCTCGTCCGCTCGATGATGCCGACGCACTGGCCAAGGTGCGAGAATTCGCCGATTTCCAGCATAAGCGCCGGACGGTCCGTTATTTTTCAGACGCGCC
>Ga0315907_10000727_pt1 | contig 46354 bp, 15 predicted proteins | sample LakEriMetagenome_3_FD_203525 | JGI IMG/M metagenome (GOLD analysis project Ga0315907, IMG submission 203525) | Freshwater fungal communities from buoy surface, Lake Erie, Ohio, United States - Buoy 12 MA123 | ecosystem: Environmental > Aquatic > Freshwater > Lake > Lake biofilm | place: USA...
CAAATTCAAACATCTTATTAGGAACAATAAATACAACCTCAAATTTATTAAGAGGAGTAATAAATACAAATGATAGCATTTCTTCCAATTTTACAAATGCAAATTCAAACATCTTATTAGGAACAATTAATACAACCTCAAACTTATTAAGAGGAGTAATAAATACAAATGATGGCATTTCTTCCAATTTTACAAATGCAAATTCAAACATCTTATTAGGAACAATTAATACAACCTCAAACTTATTAAGAGGAGTAATAAATACAAATGATGGCATTTCTTCTAATTTTACAACTGCTAATTCTAACATCTTATTAGGAACAATAAATACAGCCTCAAATACTCTTCAAACAACTATTAATTCAAGTAATTTTACTGCATCAAACTTTACTAGAGACAATTCAAATATTCTTTTAGGAAAAATAAATACAACTTCAAATATTTTAACAGAAGTAATAAATTCAAGTAATATTACAACTTCTAATTATATATATAATAGTTTGAATGTTTTAGATAGTGCTGGTGTTGAAAAACAATATCCTTCTAAATTATATAATACAGCATCTACACAATCTAATATTACTTATTTAAATCAAACACCTGTATATTATGAAAATATTACATTAACTTCTGATAATATTGGATATGGTAGTGGGACATATGATATTTATACTTCTAGTATTGATGACACTAATATAACGTATTCTGGTATTAATTCAACTTTAAATACTGTTGCCGCAAATTCTGACTATGCTTATATTACATTTCCAAATAATGGAACTTTAACTGTAAATTCTTCTATTATTTGTGATATACTTGTTGTTGGTGGAGGAGGTGGAGGTGGTTCTTTGGCAGGACCTGGAGGAGGCGCTGGTGCATTAATTTATAAAACAAATTATAATTTTCCTTCAGGTTCATATACTATTAATATTGGTGCTGGAGGTGCTGGTGGAGCAAACTCTGGTAAAAATCCAGGTTTAAATGGTGGTGATACATCTATTATTAATAATACTACTTCAACAACTTTATTTTTAGCAAAAGGTGGTGGTGGTGGCTCTGCTGGAGGTGCTCAAAGTAATGCAGACACTGGAACTGATACAAGCCATAATGGCAATGACGGTGGTTCTGGTGGAGGTGGTTATAAAAGTGGAACAGGCGGTCTTAAAGTTACAACAAATATACCACAAGATAATGATGTTTATGGAAATAATGGGGCATCTGCTATAGCTTCTGCATCATATGGTGGTGGTGGTGGTGGTGCTGGTGGTCCTGGTATTGCTGGATCAGGTTCTATAAGAGGTAATGGTGGTTTGCCAAAATTAATAAATATAACAAATACACCAACTTATTATGCAGGTGGTGGTGGTACTGGTAATAGATATTATACAAATTTTAATGGATTAGGTGGTGCTGGTTCTGCAACTACAACAACGCCAAGTACAAATGGAGGCGCCGGTGATGGTGGTTCTGGTAGTACTACAGGCGGTTCAGCTGTTGCAAATACTGGTAGTGGCGGTGGTGGCGGCGGTTATGCAGATCTTACACCTCGTGGAGGAGGTGGAGCTGGTGGAAGTGGTATTATAATTATAAGATTTTTAAAATCAACAACAAAAAAAGAATTATTTAATTATACAACAAATGATAATATAAGTTCTTTTAAATCTTTACAATATAATGCTTTAACTGGTTATTATTTATCAACAAATAGATACATAAATAATTATTATGGTGATTGGATTATTATCAAAAATACAAATACAATATTTTTAACTAAATATCGTATTTATAATACATCTGCATTTATTGGAAGGTCACCTTCATTATTTAAAATTTATGGTTCTATTAATGGTTTTACTTATGAAGAAATAATAAATGCTTCTAATAATACTAATCCATTAACTTCATTAAATTATGCTTCTGGTTATTATGAAAAAATAATTAATAACTTTGAAAAAGCATATTTATATTTTGCTTTAGTTGTTAATAAAATTATTGGTGGAAACAGTGATAGTCATTCATTGAATATAACCGAATTTCAAATTTTTGGATCAGATACTGCTGCAATTTATGTTCCAAAATATTTATTATTTAATAGTACTACTCAATATTTTACAGGAACATTAACAAACACTGGAACTATTATTAATAATGGTGCAATTACTGGAAATGGAACAATTTCTGCCTTTTCTTTCACCCAAAATGGAACATCATTAAATTCATTATTATCAAATACTTTTATAAATTCATCTAATTATACAAATGCAAGTTCCAATTTATTATTAGGAACAATAACTTCAAGTAATTTTACTGCATCCAACTTTACAAGAGATAATTCAAACATTCTTTTAGGAACAATAAATACAGCCTCAAATACTCTTCAAACAACTATTAATTCATGTAATTTTACTGCTTCAAACTTTACCAGAGACAATTCTAATATTCTTTTAGGAACAATAAATACAACATCAAATTTATTAAGAGATGTAATTAATTCTAGTAATACGATTGCTTTCAATTTTACAACAATAACTTCAAATACTCTTCAAGCAAATATGAACGCCAGTAATATACTTGCATCAAATATATTTTTAAGTAAATCTGGCGGTACCATTACAAGCAATTTAATTTTAAATAATAATTTATCAGCAGTTTTAACGGAGGAAAGACAATACCCACCAAAAGCTTATACAAGCATATCAGGAGAAGTACCAATAACATTTTTAGGTCAAAGTGTTTATACACAAACAATTACATTAAATACAACAGGTATTACTTATGGTTCAGGTGATTATATCTTATATTCATCATCTGTATATGTGGGAGGAGCAGGTAGTCTTTATAAAGGCTATTTATTTAATTATGATTTTACTTCAACTAATGCAGGCGGACATTGGAACCAAGCTCAATATAGTGGAATAGGTGTTTATCTATATGACAAATATATTAAGCCTGATTATTTAGGCGAATGGTTAATTGTTAAATTACCTAATCCAATTGTTTTAACACAATATAGATTTTATCCAAGATTAAATGTAACTTATAGACTTCCAGGTGAATTTAAATTTTATGGTAGTATGAATGGTACTGATTTCACTGAAATTACTCAAGCTTCTCAAATTTCAAGAAGACTAACAACCGCTGATATAGTTAATGGTTATTATGAAAAAACATTAGCATCTGATTTTAATACTCCTTATTTATATATTGGTTTTGCTGTTAATAAACTTATTGGAACTACTAGTGATCCCGATTGTTTAAATTTTCATGAATTTCAAATATTTGGAAAACAAGTTATTATTTCTAATACTGCAGCATTAGGTATTGGCACAACTGATGTTCCAAGTTATTATAGATTAATGGTTAGAGGTGGTGCTGTTTCATTTGCTACTGATTTTACAAACACTAGCAGTGATGATGTAAATAGATTTCATTTTGTTAATAACGGTCCTACATATTTATATGCATCTTCTGCAGACATTCAACAATTTAAATTTAGAAAATCTAATAATCTTACTGATATTTTAACTATATATGATAATGATACTGTTTATGCATCTAGTAAAATAGGAATAGGAATTACTAATCCTTCTCAAAATTTAGCTGTTATTGGCACTAGTTATTTTAATGGCAATGTTGGAATAGGAACCACAAACCCATTACAGCAATTACATCTAAATACAGGTGCTTTATATATAACTGGAAATGCTACTGTTACTGGAGATACGGCTAGTGCATCATTTTGGAACCAATCAGGAGTTGGACCAACAATTGCTGGTGCAAATATAGCATTTCAAACAAATGGATCAACAGAAAGAATGCGTATTAATTCATCTGGCAACGTTGGAATAGGAACTAATAATCCTGGATCATATTTATTAAATGTTGCAGGTAGTTTAAATGTAACATCATTTTCAAGTAATACAATTCCAATTGATTTTAGATCTTATGCCACAACAACTATTTTAACATCAACTTCAAATATTCTTCAAACAATTATTAATTCTAGTAATCTTACTGCATCAAACTTTACAAGAGATAATTCAAACATCCTTTTAGGAACATTAAATACAACCTCCAATTTATTAAGAGAAGTTATAAATGCCAGTAATCTTACTGCTTCAAACTTTACAAGAGATAATTCAAACATCCTTTTAGGAACATTAAATATAACTTCAAATACACTTCAAACTAATATTAATAAAAAACAAGATTTATTAGTTTCAACATGTAATTTACTTGGTATAGGTTCTTCAATTACAAATATTGACTATAATAATATTACTTTAAATAAACCTGATTTAAGTGGCTATACAAGTTCATCAACATTAACAACATCATTAACAAATAATTTTACATTATCATCTAATTTTACGTCCAATTTTACATATGAAAATTTGAATGTTTTAGATACAAGTATTCAAAAAATATTTCCTCCCAAGATATATAATTCTGCATCTGTTCAATCTAATATTACTTATTTAAATCAAACACCAATATATTATGAAAATATAACAGTTGTAAATGATGGTAGTTTAACTTATGGCAGCGGAACATATGATATTTATACTTCTAGTGTTGATACAACTAATATAAATTATACTGGAACTGTAACTTCAAATTCTGTTACCAATAATTCGGACTATGCATATGTAATGTTTACAAATAATGGCACTTTAAGTTTAAATTCTTCAATTGTTTGTGATATTTTAATTGTTGGTGGTGGTGGCGGTGGTGGTTATGATGGCGGAGGTGGTGGTGGAGGCGGTCAAGTATTATATTATACAAATGATAATGTATCTTTTAAAAGTGGAAACGCAGTAACTTTAACACCAGGAACATATAATATAAATATTGGAAGTGGAGGATTGGGAAAAGTTTTAACTACTAGTAGAGATGAAGCAATTGCTAATAATGGAACAAATGGAGGAACAACAACAATTATTAATTCATCAACATTAGCAACAATTCTTTCTGCAAAAGGTGGTGGTGCTGGTGGTTCTAGAAATAATGTTGGTAATGGTGGAGATGTTGGAGGAACTGGAGGTGTTGGACATGCAAATGAGGGAACATCTCCTACAAGTTTAAATGGTGGAGGAACAGGTGGTACAAATGGTAGTGCAAATATTGGTGGTGGCGGTGGTGGTGGTGGTGCAAATATAAATTCATTAAAAAATGGTGAAGATTCACAATCAAATAGAGCTGGTAATGGTGGTGCTGGTGTTGATATTAATATTATAGGAGTATCATCAGGATATGGTGGAGGTGGTGGTGGCGGTTCATTTGGTTTTCCTGGAGGAACTGCAACTCATGGTGGTGGTGGAGGTAATGTAACTTTGGATGGTGCTGCAATTAATGGAACTCCAAATACTGGTGGCGGTGGAGGATCAGGAGGACGTGATATAGGAAATCCAAATGGAAAAAATGGAGGTTCTGGTGTAGTGATTATAAGATTTTTAAAATCAACTACAAAAAAAGAATTATTTAATTTTATTACAATTGATAATACAAGCTATTTCAAATCCTTTCAATATAATACTTCAACTGGTTATTATTCAAATACTGATCGATATATTCTCAATGGCTATTATGGAGATTGGATTATTATTAAAATTCCTTATTCCATTTATTTGAGTAAATATCGAATTTATAATACACCAGCATTTATTCGAAGATCTCCTTCTCTATTTAAAATTTATGGTTCAACTGATGGTTCCACTTATGAAGAAATTATAGATGCTTCAAATGATACAACTCCATTAACAGCTTTGGATTATCCATCAAGCTATTATGAAAAAAATGTTAATTATTTTGTTAAAACTTATAATTATTTTGGAATTGTTGTTAATAAAATTATTGGTGGAAATAGTGATAGTCATTTATTGAATATTAGTGAATTTCAAATTTATGGAAGAGATACAACATCTAGTTATATTCCAAGATACCTATTATTTAACAGCACAACTCAAAACTTTACAGGAACTTTAACAAACAGTGGAACTATTATTAATAATGGTGCAATTAATGGAAATGGAACAATCGCAGCCTTTTCTTTTACCCAAAATGGAACACCATTAAATACATTATTAGATGCAAAACAACCAAATTTAACAGCTTCCACAATTTTATCAGGAATTGGATCAAATCTATCTTTAATTAATTATGCTACATTATCAAATCTTCCAAATTTAAGTCAATATGCATTGGCAACATCATTATCATCATATGTTCGTACTGATGGCACAACAACAATAACAGCCCCTTTAAATATAACATCAACTACTACAGCAAATCAATTAGTTATTACAAATACTGCAGCTTCTAATTATGCATCAATTCGTATCTTTAATGGAACTCAAAACGGATATATTGGACTTGGTGGAACTCAAATTACTGGAACTTATCAAAGTAATTTTTTTATTGAAAGCACTAATTCAATCATATTTGCAACTGGTGGAGCAAATACAGCAACATCACCGCCAAAAATGATATTAAATGCTACTGGAAATTTAGGAATTGGAACAACAAATCCTTTTTTTCCATTAACAGTAGTTGGAAATGCATATATTTCAGGTAATATTGGTGTTGGAACTACAAATCCTGGTTCATATAAATTAAATGTTTCAGGTGATTTTAATGCGGCTTCTATTTCTAGCAATGGAATTCCTATTAATTTCAGTTCTTATGTTACTACTAATCAATTATATGGAAAAGTGGAAAGACAATATCCGCCTAGACTTTATGATACTTCTTCATATTCTTTAACTTCAATTAATGGTTTGAATAATGTTTCAACTGAAACTATTTCAATATCTTCTGGTGAATATGGTGCTGGTAATTATACTATTTATACAACCGACACACAACAAAATAAGAAATTTTTATTTAATTATGTTATTAATGATGATAATTCTGGAAGTTGGGGAACCAATTACACAGCTACTTCTGGAACTTATATTGGAACAACAAATTCTATCAATAGTTATTATGGAGATTGGATTATAATTAAACTTCCATCAACTTTAATTTTATCTAGAATTAGAATTTATCCATTTTTAACAACTTTTTCACGTAATCCATCTTTATGGAAATGTTTTGGATCAAATGATGGTTCTGTTTTTACTGAAATTACATTTGCTTCTAATGATACAATCGGGCTTTCTTCTGGTGATTATTCAAATGGCTATTATGAAAAAATAATTCCTGAATTATTTACAATTTCATATTTATATATAGCATTTGTATTTAATAAACTTGTTGGAGGTGATGCAAATTCAACATCATTAGCAATGGTAGAATTTCAGGTTTTTTGTCGCGATACATCTCCAAGCTTATTAATGATTACAAGTTTATTTAATAAAAACTTCCTTTATTATTCAACAACAGGAAATGATCCAAATTATCTTAAATTATCAACAGGAGGAGTTGTAAATAATAATTTATCTGTCTTAGGAAAAATAGCAATTGGAACAGATAATAATCAAACATCCAATTTATTTATAGCAGGAAATGCCAATACAGCTATTTTAGGTAATGTAGGAATTGGAACAACAGAAACTTTAACTCATAAATTAAATGTCGCAGGCAATGTAAATATAGATGGAGGATTAGCAATATTCGGTTCTCCTGCATTTTTTCAAAGTCAAGATGTTGAAAATTCTAATAAAATAAATACATTTATTAATTTTAAAGAAGGTGGTGCAAGTAATGATTGGTGTTATCTAAGACAAATTGGAGGTAATGATGCTTATAAATTAACATTTGATTTTCATGATGGTAATAATGATGCAAGATTTTGTATTAGAACTATCCAATCATTTTTTTCAAGTGCTGATATAATAAAAGAAGTCTTTACAGTTGATAATGGTGATTTAACAATTACTGGAAAATTATCTGCAAATAGTGGCAATCATTATTTTAATGGAACCGTTGGTATTGGAACTACTAATCCTCAATCTTCAAATTTATTTATAGCAGGAAATGCCAATACAGCTATTTTAGGTAATGTAGGAATAGGAACAACTGATACAAATACTTATAAATTAAATGTTATTGGAGGAAATACCAATTTAGGAGGAAGAGTTGATATAACAGGTTCTATAAATCAAACTAATTCAAATCAATCAAACATTCTTATGGGAAATGTTGGCATAGGAACAACAAATCCAGGATCTTTTGAATTAAGTGTTGTAGGAGGTGATACTAATATAGCATCCAATATTTTTATTGGCGGTTATTTAAATCAAACAAATTCAAATCAATCAAATATTCTTATGGGAAATGTTGGAATAGGAACAACAAATCCAGGATCTTTTGAATTGAGCGTTGTTGGAGGTGATACAAATATAGCATCTAATATTTTTATTGGCGGTTATTTAAATCAAACGAATTCAAATCAATCAAATATTCTTATGGGAAATGTTGGCATAGGAACAACAACTACAATTTCAAGTTTAGAATTATATTCAACTTTCAGAGCACAACCAAGATTAATTTTATCAGGTCAAGAATATCAAAGTACTACTGCTATAACATCTGGCGGAATTGCTTTATTATGCGGTATTAATAGAAATAATAATCGTCAATTATGGATTGCGGATACTGGAAGACTTACACAAACTACAACAAATCCAGTAATTCGCTTAAGTATAACAAATAGCGAAAATGTAATAGATTCTTGTGCAACAAATGGAAGCACTGCATTACCTTTAATACTTGGTTCTTCTAGTAGTACATTAACATTAAGAGGATCAACAATTATCTTATCAAATAATACAAATATTAATGCAAATTTAAATGTAACATCAAATATATTAGCTTCAACTGTTTATGAAAATACAATTCCATTAACATCAAAATATATTCAATATAATCAAAATATTAATTCAAATATTATTATTAATTCTATTAAATCTGCAAGTATAGAACGACAATATCCTCCAAAAGCTTATACATTATCTTCAGCAAATGAAACTACAACAACATTTTTAGGAAAAACTAATATTATTTATGATACAATAACATTAAATCAAATTGATATATCATATGGATCAGGTGAATATTTAATTTATTCAAGTACTTCATGGGGATTAACAAGACGAAAAATTACTTTATTTAATTTTAATTTAATTGAAACAACAGAATCAACACATTTTGCAGGAAGTCAATATGCTGTAAATGGAATATATAATTATCCAACAAATTCAAATAGTATTATTAATGATAATTATTTTGGTGATTGGATAATAATAAAATTACCTATTTCAATAATATTAACAAGATTTAGATTTTATGCAAGAACTGATAGTTTAAATAGAGCTCCTGGAGAATGGAAATGTTATGGATCAAGTGATGGTATAACATTTACAGAAATTATTGAAGGATCACAATCAACAAGAATAACAACAACTGATTATGCAAGTCCATTTTTTTATCAAAAGACATTAACTCCAGCAATTACAACACCTTATTTATATATTGGATGGGTTATTAATAAATTAGCAGGTGGTGATAGTATTCTTAATTTTGCTGAAATTCAATTATTTGGCATTGAACCTGCAATAACCACAAATACAGCTTATTTAAGTATTGGTACAAATGATACTTCCACATTTCCATTAAATGTTGCCGGAAATACTAATCTTACAAATAATGTTTTTATAGGAGGTTCCTTAAATCAAACGAATTCAAATCAATCAAATATTCTTATGGGAAATGTTGGCATAGGAACGACAACTCCAAGCTCATATAATCTTAATGTTTCTGGTAGTTTAAATGCATCTTCAATTTATAGTAATAATAATTTAATTGATTTTACATCTTATTTATCGACATCTTCATTATCAACTTCATTAACAAATAATTTTACATTATCATCTAACTTTACATCTAATTATGTATACAATAATTTGAATGTTTTAGATACAGGCATTCAAAAAATATTTCCACCTAAGTTATATAATTCTGCATCTGTGCAATCTAATATTACTTATCTTAATCAAACACCTGTATATTATGAAAATATAACATTAACAACAGCTAATATTGGATATGGCAGTGGAACATATGATATTTATACTTCTAGTATTGATACTAATAATATAACTTTTTCTGGAACAGCAACTTCAAATAATGTGCCAAATAATTCTGATTATGCATATATAATTTTTACAAATAATGGCAGTATTACTTTAAATACTTCAATAGTTTGTGATATTTTAGTTGTTGGCGGTGGCGGTGGTGGCGGTGTATTTGGTGGTGGTGGTGGTGCTGGTGCTGTTTTATTTGCTACAAATTATACTGTTCCAAATGGAACACATACTATTACAGTTGGTGCTGGAGGTGCTGGCGGTCCTGTTAGTTCTACATCAAATGGTTTTAATGGTAGCAATAGTTCTTTTGCAATAAATGGTGGCTCAACTTTTATTGCTGTTGGCGGTGGTGGTGGTGGTGCTAGAAATGATACTGCATATCCAGCAGCTAAATATGGAAACCCGGGTAATGCTGGTGGTAGTGGTGGTGGTGGCGGACATTCAGATACAGCTACATCTCCTCAAACTAACATAGGAGGTATAAGTAATAAAAATAGTTATCCAGGTTGGAATTCGTATGGAAATTCTGGCGGTATTGGTAAAAATGCAGATTATGCGGCAACAGGTTATGGCTCTGGCGGTGGCGGTGGTGCTGGTAGCATAGGATCAAATGCTGGAACTAATTTAGGCGGTAATGGTGGTACTGGAATTGATATGAGTTCTTATTTTGGAACATTAGTTGGGCATAACGGATGGTTTAGTGGTGGTGGCGGCGGTGGAAGTTATGGTGCTGGTGTAAATGGTTTTGGTAATGGCGGAAATGGTTTATTTGGTGGCGGTGGTAATGCTTTTTCTGCTAATGGTTTAGCTAATACTGGCGGTGGTGGAGGCGGTGGTAATTTTTCTGGTGCAGGTGGTTATGGTGGAACGGGTGGTTCTGGTGTTGTTATTATAAGATTTTTAAAATCAACTGCAAAAAAAGAATTATTTAATTATATTACAAATGATAATACAAGTTATTTCAAATCCTTTCAATATGACACAGCTGTTAATGCTAATAATGGTTATTATTTAACTACTGATAGATATATATTAACTGGATATTTTGGTGATTGGATTATTATTAAAATGCCTTATGCAATTTTCTTGAGTAAATATCGTATTTATAATACTTCTCCTTTTATTGGTAGATCACCTTCTTTATTTAAAATTTATGGTTCTTCTAATGGTTCAACTTACGAGGAAATAACAACTGCATCTAATGATACTACTGCATTAATATCTTCTGATTATTCTTTAGGTTATTATGAAAAAATAGTTGATTATTTTGCTAAAACATATATTTATTTTGGAATTGTTGTTAAAAAAATTATTGGTAATAATACAAATAGTCATTTATTGAATATAAATGAATTTCAAATATTTGGAAGAGAAACAACTCCTAATTATGTTCCGCGATACCTATTATTTGATAGCACAACTCAAAACTTCACAGGAACTTTAACAAATAGTGGAACTATTACAAATAATGGAATTATAAATGGAAGTGGAACTATTGAAGCCTTTTCTTTTACCCAAAACGGAACATCTTTAAATTCATTATTAGGATCTAAACAAAACACATTAACACCATCAACAACATTAAATGGAATTGGTTCAAATCTATCTTTAATTAATTATGCTACATTATCAAATCTACCAAATTTAAGTCAATATCTTCCTATTGCTGGTGCAACATTAACAGCCGCTTTAAATATAACATCAACTACAATTGATAATCAAATTATTGTAACAAATACATCAACTAATCGTTATGCTTCAATTCGTTTCTTTAATGGATCACAAAATGGATTTATTGGTATTGGATGCACACAATTAACAGGAACTTATCAATCTAATTTTTTTATTCAAAGCACAAATTCAATTATATTTGCACCAGGAGATACGAATACTGGCACATCACCACCAAAAATGATGTTAAATTCTATTGGAAATTTAGGAATTGGAACAGCAAATCCTATATTGCCATTATCAGTAATTGGAAATGCATATGTATCTGGAAATTTAGGAATAGGAACAACTAATCCATCAACAAGTAAATTACATATATTTGAACCAACTGGAACAGATGCATTAAGTAATGCAGGCAGTTTATTTATTCAACATGGAAATAATGGCGGTGTTTCTTCAATTGTATTTCCATCAGCTACTAATATAAATAGTGATTTTGGATATATTAAATATGTTGATAATGTTTCATCAACTTCTGGCAATAGTTATAGTAATTTCAATTATTTCAATTCTTCAAGTAGTGAAACAGGAGCTTTAATTATAGGTTGTGAAAATGAAGGAACAACAACAAATGGTCCTGATAGTGTTATTATTAATCCTATAGGAAATGTTGCAATTATTCCTAAAAATAATATAACATATATTTCAGGTTTTGTAGGTATTGGAACAACAAATCCTGGATTATATAATCTTAATATTTCTGGAAGTTTAAATGTATCATCATTATCAAGTAATACAATTCCTATTGATTTCAAATCTTTTGCAACTTCAACAACATTAACAACTGCTTCAAATACTCTTCAAGGTAATATTAATACAAAACAAAATATATTAGTTTCAACATGTAATTTACTAGGAGTTGGTACAAATATTACGGAATTAAATGCCACAAATATTACTTCTGGAATATTATCAACGGCTTATGGAGGAACACAATGGAGCTATTATAACAGTAATGTTTCTTATATTCCTTCAAATGGTGGAAATGTAATAACAAATTCATTAATATGTAATTATGGAAATTTAAATTTAATTCCAAATAGTAGTTATAAAAGTTATATTTTATTAAAACATAACACTTTTAATCCAAGTATAGGAGCAAATCATCCGAATCCAGAATGTGCTTTATTAATGACAAATGCATCAAGTGGATTACAAATGCCATGGGGATTTTATAATGGTGTTGTAAAATATTCAAATACATCATCACCAGGTAATTCATTAAGATATGATATTGGAAATTGCGAAATTTTAAATACAATTGAAACAAAAATAGGAACAAATACATTTAATCCATTCATATCAATTTTATATAATGGTAATACTGGAATAGGAACTACAAATCCTGGAACATATAAATTAAATATTACTGGTAATACAAATTTAAATGGTAGTGTAGATATAACAGGTTCCTTAAATCAAACTAATTTAAATCAATCAAATATTTTTATGGGTAATGTTGGAATAGGAACAACTGATACAAGCACTTATAATCTTAATGTTGCAGGAACAGTAAATGCAACAGATTTTAGAGGTATTGGAACTAATATCACACAACTTAATTATAATAATATAACAATTAATAAACCCGATTTAAGTGTTTATACAACTTCAAATGTTTGTAAAAATATTATTTTATATGATACGCCAAATGTTTCTAAGAAATTTGGATTTTTGTGTTCTTTATCAACTTCAATTTATCCAAATGGAGGAAGCACACAATATTATAAATATGATATTGATCTTACTAAATATACAACAGTTGCTAATTTGCCAAATAATGATCCATATCGAATATTTAAAATAAATATTTTTAAATCTTCTTGCTATTTTGGAACAATTATAAATGATGTTCCTGATATTATTTCATATGAGATTTATATGAGTAACAAAGCAAGTGCAGGAAATGCTAATGAAACAGCCGGAATAAATATTTGTGCCGTTGGAAATCCAATCAATTATAAATTAGATAAAGTAATGCCCAACAATCTTTTCTTAATGAAAGATAGTTCAACTGATTTCAATACTTTATCAATATTATCAAGTTCAATTTTAGAAGTACGATGTATAATAAGCGATTTATTAAATTAATTTCATTATCATATGATATGTTTTCATTTTCTTATTTTTTTTAAATTTATATATTAAAATGAGTATAAATTTTCCTACGGATAATTCTACTCAGAATATAGGCAGAACATATACAGCCGGTTCTGTATATTCTGGGTTTACAACATCTAATTATATAACATCATTCATAACACCATATGATTTAATTTCAGATAGACAAGCATCGATTTTAAACCTTTCTAACGCTCTTCAAGCTAATATCGATAAAAAACAAAATATATTAGTTTCAACATGTAATTTAATTGGCATTGGTTCTGCAATCACACAATTAGATTACAATAATATCACCTTTAATAAACCAGATATATCATCCTTTGGAATTAATTATTGGTCATTATCAAATACTACTATTTTTAATTTAACTTGCAATTTAGGAATTGGAACAACAAATACTTTAGGATCTAGATTAAGTATTATTGCATCTACAATAGGAGATGGAGGAAATAATACTGGAAGTAATAGTTGTTTATATATAAAACAAACAAGCGGATGGGGTGCAAATCAACCATGGGCATTATATGTTGATGGATATTCATATCTTGGTGGATTTAGAATAAATGCAGCTGATGCTCCTCGTGCATTATATTCTACATCAACTGTTGGTTTAGGATTTGCAACTTTTAATGCTGTTCCAATTACTTTTATACAAAATAATTCAACTGAACGAATGCGAATAGATAGCACTGGTAATTTATGTATTGGAACAACAATATCAGAAGGTTATAGATTAAATATAGCTGGAAATACTCTCATATCTGGTTCTTTATATCAAAATAATTCAACTTTATCAAATATATTTTTAGGAAAAATTGGAATTGGAACCACTAATATTGGAACTTATTCTCTTAATATTGCCGGTAGTTTAAATGCAACATCATTTTCAAGCAATACCATTCCTATCGATTTTAATTCTTACGCAACAATAACTTCTTTAACATCAACATCAAACACCTTAACAACAGTCATCAATTCAAGTAATTTTACTGCATCAAACTTTACAAGAGACAATTCTAATATTCTTTTAGGAACAATCAATTCAACTTCTAATTTATTAAGAGGAGTAATAAATACAAATGATAGTATTTCTTCCAATTTTACTAGAGACAATTCAAATATTCTTTTAGGAACAATCAATTCAACTTCTAATTTATTAACTGGTGTAATAAATGCAAGTAATTTTACTGCATCAAACTTTACAAGAGACAATTCAAATATTCTTTTAGGAACATTAAATACAACTTCTAATTTATTAAGAGAAGTAATAAATTCAAGCAATTCAATTGCATCAAACTATACAAATGCAATATCAAATATTTTATTAACAAATATAAATCAAATTGGTGGAGGAGATGCATCATTATTTAATAATTTTAAACTTGAAAATAATCAATCCAATTTAATTTATCCACCAATTGGAATATCTACTTCTGCTGTAAGTTCTTTTACTCCGGCTTTAGTTCAATCACAATTTGGAAATTATCAGGTTTCAGCATCATCAAATACTGCTTCCGCATATTTTGCATTTGATAAAAATTTAACAACAGAATATACAAATCCTCAACTTCCTTATAGATCTGATGGTACTTATAGTAATGCATCGCCTTATCTTACCAGTAATATTGTTTCTGGTACTGTTGTTGTTGGTGAATGGCTACAACTTTATTATGATAAAGGCTTTGCAGCAAATTCAATAACTATTTCAGGAATAGCTGCTAGTAATGCAAAATGTCCTAAAGATTTTGTTTTAGCAGGTTCAAAAGATAGTTCAAATTGGATTTTATTATCATCTCAAGTTGGAATAGGAACATCAGCATATGCACCATCAAATATTTATAGTGTTTATAATTACACTTCTTATAACTATTATCGTTTGATAGTTCCAAAAACAATAGGAGCACAGACTTTAAGCATAGCAGATATATCATTAGGAGGAAATCCAAATACAAGTTTTACACCATTAGATAATTATAATATTCTTCTTTACAATACAAATGAAAAACAATTTCCACCAAGAATATATGATAGTATTGATAATACAACAGAATATTTATCATCAAATGAAATATTAAATGTAACACCTGCTTCTTATTTTAGACAAGTATTGACATTAAATAATCATGGAAATTATACACTATATTCTTCATCAAAAAATACTCCAAATTCAAATGCAAAACATTTATTATTTAATTATAATTTAACAACTGATCCAAATATTGATGAAGCTGTTTGGGGTAATAATAATTATACTCAACCTACAGGAATTGCCTCAGCAACTAATTTTAATAGAATAGGATTAACTCCTTATTATGGAGATTGGATTATAGTTAAATTTCCATTTCCAATTGTATTAACAAGATTTAGATTTTATAGTAGAGTAAATCATGTTTCAAGATCTCCTGGATTATGGAAATGTTATGGTTCAAATGATGGAGTAAATTGGACAGAAATATCAGATGCATCAAATACAATAACTTCAATTCCTGAATCATCTTATACAGCAAATGTTAATTTTTATCAACATGTATTACCATCATATTTTGATATACCATATTTATATATTGGCTGGGTGGTTAATAAATTAGTTGGAGGTAGTGCGATAGCAGATATAATGAATTTTATAGAAATACAAATATATGGAAAAGATGACATTTCAAATTCTTATTTAAATGTTTGGAATAAATCAAATACTTCAATATTCAATACTTTAGGAAATGTTGGAATAGGAACTACAAATCCTACACAACGATTAACAGTTATTGGCAACAGTTATTTAAGTGGTAATGTAGGAATAGGAACAACAAATCCAGGATCATATTTATTAAATGTTGCAGGTAGTTTAAATGCTAATAGTATTTATAATAATAATAGTTTAATTGATTTTTCATCATATGCAACAAATACTTCTTTAAATTTATATCTTCTTAAAGGCGGTGGTACAATGACCGGACATTTAATTATTAATTTTAGCAATCCAGGGTTGTTTCTTATAAATTCAAGTTCAGCTGCTTTTGGATATGCAAGTACTGCTAATAATTATAGTACAAGTGCTTTAGCGGGTGATACTGTTTTAAGAGGTGCTGGTGGTAAATTAATTCTTCAAAGTGGTGGAAATGAAGGTCATCTATTTATTAATAGTTCTGGTTATGTAGGAATAGGAACAACAAATCCATCACAATTATTAGATGTTTATTCAGCAAATGCATCATATAATAATTATATTAGAGTTAGATCTGAAACCGCAAGAGAAGCAGGAATAACATTTGATAGAAACGGAACATTATGGACAATTTTTAATAAAGGAACTGGATATACAGAAGTTAATAATTTATGTTTTCGAAGTACTTCAGTATTATCAATATTAGAAATAACACAAGCCGGAAATGTAGGAATAGGAATTACAAATCCAGCACAAAAATTATCAGTTGTTGGAAATAGTTATTTTAATGGTAATGTAGGAATAGGAACAGCAACACCATCACAGCAATTACATCTAAATGCAGGTGCTTTATATATAACTGGAAGTGCAACCATTACAGGAGATACAGCCAGTGCATCATTTTGGAACCAATCAGGAGTTGGACCAACAATTGCTGGGGCTAATATAGCATTTCAAACAAATGGATCAACAGAAAGAATGCGTATTAATTCATCTGGCAATGTTGGAATAGGAACTACTAATCCTGGAACAAGACTTCATATTGAACATGCATCAACATCATCTGGAGGACTACAAGGAGGATTATATGTATTTAATCCTAATAATGCTGCTAATAATTGTAGTGTTATTGGTGCAAGAATTGCAGGAAATCTTGCAAATAGAGCTGGTATATCATTAGATGTTTCTGGTCATTATGGTTGGAACATTGGAATTAATGGTGCTGATACAACAAATAGATTATTAAGATTTACAAATACTTTTGATGCGTCTGGAACTGATATAATGGTATTAGGTTCAAATGGAAATGTAGGAATTGGAGTAAATAATCCACAGCAAATATTAGATATTAATGGAAGTTTAGTAATTAGAGCAGCAGAATCAAATGCAGGAGGAACAAAAGGAATATTTTTTAGAGATCAATATACAGGTGCTGGAAATTATTATAATTGTAGTATATTAACATATAATCATGCTGCTGCAGTTGCTGAAGTATTTAGTGATGGTTTAAGTATCAATGCTTGGGATGGTGTGAGTATCTGCACCGGTGCAAATACAAGACAAGAGAGAATGAGAGTTGATAAAGATGGTAATGTTTATATAGGAACAACAACAAATCCAAATAATTATAGATTAAATGTTGCGGGTAGTTTAAATGCAACATCATTTTTAAGTAATACACTTCCCATCGATTTTAATTCTTATGCATCAACAACATCTCTAACAACTGCTTCAAATACTCTTCAAGCTAATATTAATGCAAGTAATGCAATTGCTTCTAATTTTACAAATACAAATTCAAATATCTTATTAGGAACAATAAATGCAAGTAATGCAATTGCTTCTAATTTTACAAATACAAATTCAAATATCTTATTAGGAACAATAAATGCAAGTAATGCAATTGCTTCTAATTTTACAAATACAAATTCAAACATCCTTTTAGGAACAATAAATGCAAGTAATGCAATTGCTTCTAATTTTACAAATACAAATTCAAACATCCTTTTAGGAACAATAAATGCAAGTAATGCAATTGCTTCTAATTTTACAAATACAAATTCAAATATCTTATTAGGAACAATAAATGCAAGTAATGTAATTGCTTCCAATTATACAAATACTATTTCCAATATTCTTCAAACTAATATTAATCAAATTAGTGCTTCTGCTAGTACTAATATTTATAATGATGCATCTCAATATAATAATTTTAAACTTGAAAATAATCAGTCAAATTTAATTTATCCTCCTGTTGGAATATCAACTTCTGCTATAAGTTCTTTTACATCAGCTTTAGTTCAATCACAATTTGGAAATTATCAGGCTTCAGCATCTTCAAATACTGCTTCCGCATATTTAGCATTTGATAGAAATTTAACAACAGAATTTACAATTGCTTCTGCTTATTCAAATACTTCTGGTAATTATAGTAATTCTGGTATTTATCGTACAAGTAATATTGTTTCTGGCACTCTTTTTATTGGCGAATGGTTACAGCTCTATTATGATAAAGGATTTGCAGCAAATTCAATAACTATTTCAGGAATATCTGCTAGTAATGCAAAATGTCCTAAAGATTTTATTGTGGCAGGTTCAAAAGATAGTTCAAATTGGATTTTATTATCATCTCAAGTTGGAATAGGAACATCAGCATATGCGCCATCAAATATTTATAGTATTTATAATTTTACATCATATAACTATTATCGTTTGATAGTAACAAAAACAATATCAGACACTACTCTAAGTATAGCAGATATATCATTAGGAGGAAATACAAATACAAGCTTTACACCATTAGATAATTATAATATTTTACTTTACAATACAAATGAAAAACAATTTCCTCCAAGACCATGGGATAATATAGATACTACAAATGAATATTCATCATCAAATGAATTATTTAATGTAACTCCTGCTTCTTATTTTAAGCAAGTGTTGACATATAATAATCATGGAACTTATACAATATATTCTTCATCAAGTATAATAGGATCAGTCTGGTCAAAACATTTATTATTTAATTATAATTTAAGCGATTTAGAAGGAGCAACATGGCTTGCAAATAATTATAGCGGTAGTACTGGTAATTATACAAATACTACAACAAATGCAACAATAGGATTAAATAATAATTATAGAGGAGATTGGATAATTGTTAAATTTCCATTTGCAATAGTTTTAACAAAATTTATAATATATGGAAGAACAACATTATTATCAAGAGCACCTGGATTATGGAAATGTTATGGGTCAAATGATGGTGTAAATTGGACTGAAATAACAGATGCAGCGTCTCCATCAACTGGTGCTACATATACAGGGGTTATTTATCAACAAACATTACCATCATATTTTGATATACCATATTTATATATTGGATGGGTTATAAGTAAATTGGCAATACCAGATATACATGGAACTCTATTAAATTTTATAGAATTACAAATATTTGGAAAAGATGATATATCAAATTCTTATTTAAATGTTTGGAATAAATCAAATACTTCAATATTCAATACTTTAGGAAATGTAGGAATAGGAACCACAAATCCTATACAAAGATTATCAGTTATTGGCAATACTTATTTAAGTGGTAATGTTGGAATAGGAACTACTAATCCTACAAATACATTATCAGTTATTGGAAATGCTAATATAGTAACATCATCAGTAAATAATGTAATATTAGAACTTTCAGATGGAACAAATAGAACAAAAATTGGCGGAAATGGTGGTGGAGCACATCATATAACATCAACAAATACTTTTGTTTTTAATACAGCTTTATCTGCTGGCGGAGTTGCTATTTTTAGAAATTTAAATACTAATTATGATACTTTGACTAATTATACGGATCGAATGACAATTCATTCAACTGGTGTTGATATTAATCAAAGTTTAACTGTTGGTACAACATCTAGATTAATAGGAAATGTAGGAATAGGAACAACACCATCACAGCAACTCCATTTACATGGAGGAGCTTTATATATAACAGGAAATTCTACTATTAGTGGAGATACAGGAAGTGCATCATTTTGGAACCTTTCAGGAGTTGGACCAACAATTGCTGGATTTAATGTAACATTTAGAACAAATGGATCAACTGAAAGAATGCGCATTACTTCTGCTGGCAATGTTGGAATAGGAATAACTAATCCAAGATCTAGATTGGAAGTTATAGGAGCATGTGCAATTAATAATGGTAATTCATATGCAATTGCTAATAATTTTGTGGCTGCTGGTGCTTTATGTATAGGAGATACAAATACAGATTATGGCGGAAGCACTGGCGGCTGGGTTGCAAATACAGCTGGTTTAATAATGGAATGTTCTAATAATACAGAAATAGCAATTCATGATAATGCTTCGCGCGTTGCATCATTTATGCAATATGTAGGCACATCAAATCAATTTATTATTGGTCGTAATATGGGTTGGGATGAAATAGCAAGAATAAATTTAATTGGAAATGTTGGTATTGGAACAACTATTGGCGCAACTTCTAAATTATGTGTTAATCGTAATCCTCTTCATAATAACGGATTTGATTTTACAACTTCACCTTGTGTAATTACTAATTTAACTCCATCTTCATCAAATATTTTAAATGATCCTCAACCAATCCTTCATTTATGCAGAGAAGGAACATCCGGACTAGCATTTGGACAAAGATTAACATTTAGTTTATCTAGATTTGAACATGACCCTTCTCTTTTCGGTTCTAGAACTAGATGTGATATTATTTTAGCCGAAAATGCATTTGCTAATACTAATATTATGACTTTATTATCATCAGGCAGAGTTGGTATTGGAACTACAAGTCCAAAATCTACTCTAGAATTATACTCAACTTCTCAAACAGTTCCTGAGCTTATATTATCTGGAACGGATTTTTCCACAAATACAACTTCTCCTTCTGGTGTTGCTTTTTTATTGGGAAGTAATTTAACAGACAATAGACAATTTTGGATTGCTGATAGTTCTGCTCTTGGTGTTGGAACTACTAATCCTGTTATTCGAATTATGCCAAACACAAGAACAATTGATGCAGTTGCTACAAATGGAACAACAGCATTATCATTAGGAATTGGAAATACAGGAAGTTCATTATTTTTAAATGGAAATAATATTTATGGTGATGCATCACAATTAAACAATTTTAAATTTGAAAATAATAATCAATCTAATTTAATTTATCCTCCTCCTATTGGTACATCTACTTCTCTTACTCATTATTTTAGTCCAAGTGCATCAAATATGCAAGCAGGCACTTATATTATGTCAGCATCATCTAATAATGCAACTGCATATTTTGCATTTGATAAGAATTTAGCAACAGATTTTTCTATTACTTCTGCTTATAATGTTACTACTGGTAATTATAATAATTCTGGCGCTAACATTACAAGTACATTTGTTTCTGGTACTGATATTAGAGGCGAATGGGTACAGCTTTATTATGATAAAGGGTTTGTTGCCAATTCAATAACTATTTCAGGAATAGCTGCTAGTAATGCTAAATGTCCTAAAGATTTTATTGTAGCAGGTTCAAAAGAAGGTTCGAATTGGATTTTATTATCATCTCAAGTTGGAATAATGTCTTATGCATCATCAAATACTTTTACTATTTATAATTTTACATCATATAACTTTTATCGTTTGATAGTAACAAAAACAATAACAGCAACAGATTTGAGCATAGCAGATATATCATTTGGTGGAAATCCTAATACAAGTTTTACACCATTAGATAATTATAATATTTTACTTTACAATACAAATGAAAAACAATTTCCACCAAGGATATGGGATATTGCACCCGTTGCAGAAGTTCCATCATCAAATGAAATTTTTAATATAATACCATTATCTTATCAAAGACAACAATTTTCATTAAATAATCATGGAACTTATACAATATATTCTTCAACAACTTGGAATAGTACTTTAGGAAATTCAAAAGCTAATTTATTTGATTATAATTTAACAGAAACTACTGAATATGGTGCAACTTGGAAACCAGATAATTATGCAAATGGTGTTCTTGCTGCAGTAGCTAATACATATACTATTGGTTTAAATAATTCATATAGAGGAGATTGGATTATTGTTAAATTTCCATTTCCAATTATTTTAACTAGATTTAGATTTTATCGTAGAAATGATATTATAGATAGATCTCCTGGATTTTGGAAATGTTATGGTTCAAATGATGGAGTGAATTGGACAGAAATAACAGAAGCATCACATATACCACCTTCATTATCAATAGCTACTTATACTACAACTAATGATGGCAGTAGTTATTATTATCAAAAAATTGTTTCAAATCTTGATATACCATATTTATATATTGGTTGGGTTGTAAATCAATTAGCAGGAACAAATGTTTTAGCAAATTGTATAAACTTTTCAGAATTACAAATATTTGGAAAAGATGATATATCAAATTCTTATTTGAATGTTTGGAATAAGTCAAATACTTCAATATTCAATACTTTAGGAAATGTAGGAATAGGAACTACTAATCCTACACAAAGATTAACAATTGTTGGCAATAGTTATTTTAATGGTAATGTAGGAATAGGAACTACTAATCCAACACAGCAACTTCATTTACAAAGTGGTGCTTTATATATAACCGGAAGTGCCAGTATTACTGGAGATACAGCCAGTGCATCATTTTGGAACCAATCAGGAGTTGGACCAACAATTGCTGGTGCAAATATAGCATTTAGAACAAATGGATCAACTGAAGTAATGCGTATAACTTCTACTGGCAATGTTGGAATAGGAACTACTAATCCAGAAAGTAAATTAGATATTATTTTACCAGATAATATAAATATTACAACAAATGTTTTGGGATTTAAAAATACAGCTAATTACGGTATTTATGCTACATCAACATCAATAGAAAATAGAGGTAATACTCTTGACTTTTTAGCAAGAGATTATAATTTCGCACTTGCTAATATAACAACTCGAAATATATTATCATTAAGACCTGAAGGAAATGTAGGAATAGGAATAACAAATCCAGCACAAAGATTATCAGTTGCTGGAAATAGTTATATAAGCGGCAATGTTGGTATAGGAACGACACCATCAACAACAAGTGGAAATATGTTAAGACTTCATACAACTTTTGCTGGAGCAAATGATCAATTATTAATTACAGGAACATCTACAATAGGTGTAACAAATATTAGATTGAGTAATGGTGGAACTGGTGTAGCAGACGCATTTATAGGTTTAGCAGGAACGGCATATGGAGCTACAGGAGATCTTTATAGAAATAATTTATATTTACAATCTCCCTCATCAATTGTCTTTAATACACAAGGAAATGGCAGCACAACAGCAAATATGATTATTGTGGGAAATGGAAATGTAGGAATTGGAACAACAAATCCTGGATCATATTTATTAAATGTTGCAGGTAGTTTAAATGCGACATCATTTTTTAGTAATACACTTCCCATTAATTTTAATTCTTATGCAACCACAACAGAATTAGCAGGAAAAGAAAATACATTAACTTTTTCAAGTCCCTTAACAAGAACTACAAATACAATAGGAATTAACCTTTCAGGCTATGCTACTACTTCTAATTTAGCTTCTTATTTACCCCTTTCAGGTGGAACAATGACAGGCGCTTTAAATTTTAAAACTGCTATTTGGAATTTGTCAAGTGATAATCAACAACGCTTTTATTTTGATACTAATGGAACTACATTTATTCAAGGTCAAGGCACAATCCCTATTGCTTTTCGTAATAATGCTAATGCGGATATTGCTGTAATTACTTCAACTGGAGTAATAAATGCTGTTTTAAAATTGCAAGAGGCTGGAGTTGATATTTCAACAAAATATTTATCATTGGCAGCAGCAACAAATGATTTAAGTGGTAAATTAGCAATTTTAAATGGAAATCCTTTAAATACACCACAATTAGGAGATTATGGAGGAACAGGTGATAGATTAATTTTATGGAAAGGTAATTCCGGGGCTTATCCTTATTCTCTTGGTATGAATGGTAGCACAATGTGGTATTCAGTTCCAGGTGGGGCAATACATAATTTTTATGTTAATGGAGTAAGCAAATATCAAATAAATTCAGGTGGTGTGGCAGTATTTGGTAATGTTTCAACACAAACATTAGCTGTCGTTGATGTTACTACATATACTAATCAATATCAATTACTTATAAGTTCTCCAACATCAACAACACCAGCTAGAATACAAACAATTCAGCAAAATATGGGATACACCCAGAATTTAATATTACAAGGAGAAAATTTATCAGGTAATGTTGGGATAGGAACACTTACTAATATAACAAGTAAATTAACAGTCAATGGCGATATAACAGCATCAGCGACAGTAACAGCAAGTTCATTTATTGAAGGCGGACAAGCATTATCAAGTAAATATTTACAATCAGCATCATTAGGAAATTATGTTTTAAAAGCTGGGGACACTATGACAGGGGCTTTAAATATAACATCGACAACAACTGATAATCAATTAATTATAACAAATACTGCTACAAATAGATTTGCTTCAATTAGATTTTTTAATGGAACAGCTAATGGATTTATTGGTGTTGGATGTACTGCTGTTGGCGGAACTTATCAAAATAATCTTTTTATTGAAGCTAATAATTCAATCATATTTTCTTCTGCAAATGCTACATCAGCTACAAGTCCGCCAAGAATGATATTAAATAATTCTGGAAATTTAGGAATTAATGTGGCAAGTCCAATACATAAATTACATGTTCAAGGAGCTTCACCGGCAATGATAAGAATTGAGACAAATATTAATGCTCCTGGTGAAATTTCAGGAATTGAATTTGGAATACCTGCATTTAGTTCAGTAAATAGTGCTAAAATTACATCAACTGCAATCGCAGGCGATAAAGCCAATTTACAATTTTTTACAACAAATGGAGGTGCTTCATCTACAAGAATGTTAATAAATGAGACAGGAAATGTTGGAATAGGAACTACTAATCCAAATGCATCATTGGAAGTTTATTCTAATGTTCAATTATATCCTAAAGTTATATTATCTGGAACAGATTTTTCTACTAATACAACATCTTCTTCTGGTGTTGCATTTTTATTGGGAAGTAATTTAACAAACGATAGACAATTATGGATCGCAGATAGTTCTGCTATTAGTGTTGGAACTACTAATCCTGTTATTCGAATTATGCCAAACACTAGAACAATTGATGCAGTTGCTACAAATGGAACAACACCATTATCATTAGGAATTGGAAATACAGGAAGTTCATTATTTTTAAATGGAAATAATATTTATGGTGATGCATCACAATTAAACAATTTTAAATTTGAAAATAATAATCAATCAAATTTAATTTATCCTCCTCCTATTGGTACATCCACTTCTCTTACACATTATTTTAGTCCAAGTGCATCAAATATGCAATCAGGCACTTATATTATGTCAGCATCATCTAATTCAGCTAATGCATATTTAGCATTTGATAGAAATTTAACAACAGAATTTTCTATTAGCTCTCCTTATATATCTAGTTCTGGTAACTATAGTAATGCGGGTGCTAATATTACAAGTACTTTTGTTTCTGGTACTGATATTAGAGGCGAATGGATACAGCTTAACTATAATAAAGGTTTTGTAGCCAATTCAATAACTATTTCTGGAATAACTGGAAGCAATGCAAAATGTCCTAAAGATTTTATTATAGCAGGTTCAAAAGATAGTTCAAATTGGATTTTATTATCATCTCAAGTTGGAATAGGAACTTATTCACCATCAAATATTATTAGTATATATAATTTTACATCATATAACTTTTACCGTTTAATAGTAACAAAAACAATATCAGATCCTATATTAAGTATTGCAGATATATCATTTAGTGGAAATCCTAATACAAGCTTTATACCATTAGATAATTATAATATTCTACTTTACAATACAAATGAAAAACAGTTTCCTCCAAGAGTATGGGATGTTGCACCCGCCACAGAAGCATCATCATCAAATGAAATTTTTAATATAACTCCTGTTTCTTATTTAAGACAACAATTTTCATTAAATAATCATGGAACTTATACAATATATTCTTCATCAACTAGTGGATCACAATTCCAAAAATCAGCATTATTTAATTATGATTTTGGTGATAGTTCTGGAAATAATACAGCACATTGGGCATTAAATTATACTGCTGGAGTTTTAAATCCTGGCATTGTAAATACTATTGGATTAAATAATAATTATTATGGAGATTGGATTGTTGTTAAATTTCCATATCAAATTCTTTTAACTAGATTTAGATTTTATGCAAGAAATACAAATCTTAATAGAGCTCCTGGATTTTGGAGATGTTATGGTTCAAATGATGGAGTTAATTGGGCTGAAATAACAGATGCATCAAATTCATTACCTATTGCAGCAATTGCAACTTATGGAGCATCAGATGCAAATGGAAACTTTTTTGAAAAAACAGTTTTAAATCTTGATATACCATATTTATATATAGGATGGATAGTAAATCGATTATCTGGATCAGATGCTGGTGCAACCGTAATGAATTTTGCAGAAATGCAAATATTTGGCAAAGATGATATCTCTAATTCTTATTTGAATGTTTGGAATAAAACAAATACTTCAATATTCAATACTCTAGGAAATGTTGGAATAGGAACAACTAATCCTACACAACGATTAACAGTTGTTGGAAATGCTAATATATCTGGAACTTTAACATTATCTAATATGTTAATTGAAAATTTTTTATTCAATAACACAGGAATTTCGCATGAAGCATCAATAAGAAATTTTAATGATGTAACATCTTTTGGATATAGACATATTCTTGATCCAACAGTAAATAGTCCAGATACTTCAACCACAAGTCAAAAATATTATTCTTGGTATATTGGATTAGGTAGCAATTTTGGTGCCGATAGTTATGGAGCCCAATTTGCTATTCCAAGAAATTTAACTAATCCTACGATGTCAATTCGATTTAAAGAAGGAAGTACTTGGTATGGTTGGTCAGCTATAACAGCTGGGTTTTTGAAAGGTAATGCAAATTTTAATGTTGATACTTGGCAAAATTCAAGTGATGGAACTCAAAGAATATTTTTTGGAAATAATGGTACAACATTTATTAAAGGTCATGGTACAAGTCCTTTAATATTCCGCAATAGTACAGATAGTAACATTATAACTGTTACAAATACTGGTAATGTTGGAATAGGAATTGGAAATACTAATCCAGTAAGTACATTAAATGTTAGTGGTACTGCTAATATTCATAATGGTTCATCTGAGGGTATTGCTAGAATGCAGTCAGGTAGTTTAACAATCGGAGGAACAAATGCTAATTATGGAGGAAATTTTTATACTAGTGGTGATTGGATTGGAACTAATACAGCAGGTTTATTGATGGAATGTTCTAGTAATACTGAAATAGTAGTTCATGATGCTGGTACTCGTTTAGCGTCATTAATGTATTATGAAGGTGTAAATAATCAAATTTATATAGGTCGTAATATGGGATGGACTGCAATAGCACAAACTAATATTTTAGGTAATCTTAATGTTGTTACTGGTCATGTTTATATTAATAATAGTAAATTAATTTTTAATGCCACTTTAAATGATTATAAAATTGATTTATATAGTAGTGTTTATGGTATTGGTATTCGTTCCGCAACATTAGCATTTTTTAGTCAAAGTTTTCACAGTTTTTTTAGTTCTACTACTCCTACAAATCCAGTGGTTACAATTAATGCAACCAATGGTGATTTAAATACAGTCGGGCGAATTACAACTGCAGGAAATGTAGGGATAGGAACTACAAATCCAACAAGTAAATTATCAGTTGTTGGAGATGTTAATATATCTGAAAATTTAACTGCTAATAAAAAAATATTTTATTCAAGTACATTAACATCAGCGCCCACGATTGCTATTAATGGAGGAGATGGAGATAGAATTATTTTATATACTGGAAGTGGCACGGCTTATCCGCATTCACTTGGCATCAATATAAATACAATGTGGTATTCAGTGCCTGCTAATACCGTTCATAATTTTTATGTTAATGGAACATCAAGATATGAAATAAATAGTAGTGGTGCTAATCTTACAGGAAGATTAAATATAACTCACTCATCAACTTCTGCTAATGCTGAGAATGGTGGTTTTTATGTTTATAATCCAAATACTGGTGCTGGTAATTGTAGTATTTTAGGTGCAAGAATTAACGGTAATGTTGCTAACCGTTGTGGTATATCATTGGATGTTTCTGGTTATTATGGTTGGAATGTAGGCATTAATGGTAATGATACAACAAATAGAATGTTAAGATTTAACGCGTCTTGGGATAATTTAGGAGTTGATAGAATGACATTAGATTATAACGGTAATTTAACAACAAGTGGAAATTATGATTGCGGAGGTGGTATTGCTATAAATGGTTCAACTGCTTTTTTTGGCACTGGTGCTGTTGATGCTGGAAATTTGATAAACACTTATTTAAATTTTAAATATGCTGGGAGTGAGAATGATTGGTGTTATATACGACAAATAGGAGGATCAAATTCTTATAAATTAGCATTAGATTTTCACGATGATGGAGATGATGCCGAATTTTGTATAAGAAATATAAAATCTGTTGATTTAACTGATACAATAACAGAAGTATTCACAGTAAATAATAATAATGTAGGAATAGGTAATTCAACACCTACAGCGCCATTATGGATAGGAAATCCAGGAATAACAGGCTCAGCAGGTTCAATTGTTATTTCTCAAGCAACTGATGCTACTACAAAAAGAAATTTTAGAATGGCATATGATAATCAATATAATTTCTGTTTTGGAGATTATGATAGTGCAAATAATAATACAAATGTTTTTAAATCTCAATTATCAATATCATATTTAGCGCCAGCAAATTGTTTAACAATTAATGGTTCTGGTAATGTAGGAATTGGCATAACTAATCCAAATTTTACTTTGCAAGTTGGTACAGGAACTGGAAGTATTTATTCTTCAATAATACATTTAGCAAATGGTTATCCGAATGGTAGTTATGGTGTAAGATTAGTAGGACTTGATAATCAAATAAATGGACATAATTTAAATATACAAACAAGAACTGATGGTGGCTCATTTGTAAATAGCGTAACTGTTACTTCATCTGGAAATATGGGTATTGGAACTACAAGTCCAAAATCTATGTTAGAATTATATTCAACTTCTCAAACTGTTCCTGAGATTATATTATCTGGAACGGATTTTTCAACTAATACAACTTCTACTTCTGGTGTTGCATTTTTATTGGGAAGTAATTTGACAGACAATAGACAATTTTGGATTGCTGATAGTTCTGCTATTGGTGTTGGAACTACAAATCCAGTAATTCGAATTATGCCAAATACAAGAACAATTGATGCAGTTGCTACAAATGGAACAACTCCATTATCATTAGGAATTGGCAATACTGCAAGTTCATTATTTTTAAATGGAAATAATATTTATGGTGATGCATCACAATTAAACAATTTTAAATTTGAAAATAATAATCAGTCTAATTTAATTTATCCTCCACCTATTGGTACATCCACTTCTCTTACTCGTTATTTTAGTCCTAGTGCATCAAATATGCAAGCAGGCACTTATATAATGTCGGCATCATCTAATAATGCAACTGCATATTTAGCATTTGATAAGAATTTAGCAACAGAATTTACAATTTCTTCTGCTTATAATGTCACTACTGGTAATTATAATAATTCGGGTGCTAATATTACAAGTACTTTTGTTTCTGGTACTGATATTAGAGGCGAATGGGTACAGCTTTATTATGATAAAGGTTTTGTTGCCAATTCAATAACTATTTCTGGAGTTGCTGCCAATAGTGCAAGCTGTCCAAAAGATTTTATTGTAGCAGGTTCAAAAGAAGGTTCAAATTGGATTTTATTATCATCTCAAGTTGGAATATTATCATCTGCTTATTCGCCATCAAATACCTATAGTATATATAATTTTACATCATATAACTTTTATCGTTTGATAGTAACAAAAACAATATCAGCAGTAAATTTAAACATAGCAGATGTGTCATTAGGTGGAAATCCAAATACAAGCTTTATACCATTAGATAATTATAATATTTTACTTTACAATACAAATGAAAAACAGTTTCCTCCAAGAGTATGGGATGTTGCACCAACAGCAGAAGCATTGTCATCAAATGAGATTTTTAATATAGCACCAGCATCTTATTATAGGCAACAATTTTCATTAAATAATCATGGAACTTATGTAATATATTCTTCATCAACAAATGCAACAGCTAATTTAGGAAAAAATTTATTATTTGATTATGATTTATCAAGTTCATCTGCAGGAGGTCATTGGCTTGATAGTAATTATATTATAACTCTGGGTAATTATTTACCAAGTGGAACTTCTAGAATTGGAACAAATACTTATTATGGAGATTGGATTATTATTAAACTTCCATTTCAAATATTATTAACAAGATTTAGATTTTACAGTAGAACTAATGCACATGCCCGAGCACCAGGATTGTGGAGATGTTATGGATCAAATGATGGAGTTAATTGGATAGAAATAACAGATGCATCAAATAGTATAACTAAACTTTCCACAAGTGATTATACTGCAAATACAGGTAATTATTATGAAAAAATAGTTTTAAATCTTGATATACCATATTTATATATAGGATGGGTTATAAATAATTTAACAGGGGGAGATAATACAGCATCTATATTAAATTTTGTAGAAATACAAATATTTGGAAAAGATGACATTTCAAATTCTTATTTAAATGTCTGGAATAAATCAAATACTTCAATATTCAATACTCTAGGAAATGTTGGAATAGGAACTACAAATCCTATACAAAGATTATCTGTTGTTGGAAATAGTTATTTTAATGGAAATGTTGGAATAGGAACTACCAATCCAGGAACAAATCTATTACAAGTTGGTAGCGGAGGTAGATTAAAAATTGGCGTTGGAAGTACTGATTATAGTTTAATTGGAACGACTGATGTAGACGGAACAGATAATACAAGAATAGTTATAAGCGGAAATACAAGAGGATCATTTGCTGGTAGAATTGAATATATTTCTACGGCTGGAGATCATATATTTTATACAACAACTGCAACAACTGAAAGAATGAGAATATTAAATAATGGTAATGTCGGAATAGGAATTACAGATCCTGCAACATCTCTTCATATTCGTCACGCATCTAATCCAAAAATATTTTTAACTAGTGATGCAGGAGGAACGCGATGTTTTTTATCAGGAAATACATTAGGATTAGATTTAGGCAATGATCTTGGATCAGGTAAAATAATCAGATTTATGCCTGATAACATTGAAAGAATGCGTATTAGTTCTACTGGAAATCTAGGTATAGGAACAGATAATCCTGGAAGTAGATTAACAGTTGCTGGAGATGCTAATATATCTGGAACTTTAACATTATCATCATCGAATATGTTAATTCAAAATTTTTTATTTAATTCCACAGGAACTACTCATGCGTCATTAACTAATTTTAATAGTTTTACATCTTTTGGATATAGATTTATTTATAGTCCTACATCAAATGGTCCAGGAACTCCAATAACCGTTGACCAATATTATTCTTGGTATATTGGATTAGGTAGTGAATATGGTGCATCTGGAGACGGGTCTTATGGGGCTCAATTTGCTATTCCAAGAAATATAGCTAATCCTACAATGTCAATCAGATATAGGGAAGGTAATTCTTGGCAGGCTTGGTCAGCTATAACAGCTGGATTTTTGAGAGGTAATGCAGATTTTAATAGTAATGCTTGGCAAACTTCAACTGATGCAAGACAAAGAATTTATTTTGAAAATGTAAGTACAACATTTATTAAAGGTCATGGTGCAACTCCTTTAATATTTCGCAATAGTGCTGATAGTAATATTATAACTGTTTTAAATAATGGTAGTGTTGGAATAGGAATTGCTGTAAATAATCCTCAAGATGTAGCAGAATTTTATCATGCTAATAGTAATGCTGCATTTATTAGAATATCAGGCGGTGGTGGCACTGGTAATACTTGTGGAATAAATTTTAAAAATACTATTAGTAGAAATAATGGTGTTACGACACCTCCATCTGCTTCAATATGGGCTATTGATGATGGAAATTCATCATCTCATTTAGCATTTGGAACAGCACCAACAGGAGCAGCAACAACTGTTGCAGAAAGAATGAGGATATTAAATAATGGTAACATAGGAATAGGAACAACAAATCCAGCCGCTCCATTGCATGTAGTTGGAAATATATTTGCAACAGGTGATGTTGCTGCATATTATTCAGATATTCGATTAAAAAATGTTATATCTAATATTAATAATCCAATTAATATTATTAATAGTTTGAATGGATTTTATTATAGACCAAATGACTTAGCTATATCTCTAGGTTATAGTAATATAAAACAAGAGATTGGATTAAGTGCACAAGATGTTAAAAATGTTCTTCCTGAAATCGTTGATCTTGCTCCATTTGATGTAACTACAAATGAAAATGGTGAAATTATATCAAAATCAGGAGATAATTATTTAACTTTAAATTATCAAAGATTAGTACCTGTTTTAATTGAAGGAACAAAAGATTTATATAAATTAATTCAACAATTGCAACAACAAGTTGCCGAATTAACAAATAAAATTTCTATATTAGAAGCTAAATAGAAAAGAAAAAAGAGAAATTATTTTTTTAATCAAGATCTTCGTTATCGATATTAACCTTGACTTTTGGACCTTCGCCTTCCATTCCTGGGCTTGCAGATGTTTCAAATGGAGCGGGACCATTTCCAGATGCTACAAATTCACTGCCTTGAGGTGGAACAGCTCCATAAAGTTTAGTGATAAGGGGTTTAATCTTATCTTCGCATTCCTTCTGCTTATTCTTATAATCATCAGCTGTAAGTTTTGGATTTTCTTCAAGCCATTTGAGGGCTTCATCAACAACTGGATCAATTTCTGCTTTAATTTCATCAAAATTCTCTGGTGCTCCTTCAGCTTTTGTTGAAAGGCTGTTTTTAGTATTATAAAGATAATTTTCAAGTTCGTTCTTTGCCTCAATGAGTTGTCGATTTTTCTCATCTTCTTCTTTGTATTTCTCAGCAGCTTTAACCATCTCTTCAATTTGTTCTTTTGACAATCTACCTTTATCATTAGTAATCTTGATATTATTGGTCTTTCCAGTGCTTTCCTCTTTTGCAGTGACTTCTAGAATACCATTTACATCAATAGAAAGATCAATAACAATCTTAGGCTGTCCTCTAGGCATTGGAGGAATACCACTCAAATGAAATGAACCAAGGAGATTATTGTCTTTAACAAATCCGCGCTCACCTTCATAAATTTTAATATCAACTCCTGGCTGATTATCAGAATATGTTGAAAAGGTTTGAGATTTCTTTGTTGGAATTGTTGTATTTCTCTCAATAATCTTTGTCATTACTCCTCCGCTTGTCTCAATACCCAGAGAAAGCGGTGCAACATCAAGAAGAAGAAGATCATTTGTCTTTGAACTTCCTTGACCAGTGAGAATAGCACATTGAATAGCTGCTCCAATTGCTACAGCTTCATCAGGATTTAGAGATTTGTTTAATTGCTTTCCATTAAAATAATTGCTGAGAAGCTCTTGAATTTTGGGAATACGAGTTGTACCACCAACAAGAACAATTTCATCTACATCACTTTTAGAAATCTTAGCATCTTGAAGAACTCTTGAAATTGGTTCAATAGACTTATTAAAGAAACTTTCCGCAAGTTGTTCAAATTTAGCTCTGCTGATAGTTGTTGAATAATCAATTCCATCAATGAGCGAATCAATTTCAACTGGAACTGAAGTCGTGGTTGAAAGGTTCTTTTTGGCTTTTTCAGCTGCAATATTAAGACGCTTGAGGGCTTTCGGGTTTTGTTTAACATCTTTATTATGTTTCTTTTTGATATCAGCACAAAGATAATCAACAATAAGATTATCAATATCAGAACCTCCAAGATGAGTATCACCAGCAGTTGATTTTACCTCAAAAATGCCTCCATCAATACTCAAAACAGAAAGATCATGAGTGCCACCGCCTTCATCGAAAATAAGAATGGTTTTTTCTTTCTCATTATCACCAATCTTATCAAGACCATAAGCAATTGCAGCAGCTGTTGGCTCATTGATAATTCTCAGACATTCCATGCCACTAATAACACAGGCATCTTTTGTGGCTTGACGCTGACTATCATTGAAATACGCAGGAACAGTAACAACAGCTTTTTTAACTGGATGACCAAGATATGCTTCAGCAGTTTCCTTAAGACGAGAAAGAACCATTGCTGAAATTTCTTCAGGATATAGCTTTTTCTTTTCATCTTTATAATCAAAAGCTAGAACAGGTTTATTATTGGCATCTGATTCAATATCAAAAGACCAGAGCTTTTTATCAGCCTGAACATAACTATCATCATATTTGCGACCAATAAGACGTTTAATATCATGAAATGTTGTTTTGGGATACATAGTAGAAACATTTTTTGAAGCATCACCAACCAATTTTTCATCATCAGTGAATGTAACATAAGATGGAATAATTCGAGATCCGGTTTGATGATCTGGTAGAACTTCTACACGATCTCCAATCCAAACTGCAACGCAACTAGTGGTAGTGCCAAGATCAATTCCAATGCCTACATTATCTTCTTTTGACATATTGGAAAGCGGAATATTTATAATATTAATATTAAAATAATTCTTTAAATCATTTTTAATCAACATTAATAAACCATAATGAAGACTTATAATTAAGGTCTTCAATCTCTTTTTTAAGTTTCTCTATTTTTTCATTATTTTCATTCATATAATTTACAATTTCTTCTTGAACATCAATTGGAGGAATATGAATATTAAAGTTTTTTAATGATTTCAAATTAATATTTTTATATTTATGTGATAAATAATAACCCAAATATTTATCAGAAATAACATCATTATTTGAAGACTTCACAGAAACAGCATAATTATTTAAAAATACTTTATCATTTGTTAAATAAACCTTAAATTTTGTAATAATAATATTAAAACCATCTTTATTATATTTGCCAGTTTCTCTGTTTTCATTTTTATATCCATAAATCTTATATTTATGATTATCATCATTCTCATTTTCATTCTCATTTCCATCTAAAAAATCACCAAATTCAATTGTTGCTATTTCATGTAATTGTTTTACAATAAAATGTTTAGGTTCTAATGGATATTCTTTGATATAATCTGATGAATTAAATGAAAAGTTATGATTAATAATATCATTGATATTAATAACACTAATTAAATTATTAGTTTCATCGTAAAAATTTATGTTGTCTGTTTGATAGCTGCTATTATTAAAAGGTTTGTTTAATTTCTTTATAAAATGAAGAATAAAAAAATTATTTGGAAGATAATAGATATCTTTCAATTCGCATAATTTCAACAATAAAATTTTAGTGGAAATTGAATTAATCTTACTATCAAAAGGAAGAGCAACAATTGCTTCTCCTCCAATTTTTAAAGTTTTGACAATGTCAATGATAATATTAAAATTAAATGAAAATCCTTTTATTAAATTTCCATCTCCATTTGATAAATCAATTTCAGACAATTCATCAATTTTAAACATATTTATATAAATAGGTGTGTTAATCTTAAATGTTTGTTGGAATTGAAATATTTTCATATTGGATATTCATATGGTTTTTATTATATTATTTCAAATTTACAAAATACAATCCATTATTAACTCTAATCGTTGGATATATAATAACAGTTGGGGAATTAATATATTTAATTTCACAAAAAACAAATAAATATAATCTTATTAAATTTACGGTCATAAATATAATAATAAAAGTAATACCAATTTTATTGATCTACAACCACAAAATAACATTTAAAGAGTTCGTAGTTAACTTTTATATCTTTTTAATTTATATTATCACGATGGCAATAATGAATATAAATCCGGCAAATATTTATAGAAAGGTTTTAAATACATATATTCAAGATGATAATAAATATCAATCTGTTTTCAGCAAATTTTATGATTATCTATTTAAAAAATGATTGTGATAACTTAAAATAATTATTTAAATAAAATGGATTTGGTAAAATTATCGAAAATAGAATTATTGGCAAAATGCGAAGAACTTGGAATTAAAAATTGTAAATCTAAGAATAAGAATAAAATAATTGAATTATTGTCATCTTCGTTGTCATCAGAAAGAAAACAATTAAAACCATTGATTAAATGGAGCGGAGGAAAAAGCGATGAAATCAAATTATTCAAAGATCATTTCCCAGAAACTTATGATAAGTATATTGAACCATTTGTTGGCGGTGGTTCTGTTTATTTCTATTTAAATCCAGATAATGCTGTTATAAGTGATGTTCACAATGAATTGATAGATTTATATAAATCAATTGCAGATGGAAAAGGAAGAGAAATTTATGAATTCATGAGACAAACACCAAACGACGAAGAAACTTATTATAAAGTCCGGGATAAAATGGATATAAATGATTATTTAGATAGAGCAAAACAATTTTATTATCAACGCAAGACATGTTTCAGAGGAATGTTAAGATATAATAAGAATGGTAAATTTAATATTCCATTTGGAAGATATAAAACAATCAATTTTGAAGAATTGTTGAATGAAGATTATGAAATATTATTAAAAAGAACAGAAATTTTAAATAAAGGATTTGAATATATATTTGAAAATTATGATAATGAAAATAATTTTATGTTCTTGGATCCGCCTTATGATAGTGAATTTACGGATTATGGCTATTGTCAATTTGGAAAAGAGGAACATCAAAAATTGGCATTTCTTTTCAAAAATACAAAAATAAAATGCTTAATGATTATAGGAAAAACAGAATTTATTGAAAAATTGTATGAAGGTTATATTATTTCTGAATATGACAAAAAATATAAATTTAAATTGTATGATAATAGAGTTGGTGAAGAAATCAACACCAAACATTTAATAATAAAAAATTATTAAACAACTCTCATTTTTATTTTTATTCCTAATTCTCTGAAATATGAATAATAGTCGTCTTCACTCCATTTAATATTAATAATTTGAAGAAAATCTTGCATATGATTAATTTTAATTCCGTGATTTTCGAATGTTCTAATATTAGAAAGACCGGCAGATAATATTTTTCTATCATAAACACTCCAATTTAAGATGCCACAGTCAATTTTATAATTATGATAAGTAATTTTGAGAGCATTTTCAATTTCTCTGCATTTATTAATTGTTGCTGGTAATTTTTCTGTATCCAATTCAATATTTCCTTTTAATTCGCGATAATAGATAATTTTAAGATATTCATCTTTAAAAATTAAATCAACATCTTTTTTTTTATCATTAATTTTCTGAACTCCACAATTTAACAATTCTAAATTTGGATTACAATTAATTAATTCTTTTGCTAGAAATTCTCCAAATCTTCCAAGTTTAATATTAATGGATTGGTCACTTGGTATTTTTCCATATAATAGAAATGAAATTGATCCGGCTTTTGTATATGTCAAGCCTCCTTCGAGGATTTTATCAATCCATTGAATGCCTTTTTGTTTAATTTCAGAAATGCAAATATCCATTTTTAAATAAATAAAAAAAATCATAAAATAATAATTCATTTTTTATAAATGAATAATAGTAGATAATATAGATGGATATAAGCATATTCAAATCTATGCCCGATAGCGATTTTTTTAGTAATAAATTAACTCACATCTATTTTAATGAAGATGTTTCAAATAAATCTATAACAAAACTTATAGAAAAAATAGAATTGGCAAATAAAGAGGTTAAAACAGAAGCTGGAGCAATATTAAATCCAAAACCAATTTTAATTCATATATCATCAAGAGGAGGAAGTTTAAGTGAAGGAATGGCATTATTAAGCGTATTTGAGTTTAATAAAGTTCCTATTGCTACGATTGTAGATAATTATGCATGTTCTGCTGCAACATTTTTATCAATAAATAGTCCATATAGATTGATAAATAATTATGGATTTTGTTTAATTCATGAATATACAATTATTGGAAATATTGACAAAAAACAATCAGAATTGCATCAAATGGTGGATGAAACAGATGCATATTTCAATAATATTATTGGAATGTATGAAAGAAGAACAAAGATGAAACGATCAGAAATTGTAGAATTAGTTCAACACGACTTATTATTGAATGCTAATTTTTGTTTAAAAAAAGGCATAGTTGATAGAATTATTAATATTAATAATAAAAAGAAAAAAGATAATATTAAAAAGGATGTATATGAAATTATAAAAGATCCTTATAATAATATTAAAATTTCATGTAATAATTCTATTGAAGAAATTGATAAAATATTATTTCAGGATAATTTGACCCCAGTGATTATATATCCTCGCAATAGCCATTGTGAGGAAGAAAAAGAAGACAATCAAAATAAGAAAATAAAAAATAATATTTATGATACTTTAAATATTATTCCTAGAATTTTAAGATTAAATCAGCCAACATATGGAATTATAAATAGTCCAATTAGTATTGACGACTTATTGCCAATGCTTTATTGTGATTATATCTTTATGTTTGATTATGCTCACATCGTCAATAATATATTATACTTTCATACTAAGCCTAGTTTGCTTATTAATGATAGTATTAAAAATACAAATTTAATATTTGATATAATAACTCAAATATTAAAAGAAAAAACAAAGATGACAGATAAAACAATCGAAGATATTAAAAATAAATTTAGTATGTTTGATGCGTCTAAGGCTTTAAAAATGGGGTTATGCCATAGTATTATTCATCAAAAAAATCAGTCAGCGAGCTTACTTCGCTTAAATCGCTCATAATACTTATATTATCGTCATCATCATTATCTTTAATCATCATTTTATTTTCATTAATCATTTTCAAAATATTTGCATGAATGTCCATTAAATTGATATTATAATTTTTATAGAGATCATCATTGAAGTGTAAAAACATCATACTATTATAAAGATTGTCTGCATTTTTTTTTACATTAATAATGGATTGCTTAAAATAATTGGGAAACATAGCAAACATAAAAAGATAATAATTAAAGATAATATTATTTCCTATGGATAAAAAAATACAATATATTGTTTTATACATTAATATAAAAAAAATGATAAAATAACTTTATATAATTTAAATTATTAAAATGGAGTTTTCAGATTTGCAAATGTTTATCAAGAAAAATTCAAAAATAGTTTCATTAAATATTGATTATAATACAGATGAAGGAGATGTTTATAATTATAAGATTAATGCGGAAGGTATTGATTATAATCTGAAGTTTATTACAGACACAGAAACAATAAAGATGATTAATGATGATAAAACTATTGACAATGACAATGATATTCAATTGGAATTATTTGAAATGTTAAATTATAAGAATATTGAATATATTGATTGTTATATAATCAAAAAAAGAAATGATAATAATAATTTTGAAATCATTGATATGTATGATGATACCTATTATAATAACATTGACAAATTGATTTGTAATCGTTCATTTAAGAAAGATGACAAAATAATAAAAATAAAAATTGTTTATCAATATAATGATTATAAACTTTATTATGATGGAAAGGAAATTTCTGGATTTGATGAAATCTTGAGGAAAATTGATATGATTTTATCTCCACGCTTACATTAAAAGCAGATTTAAATCTGATTTTTGGATTTCTTTTCGATGAATATTCATAATATTAGTAATATATTTATAGGCTTCATCAATTTGTTCAAATGATATGCCTCCAGTAATTAGAACACTTCCACTTTCGAAAATAGCAATTGTAATTTTTTTGCAATTATTTTCACCAACCCCTGATCCTTTTCCGAAACAATGTTTTTTGCATATGCAAATTCCGTCTAATTTTTCTTTACTGGAATTCCAGAAATATTCCAATTTTACGCCATGATATCTGCCAGGTTCGAAACTACATTTATTATCATAAATATCACTGATTAAAATCTTATGCAAAATCTTTCTACGAATTAGAAATTTACTTTCCATGGTTGGACTTAGATATGATTTAAAGTCAGTGTTGATCATACGAATAACGAAATTATTAAATTTGATATCTTCAATATTGCTAGTAGTTAGATTAGTATTAATCTCATAAATATTTTTTATTTGAATGATGATAAGATTAATAATATCTTCAACAACTATTTTATCTTTAATTCCAGTAATTTGAATATTGCCATTTTTGAATATTTTCAAATTTGGCAAATAATTTTCATTCATTTTGAAAATAGTTGTTACTTGATTATCAAATAAATTCTTTTTTGCTGTGTCTTTTTTGGGTGTTCGCTTTTTCTTTGGATAAATTCCGCGGGTATTGGGTCTGTCTGTTATCTTAGGATAATAAATCCAAATAAATTTATCATTAATCTGAAAATTTTCATATAAGATATCGAGATTTAAATTAATTCCTAAATCGGCATTGCAAGTAATGGTACTAACCTTATAATCGGTAAAATAAATATTATCAAGCTCGTCCATTTTTATTTGATACAATATATTTCCATTTAAGAATTATTATCATTTTTTTATATCGTTTTTTTATTTTTTTTATTGTCTGATAATTTGGCTAAATAAGAGGTATTTAAGATTTCGGAACTTGTATTGATAGAAATCATAGGAGGAATATTTAGAATAAAAGTTTTATCAGATTTCAAATGAGCTTCACGGAATTCTTCAATATTCATATTGCCTCCAAACATTTTTAATAAGTATTTAGAAGGAGCTGGACGAATAGTATTAGAAAACCCATATCTCTTTCCTAACATTTGGATCCAGCTGTTAATTTCCCAGACTTTATCACTGCTTCCATGAGCCGAAAAATTATAAGCATTAGCACACTGGAGAGAGCAAAATGACCCAAAAACAAAATAATTATCATTTATAACATCATAATTATATGGCATACTATAAACGGTTGAACCTTCAATAAGATGACAGCACCAAAAACAATGAGAATTTTTACTATTATTATTTCCAGTGGCTGCGACTGCTTGATATTCATTGTCATATGAAATATTTTCAGCATCATTAGAAAAATATGAGGTTGATTCATATGGAGTAGGAATTAAAATTTTAGCATTTTGACTTTCATTATTATTTATAATATTATTAATTTTAGCTTGAGGAATGGATAGTTGAACAATAACATCAGTTGATTCATCATTATTCTTAATCATAGAATCAATGATATTCTTTTTAGGTGTTTTTTTTATAGTTGATGTGTCTTGAACTGTTTTTTTCCGAGGCATATTAATTATAATTAAAAATTATTCTTAAATAAAAAAGTTTTTGGCATAATCTAAAAGAGAAACCATGTCCTTTTTAAGTTTAACATCTATAGTCTCATTATTATTTCTAAAGGTGTCTTTATTAGTATTAGTATCAGTATAAGAACATTTTAAAGCCATATTTTTAATTTCAATTTGCAGATCTTTTATAACATTAATGAGATAATAGATAAATACGATTACAATAACAATTATAATAAAAACTATAATATCCATTTATTATAATCGTAATATTTTTAATTTGCGTATTTCAAGCCAATATTATTATTAATCATAGTTAGAATATTATATTCAATTACATATACGGTAGCATAAATCTTATCTCTATTTGTAACAAATCCTTGTATATCATAAATATCATCAATCAAATTATTTTCATATTTATTAAAAGTCATGCTCAAAATCATTTTTGAATATGAGCCATCATAAAAACCAGATGGAAACCATTTTTCAGGATATAATGAGAATGAATATAAATATATTCCTTGACGAGGGATTGCGCTATGATATTGATATGGTTGAATGGCATTATAAAAATGGGCTTCTTTTTCTTCAACTCTGCTATAAATATAGCTACCGCTATTAATATCCCAATTTAATCTAGCAGTTTTCATAATACTTTTTTCATTATTTTTGGGAATGCTGTAAGTATAATTAATAATGTCATTAAAATTATCGACACTATCAGCCCTTTTTAATGTCCATATAACTTCTTTTACACCCAATTTAGAATTGATAGTAATATTATTAACAGTTTCTGCCATTGATGCAACAAAATTATCAGATATTATTGAAATACTTTCAATTAAATAATCTTTAAATGCGGCATTGCTAATTTGATTATATTCAACTTGATCTAAAATAACATAAAAAGCCTCAATATGAGCGCGAAATACATCTTGTTTAATGAAATTATTTATATTAATATTTTCTTTATGAATTACATTGTAAAATGATGGAGCAATATGCATATTATAAACTGGAGAATAAACAGTATATAATTTTTCAATATCTTCAAATTCAATTTTTAAATAAATATCATTGCTAGATGCTAATTTAAAAATAGGTAGAGCCAAACTTGGATTTTTGCTAAACCAAAAAGGAAGAGGAGTAATTACATCACGGCTTGGAATAGATGGTAAAGCAGAACTAGAACCAGAACCAGAACCAGAACCAGAACTAGAACCGTCTAAATAATCATAAGAACTTATGATATTATTTCTGATGCGAATGGTTGTTTCGGGTTTTCTTGGATTATTAAGAGCATCAACATTACCAGACATATAATTGAAATTATTTTTGACAGGCATAGTCAATTCATTCCAGATAACGAGCCATTCGCCAGTAATTGTATCGATAACACTATTATTAATAACAATAGTTGCCTTTTTTATTAACAGTGCACCAACATTTTCAACCCATTTAAATTTATATTTGCTGCTAGAGAAAATGGCAGGTAATTTAAATATTAAATGAAGACTACTTAATAAATTTACATCAGGAATAGCAGCAAGTTTAACAGAATATTCATTTCCTTTGTGCATATTGCTTAAAAGTGATGGTAATGTTTCGAAAGCAAGCATAATATTTTCAATGGCAAAATTAGTATGACGTCTATATACATAATTATAAAAACTAATACTAGGATTATAAAAAACATCATTGATTAAATTACCTTTTGATATTAATTGAAATAATCCAACACCCATATTATTATTATTATTATAATAATATAAGTTATTTAAATAGGTTTGAGATATTCTTCTTTATCAATTTTATAGAATGATCCTTTGGGTATATGTATTGAGCTATCAGCAAACGATACTTTCTTTTTACTATATCCTTTGTTATATAGCAAAACTATTTCTTTTTGTGATAAAGCATAATTAAAATATGATAAATCGGCAACTTGTAATGGAGATATTTTAATATTTTCATTGCCAGATTTTGATGTTACATCTATTGGACCTATACTTTTAATTCCAGGTGTTACATTTAATGGATTTATTAATAATTTACTTAAATTACTCTTCATAACTCTAGATTTAATGCTAGTAAAATCATTTTGTTTTTCGATGGAAGAAGATTGAGCAATTCTGTTTTCAATTAAAGTTCCGTTAAAATAAACTCTGCAATTTGTGCTTTCAACATTAAAAATAAGTTCATTATTCGGTTGTTCTTGAAAAACAATTGTAATCATATTAAAAGTTTGTCTTAATTTATTGGTCTGAATTTCCTTTATTCCAAATTTATTTAAATTTCTTTTATTAATATCTTCTTCATTTTTTGTGCAAAACATTTTTTTAGCACTTGAATTATAACTTTCAGGAAAATTTATATTATTATATTCAACAATAATTTCTTGTCCATCATTTCTAATTTTAACTAATGGATTTTTAATATTTATATTTTCATCTAAATAATATTGATAATCTTTTAGAACGGAATTATTATCATAGTTACATTGATAATTATTTGATAATAATGGTAATGTATTTGTTTCTCCTTTGTAAAATAAAACAATATATGTATATTTTTTATAATTTCCAATTTTATCATGAACATCTGTTGTTATTACTTCATCTGTTGAATCTATATCAAAGAATAACCAGAAATTATATGAATATTCAGCGCCACCGTTTTGATTAGTGGAAGGATTTATATCAAGAAAATCTTTTGAACTTGCATCATAAGTTTCAATCATTTTATTTTTTTGTTCAGTGTAATCGAATATACCTGTAAATATTTCTGTTTTATGTTTTGTTGTTGTATTAATTTTAATTGATCTTATTATTTCATTATTATAAATAGAATAACTTATAAATGCCATAATAGCAATTAAAAATACTGATAATATTATTTGAATTACTGTATTAATCATTTCTAATTTAATTATAGATATTATAATTTATATATAGGACTACGAACGCCATAAGCTCCTAAACCTAATGTTGCCATTAATCCTGTTATCGGTCCTCTGTTATAAAGATGATAAACATCTTTTGGATTTAATTCATAATTAAATATGCTAAATGTTGATACTAATCCAGAAAATCCGGGACCACACATTCCAGTAGGATTATTTCCGACATATAAATATCCAGACATATTTAATTCAATATCATTTAAGTTTGCGGTTGTACTAATTGTAGCATCTTTATATAAACTAAATTTATCTTGATGTGAAACAGTATTTACTAAATCACCATCTACATATGCATAAATACGTGTTCGATATGTGTCAGCATTGCAAACGACAGCAACATGAACCCATCGTTGTAAAGGAATATAATTGATTTGAATACCTTGTTGAATGTATTCTGCAAGATCTTTGTTAGTTCCAATATTTGCACAATTTTTGACAATGCTTAAATCATTTTGTGTATATTTATTAGCAAAGCGAACATATAAACTATTATTTCTATTATCTAAAAATATGTATGGAGAACAACGATCTGGAATTAAATCATCGCCGTGATTACTTAATGCCAAAACATTTTTATATTGTCCAGAATATTTATTCATATCATTGATATAAATCCAAAATGAAATACTTCTTCTTGCTCCGTTGCCAGTTTTATCAATATTTGCAACAAAACGGCTTAATTTAGTTGCTATAATAGGAATTTTAGTTTCTGTTATGGTATCTTCACTTTTTTGGAATATTTGCCATCCAATATATGAATATAACATTAAACCAACAATTATTGTGACTAATATAACCACAAAAAGACCTATAAATAGTGATCGATTTGCGGAAACTGTTTCATACACTTCATCAACACTTCTGCTGGCTCTAGTAACAACTCTATTATTAGTGAAAACATCAAATATATTGCTTGTGTCTGTTGAATAACTACTCATATTTAAATTATTGACTATCTAATATTAATAAATAAATTTTCTATTAATAATACTCAAATGATAATTTCCACTAAATTGACCGACAGGAATATTAAATTTATAATTTTTTTTATTATTTTTTTTTTGCAATGATAAATAGCTTAATAGTTTTGTAAAATGGGTTAATGAATGTGATTTATTGGTTTTCTTTTTTAAGAAAAATAGAAAATTGATAATACTAATAAAGAAGTCGATGCCAATATCTGAATTTTTATTCATAAGAATATCAAAATAGCAAAAATTATTGATAAATGTTTTGTAATAAAAATATTTCTGTTGTTTTGTTATAACTCTATTATTAAATTCGATGATAAGATTTT
>Ga0315907_10000728_pt1 | contig 46336 bp, 41 predicted proteins | sample LakEriMetagenome_3_FD_203525 | JGI IMG/M metagenome (GOLD analysis project Ga0315907, IMG submission 203525) | Freshwater fungal communities from buoy surface, Lake Erie, Ohio, United States - Buoy 12 MA123 | ecosystem: Environmental > Aquatic > Freshwater > Lake > Lake biofilm | place: USA...
GAAGGACTTCCGACGCGTCGCCACACGCTACGACAAGCGCGCCGACACCTACCTCTCAGCCGTCTTCCTCGCCGCAACCGTCACATGGTGGCTCAATTGAGTCCTGACCCTAGTGGAGCAGCAAGCTTCGATCCATGCTTTCGTCCGGTCGACCTGGCGGCTTCTGGTGTGTTCCGTGGCCTGCAGCGGCATCGGCATCACCATGTCGGTGATCGCGCCAGGCCTGATCGGCGGCTACACGACTGCACCTCAGGCCGGAGGTCTCGGCTTGGACCAGGCTGACGCCGGCCGGTACGTGACCTTGGAATTGCTCGCGACAGCCATCGCCGCGATAGCGTCCGCCCCCCTGATCGAGAGGGTCCGGCTCAGCCATATCCTGCTTGCCAGTGTCGGCCTGGTCCTGGTGGCCAACGTCTGCGCTGCCCTTTTCGGGAAGACAATGGAGCGACCCAGAGCCCGCCCACGAAAAAGGGCGGGACCGTGATGGCCCCGCCCTCCCCGTCTCCGGCACCCCCGCCAGGGCGCCCGGTTACTTCCAGGCCGCCGCATTCTCGCGGACGAAGTCGGCGAGTTTGCGCGGCGGGTGCCCGGTGATCGTCTCCACCATGGGCGAGACCCCGGCCGCCCAGCCCTGCTTGATGACGTGGTTGAGGCTCATGAGCCACTCGATCACCTCGGGCGGAGACCCCATCCGGGTCATCGAATCCACCGCCGCCGCTTCCGGCACGTCGACATAGCGGACGTCGCGGCCGATCTCGCGCGCGATCGCGGAGACCATCTGGGCGTCAGTGAGGTCCTCGGGGCCGGTGAGCGCATAGCTCTGGCCGGCGTGGGCCGCCGGGTGGGTCAGGACTTCGACGGCCACGTCGGCGATGTCACGAACATCGATGACGGCCATCGCGCCGTCGCCCCGCGGGGCATAGAGCGCACCATCCCGGATCGCGGCACCATAGAAGTTGACCAGGTTCTGCATGAAGCTGGTCGGAAGAAGCAGCGTGAACGGGATGCCCGAGTTGCGGACAAGCGCGTCGATCTCCCCATGCACCTTGGCAATGGCCGCAGGACTGGCGGCGTCAGCCCCGGCCCCGGACGACCGCACGATGTGCCTGACGCCGGCGGCCTTGGCCGCCGCTACGGCGTTGGCGGCCATGCGCGGCATTTCCGGAATCAGGGGAAAGAGCAGGAACAGGGTGTCTACGCCGGCAAAGGCCCGCTGCAAGGAGGCCGGGTCCAGAAAGTCGCCATGCCTCTCGGTCACGCCCGCCGAGGCTGCGCCGGACGTATGGGTCATGACTGCGAAGTCGGCGTTACGGGCGCTCAGCCGCTTGACGATTTCGGCACCGATGTTGCCGGCGCCGCCGGTGACGAGAATCCGGTTGGTCATCTGCGTTCTCCTTCGTGAACTGGGGGGTAAAACTGACCAGGGAAACTGTACGCCGCGATCATAATTGATAAAAACGACATAAATTCGAATTATCTTAAACCTTGAGGAATGAATGCGGAACCTCCATGGGTTGGTGTCCTTCACCGAGGTCGCGGCCGCCGGCAGTTTCACAGGCGCCGCCGCCAAGCTGAACCTGACGCCGGCGGCGGTCAGCAAGAACGTCGCCCGGCTGGAGGCGCAGCTCGGCGTCAGGCTGTTCAACCGCTCCACGCGACAGGTGCGGCTCACCGAGGAAGGCGAGAGGCTCCGCGAGCGCACGGCAACGGCGCTCCGCGCTCTGGACGAAGCCGTTTCCGAGGCCAGCCAGGCGCGCGGAGACGCGGTCGGACGGGTCCGGATTTCGGTGGGCGTCTCCTTCGGCCGGCAATACATGGTGCCGCTATTGCCCGCGATCACAGCCGCGAACCGTGAGCTTCAGATCGAGATGAGCCTCGACAATCGCCCGGTCGATATGCTCGCAGAGGGGTTCGACATCGTCATCCGTGGGGGCGTGATCGAGGAGTCGAGCCTGGTGGCGCGGCGCATCGCCCGACTGCCGCTCGTGCTTGTCGCTTCGCCCGGATATCTGCACGCCCGAGGCGTTCCCGCCGCACCGTCGGACCTGGCCGGGCATGAACTCCTCGGGGTGCGGCCGTCCGGCGGCAGCGAGATCCCCTGGCGGTTTCGAAGGCCCGGCGGAGGCGGCGGGTTTCAGATCCCGCTGAAGGCGCGGCTGTGGCTTTCCGACCCCGAAGCCTTGCTCGGGCCGGCGCTGGAAGACGCCGGTATCGCGCAGGTGGGTCTGCATCACGCCATGCCTCACCTGCGCGCCGGTCGGCTGAAGGTAGTGCTCAACGGCCAGCACGATGCCAGCGACCGCGAGATCGTGCTGCACTACCCTCACCGCCTGTACCTGGCACCTCGGGTGCGGGTGACGGTGGACGCCTTGCTCGCCGGCCTGGCCGGTAACCGGGATCTTCACGCCCGGCCCGATGCATTGCCGCCGTCGTTTTCGGCCTGAGGCAGGGGATCACCGCGTCCTGGCCCTGCGCTTGAAGGGCCAATGGTGGATCGCCGACGCGTCCGGAAGGCCGCCGCCGCAGGGAACGGCCCGCTGAAATGGCGTCTTGCCAAGGCGGCTTCCCAAGGGGCGCAGATGAGGCCGAAACTTCCAGATTGGAGGCTGTGGGAGAGGGTCGTTCAGGGTTCTGGGCTGGCCGACACAATCGCCGCCATCCGGGCCACGGAGCGCCGCGAAGGATGCACCCGCCCGCCGATCGTGATGCTGACCGCCAGCGCATGGCCAGAGCATGACGCAGGGCGTAGGCGGCGGGCACCGACCGTCACCTCGCCAAACCCTCGAGCGTACCAGACCCGATCAGGCTGCCCACCGATCCGGTAACGGCCTGCGCAGCGGATCGCGCAGCCGCCTGATCGAGGTCAGAGCCGGGCGTAAGCCGGGAGCGTCAGGAAGCTTTCGCAGCGTTCGGCGAAGCACAGCTCTGTGAAGATGGCCACGGCCTCGGCCAGGCGCGGCAGTTCGGCCGGCATCCGCGTGACCTCGTCGTCGATCAGCGCGCGCACCAGCGCCTCCTCGACCGGTCGGCCATCGTCCAGCGGCGCGGCGTGCCGGAGCCACTGCCATACCTGCGTACGGCTGATCTCGGCGGTCGCAGCGTCCTCCATCAGATTGTACAGTGGCACCGCCCCGCGACCGCGCAGCCAGGCCTCCACGTACTGGACCCCGACACGGATGTTCTCTCGCAGCCCGGCCTCGGTGCGCGGCCCCCGGTGGATCTCCAGCAGCCGGTCTCGGCCAATCTCCTGTCCTGACAGCGGCCGCTCCAGCTGGTTCGGCCCCGGCATCAGCCGGTCGAACACCTCCATGGCTACGGGCACCAGGTCCGGGTGCGCCACCCAGGTGCCGTCATGCCCGTTGCCGGCCTCGCGCTCCTTGTCGGCCCGAACGCGGGCGAAGGCGGCGGCGTTGGCCTCCGGATCGTCCTTGACCGGGATCTGCGCCGCCATCCCGCCCATGGCGAAGGCCCCGCGACGGTGGCAGGTGTCAATCAGCTTGCGCGAATAGGCGTCAAGAAAGGCCTCGCCCATGGTCATGCGCGACCGGTCCGGCGTCAGATAGTCCGGATTTGAGCCCAGACACTTGATCGTGCTGAAGATATAGTCCCAACGGCCGCAGTTGAGCCCGACGATGTGCTCGCGCAGGGCATGCAGGATCTCGTCCATCTCGAAGGCGGCCGGCAGGGTCTCGATCAGCACGGTTGCCTTGAAGCTGCCGACCGGCATGTTGAGGCGAGCCTGCGCGTGACGGAACACCGCGTCCCACAGGGCAGCCTCCTCCATGCTCTCCAGCTTGGGCAGGTAGAGCCACAGGCCCGAGCCGGCCGCGGTCGCCGCCGCGGCGTTGTGGAAGGTGTAAAGGCCGAAGTCGAACAGGGCACCGCAAACGACCTCTCCATCCACAGTCAGGTGCGCCTCCGGCAGGTGCCAGCCACGCGGCCGCACCTTGAGCACGGCCCGCTGCGGCTTCAGCCGGTAGGCCTTGCCGCTGGCCGGATCGTCGTACGACAGGGTTCCGGCCCACAGATCCTTCAGATTGATCTGGCCCTCGATCTGGTTGGCCCAGGTCGGGCTGGTCGCGTCCTCGAAGTCCGCCATGAACACCCGCGCACCCGAGTTCAGGGCGTTGATGACCATCTTGCGATCGACCGGACCCGTGATCTCGACCCGGCGGTCCAGCAGCTCGGCCGGGATGGGCTCGATGCGCCAGGCCCCGGAGCGGATATCGACGGTGTCCGATCGGAAGTCCGGCGTCTCGCCCGCATCGAATCGCGCCTGCCGGGCCGCACGGGCCGCAAGGAGCTCGCGCCGCCGGCCGTCAAGGTGCCGGTGCAGGTCGGCGACGAAGGCGAGGGCGGCCGGCGTGAGGATCTCCCACGCCCGGCCCTCCACGGGGGCCAGGATACGGATGGCGGCGTCGTTCACGGAGTCCAGGGGCATGTCGCTTCCTACTCACTCCCCTTGTGGGGAGGGTGTCTGAGGCCGGAGGCCGAAGACGGGTCAGGGCGGCCCGGCGGACCGGGCTCCCTTTAGGCACCTTGCCCACCCCGCCCGGCCCTTCGGGTCCCCCTCCCCCGAGGAGGAGGGAGACTCAGCCCGCCTCACTCATAGCCGTGGGCGGCCTCGTTGATCACCAGCGGCGGCATGGCGCTGAAGTCCACTGCGACCGGCTGGGGGATCCGCGCCTGGAAGGTGCCGATGACGTGCTGCAGGCGACGGCGCACCTCGCGCTCGGCCTCGGTCCGGTCGCTGAGGCTCAACGGGGCCAGGCAGAAGTCGATGATGGCGTCGGCGTTGCTTGTTTCCATGGTCATCTCTCCGGTCATTCAGCCGCGACGAACTGGGCGGTCTCGGTGGAGTCCTTCAGCGCGGTGGTCGAGGACTGGCCCGACGAGATGACCGTGGCCACATCGTCGAAATAGCCGGTGCCGACCTCGCGCTGGTGACGGGTGGCGGTGTAGCCCGTGGCCTCGTTGGCGAACTCGCGCTGCTGCAGCTCCGAATAGGCCGCCATGCCCCGGTCGCGGTAGCCGCTGGCCAGCTCGAACATCGAGTTGTTCAGGGCATGGAAGCCCGCCAGGGTGACGAACTGGAACTTGTAGCCCATCGCCCCCAACTCGCGCTGGAACTTGGCGATCGTCGCCTCGTCCAGCTTGGCCTTCCAGTTGAAGGAGGGCGAGCAGTTGTAGGCCAGCAGCTTGCCGGGATGCTCCCGGTGCACGGCCTCGGCGAACTTGCGGGCGTCGTCGAGATCCGGATGGCTGGTCTCCCACCAAAGCAGGTCAGCGTACTTCGCATAGGCGAGACCGCGGGCGATGCAGTGATCCAGACCCGTGCCAGGCTTCAGCCGGAAGAAGCCTTCCGGGGTTCGGCTGTCGCGGTCGATGAACGGGTGGTCCCGCTCGTCTATGTCCGAGGTGATCAGCTGGGCGCTCTCCGCGTCGGTGCGGGCCACAGTCAGGGTCGGGGTGCCGCAGACGTCGGCCGCCAGTCGCGCCGCGATCAGGTTACGCTCGTGCGCCTGGGTCGGGATCAGCACCTTCCCGCCGAGGTGACCGCACTTCTTCTCCGACGCCAGCTGGTCCTCGAAGTGAACGCCGGCGGCACCCGCCTCGATGAAGGCCTTCATGATCTCGAAGCTGTTCAGCGGCCCGCCGAAGCCGGCCTCGGCGTCGGCGACGATCGGGGCGAACCAGTCGCGCTTTGCCCCGCCCTCGGCATGCTCGATCTGGTCGGCGCGCTGCAGGGTGCGGTTGATGCGGCGGCACAGCTCGGGCGCGGCGTTGGCCGGGTACAGTGACTGGTCCGGATACATTGCCGAGGCGGTGTTGGCGTCGGCCGCCACCTGCCAGCCCGACAGATAGATGGCCTTCAGACCGGCACGGACCATCTGCATCGCCTGGTTGCCGGTCACGGCACCCAGGGCATTGATGTAGGGCTCCCTGTGCAGCAGCTCCCACAGGCGGTTCGCCCCGCGCGCGGCGAGGGTGTGGGTGACCGGCACCGAGCCGCGCAGGCGCTGCACATCAGCGGGGCTGTAGGGGCGCTCGATGCCGTCGAAACGGCCGGCGGGGGACGGGACCAGATCGGCGAAGTTGGTCATGGCGAAGCCTCATCGTCAGGCGCCTGGTTGCGCCTCTGCGACTACCCAGCACCCCGACGGTCGGAATTGATACAGCTTTCAGCTCAAAGTTTCTGTCAAATTGTCACGTTGTGACATACATGATAAGTCATACGATGACCTGCGGAGGCGTCATGGCTCATCCGGACCGCAAGCTGTTCCTCGGTGCCCGGCTCAAGCGGCTGCGACGTCAGCTCGCGCTGAGCCAGACGGCCATGGCGGCCGACCTCGGCGTCTCGCCCAGCTACCTCAACCACATCGAACGCAACCAGCGGCCGGTGTCCGCCCAGCTGCTGCTGCGGCTGGCTGAGGTCTATGATGTCGATCTTAGGACCCTTAGCCAGACCTCCGGCGTGGGCGAGGCCGAGGTGCTGGAAGCCCTGGCCGATCCGGCCTTTCGCGGACTCGCCGTGCCCCGCCACGAAGTGCTGCAGCTGGTCGAGGAAGCGCCTGCCCTGGCCGACGCCTTCCTGCGGTTGTACCGTGCCCACGCCGAGCGACGGGCGCGCGATAACGCCGGTGCCGGCCGCGGGACCGGCGAGGAGACTCCAGCCGACTGGGTGCGCGAGCATGTCCAGGGGTGCCGCAACCACTTCCCCGAGCTGGACCAGCTGGGCGAAGCCCTGCACGCTGATCTTTTCGCCGACCCCCTCGCCCCCGAACATTTCGAGACCGCAGCGCGGATCCGCCTGCGGACGCGCCACGACCTGGCCGTCCGCACCCTGCCGCCCGAGGTCATGGTCGAGTGGACCCGCCGCTTCGACCCGCACCGGCGACGCCTGCTGCTGGCAGAGACGCTCGGTCCGGCGTCGCGCGCCTTCGCCGTGGCCTACCAGCTGGCCCTCACCGAGCACTCCGCCACCCTGAACACCATGGTGGCGGCCGCTGCGCCGCCGGACGAGGCGGCCGTTCGTCTGCTCAAGGTGTCCCTGACCAATACCCTCGCCGCCGCCATCCTGATGCCCTACGGTGCCTTCCACCGGCTGGCCGAGGACTCCGGCTATGACCTCGCCCGGCTGCAGGCGCGCTTCGGCGTCTCGTTCGAGCAGGCGGCGCACCGGATGACCACCCTGTCGCGCCCGGGTGCCCGGGGCGTGCCCTTCTTCCTCATTCGAGTCGACCAGGCGGGCAATGTGTCCAAGCGCTTCGCTGCCGACGGCTTCCCCTTTGCCCGCTTCGGCGGGGCCTGCCCGCGCTGGAACCTCCACGCCGCCTTCCGCACGCCCGGTCGGGTGGTGACCCAGATCGTCGAGACCCCCGACGGTGGACGCTGGTTCACCCTGTGCCGCACCGTCGACCGCCAGGGCCGCGGGACCGCCGGCGACGGTCAGGACCTGGCCCTCGGCCTCGGCTGCGAACTGCGCCATGCGGAGCGGCTGGTTTATGCCCGCGGCCTCGACCTCGCCGCGCCCGAGGTGACGCCGATCGGACCGGCCTGCCGTCTGTGCGAGCGCCACCCGTGCGCCGAGCGTGCCGCGCCACCGCTCGACCGCGCCCTCGCCGTGGACGACTGGGCCAAGTCGGTCAGCCCCTATCCCTTCGCGCAGGGCTGAGCGCCGGCCGGCAGGACCGCCGTTAACGCGATTTCCACAGCGGCCCGGGCAGTCTGGTACCTCAGCTACCCGGATTCCCATGCCCGCCAACCCTGACCGCGTCATCCTGTCCGCTGCCCCTGAGACGGTGTCCGATACGACCTACGCTCGACCCCGCTGTCGGGCTTCGGCAACCCGTCAGCGCGGTCCGTTCCGACCGGAGCTGTGGCGGAACGCGCGCGAGCGCGAGGGCGTGCGGCTCGCCCCCCACGCCTTCCGGCTGGCGGACGTTCTTGTCCTCTGGGCCGTAAGCCTGGCGCTGCTGATCGACCGGGCCCCTGCGCTGGCGACCGCTCCGTTCAGCTTGGCCGCGCCGATCGCCGCCGCCACGGTCGTCGCGCTGGCGGTGCTCAAGCTGCTGGACGCCTATGCCTTCCACCGGCCCCGCGCCGTGCATCGCCACCTCGGGCTGGCTGCGACGGCAGCGCTGGCAGGCGGCCTCATCGCCTGGGGCCTGGCCGCCGTCGTCGGGGCCGCCCGCCCGGAATCGGGCCCGGCCAGCCTCGCCGCGGCCTGGACCGTAGCCGCCGGCCTGGCACTGGGGGCCACGCATCTGGTCTACGCCGGGCTGGCCGAACGCTGGCGTCAAGGTGGGCTACTGACACCCTCGATCGTTATTGTTGGCGCTACCCGCGATGCCGAGGCACTGATCCGGCGGGCGGTCCAGAGCCGCGATCTCGCCGTGCTCGGCGTATTCGACGACCGCGCCGATCGGGGCCCTGAGCCCGTGGCGGGCGTCCCGGTGCTGGGCGACTCCGACGCCCTGCTCACTCACCGGCTGTCGGCGCACGTCGACCGCATTGCCATCGCCGTCCCCGCCAGCGCCCAGGCCCGGCTGCGCGAATTGGTCGGGAAGCTGTCCGGCCTGCCGACCGACGTCACACTCCTGCTGGACCCCCGCACCTCAAGTGATCTGGAGAGCGCCTACCGTCGCCTCGCCTTGCCGGCCTTCGCCCCCCTGACGCCGCCGGACCCGGCGCGCCGCGCCTTCGCCAAGCGGGTGCAGGATCTCGTCATCGCCGGCACGGCGTTGGTGCTGCTCAGCCCCCTACTGGCCATCGTGGCCCTCGCCGTGTGCCTCGACAGCCCCGGGCCGATCTTCTTCCGGCAGCGCCGGCACGGCTTCAACCAGGAACAGTTCCTCGTGTGGAAGTTCCGCTCGATGCGCCAGGAGGCAGCCGACGCCTCGGCGGCGCGCCAGGTCACCGCTGGTGACGACCGCGTCACCCGGGTTGGGCGCATCATCCGCGCCACCAGCCTCGACGAGCTGCCCCAGCTGTTCAACGTCCTGTCCGGCGAGATGTCGCTGGTCGGCCCCCGGCCCCACGCCGTCGGCATGAAGACCGGCGAAACCGAGTCCGCCCGGCTGGTGGCCGACTACGCCCGCCGGCACCGTCTCAAGCCCGGTCTGACCGGATGGGCCGCCGTCCATGGCTCGCGCGGACCGCTGCACAGCGCCGCAGAGGTCCAGCGGCGCATCAAGCTCGACATTGAGTACATCGAACGCCAGTCCTTCTGGCTGGACCTGAAGATCATGGTCCTGACGGTGCCGGTGCTGCTCGGCGACCGTCGGGCGGTGCGCTGATGTTCTGGCGCGGGGTCTGGGGCTATCTGCCGGCCAACATCGTCAGCGGAGTGACCGGCTTCCTCGGTCTGTTCCTGTTCACGCGACTGCTGCACGCAGACGAGTACGGCCAGTACGCCCTCGCCTTCGCGGTCATGACGCTAAGCCACGTCGCCGTCTTCACCTGGCTGGAGGCCGGAATGGCCCGCTTCTGGGCGGCGGAGCGCGGGCCTGACCTGACCGACCACTTCCACAGCCTGTATCGCGCCACCCTGATCCTCTCGGCGGTGTTTGTGCCGGTCGCCGGCCTGCTGATCCTCGCGCTGCCGGTCGAGGCGGGTCTCAAGGCGGCGCTGGCGGCCGGCGTGCCGGGTGCCCCGCTGCGTTGCCTGGGCAAGCTGGCCCAGGAGCACTTCCGCGCCGCCGGCAAAGTCGGGCGCGCCGCGACCGTCGATATCGCCACGGCCGTCGGCGGACTCGCCCTGGGCATCGGCTTCGCGCTGGCTGGCACCGGCGGGGCGGCCCCGATGCTCGGACTGTCGCTGGCACCGCTCCTGATCCTGCCGTTCGTCCTGCCCGGTGAGTGGCACCTGGGCCGGGGCGGCACCTACCGGCGCGAACGACTGGCGCGTTACGCCAGCTATGGCTTCCCCATCGCCGCGTCCCTCGCCCTGGCCCTGGTGCTGACCTCGACCGACCGGTTCCTGCTGGCGCTCTTCCTCGATGACGCCGCGGTCGGAGCCTACCATGCCGCCTACAGCCTCTCGAATCGCACGCTCGATGTGCTGTTCATCTGGCTCGGCTCGGCCGGCGGGCCCGCGCTGGTGATGGCGCTGGAGCGCGGCGGTCGGGCTCGCCTCGACGAGGCGGCGCGCGAGCAGGCGTCGCTGTTCCTGTTGCTGGCCCTGCCCGCGGCCGTCGGCCTCGCGCTCACCGCCCACCCGCTTGCCGAACTGATGATCGGCAAGGAACTGCGCGCTGCTACGGCGTCGGTGACTCCCCTCATCGCCCTGTCGGCCCTGATGGCCGGCCTGACCACCTACTATTTCGGGCAGGCCTTCACCCTCGGCCGCAATACCCGGGCGCTGTTCCTGACCATGGCCATCCCGGCGGGAGCCAATGTGGTGCTCAACCTCGTGCTGATCCCCGTGCTTGGCCTGACCGGGGCGGCGCTGGCGACCGCCCTCAGCTATAGCCTCGGCCTGGCGGCGGCGATCCTGATCGGTCGGCGCGTACTCCCCCTGCCGGCACCCTGGCCCGCGCTGCTTCGCTGCGGCGTCGCTACGGCGGTGATGGCAGCGGTCGTCCTTGTGATGCCCTCGCCCGGCGGCCTGCCCGAGCTCCTTCTAAAGGCCGGGGTCGGTACCCTGGTGTACGGCCTCGTTGCCGTCGCGCTCGACGCCGCCGGCGTGCGCGGCGTGCTGAAGCGCCAGTGGCAAGTGCGAATGACTCGTGAGGTCTCGGCATGACCACCCGCGAGATCGACAATGCCGCCTGGCCCGACGCCCGCCCGCGACTCTCGGTGCTGATCCCCTTCCATCGCAACGATCCGTCGGACCTGATTCGGCGGCTCGACTCCGAGGCCGCCGCCCTCGCCGGCGCAATCGAGCTGGTCCTGCTTGACGACGGCGGTGGCGACGCCGCCCTGACCACCCGGGTGGCGCAGCGGCTGGCGCGCCTCGCCCTGCCTGCCAGGCTGGTCGTACTGTCGCAGAATGTCGGCCGGGCGCGCGGCCGCAACCGGTTGGCCGCCGCTGCGCGCGGCCGAACTTTCCTGTTTCTTGATAGCGACATGCGGCCCGATGCGCCCGACTTTCTTCAGGTCTGGGCCGACCTCGAGGCCGTGCAGACTCCGGCCGTCGCGATTGGCGGGTTCTCCCTGCTCCAGGCTCCGGATGCCCCGGAGTTCGCAGTGCACCGTGCCCTTGCCGCCGCCTCGGAATGCATCCCCGCCGCGGTCCGCGCCAGGACCCCGGAGAAGTATGTTTACACCTCCAACCTGATGGTCCGTCGCGACGTCTTTTCGGCCGAGGCTTTCGACACCGGATTCTCCGGCTGGGGTTGGGAGGATGTGGAGTGGGGCCTGCGGGTCGCCCGCCGCCACAAGGTGCTGCATCCCGACAATCCCGCCACCCATATGGGGCTCGATACGGTCGCGACGCTGGCGGCCAAGTACGCCTCTTCCGGGGCCAACTTCGCGCGGGTCGCGGAGCGCCACCCGGAGGTGCGCAACTGGCCCGGCTATCGCGCCGCCCGCCTGCTGCAGCGCCTGCCCTGGCCGCCCGCGGTCACCGCGCGGCTGGCCCTGAAGGCCGCCGAAGAGCCCCGGCTGCCGGTCCGCGCCCGCGCCTTCGCCCTGCGCCTCTACCGCGCCGCTGTATACGCCGGAGCCCTGCCATGAGTGGCGATGTGGCGGTACTGATCCCGACGCTTCGGCGGCCCGACAGCCTCGCCCGGGCCCTCGCCTCGGTGCAGGCGCAGACCGGCGTCGACAAACGGCTGGCCGAGGTCGTCGTAGTCGACAACGACCCGGAGGGCACGGCGCTATCAACTGTTGAAGCGAGCACGGGTCCCTTCCCAGTCCGCTATGTCCACGCACCGGACCCGGGCGTGGCGACGGCCAGAAACGCCGGACTGGCCGCCACCAGTGCGCCGCTGATCGCCTTTCTCGACGACGACGAGGCGGCCTCGCCCGACTGGCTCGCGGCCCTGCTGGCGGCCCAGGCCGAAACCCGCGCCGAGGTAGTGTTCGGCCCGATCCAGGGCCGCGCCCCGGATGCACCGGCCTGGCTGCAGCCCTATCTGGAGGCCTTCTTCGGCCGCGAGGGTCCCGCCGTCGTCGGCCACCTCACCCAGCCCTTCGGCTGCGGCAACAGCCTGATGGTACGCGTCGCCGCCCTGCCGGGGCCTGCCCCGTTCAATCCTGCTGCCGACCATGCCGGCGGGGAGGACGACGCGCTGTTTTCGGCGCTGGCGGCGCGTGGCGGGGGCTTTGGCTGGGCCCCCAACGCCCGGGTCGAGGAATTCGCCCCGGCCCACCGCGCCACCCTGCGCTACGCCCTGACACGCGCCTTCGCCTATGGCCAGGGGCCAAGCCAAACGGCCCGCCGCCACGGGCGCTCCCTTGGCCTCGTGCACTGGATGGCGATCGGCGCGGCCCAGGTGGTAGTGTTCGGCGGGCTGGCCGCGGTCGGCTTCCTGATCTGGCACCCGCGTCGCGCCTGGTGGCTGGATCGCGCCGCCCGTGGACTCGGCAAGCTGCTGTGGATGCCCGGGCTCGAGCCGGCCTTCTATGGCGCGGCCGAGATGGCCCGGCTGCAGCGTGCCGGGGCTAAAGAAAGACCTGTCAGCGCAAGAAACGCCTGAGCGGCCCCGGCGGACGGTAGGTGCTGCGGTTCAGCACCACGCCGGCGATCTGCCCGCCTGCGCTCACGATCAGGTCACGCAGGGCCGCCGCCTGGCCGGCTGGCGTCGTCTCGGCCGCGACTACCAGCACCGTCAGGTCGACCAGCGGGGCCAGCGTCGCAGCCAGATCATTGCGGTCCGCGGCCGGAGCGTCGATCACCACCGTCTCCGCATGGCACCGCATCGCCTCCCAGTAGGCCGGGTCCGGCGAGGGCTCGACCTTCTGGCCGGTGCGCAGGGCTTCGGCGCGGAAGAGGGTGATCCAAAGCCTCCCGCCAAGCGCCGGCCGGGCACTGAGGAGCCGGGCCGGGGGGATACTCCGCCCATCCTTCGCCCTGACCGGCGGATTGACCGAAAAGAACGCGGAGTCGTCCGGGCTGGCGAACACAGGGTCGCCCAACTGGCCAAAGCGCTCCGGCTCCGCCGACGCCGCCTCCAGCTGAGAGGGTTGTCTCAGGTCGCCGTCAATCAGCCACACAGGCTTGCGGGCCCGCACCGCGGCCAGCCGGGCGAACTCTCGGGCCACAGTGGAGGTGCCCTCTCCGCTCGCCGCCGCGACGAACTGGATGACCCGGCCGCGACGCGCGGAACCGGGCCCCAGCGCCGCCCACAGCGCGGCCATCTCGGACGTCAGGTCGACCATCGAATCGCCGTCGGGAACGCAAGGCACAGCCAAGCCTAACACGTCAGCCCTTGACCGGAGCCACGGCCAGGACGGGCAGGCCGAGAGTGCGCTCGGCCGAACTCGCAGTAGGGAGGCCCGAGCGGGAGAAGACCCGGATCAACCCTGCACACACGGCGGTGATCCCCGCGAACAGGAACCCCAGCGCCAGCAGCGGTGCCTTCAGGCTCTTGCCCCGCGTAGGCGGCGCAGCGCGGGCCAAGACCGTAATCGAGTCCACCCCGTCTGCCGAGAGGTTGGTCTCGGCGCGGCTGCGCGCCTCGCGCTGTTGGAACTCCCGGATAGAGGCGGTGAGCACCTCGCGGCTCGACGCCAGGGTGGCGTTCTCCGACTCAAGACGGGTCAGCTCGCCCTGCCGCTGCCGGATCAGAACCAGCTGGCGATCAAGGGCGACGAGGCGGGCCGCCAGGGAGTCCCGGTCGGCCCGGGCGTTGATGCGGTTGGTCTCTAGCTCGACCCAGACCGGGTTCGGTCCCAGCCGCACCTCACGCGCGCCGACCGCCGTACCGGTGCCGACATAGGCCTGCAGCTGTGCGATTCGGGTCTCGATCTCGCGCACCGGCTGGGAACCCGGCTGGTAGCGCGCCAGCAGCTGCTCGCGCTCGGTTCGCAGCTGGAGGATCTGATCCTGCGCCGAAATGTTCAGGTCCTGTTGCAGGGCCACTTCGGCCGGGGTGGTCGCCTGCTGCGCCTCAAGCGTAGCGACCCGCTGGCGCGCCTGGTTGAGTTGGGCCTCGACCGACAGCCGTTCGGCGAACACGGTCTGATACGTCGCCGCGAGCGCAGCCTTCTGCGCCGTGAAGTCGCCGAGGTCGTTCGTCTGCAGGAAGGACCCGTAGGCCGAGTCCGCTTCGGCGAGATCCTGCTCGAAGCGCTGGCGCTGGCCGCGCAGCAGCGCCCCGGCCGGGTTCTGGAACACCTCGCGACGATACAGCAGGTACTGGTCGATGGTGGCGTTTAGGATCCGCGCTGCCCGTTCGGCGTCCTCGTCTTCATAGCCGAGATCGAGGATGCCGCTGGTCGGGGTCATAACTACGCCAAGCCGATTGCTGAAGGCGCGCAGGGCCTGAACCTCCGTCCCCGGCTCGCCCAGCACCGCCTCCACGCCGACGGTGCGCAAGACGCGCTGGGCGAGGGCCTGGCTCTTGAGGATGGTCAGTTCCGACTGAGCCACCTCCCCCGGCTGGGGCAGGTTGAAAGGCTGTGTCTCGCCGATGCGCGGCTGGTAGACGTACTCCTGACCGATGCCGACGAACAGGCTGGCGTGGGCCGTGTAGGTCTTCTTTAGGGTGAACACCGCCGCCGCCGCCAGGGCAAAAACCGTCAGGAACACCAGAATCATCAGCAGGATCTCGCGCAGCAACAAGCCTACAAGGTCCCAGAACCCGTAGCGCGGGCGAGCCGTGGCGTAGGCCAGTGAGCGCATGGGCGGAGGGTGATTCCTGAAGCGGTGAGCTGTCGGAGTACCCTCTCCCGCCCGGCATTAACCACCGGTTACCCATGACGGCCGCACGGTCGTGTCGACGAGAGGGAGTCGCTGGAGCCGCCATGATCGACCGCCGCCTGACGCTGATGGGACTGGCCGGCGTGGCAGGGGCGAGCCTCGTCGGCTGCGCCGCGGGGCCGGCCGTACGGGGCCCGGCGGCGACCAATCGGCCGGGGACAGGACAGGCGGGGTTCCCCGATATCCCCTTCGCCGACTGGACCGAGGCGGAGCCTGAGTATCTGCTCTATCCGGGGGACCAGCTGGACGTGGCCACCCCCACGGCACCGGAACTGAACCGCCAGGTGACGCTTGGCCCCGATGGCCGCATCAGCCTTCCGCTGATCGGCCAGGTCATGGCCGCCGACCGCACCCTTGTGGAGCTTGAGGCTTCCGTGTCGCAGGCTTACGCCAGCCAACTTCGCCGACCGGAAGTGGAAGTGACACTGCGTCAGGCCGGTCCACTCAAGGTGTGGGTGGATGGCGAGGTCCGGACACCGGGCGTCTACGACATGCCCGGCGACATCGACGCCTACCAGGCCATCGTGCTGGCGGGCGGCTTCCTGCCGGGGGCGCGCGCACAGGAGGTGGCGCTGATCCGGCGCGGCCCGGGCGGCCGGCGGATGATGCGGGCAATCGACCTGCGGCCGCGCCGCGGGGAAATCGTCGCCCTGCGCCGGGCCGACATCCTGTTCGTGCCGCGCACGACCCTGGCCGAACTGGCGACCTTCTTCACCCAGGTGCGCAACGCCCTGCCGATCGGCTTCAGCTACTCGATCAACGGGCAGTACCAGCAGTTCTAGGGGTAGTCGGTCGGGGTAGGCGGTCGGGAGACAGCAGTCTCTGCCCTACCCCTGCCGACTACGGACTCGCTTCAGGCCGCCAGCGTGACCACGCCGTTGTCGATCCAGCGGCGGGCGGCGCGCTGGGCTTCGGCGATGTCGTCGCGGTCCATCTCCTGACTCAACTCGCGGCGATAGACGCGCGCCTCGACCGACCCCTTCAGGGCCGCCAGGTTGAAAATCATGTGGGCCGAGACCCGGTCCATCGGGCATCCGCCCTGGCCGGTCGAATACATCAGGCCCAGCCTGAACAGGTCGTCCCCGGTCATCTCGGGGGTCGGCAGCGGCAGGATCGCCGCCTCGGTCGTATCTTGAGCCACCATCATGTGCCCTCCTTCGGCGCCGTTCTGACGCCCGTTGCACATGATCAAATACCGTCGCACTTTCATTGGGGTTAACAGCGAAATTTACGACAATTATTTTGAGTAAACTACATATGAATACTCTGATTGCCATTCACCTGTACGCAACCCTTCCTGACGCGGCGTTTACCTTGCCCGCTGCCCGAACAGCAGCTTGCGCGCCGCGGCGGCGTCCGCCCCGGCGGCGGCGAGGTTGCGGCGGAGCTCGTCGCCCGCCGCCCTGCCGCGCTGGACGGCCGGCCGCGCCCCGACCCGCTCGTACCAGGCCCTGAGGTTGGGGAACTCGTCAAACGACTGCCCCTGCGGGGCCGGCAGGATCCACGGCCACGCCGCCATGTCGGCGATCGAGTAGTCGCCGGCGAGATAGTCGCGATCGGACAGCCGCCGGTCCATCACCCCGTAGAGCCGGTGGGTCTCGTCAGTATAGCGGCGCACGGCGTAGGCGATCTGGCGCTGGTCGGCGATCATCGCCGGGGCGTACTGGCGGAAGTGATGAGTCTGGCCCGCCATCGGCCCGAGGCCGCCGACCTGCCAGAACAGCCACTGGTCGACCTCGGCCCGTCCACGGACGTCCTGCGAATAGAAGCGCCCCGACTTGAGCCCGAGGTATTGCAGGATTGCCCCGGACTCGAAGATCGACAGGGGCTGGCCGTCGCCGCTGTCCGGATCGACGATCGCCGGCATGCGCCCGTTTGGGCTGATCGCCTGGAAGTCGGGCGTGAACTGCTCCCCGGCACCGATGTTCAACGGCTTCAGTACATAGGGTAGCTCCATCTCCTCCAGCGCGATGGTCACCTTCCAGCCGTTGGGCGTCGGCCAGTACCAGAGGTCGATGGGGGCGGGCATGCGGGCTCCTTGCAACGTCAGCGGTAGAGGTGGGCGTCGGCCCCGCCCCATGCAAGCGAGCGACGGATCCGGCGGCCCGGGACCGTTCAGGCCGTGTTCAGGCCCGGATGATTAGGAAGCCCGCCAGTCCGCGTGATATGGAGTGAGACATGAAAGCCATACTGTCCGCCGCCATCCTCACCGGTCTCCTGACGAGCGCAGCCGGGGTTGCACCGGTAGCGGCCGCGACCCGCGACCTGGCCCAGGATCGCCCCGCCCCGCGCGAGGAGCGGCGCGAGGAACGGCGCGAGGAACGGCGCGAGAGCCGCCAGGAAGGCAATCGTGAGTGGCGCGAGGAACGGCGCGAGCCGCGCCGAGAGACCCGTCCCGAGAACCGGGAGTGGCGGGAGGAACGGCGCGACGAGCGTCGTGATCCCGAGGCCCGGTAGGTCCGTTCAGTCCCGGTTCATCCCGGCCCTGACACCGTCAAGGTTGATCGCCAGGTGGGGCCCGGCAGGACGAAAACACAATGAGACATTGGCTGATGATGGCGGCGGCGGCGGGGGTCTTCTGCCTGCCGGCCATGGCCGCCGCGCCCGTACTGGCGCAGGACGCGGGGGATCCCGAGCTGCAGATGCAGCGCGAGACGCGGCATGAGGGCCCGAGTGAGCGGCGTGAAGCCCGGCAGGAGCGTCTTGAGAACCGGCAAGAGCTTCGCGAAGAGCGACAGGAACGGCGGGAGGAGCGGCGCGAAACCGGGCAGGAGCTCGGTCAGGAACGCCGTGAGGACCGTCGCGAAAACGGGCAGGAGCGCCGCGAGGAGCGGCAGGAGAACCGGCAGGACTTCCGCCAGGATCGCCGTGAGGAACGGCGCGAGTTCCGGAACGATCCGACCCCTGACCGGCGCGAGGATCGCCAGGACTTCCGGCAGGACCGTCGTGAAGACTGGCAGGAGCGCCGCGAGGACAGGCGGGACGACCGACGCGATGACCGCTGGGACCGTCGTGACGACCGAAGGGACGAGCGCTGGGACCGCCGCGATGATCGCCGCGACTACCGCCAGGACCGGCATGAGGACCGCCGGGAGTATCGTCGCGACCGTCGCGATTACCGGGAGTTCCAGCGCAGCTGGAACCGCGATCGCTGGCGCTCCGACTGGTCCCGACGCCATCGCGACAACTGGTGGCGTTCGCACAGTTGGTTCCGCGACTATTCAGGCGTACGGGTCGGCTTCTATTTTGCGCCGGGCTACGGCTACTACCAAGTGCCGCGCCACTATTGGGGCGTGCGCTGGTCAGAAGGTCAGTATCTGCCGTCAGTGTTCTGGCGCTATCGCCTGAACGACTGGTCATGGTATGGACTGCCCTGGCCGCCGGTCGGGACGCGCTGGGTCTATGTCGATAACCACGCTTATCTGATCGACGAGCGCGACGGCTATATCCTCGACGTGATTTGGGACGTCTGGCGCTGGTGACGGTGCGCTGACGGGGCGGCGGGCCCTGTGCTAGACGAGGCGGGACTCACTCTCGAAGGACCCGCTGCGTGCAGGATCTCGCCGCCCTCGCCTATCTCACTCCCGGTCTGGCCGCGGGCGGCGGCTATCTGCTGGGGTCTGTGCCCTTCGGGGTGGTGCTGACGCGCCTCGGCGGTGCCGGCGACGTGCGCCAGATCGGCTCCGGCAACATCGGCGCCACCAACGTCCTGCGCACGGGCCGCAAGGATCTGGCGCTGGCCACCCTACTGCTCGACGCCGGAAAGGGGGCCGCGGCCCTGCTGATCGCCCGCGCCCTGTTCGATACCGAGGCCATGGCCGCGGTCGCCGGCGGCTTCGCCTTCCTCGGCCACCTGTTCCCGGTCTGGCTCGGCTTCCGGGGCGGCAAGGGCGTCGCGACCTTCTTCGGACTGCTGCTGGCCGCCGCCTGGCCCCTTGGCCTTTTTGCCGGCGCGACCTGGCTGCTGACCGTGGCGGTGACCCGCATCTCGTCCACCGGGGCCCTTGCCGCCGCCGCCCTCACCCCGGTTTGGGCTGCCTGGGTGCTGCCCGCGCTGGGCGTGCCAGTCAGCCCGTCCGTCTTGGTGCTGTCCATCCTGACCGGCGTGCTCATCTACCTTCGCCACGGCGAGAATATCGCCCGACTGATGGCCGGAGGCGAGCCGCGCATCGGCGCGCGCGAGGCGTGAACGCTCCGGCCACGTCCGAACGTCTCGCCCGGCTCAGGCTGGCGCGGACGGATCGGATCGGGCCGGTGACCTTCCGCGAGCTGCTGGCGCGCTGCGGCTCGGCCGTGGCCGCGCTCGAGGCCCTGCCGCAGCTGTCGCGCCGCGCAGGAACGCCGCTGACGCCGGCGGCAGAGGCCGTTGCCAGGCTCGAAGTCGAGGCCGGCGAGGCGCTCGGGGCGAGCTTGCTGGTGTTGGGCGATGCCGGCTTTCCGCCCCGCCTCGCCCGCATCGACCCGCCCCCGCCCGTGCTGTGGGCGCTCGGGAGGCCGGACCTGTTGTCGGCTCACGCCAGCGTGGCCCTGGTCGGTGCCCGGATCGCCTCGGCGGGCGGCCAGCGCATCGCCCGCGGCCTGGCGATGGGGCTCGGCGAGGCGGGAGTCGTGGTGGTCTCCGGCATGGCCCGCGGCATCGACGCCGCCGCCCATGAAGGCGCGCTGCCGACCGGGACCGTGGCCGTCCTCGGCGGCGGGATCGACGACGTCTATCCGCCGGAGCATGCCGGCCTTTATCACCGCATCGCCGAAGGCGGCTGTATCCTGTCGGAGAGCCCGGTGGGAGCGCGGGCCCAGGCGCGCGATTTTCCGCGCCGCAACCGGCTGATTGCCGGCCTGTCGCAGGCGGTGGTGGTGGTCGAGGCCGAGCTGCGGTCCGGCTCCCTGATCACCGCCCGGCTCGCCGCCGAACAGGGCCGCGAGGTGTTCGCGGTGCCGGGCTCGCCGCTGGATCCCCGCTCGCGTGGCGTCAACGACCTGTTGCGGCAGGGAGCCCATGTCTGCGAGGTAGTCGAGGACATCTTGCGCGAACTACGGCCGGACAGCGCCTTCGACGAGCCGGGGGGACCCTTCGCGGGTGCCGCGCCCGGGCCGGTCGACGACGCCCTGCTGGAGCGGGTGGCGGCCCTGCTCTCGCCCACGCCGACCCCCCGCGACGAGCTGGCGCGCGCCGTCGGTGCCCCGATCGGTGCCGTGAGCGCCGCCCTGCTGGAGCTGGCGCTGGCCGGGCGCGCCGAGCTTCTCCCAGGCGGTCTCGTGAGCCTCTGAAAGCCCGTCCGGCAAGCGGGCATTTCGGCCCGGCGGCAAGGGCGATTGACACCGGCCCCGGCGACAACCACGTTCCCGGCCCTCTCCGGCCCGTGCAGGATGCCTCCCTCCCCCATGAATCTCGTCATCGTCGAGAGCCCCGCGAAGGCCAAGACCATCAACAAGTACCTTGGTCCGGACTACAAGGTCCTGGCCTCGTACGGCCACGTCCGCGACCTGCCCTCGAAGGATGGCTCGGTCCTCCCCGACGATGACTTCGCAATGAACTGGGAGGTCGATGCCAAGGCCGCCAAGCGTCTCTCGGAGATCGCCGAGGCGGCGAAAGGCTCCAGCCGCGTGATCCTCGCCACCGACCCCGATCGCGAGGGCGAGGCCATCAGCTGGCACGTGCTGGAGGTGCTGCAGAAGAAGCGGGCGCTCAAGGACACCGAGGTCCAGCGGGTGACCTTCAATGCGATCACGAAAGGCGCCGTGCTGGAGGCCATGGCCCAGCCGCGCCAGATCGACATGGAGCTGGTCGACGCCTATCTGGCGCGCCGCGCGCTCGACTATCTGGTCGGCTTCACCCTGTCGCCGGTGCTGTGGCGCAAGCTGCCCGGCGCCCGCTCGGCAGGGCGCGTCCAGTCCGTGGCCCTGCGCATCGTCGTCGATCGCGAGATGGAGATCGAGCGGTTCAAACCCCAGGAATACTGGTCTGTCGAGGCCGATCTGGTCGCCGATAGCCCGCCCTTCCTCGCCCGCCTGGTCAAGCATGAGGGCAAGCGGGTCCAGCGGCTCGACATCCGCGACGAGGCCATGGCCCATGCCGCCCGCGCCGCGATCGCGGCGGGCGGTCTGACAATCCGCGCCATCGAGAAGAAGCCGGTGCGCAAGAGTCCGCCGCCGCCCTTCACCACCTCGACCCTGCAGCAAGAGGCCGCGCGCAAGCTCGGCTTCACCGCCCAGCGCACCATGCAGGCGGCGCAGCGACTGTATGAGGGCGTGGACGAGACCGGCGGCCTGATCACCTACATGCGGACCGACGGGGTCTCGATCAGCCCCGAGGGCCTGGCCCAGACCCGCGAGGTGATCGGCGATCGCTTCGGTCCGGCCTACCTCCCGTCCGAGCCGCGGTACTACAAGGCCAAGGCCAAGAACGCCCAGGAGGCGCACGAGGCCATCCGCCCGACCAACCTGACCCGCCACCCTGACAGCGTGCGGCTGGAGAGTGACCTGCAGCGGCTCTACGAGCTGATCTGGAAGCGCACCGTCGCCAGCCAGATGGAGCAGGCCCGGCTGGACCGCACCAGCGTCGAGGTCGAGACCGCAGACGGCCGCACCGGCCTGCGTGCCACCGGTCAGGTGGTGGCCTTCGACGGCTACATGGCCGTCTATGAGGAGGGCCGCGACGAGCGCCCGCGCCAGGGAGTCGACGACGAGGAGGATGAGGGCGGCCGCCTGCCGGCGCTGAAGGAAGGCACGACGGCGAAGGTCGAGGCGATCCGCACCGAGCAGCACTTCACCGAGCCGCCACCGCGCTACTCCGAAGCCACCCTGGTCAGGAAGCTGGAGGAGCTCGGCATCGGCCGGCCCTCGACCTACGCTTCGATCCTGACCACCCTGCGCGACCGCAACTATGTCCGCATGGACAAGAACCGCTTCATCCCGGAGGACAAGGGCAGGCTTGTCACCGCCTTCCTCGAGCAGTTCTTCCGCAAGTGGGTCGAGTACGACTTCACCGCGGCGCTGGAGACCCGACTGGACGAGGTCTCGGCCGGCGAGCTCGACTGGAAGGCGCTGCTGCGCGAATTCTGGACCGACTTCCACGCCGCCACCCAGGCCGCCGGCGAGCTACGCACCACCGCTATCCTCGACCACCTCAACGAGGCGCTGGGCCCGCACATCTTTCCCGAAAAGGGCAACGGGACCGACCCGCGTACCTGCCCGACCTGCAGCGAGGGCCGGCTCAGCCTCAAGACCAGCCGCTTCGGGGCCTTCATCGGCTGTTCGCGCTATCCCGACTGCCGCTACACCCGCCCGGTCTCGGCCCCCGACGCCGAGGGCGGGTCTGCCGGCGGCGGCGATCGCGAGCTGGGCCAGGACCCCGTCAGCAGCGCGCCGGTGCATCTGAAGATCGGCCGCTTCGGCCCCTATGTGGAGCTGAGCGTGCCGGATGCTGACAAGCCCCGGCGCTCGTCCCTGCCCAAGGGCTGGAGCCCGGCCTCGATCGATCTGGAGCGGGCCCTGCGCCTTCTGTCGCTGCCGCGCGAGGTCGGGGTGCACCCGGAGGACGGCAAGCCGATCAGCGCCGGTCTCGGCCGCTTCGGGCCGTTCGTGTCGCATGCCGGGACCTACGCCAACCTGTCGGACATCGAGGAGGTGTTTGACGTCGGCCTGAACCGCGCCATCGCCCTGTTGGCCGAGAAGCGCGCCGGACGCCCCGGTCGAGGCACGGCGGCTGCCTCGCTCAAGGAGCTCGGGCCACACCCGGGGACCGGTGAGGCCATCCAGGTCATGGCCGGCCGCTACGGCCCATATGTGAAGATGGGCAAGGTCAACGCCACCCTGCCCAAGGGGATCGGGCCAGAGGCCGTCACCCTCGAGATCGCCCTGCCCCTGATCGCCGCCAAGGCGGGCAGCAACGACAAGGCGGGCGCGAAGCAGTCGGCGGCGAAGAAGACGGCGGCGAAGAAGACGGCGGCGAAGAAGGCCGCGCCGAAGAAGGCACCGGCGAAGACAAAGGCGAACGCGGAGTAGGAGCATACCTCCCGAACGCCTGTCACATCCCGCCGCTATCCCGACGGCATGATCCGCCTCATCCTGCCGCTCCTGCTCGCGCTCGCCGGAAGCCCCGCCGTGGCCCAGACCCTCGCGCCCCTGCCCGACAGGCTGATCATCGCCCACCGCGGCGCCTCGGCCGAGCACCCGGAGCATACCCGCGCCGCCTATGAGCTGGCCATCGCCCAAGGCGCCGATATGATCGAGCCGGACCTGGTGATGACCCGCGACGGTGTGCTGGTCGCCCGGCACGAGAACGAGATAGGCGAGACCACGGACATCGCCAGCCGGCCGGAGTTCGCCGACCGCCGCCGTACGGCCGTGATCGACGGCTATCCGGTCACCGGATGGTTCACCGAGGACTTCACCCTCGCCGAACTGCGCACCCTGCGCGCCCGCGAGCGGCTGCCGGCCCTGCGCCCGGCCAGCGCCGCCTTCGACGGGACGGACGGGATCCTGACCTTCGAGGAGGTGATGGATCTGGCTGCGGAGGCCAGCCGGCGCGCCGGTCGCACCATCGGCCTGGCACCCGAGCTGAAGCACCCGGCCCATTTCGCCACTCTCGGGCTCGACATGGAATCGGCGCTCGTGACGATCCTCGTCGAGCGCGGCCTGACCGGCGCTGACGCACCGGTCCTGATCCAGTGCTTCGAGGTCGGCACGCTGGAGCGGCTGGCACAGCGGATCAACACCCCGCGGCTGCAGCTGATCGCCGCCGGAGGTGCCACCGCCGACCGCCCCGACCAGCCCTACGCAGCGATGCTGACCGACGCCGGCCTTGCCGCCGTGCGTGCCTACGTCACGGCGATCGGGGTGGAGTCCAGCCTCGTCCTGCGACGCGCGGCCGACGGCAGCCGCGCCGGTCCCTCCGACCTGGTTGCCCGGGCCCAGGCGGCCGGCCTCAGGGTCATCGCCTGGACCTTCCGGCCGGAGAACGCCTTCCTGCCAACGGATCTCCGCCGCGGGGATCCAGCCGCGCCGGACTTCGTCGCACAGGCCGGCGATTTCGAGGCCTGGCTGGCCGACGGCTGGGCCGCCGGCCTCGACGGCCTGTTCACTGACCTGGTGCCGCCGGCGGTAGCCACCTTGCCGCGATGACGGCGGGCGCTGGCGCAACCGCGGCGGTTCCTGCTACTCGCCGCTCATGAGACTTCCGCGCATCGCCCTGGCGGCCTATGGCTTCGCCCTCGCCATTATCGTCCTCGACCAGATCACCAAGGCGCTGATCCTGGGCTCCGTGGACATCGCCGACCCGCGGCTGATTCCGGACGGCTACCGCTTCGCCGAGGTGATGCCGGGCATTCTCGACCTGACCATGGTGCGCAACACGGGCGTCAGTTTCGGCCTGTTCGGCGGCGGCGAGGCGCGCTGGTTCCTGACCGTCTTCTCGATCGTGGTCTCGGCCGCCCTGGCCATCTGGGCCCTGCGCACCCAGCGCCGCACCCTGGTTACGGCGATCGGTCTGGTGATGGGCGGGGCCATCGGCAACGTTATCGACCGGATCCGCTTCGGCTATGTGGTGGACTTCATCGACTTCTCGGACACGGGCCTGTTTCCCTGGGTGTTCAATGTCGCCGACAGCGCCATCAGCATCGGCGTTCTGCTTCTGATCCTGGATAGCCTGCGCCCGGAGACCCCGGCCAAGGTTGGCGCGGCCCACGAAAAGTCGTAATCACCCGCTTCTGAATGTCCCCGCGCCCGGCTTCGACGGGTGCCTGGAAAGGCCGCCCGATCGTGATCACCGCCCGTCGTCTCGCCGCCCTGACCCTCACCGCCGCCGCGGCCCTCGCGACCGCCGGATGCAGCAGCGGGGTCCGCCAAAGCATCGGCCTGGCCAAGGTTGTCCCCGACGAATTCGTCACCGTCTCGACGGCACCCCTGACCGTGCCGCCGGAGTACGGCCTGCGTCCGCCCTCGCCGGGCGAGCCGCGGCCGCAGGAGCTTGCCCCCGAGAGCGCCGCGCGCCAGATCCTTCTGGGTCAGCGCCAGGCCGTGACCCGCACCCCGGGCGAACAGGCTCTCGTCGTGGCCGCCGGCGCGGATCGCGCCGACCCGCTGGCCCGCTATGTCGTCGACGACGAGTTCGGCGACCTCGCCCATAAGGAAGAGGGCTTTGCCAATCGCCTACTGTTCTGGCGCCGCAATGCGCCGGAAACCCAGACGGCCACGACCTTGGCCGGCCCGGACGGTGCCATCACCGTCGATGCCGGCAGCGAGGCAGCGCGCCTGCGGGCCCTCACGGGCGGCAACCAGGCCATCACCATCCAGCCGCGCAACGACCGGGGCTTCAAGCTGCCCGGCCTCTGAGCCCGCTTGCCGGGACCAGCTTGCCTCGTCGTCGGGCGGTCCTAAGCTGGCGCACCCCTCAGGAGCTCGTCCCATGACCGATTCCCCCGTCGACTTCCGAGAGTCCGGGCTAGACGCCCTGCGCGCCGTCATCTCCGGCACCCGGCCCGAGATCCCCATGGCGCGCACGCTCGGCTATCGTCTGGTCGAGGTCGGGGAAGGGCTGGCCGTGTTCGAGGGCGAACCTTCGGCAGCGGTTCTGAATCCCATGGGCACGGTGCACGGGGGATGGGCCGCGACGGTGCTGGACTCCTGCGTCGCCTGCGCCGTCCACTCGACCCTGAAGCCCGGACAGGCCTACACTACCCTGGAGTTGAAGGTGGCCTACCACCGGGCCCTGACCCCGGAAGTCGGCACCGTCCGTGCCGAAGGTCGGGTGCTGACGGTCGGCCGCCGCGCGGGCTTCGCCGAGGGCAAGCTCGTCGGCCCTGACGGGCGGCTCTATGCCTCAGCGACCTCTACCTGCGTCATCATGGACGCGCGCTAGCCCCGGTACTGCGAGCCTGATGGCCGCTGTCAGTCGTTCGGGCCAGCTTTCTCTAGTGTGGGTGCTCAGTGTAGTGGCGCCCCAGCCAGTCCTCGCCGTAGTCGTTTCGTGGATCGCGCACGATCGCGTGGACGTGGTTGCCCGGTCCGCCGTTGCTCGAATTGTCAGGTTCTCGGGCGTATTCAATCAAGATTGACGGGCCGTGGATGCGGTACATGAAGCGCTGGGCCGGATCGTCGCTTGGCCCCCACCAGGCGAAATGCAACCTGTCCAGTCCATCGGCCCGGATAGCCTCCATCTGGGCGGCGGCCGCCATGTCGGCCGCATCGCCGACAAACTCGTCGATCAGGCTCCAAAGCAGGGTCTGCTGTGCCGCGTCCAGTTGCGAGGCGCTCAGACCAACGGGAGCGGCCAGGCTGTCCTTGCGGCCCCGGCCGGTGAACAGGTCCGGCGTCACCGCATCGGCGATGTGGGCCCGGGCGCGTTGGGCCTCGTTGAAAGACCCGATCAGCGCAAAGCCCTTGTCGATCTCATGCTGCAGGACGCTCCAACCCGCGTAACGGCCAGAGGTCACGGTCTGGGGCGCGGCCCCCAGGAACAGCGGCGTAAAGGCCATGCGGCCACCCACGACGGTGAAGTTGGCCGCGAAATGGTGCCCGCTCAGCGCCCAGCCCCACTGGGCCGAAGCCGGATCACCGAAGACGACGACCCAGTAGTTGTCAGAGCTGCGCGACGCCAGGATCTGCTCCCTCCGCGTCCTCTGCCCGGGCGTCAGGGTCGCCGTGGCCAGCCACTCGCCTTCCTCGACCCGCAGAATGTCGTCGATCCACATGATGGTCGCGGCCTTGCCATAGCCTTGGCTGCTCATGGCAGCGACCATCATGGCATGCACGGCCAATCGCTGTTCAGGGCTCAGGTCGGCCAGGGCCACGCCGTGGCGCGGGGCCATGGGCGTGGGCAGGTTGCTCCAGTTCACCCGGGCGGCATCATCCTCGAATGGCCGAACGGCTGTGGCCCGCTGCTCGGCCGAAAGAGTCGCGAGAAACCGCATGGCTGCGGACGAGACCGGGCTGGAAGGGGCGGCATGGGCGTGCCGCCCATCGTGCGCCCAGCCTGAACCGGCCGCGCCCAGGCCAAGCAGGCAAGCAGCCGCGACCATACAGAACTTCATGACAAGAGACCCCTGCGGCCCTGAAAGGACGCGCTTCCCGGAGGTTGATCCCCGACCCCGGCTCGCAGGTCAAGTCGATTGACGTTCGCTTGGCCCCGCTCCTGCCCGCGCTGAAGGCGAGCGACGCCATCATCGATGAGGCGCTCGACCGGCTCGAACCGCTGCTCCATTGCCTCGCCACGGGGTGAGCGGCGGCGCCCGCGCCGTCAGTAACGCCCACGCCCGTCGAGTCCGCGGATGGCGTCGGCACGGGCGCCGCACCCGTCATAAAGCCGACTGCGCCCGGGGCGGCCGCCGCGCTCAAGCGGAATGATCCCGCCAAAGCTGTCGTCGGGGCGTTCGGCGAACAATCGCGGGATCATCGGCCATCGCGGCGTCATCACATAGGCATAGTGGCGCTGCGGAAACCCCGGCAGCGGGGGCAAGTCATCGCCGAGCACAAGGCCGTTGCGGCGGTCGAGCGCGATAGTCAGCACTCCCTCGTCCATCCGCCGTTCCTCGGGGGCGTAATCATAATCCTGGACATAGAGCCCGTCGTGCTGTCCGGTGGGGGTCAGCGCCGGATTGGTCTGCGGCTGGGCGGCACGCGCGCCGCCGCGCAGCCGCCAGCCCGATTCAAGGCGCACCGCAGACCCGTCGCGCGCGCGCAGGCGCCAGTCGATGATCGGATAACCATCGGACGAATAGCCGAGCAGCTGGATGCCGTCGGCATTGCCCGCGCCGGTGCGCAACGGATCGACGAGCGTCGCCGAATAGCCGTGATAATGGAACATCCCGCTCGGCTGGACATGGCCCTGAAGGATGTCCGGAACGCCGACCAGCTCCATCACCTGGGGATGGGTCACCTCATATTCCCAGCCCGAACAGGCGCGGTCGAACGCGTTTTGGGGATCGGCCGGGCCGCCGTCATACCAGGGCCCCGAGGGATCGAGAATCGTGCCGTTGAAGGCGACGCCGAAGGGCACCATGTTGAGCGGCCACAGCGCCGCCGGGTCGGGGATGACGCCCGCCATGCCGCGGTCGATGACCTGGAGGGTCCAGCCGCCCTCGCCAAGCTCGAGCGAGCGATTGACCGCGAAGGGATCGTTGTCGTTGGGAAAGTAGGAATCGATGTCGACGGGTTCGGCGCGGCCGGACACCTCTGCCGTCCGGGGCGGCGCGGCGGTCCCCGCGAAGCGGCGCATGAACAGCCCGGTCTCGGCGTCGCGCCAGCTGGTGCTGGCGAAGGGCGTGTCGGCGGCCCTGGCCGGGCCTCCCGCCGCCAGCGGCAGCAAGAGCGTGGTTGCGGCGGCCGAGAGAATGCGGCGGCGGTCCTGGTCCATCGACATGGCAGACATCTCCTTTGCCGGGTGACGGCCCGGCCCCCCCACCGGGAGCCGGTTGCCCCGGGCGGGCAGTGAATCAGTATCACCCGGGTTGGGCTCAAATGTGACCCCTCTGACGATGGGATTGCGCGGCGCGAGGGCCTGCAGTGCACGCCATTGGCCATTGCTGGACCAGATCGCGCTGTTGGGGCTTGCAGCGGAGGCGTCGGGATCATCCCTGCCGATCCCGTCGCCCGGGAAGCCCGTGCAAGCAAGGAGGAGGCGTGGTTCTGGCCGAGCCCGTGCTGTACCCTGAGCCGAGTCAACCGCACCCTGTGCCCGGCATGCGGTCTTCGGAAACGGGGGATAAGCGGACGCGCCAGCTTGGCACAGACGCGCTTCGATCGCACATGTTCGCAGGTATGCCGATCCGTCGCCTCCCTGCCGAGACCGTCAACCGCATCGCCGCCGGCGAGGTGATCGAGCGGCCGGCCAGCGCGGTCAAGGAGCTGGTGGAGAACGCGCTGGACGCCGGGGCGACGCGGATCGAGATCCACGCCGACGGCGGCGGCCTGAGCCGTATCCTCGTCGCCGATGACGGCAAGGGCATCCCCGAGGCCGAGCTGCCGCTGGCCATCGAGCGCCACGCCACCTCCAAGCTGGAGGTCGACGACGCCGGCGACGTCGACCTGCTGCGCATCCACACCCTGGGCTTCCGCGGCGAGGCCCTGCCCTCGATCGGCTCGGTGGCCCGGCTCAGCATCGCCAGCCGCGCGCGCGACGCCGAAGGGGCCTTCGTCGTCGCCGTCGAGGGCGGCCAGGTCCGGCCCACAGGCCCTGCACCCTTCCCGGGCCCGCACGGTGCCCGGGTCGAGGTGCGTGACCTGTTCTTCGCCACTCCGGCCCGCCTCAAGTTCATGAAATCGGACCGGGCCGAGGCCATGGCCATCTCCGAGGAGATCCGGCGCCAGGCCATGGCGCACGAGGCCGTAGCCTTCACCCTGACCCTGGACGGTCGCAACACCCTGCGCCTGCCAGCCGAGCCGGTCGGGGACGAGGGCCGCCTGCGCCGCCTCGCCGCCCTGCTGGGGCGTGAGTTCGAGGACAACGCCCTGCTTATCGACCAGAGCCGCGACGGGCTACGCCTTTCCGGCTTCGCTGGACTGCCCACCTACTCCCGCGGTAACGCCAGCCACCAGTTCCTGTTCGTCAATGGCCGGCCGGTGCGCGACCGACTGCTGCAGGGCGCGATCCGGGGTGCCTACGCCGACTTCCTGGCGCGGGACCGGCACCCGGCCGCGGCGCTCTACCTCGACCTCGACCCCCTGCTGGTCGACGTTAACGTCCACCCGGCCAAGGCCGAGGTGCGTTTCCGCGACCCGGCGCTGGTGCGCGGCCTGATCGTCGGGGCCCTGCGCCACGCCCTCGCCGGCGCGGGTCACCGGGCCTCGACCACAGTGGCGACCGACGCCCTGTCGGGCTTTCAGCCCGGTTTCCAGCCCGGTGCCTCGCGGGCGTGGAGTCCCTCCCGGCCTTCGGCAGCAGGCTACTCGGGCTGGACGGGCTGGACCACCCCGGCTGCCGCCGCCCAGGTCCTGCCGGGGCTCAACGAACCCTCGGCGCGGGTCGAGCCGCCGCCGCCCCTGCCCTCGCCGTACCCCGTCGCCGGACCGGTGACCGAGGCCGACGTCGACCGCCCGCTGGGTGCCGCCCGGGCCCAGCTGCACGCCAACTATATTGTCGCCCAGACCCGCGACGGCCTGGTCGTCGTCGACCAGCACGCCGCTCACGAACGCCTGGTCTACGAGCGGATGAAGGCCCAAATGGCCGAAGGAGCGGTCACGCGCCAAGCCTTGCTGACCCCCGAGGTGGTGGAGCTCCACCCGGCCGAGGCCGGGCGGGTCGTCGCCCGCGCCGACGAGCTGGCCGAACTCGGCCTCGTCGTCGAGGCCTTCGGCGGCGGGGCGGTGTTGGTGCGTGAGACGCCTGCCCTGCTCGGCGCGGTCGATGTGCAGGGGCTGGTGCGGGACATCGCCGACGACCTGTCGGAGCACGGCGCGGCCCTGTCGCTGAAGGAGCGCCTGGCCGACGTGTGCGGAACCATGGCGTGCCACGGCTCGGTACGCTGCGGCCGGGTGCTGTCGGCCGCGGAGATGAACGCCCTGCTGCGCCAGATGGAGGCCACGCCCTACTCGGGCCAGTGCAACCACGGCCGGCCGACCTATGTCGAGCTCAAGCTGGCGGATCTGGAGCGGCTGTTCGGCCGCCGCTGAGCGCCGTCAGTCGGAACGTCTGGAGCGGCCCCATCGCGGCACCCCCTCGCCTTTCGGTGCCCCCTTCGCCTTGGCCGTGATCTCCTTGAGCTTGCGGCCCTGCAGGGTCGACAGGGCCTGACCCGGTGCGCCCTTCTCCGGATCGCCGAAGGCGCGCCCATGGCTTCTTACCCGATCGGACACCGACTCAAGGAATTCGCCTTCCCATTCCGACAGGGCCACCCCCGCCTTGTCGGCCGTCCGGCGGGCGCGGCGCAGAGCGTTCAGGGCCGCCCGCTGGGCCGCCTTGCGCTGGGCCTCGAAGGGGTTGTTTGATGGCGGCTTGCGCTTCACGCGAGCCAGTCTAGCAGGTTCGCACCTCTCAGGCGTCGCCCAGCGCTGACAGATACAGGTCGAGGATCGCCTCCTCCTCCTGCCGCTTGGCCCGGTCCTGCTTGCGGATGCGCAGCACCTTGCGCAGCGTCTTGACGTCGTAGCCCTCGCCCTTGGCCTCGGCGAAGACCTCCTTGAGGTCCCCCATGATGGCCTGCTTGTCGTCTTCGAGGCGCTCCAGCCGCTCGACAATGGTCCGCAGGCGGCCCTGCGCCGAGGCGGTCAGGACATCGGGATTGGCGAAGGCGGCATCGTCGGCCATCTCAACTCCTCTGGGGCGCTTGGCCCGTCTGTGCAGCCCGCGGCGCGGCCGGCGGGCAGATCGGCGTCCCGGTTAGCGCCACCGCCGGGCGGGCTCAACGACCAACACGAAAAAGGCTGCGGATCATCTCCGCAGCCTTGGGATAACCCGGCGATCGGACCCGGGCTGCAACGAGCGCCGCGCACGGTCACCCGCCGCGAAGGCCTCAGCCCTGCTTGGCCTTGAAGCGCGGGTCGGTCTTGTTGATGACGTAGACCCGGCCCTTGCGGCGCACGACCTTGCAGTCGCGATGGCGGGTCTTCAGCGACTTCAGCGAGCTACGGACCTTCATGGTGGTCAGGGCCTCGAAAGCGAAAATAGAAAAGCCGCCCGGTCGGACCCCGCGGCGAGAGGGGGCGTATAGATAGCCGGGACAGCGAGGTCAACACCCGAAAGCCCCGCCCCGCCCTGAATCAACGGGTGTCCATAGTCATAACGGACTGCATCAGGATGGAGGCCTGGCCTCCGGGTCGAACGGAGGGTCTGCGGGGTTGCACCCCCGCCGCGTCGCCACTCCGCCACCAGGCCGCTGAATGCAGGTCCGCGCATAGCCACCTGCGACAGGCTGACGCAACCTGAAAGAAGGTTTACCCGCCCGGCAGGCGAGAAGGGCGTGGGCGACTCCCCGGGCAGGCGACGTTCCGCTCGCGCATCTGTGAGGTCGGCAATCGCCTCGAAGCAGCCTAAACTGGGCGTATGCGCCTTCGTCTCCGCCTGCTCCTCATCGTGTCCGTCGCGGCCTGTGCGCCCATGCTGCCGGAGCCGCCGCCGCTGCCGGTTCTCGTGGGGCAGCCGCAGACGCCCGCAGCCGCAGCGCCTGTCGCCAGACCGGCTCAGGCTCAGGCTCAAGTCCCGGCCCCGGCGGCGCGCGATGCGGTCGACTTCGACACTTGGAAGGCGGGCTTCCTCGCCCGCCACGGCGGGGATCGCCGCGCCGCCTACGCCGCCCAGCTGGAGGGCCTGACGCCGGACACCACGGTGATCCGCCTCGACGGCAACCAGCCGGAGTTCTCGCGACCGCCAGGAGCCTACATCCAGAACGCCGTCAGCGCCGCCCGTGTCGCCGAGGCGCGCCGCCGCACCGACGCGGTGCCTTGGGAGGTGACCCGGCGTTTCGGGGTGCCGGCCGAGATCCTCGTCGCCATCTGGGCCCAGGAGAGCTCCTTCGGTCGGGTGCAGGGCGACATGGACGTGATCCGCTCGCTCGCCACCCTCGCTTGGGAGGGCCGCCGCCGGGACTGGGCCGAGGGCCAGCTGAAGCACGCGCTCGACATCGTCATCGACGGCCGTCGCGACCGCGCCGGGCTGAAGGGCAGCTGGGCCGGCGCTATGGGCCAGACCCAGTTCATGCCTGACAACTACCTGCGCCTGGGCATCGACCAGGACGGCGACGGCCAGGTCGATATCTGGGGCTCGCAGGCCGACGCTCTCGCCTCTGCTGCCAACCTGCTGGCCAACGCCGGCTGGAAGCGCGGCCAGACGTGGGGCTACGAGGTGATCCTGCCAGCGGGCTTCGACTATGCCGAGGCGGAGGGGCCGCGTCATCCGTGGAGCTTCTGGGCCGGGCGCGGCGTCCGGCTCGCGGGCGGCGACGCTCCGACCGAGGCCGAGGCGGCCGAGGGAGCCGCAATCCTGCTGCCCCAGGGAGCCGGCGGCCCGGCCTTTCTGGCCCTGCCCAACCACTATGTCATTCGCGCCTACAACAATTCGGTCAGCTACGCCCTCGCCATCGGCCTGACCGCCGACGGGATCAAGGGCAAGCCGCCCCTCGTCGCGGCCTGGCCGGACGATGCCCCCCTGTCGCGCGAGCAGCGCATCGGGGCCCAGCGCGCCCTGACGGCACTTGGCTTCGATACCCGAGGCATCGACGGGGTGGTGGGGGCCAACACCAGGGCGGCGCTGAGGCGCTGGCAGACGGTCGAGGGCCGGACGCCCGACGGCTATCTGTCGGCCACCCTCGCCGACGAACTGATCACCCTGGTGCCCTGACCCGTTACGGACTTCGCTGCGACGACAGCGCGGGTGCGGGCGAGCGCGCCAGCGGCTAAGGCGACCGCACCAGATCTGAGGAGGCCTTCATGCCCGATATCACCCCCGGCGTCGCGGCTCCCGCCGTCGACCTGCCCGCCGACAATGGCAACCGCTTCCGTCTCGCCGACCATGCCGGGTCGTCGGTGGTGCTGTACTTCTATCCCAAGGCCGACACGCCCGGCTGCACCAACGAGGCGAAGGACTTCACCGACCATGTCCCCGCCTTCCGCGCCGCGGGCGCGGTCGTGGTCGGGGTGTCGAAGGACCCGGTGAAGAAGCTGGACCGCTTCAAGGCCAGGTACGGCCTGCAGGTCATCCTCGCCTCGGACGAAACGGACGACGTGTGCGAGCGCTACGGCGTCTGGGTCGAGAAGAGCATGTACGGCAAGTCCTATATGGGCATAGAGCGGGCCACCTTCCTGATCGGGCCCGACGGGACCGTTCGGGAGGCGTGGCGCAAGGTCTCGGTCAAGGGCCACGCCGAGGCTGTGCTCGCCGCCCTGCGCGGCTAGACCTCACCTAGCCGGCGCGAATCTTCTCCCGTCTGGGGAAAATGCGGCGCGCTGGCTCGGGTGCCAGTCGTTGCGACGCCGAATGATGGTTAACTGTTCGTGAACACTCTTGCCCCTGCGAACGGCATTCGGGATAACTCCCGGCGTCCGGGGGGTGTGCATGAGTAATTCGTCCGAGCCTCGTCGTCGTCTGCTCGCGGATATCTGGTTCCCCGAGAGGCACCTCTATATCCGGTCTCATGGCGAGATCCGGGGCTATGTCCTGACCACCGGGCGCCAGATGGCGCTCGCGGCGGTGGCCATGATCGGCGGCATCTGGGCCCTGATCGCCAGCGGCGGCTTCCTGTTCAATCTTGCCTACCAGAGCCAGGCCGACGATGCCGTGGCCCGCGCCCGCGCCGCTTCGGAACGAGTGAACGCCGACCTCCAGGCCCGCCTCGACAGCGCCGTGCTGCGCATGTCCTCGACGACCGGCTCTCTCGAGGAGACGGCCGTCATGGTCGAGCGGCGTCACGCGGCGCTGGTCAACGTCATGGGCATGTTCCGCGACGTCCAGGGAGCCGAGACGGCACTGCGCCCCGCCCCACCGATGGAGACCGCCAATCCGGTCGTACGCATCGCCGCGGTCAAGCTGGACCAGGAGCGGCTGCTTGCCCGGGCCGAGGGCTTCGCCGAGAGCCGGGCGGAACGCCTGCGCCTCGCCTTCCGTCTCGCCGGTCTGAACCCATCCGCCTACTTTGACGCCTCCGCCGCGCTGGGCGGGCCGCTGGTCCAGGGCGACGATCCGGAAGCCCTGGCCGCCGTCCTGGACGTCGACGAGGCGTTCGCGGCCAGGATCCAGCGCGCCGCCGATGACCTGACCGAGATGCGCGGCCTCGCCGACGCCGCCTCGGCCCTCCCCTTCGGCCGCCCCGCCGAGGCACGCACCACCTCCGGCTTCGGCCTCCGCTTTGACCCCTTCAGTCGCCGCCCGGCCCTGCACCAGGGCCAGGACTTTGCCGCGCCGCTCAACACGCCGATCCTCGCCACGGCACCCGGCGTGGTCGCCTTCGCCGGCGTTCGTTCAGGTTATGGCAAGACCGTTGAGCTAGACCATGGGGACGGTTTCAAGACGCGCTACGCCCACCTGAACTCCATCGCCGTCCAGCCCGGCCAGCGAATCGCGCTCGGACAGCGCCTCGGTGGCATGGGCACAACCGGTCGATCCACCGGCGTTCACCTGCATTATGAAGTTTGGATGAACGGCCGCCCCCAGAACCCCGCCCGCTTCATCCGCGCAGGAGATGAACTTGTTCAATAAGTCCAAAGCCCCGACTCCGGAGCGTCAGGCCTCGCCGATGCCGATCCCGCCGCTGCCGGACCTCCCGGCCCCCGGCCAGACCGCCCGCGTGGCCCCAAGTCCTGCCGCGGTGCCGTCACCGGCCCCCGCGCCCGCCCGCGGCCTGTCGACGCTGTCTTCGGACCTGACCTTCGAGGGCAATGTCAGCGGCCAGGGCGACCTGCAGATCGACGGCCAGGTGAAAGGTGACGTGAAGGTCGGCCGTCTCAACATCGGCGAGACCGGGGCCATCGAAGGCGGCGTCAGCGCTGACTACATCGAGGTCCGCGGCCGCATCGTCGGTGCCGTCTCGGGCAAGCAGGTCAAGCTGGTCTCGACCGCCTATGTCGACGGCGACATCACCGCCGAGCAGCTGTCGATCGACATCGGTGCCTACTTCCAGGGCCGGGTGCTGCAGGGCCGTCGCGAGGCCCCGAAGCCCGCCGCCGCCCCGACGCCGCCATCGATCCCTGCGGCACCGGCGGCCCCGGAACTGCCCCAGGCTCCCGCTGCCACCGTCATCGACATGAAGCCGGCCGGCTAAGGCCGACTGCAACGGTTTCCCTCCCCTTCAAGGGGAGGGTGGCCCGAAGGGCCGGGTGGGGCGGGCGAGGCGACACAAGCGCCAGGTCAGCCGCGCCGCGCCACCCGTCGTCGGCCTTCGGCCTCAGACACACTCCCCCGAGGGGGAGGGAAAACGCGTACGCGCCCCCTACTCTTCCGCCGTGGAGCCGCGCGTGGCACCGACCCGGGCAGCCAGGGCGGCACCCATGAAGGCGTCAAGGTCGCCGTCGAGCACGCCCTGGGTGTCGGACGTCTCCACATTGGTGCGCAGGTCCTTCACCATCTGGTACGGCTGCAGCACATACGATCGGATCTGGTGGCCCCAGCCAATCTCGGTCTTGGCGTCGGCCAGGGCCTGGGCGGCGGCCTCCCGCTTCTGCAGCTCCAGCTCATACAGGCGCGCGCGCAGCATCTTCCATGCCTGGTCGCGGTTCTGATGCTGGGAGCGGCCGGCCTGGCAGGCCACCACCGTGTTGGTCGGGATGTGCGTCAGGCGCACCGCCGAGTCGGTCTTGTTGACGTGCTGGCCGCCCGCGCCGGAGGCCCGATAGGTGTCGGTCCGCACATCGGCCGGGTTGATCTCGATCTCGATGGCGTCGTCAACCACCGGCGAGACTCCGACAGAGGCGAAGGATGTATGCCGCTTGGCGGCGGCGTCGAACGGGCTGATGCGCACCAGTCGGTGGACCCCGGACTCGGACTTGAGCCAGCCGTACGCGTTAGGCCCCCTGATCTGCACCGTCGCCGACTTGATGCCGGCCTGTTCGCCGGATTCCTCGGCCTCGACCTCGACCTCGTAACCGTGCGCCCGGGCCCAGCGGGTGTACATGCGCAGCAGCATGCCGGCCCAGTCGTTTGACTCGGTGCCGCCGGCCCCGGAGTTGACCTCCAGATAGGCGTCATTGCCGTCGGCCTCGCCGGACAGCAAGGCCTCAAGCTCGGCGCGGGCGGCCCGCTCCTTGATAGCGCGCAGGCTGGCGCGCGCTTCCTCAAGGGTGGCCTCGTCGCCCTCCTCGTCAGCCATCTCGGACAGCATCACGCCCTCCTCCAGGGCGGTCTCCATCTGGCGCACGGCGGTGATCTGGGCCTCCAGGCGCGACCGTTCGCGGCTCACCGCTTGGGCCTGTTCGGGATTGTCCCACAGGGTCGGGTCCTCGACCCGGGCGTTCAGCTCATCGAGCTTTCTGAGTGCAATATCCCAGTCAAAGGCGCCTCCTGAGCAGAGCGACGCTCTGCTCGATGTCGGCCTTCATGGCCTCGACATCCAGTCTCATGGATTACTCCGGTTCTGATCGAGGGCCCGAGATAGAGGGGTCCGGCCCTGAGGGAAAGCCCGTGCGGGTCAATACAGGCCGCTGAGGTCCTCGGCGGGCTGCTTCTCCGGCGGCGGCGGGGTCGCCGGCTGGGCCGGCACCGCCGGCACGATGACCGGCGGGCCGGCCGCCTCCTGCTCGCGTCGCAGCACGTCGCTATAGCTCTGCGGGCCGGCCTCTTCCTCCACGATCACCTCTTCCTGCGCCCGTTCGGTGCCGGGGCGGAAAGCCTCCTCGATGCCGTCCACGGTGCGGAAGATGGCGTTGCGCGGACGCACGAAGGGCCGCGCCGGGCGCTCGACGAGCGCCGTCCGCATGAACTCGGTGAAGACCGGCAACGCCGACGATGCCCCCGCCTCGCCCGAGCCGAGCGGTCGGTTGTCGTCGAAGCCGACGAAGACCCCGACGACGATGTCGGTGGTGAAGCCGACAAACCAGGCCGAACGGTATTCGTTGGTGGTGCCGGTCTTGCCGCCGACCCAGCGCCCGAGGCCCCGGGCCGAGGCCGCGGTGCCGCGCTGGACCACGCCCTCGAGCATGGAGCTGATCTGGTAGGCGGTGATCGGGTCGATCACCTGCTCGCCCCGCGGGGTCAGGCGCGGCGACTCCTGGCCGCTGAAGCCCCGTCGGCAGGCGCGGCAGTCGCGCCGGTCGGCACGGTAGACGGCCTCTCCGTCCCGGTCCTGCATGACTTCGATCATATAGGGGTCAATTCGCCGGCCACCGTTGACGAAGGCGGCGTAGGCGGCGGTCAGGCGATAGGGCGTGGTCTCGCCGGCCCCGAGCGACACCGAGAGGTTCGCCGGCAGATCGTCAGCGATCCCGAAACGGGCGGCGTCGCGCACGATCCGGGTCATGCCGACCTCGTTGGCGAGGCGGACCGTCATGACGTTGCGGGACAGCTCAAGTCCGCGACGCAGGGTCTGGGGCCCATAGAACTCGCGGCTGTAGTTCTGCGGCGTCCAGCGCGTCCCGTTGGGGCCGCCCGGGAAACTGATCGGCGCGTCAAGCACGATCGAAGCCGGGGTGAAGTCCCCCTCCAGCGCCGTGGCGTAGACGAACGGCTTGAAGGCGGACCCGGGCTGGCGGCGCGCCTGGGTGGCGCGGTTGAAGCTGGACAGGGCGTAGGAGTACCCGCCGACCATGGCAAGCACCCGGCCGGTTTGTGGGTCGATGGCGACCAGCGCCCCGTTCACCGCCGGCACCTGGCGCAGCAGATACTGGCCGTCGCGAAGCTCGACGAAGATCAGGTCGCCGCGCTGCAGGCGACGGTTGGCGTTGGCCCAGGCGGCGTCGGCTGTGACCATCAGGCCGGCGGTGTCGTCGCGCGCGATACGGACGCGCACGGTGTTCCCGGACACGGTCTCGACCGCGGCCGCCAGCCAGGTGCGGCGCTCAGGGGGAACCTGCCGCGCCTCGGCCTCCTCGCGCCAGTTCGGCCCGAAGTCGGTCGTCCCCCAGGGACCGTGCCAGCCGTGACGCCGGTCGTACAGCTCCAGCCCACGCATCAGGGCCTCGCGCGCGGCCGACTGCAGGGTTGGATCCAGGGTCGTGCGCATGTACAGGCCGCCGCGGTTGACCTGGGCCTCGCCGAACAGGGCGATGGCGCGGCGACGGGCTTCCTCGACGAAGAAGTCGGCGTCCTGGTACTCGGCCCGGCGCGGCGCTTCCTGGGTGACCAGCGGCCGGGCCTGGGCCGCCGTCGCCTCCTCGCGGGTGATGAAACGGTTATCCGCCATCTCACCCAGCACCCAGTCGCGCCGCGCCTTGGCGGCCTCATTGCGCCGGACAGGGTGATAGTTGTTCGGCCCCTTTGGCAGGGCAGCTAGGAAGGCTGCCTCCTCGACCGATAGCTGGCTCAGCGACTTGCCGAAGTAGTTGAAGGCGGCCGAGGCCACCCCATAGGAGCGGTAGCCGAGAAAGATCTCGTTCAGATACAGTTCGAGGATCTGTTCCTTGGTCAGCGTCGCCTCGAGGCGGCTGGCCAGGATGGCCTCCTTGAGCTTGCGGTTGAGGCTCGACTCGCTGGTTAGCAAAACGTTCTTGGCGACCTGCTGGGTGATGGTCGAGCCACCCTCCAGGCGCCGCCCCGTCAGGACGTTGAAGACGTTCTTGGCCATGGCCCGGCCGATGCCCGACACATCGATCCCGCCGTGCTGGAAGAAGTTGCGGTCCTCGGCCGCGAGGAAGGCCTGCACCACCGGCGTGGGGATCTGGTCATAGGAGACGTAGATCCGCCGCTCCTCGGAATACTCACCGATCAGGGTACCGTCGGCGGCGAACACCCGCGTGGCCGTGGCCGGGCGATAGTCCGCCAACTCGGTGGCGTCGGGCAGGTCGTGGAACAGCCAGGCCGCATAGATCGTCACGATCACGCCGGCAAGGGCGATGCCGCTGAGGAGGACCAGGCCCGCCGCGACAAACCACTTCTGCTGAATCTCGATAGCCGGCAGCTTCACCGCGCGCTCCGATTGACGCCCGGATCGGGTTTAGCCCGCGTCGGTGACGTCGCAAAGGCCCGTCAGGCGAACAGCGGTCAGCGGCTAAGGACTGCCCGCCGTGGCGGCGTTGGCGGCCAGCTGGATGTCGCCGCCACCGGCAAAAAAGCGATCGATGCCGCGGCTCACCGCCTCCATCAGGCGACGACGCTGGCGCGGATCGTTAAGCGCCCGCTCATCCTCGGGATTGGTGATGAAGCCCATCTCCAGCAGCACGGCCGGCACGTCGGGAGCCAGCAGCACGGCCAGACCGGCGTCGCGGTGGCTGCGGCGCAGTAACGGATGGTCGACGCGCTCGATCTCGCCGAGCAGGCTGCGGGCGAATCGGGCCGAACGGTTCTGGGTGGCGCGCTGGGTGATATCGAGCAGGATCCGGTCGACCGACGGATCACGGCCGGGCAGGTGAAGATCGCGGTGCCAGTCATCCCTTCCGGTGAACTCGCGCACGGCCCGGCCGGCACCCTGCTCTGAGAGGGTATAGACGCTGGCACCGCGCGTGGCCGGGTCGGAACCTGCGTCAGCGTGCAGCGAGATGAAAAGGTCTGCGTCAGCGTGACGGGCGATGGCCACCCGACGATAGAGGTCGACATAGGTATTGTCGCTGCGGGTCAACCTGACCCGGTAGCGACCGGATCGCTCGAGGATCTGGGCCAGCTCGCGCGCCGCCGCCAGGGTGACGTCGGCCTCGCGGGCCACAGCCCCAAGGGCCCCGGGATCGCGGCCGCCATGACCGGCGTCGATCACCACCAGAGGGCGCTCGGCGCGGGCCGGAACGCGGGCCGCGCGCACCGGCGGCGCAGCGGCGACGGCAGGGCGACCGTCGGCGCGCACGTCGATGACGTAGCGGTAGTGAGCGACGCCATCGCCCGGCGGCAGAAGGAAACGGCGCTCGACCTCGACAGCTCCGGTGAGGGCCACTTCGACACGGGCCGAGGCACCGCGGCCGGTCACGCTGTAACCGCGCACCAGACCCCGGCCGCGTCCGTCGATGCGAGCCGGCGGAGCGACGCCAGACAGGTCGAGCACCAGGCGGCCGCCACGGCCATCCTCGACGACGCGGCCCTCGGCGCGGCGATCAAGGTCCAGCACGATGCGGGTACGCTGGGCGTCGCCGCCAAGTCGCAGGGCCAGGACGTCGCCGGCGGCGCCGGAGGCCAGGCCCTGACCGGCAGTGACCCCCGCCACGACGAAGGCGAGGGTCGCCGCCAGCGCTACGCGCCGACGACGCACCATCGCGCCAAACTTCTGCAGCAGGCCCTTCATGTCCTTGACCGCACGACCACCATTGTTTGTTGCCCTAACTGTGCCCGAGCGGCGTGAGAAATGGGTTAAGCGGAGCGCGCTTTTCATCCGGGCCGGTCCGCACTATGCTTTCCCCTGCCCTGGCTCGACCGACCCGTTTTGCGGCCGTTCTCGTTCCGGGCTTTCGCTATCCGACCAATTCTGCGGAGCGATGGATCGGTGCCGATCCCTCGAGTCGCCGGGCCGAACGGACCGACGCCCCCGCCGGGGGCGCACCCGGGCCCAGGAATGAAGACGACCATGGGCCTTCACGGCTGCGCCTCCTCCCGGTTCCTCGAGACCGCCCTCGCCGCTCGCGGCGACGGGATCGCGCGCGCCTGGCCTCTCACCCCCATTCGGCGAGCCGCCGTTGAGCCCTGGACCGGGCTCGGGCCGGCGCGCCAGAGAGAGACTTCTGATGTCAAAGATCATGTTGATCGATGCGGCGCACGCGGAAGAGTCGCGCGTCGCTATCGTGGACGGCCGCCAGGTCGAGGAATTCGACTTTGAGTCCCGCGCGCGGCGACAGCTGCGCGGCAACATCTATCTCGCGAAGGTCACGCGCGTAGAGCCCAGCCTGCAGGCGGCGTTTGTCGAGTACGGCGGCAACCGCCACGGCTTCCTCGCCTTCAACGAGATCCACCCGGATTACTACCAGATCCCGGTGGCCGACCGGGAAGCCATCATGGCCGAGGCCGGCGATGACGACGACGAAGACGATCTGGGCCGGGAAAGCCTCGACGACGAAGCTGACACCGAAGGCCGTCTCGCCGACGAGGAACGCCTCAAGCGGCGCCTGATGCGCCGCTACAAGATCCAGGACGTGATCAAGCGCCGGCAGATCCTGCTGGTTCAGGTGGTCAAGGACGAGCGCGGGGCCAAGGGCGCGGCCCTGACCACCTGGCTGTCGTTGGCCGGCCGCTACTGCGTGCTCATGCCAAACACCGGCAAGGGCGGCGGCATCAGCCGCAAGATCACCAACGCCGCCGACCGAAAGCGCCTGAAGGCCGCCGCCGCCAGCCTTGAGGTGCCGGCTGGCATGGGTCTGATCATCCGCACCGCGGGTGCCAAGCGCACCAAGGCGGAGATCAAGCGCGACTACGAGTATCTGCTGCGCCTCTGGGAGACGATCCGCGAGACCACGCTAAAGTCCCACGCCCCCTCGCTGATCTACGAGGAAGAGAACCTCGTACGGCGGGCCGTGCGCGACATGTTCGACAAGGACTTTGACGGAATCCAGGTCGAGGGTGTCGAGGGCTGGAAACAGGCGCGCGACTTCATGCGCGTACTGATGCCGTCCCAGGCGTCCAAAGTGCACCTGTATCGTGGGGCCAAGCCGCTGTTCGCAGCCAACGGCATCGAGGAGGTGTTGCACCAGATCCACCAGCCGGTCGTGCCGCTGAAGTCGGGCGGTTATCTGGTCATCAACCAGACCGAGGCCCTGGTCGCCATCGACGTCAACTCCGGGCGCGCTACCAGGGAGCGCAACGTCGAGGCGACGGCGACAAAGACGAACCTTGAGGCCGCCGTGGAGGCGGCCCGCCAGCTGCGCCTCCGCGACCTCGCCGGCCTGATCGTCATCGACTTCATCGACATGGATGAGTCGAAGAACAACCGAGCCGTCGAGAAGGCGCTCAAGGATGCGCTGGCCGCTGACCGCGCCCGCATCCAGATGGGCAGGATTTCCGGCTTCGGCCTGATGGAGATCAGCCGCCAGCGACGCCGGCTCGGCGTGATCGAAGGTGCCACCGAGGTCTGCCCGCACTGCAATGGGGCCGGGCGCGTGCGGTCGGCGGAATCCGCCGCACTCACCGCCCTGCGCGCCATCGACATCGAGGTCGGCAAGAGCGGTGCAGGTCTGGTCAACCTCAAGGTCCCTACCTCGGTTGCCCTCTACATCCTGAACCACAAGCGCAGCCACCTGCAGCGCCTGCTCGAGCGTCGCGGCCTTGAGGTCGTGGTGCTGATCGACGACGCCCTCAGCCAGGGCGAGCATGCCATCGACCGGCTGGAGTCGGACGAGGAGTTCGTGCCGCCGGAGATCGATCACGACGCCGAGATCGCCGCCCTGCCCGACACTGACCTGCCCGACCTCGACTTCGACGATGAGGCCGAGGACGAGGACGAGACGGACGTCGACAGCGACGAGAGCGAGGACGAGGACGAGGACGAGGACCCGGAAGAGGACGATGATCGTCCGGCCGCGCGCGAGGCCCGCGTCGGCGACGATTCCGGCCGCCGTCGGCGCCGCCGTCGTCGCGGCGGACGTCGCGACGAGGAGGAGGTCGAGACCGCGGCGGTCGACAGCGACGAGGACGACGAGGCTGGCCGCCGCCGCCGCCGGGGCCGCCGCGGCGGCCGCCGCGTGCGCGAGGATGGCGACCGCGACGTCTACACCTGGGTCCGGGGCCGCACGCCCTCGCTCGACCAGCCCTACATCTGGTTCGACCCGCTCAATCCCCATGCGGCGCTTGACGATCTGCCCCCGGCCCAGCCTGGCCGCGGTCCGGCCGAAGCGGTCGCCCTGGCCGCCGTCGATGGAGACCGCGAGGAGCGCGGCAGCCGTCGCCGCCGCCGTCGCGGCCGCGGCCGCGGCGGGGATCGCGCCGCCGTCGGCGGGGAGAGCGCCATCGAGGCCGGCGGCGAGGAGGCAGCTGACCCGGAGGCCGTTTTGGAGGCCGGGGCCGAGGGGGTGACCGAGGCGATCGAGGCCGGAGCCCCGGCCCTGCCGTCGGTACCGCAGCGCCGCCGCGTGCGCCGCAAGGCTGCCGCGCCGGTGGTCGCCGAGGTCGTCGCTGATGACGTCATCGAGACCGGGGCTAATCCGGAGTTCGCCGTCGTGCCGGAGCCCGAAACCGCCCCGGCCCCGGTCGTTGAGCCGGTGGTCAAGGTCGCCACGGAGCCTGCGGCCGAACCCGAACCCGAACCCGCGGTGAGCGTCGAGGAGATGGTTGCGGCCGACCCGGCCCAGATCACCGCCCCGCCACCCAAGCCGAAGCGCGGATGGTGGCGGCGCTGATCGCGGCACCGGCCTTAAACTGGACCGAAATCCGGGTTGATGTGGACAGTATCCAACGCGGCGGACTTCGGTCTAGTCTGATATCCGGCGGCGGGGAGAGAGACGCGAGCAGGAGATCGCCGTGACCTGGCTGTCCCGAACGATGATGCCCGTGCGCCGGGCCGCCGCCCCGGTCGGCGCGGCCCTGGCGCTTGCGGCGGCCTTTCTGGCGGCCGCCCCGGCCGCCGCCCAGAGCATCATCCGCGACACCGAGGTCGAATCCATCATTCGTGAATGGTCCGATCCGGTGCTCTCGGCCATGGGGCTGATCCCGGCGGACGTCGAGATCCTGCTGATCAACGACCCCAGCCTCAACGCCTTCGCCACCCGCGGGCGGATCATGGGCCTGCACACCGGCCTGATCCTCGAGACCGACACCCCCAACCAGCTGCTGGGGGTGATCGCCCACGAGGGTGGGCACATCAAGAACCGCCACACCCTGCGCGACGGGGCGGCCAATGCGGCGCGCCAGCCCTTCCTGGTGAGCATGGCGCTGGGTGCCCTGGCCATCGCCGCGGGAGCACCCGACGCCGGCGTGGCCCTGATCGGCTCCAGCCAGTACTTCGGCACCCTCGGTGCCCTGCGCTATCTGCAGAGCCAGGAAGGCGAGGCTGACCTGACAGGAGCGCGGGCGCTGGAGGCCGCTGGCGAGTCCGGCCGCGGCCTGGTCGAGTTCTTCGAGAACTTCCGCGCCCAGGAGGTCTTCTCCGACGCCCGCCGCTTCCCCTATTTCCGCAGCCATCCTCTGTCGTCGGACCGGATCGAGGCGCTGCGCCGGCCCGTCATGGCCGGCTCCAACTACGAGCGCCGCGACAGCCCCGAGCGCATGGCCCAGCACACCCTGATGCTGGCCAAGATCCGCGCCTTCCTGGACCAGCCGACATTCACCTATCGGGCCTATCCGATGTCGGATACCTCGCTGCCGGCGCGCTACGCCCGGGCCATCGCCTGGTACCGGGACGGGCGCACCGAGCGGGCCCTGACCGCGGTCGACGAGCTCATCGCCGGCGACCCCGACAACCCCTTCTTCCACGAGCTGCGCGGCCAGATCTTGTTCGAGGAGAGTCGCCCGCTCGAGGCGGTCGAGGCCCATCGCGAGGCGGTGCGATTAATGCCGGAGGCACCGCTGCTGCGCATCAACCTGGCGCACGCCTTGATCGAGACCAACGATCCGACCCGGCTGGACGACGCCATCGACCAGCTGAAGCTGGCCGCCGCCCGCGAAAACGACAATCCCCTCGCCTGGCGTCTGCTGGGGCAGGCCTACGCCGCTCAGGGGCGCGAGGGCGAGGCGCGCCTCGCCTCAGCCGAGTACGCCTTCTCGCTCGGGCAGGAGGAGCAGGCGGTGCAGTTCGCCCTGCGCGCCCGCGCCATGCTGGAACCCGGGACGCCCGAGTGGCGGCGGGCCGTGGACATTGTCCTCGCCTCCGGAGCCACGCCCGAGGACCTGGCCGACCTCGATCGGCGCCGCGCCCGTAACTGATGCCACCCAGAAAGCCCCGCATGACCGACATCCCGCCACCCGCCGTGCCTCCCGCAACACCGTCCGCAGCAACGTCCTCTGGCATGTCCGGCCTCCGGCGCGCCGCCTTGCTGGCATGGGCCGGCCCGGCGATCGGAGCGGCCGCGCTGGTCGTGGCTGTCACGGGCCAGCTGGGGTTCGAGGGGCGGGTGCGCGGCTGGCTGCTCGCCAATCCGGGCGTTCTGGACGAGATGATGCGGGCCCGGCAGCTGGAGCAGGCCGAGCTCGGCGCCGCCGAAACGGACCGCCGCATCGCTGCGAACCCGTCCCTGGTAGCGGTCGACCCGCGCGACCCGGCCTTCGGCCCGGCCGACGCTACGGTCACGGTGATCGAGTACGTCGACTTCCAGTGCCCCGGCTGCAAGGCGGTGGGCCCAGAGGTCCTTGCCCTGATGCAGCGGCACCCGGACGTGCGCTTCGTGTTCCGCGACTGGGCCATCCTCGACCGTGAACCTAGCGGGACCTCCGACTACGCCGCCCGGGCGGCGCTGGCCGCCCATCGCCAGGGCCGCTATCTGCCCGTCCATCAGGCGCTGCTGGCCGAGCCGGCCCTGTCACCCGACGCCGTCGACGCCATTCTGGCGGAGGCCGGCGTTGACCTGGCCCGCGCCCGGCAGGACATGGACAGCCTCTCGGTCCGCGACCACGTGGCGGACATCAACACCACCGCCGAGGCGCTCGCCCTGCAGGGAACGCCCAGCTTCATCATCGATGGCCGCGCCACACGCAGCATCCAGCCGTCCGAGATCGACACGGCCATCGCCGCCGCCAAGACGCGCTGAGCCGGATCAGTCCGCCGGCAGGCTGTAGGCGAGGTCGTAGTGGTGGACCCCGTCGGCGATGCGCAGGCCGAGGACGCCGCTGATGCCGGTCAGCTCGCCCGTCCCCGAGCCCGGCACGATCTCGATCGACAGGGTCTGGCCATTCGGATCCATGACGCCGCGGTGCGCCAGCAGGAAGGCACTGACCTGCCCCCCGCCGGTCCCTCGATCATTGTGAGAGCCCGGGGGGTTGGTAGCTGATCTCCAGCGCCGGCGGTAGCGGCCGGCCGGTGGAGCTGATCAGGTTGCGCAGCCGGCCGGCCGCGGGGT
>Ga0315907_10000732_pt1 | contig 46206 bp, 42 predicted proteins | sample LakEriMetagenome_3_FD_203525 | JGI IMG/M metagenome (GOLD analysis project Ga0315907, IMG submission 203525) | Freshwater fungal communities from buoy surface, Lake Erie, Ohio, United States - Buoy 12 MA123 | ecosystem: Environmental > Aquatic > Freshwater > Lake > Lake biofilm | place: USA...
CGGCCAGAGGGCCGCGAAAGGGGTGAAAACCACCCCGATATGGCCACAGAAAAACCCAAAAATGTCGTCATCAGAAATATCAATCAACAACGACCTAGTAAACGGGGGTTGTGCAGACCTTCCTTAGATAACTTACTGAGAGGAGCTCGCGCCCATGAAAAACACATCAGGAGAAGGGCGGGCAAGTGTTGTACCCACTGGGGTGGATAGGTGGAACTGGGGGGCGTTTTTCCTCAATTGGATTTGGGGCGTTGGGAATAACACGTTCATCGCACTGCTCATGTTTGTCCCTTTAGTCAACTTCATCATGTTGTTTGTGTTGGGTGCAAAAGGCAGCTCTTGGGCTTGGCAGAACAAAAAGTGGGATAGCGTTGAACACTTCCATAAGACGCAGCGCAAATGGGCTTGGTGGGGAGCGGCCATTTGGCTGAGTGTGATTGCAACGTTTATCGCGATATTTTTCGCTATTGCCGCTGCGATGAAAAGTTCAGAGGCTTATAAATTGGCAGTCGCAAAGCTGGAAGCAAATGAGATGGTCATTCAGTCAATTGGGGCACCAATCACAACAGGCATACCTATGGGAGAAATACAAGTTTCAGGCCCATCAGGAAGTGCAAAACTGTCCTTTAGCCTCAAAGGCCCCAAAGGGGAAGGAACCGCATACCTTGAGGCAAATAAAAGCTTGGGGCTTTGGAAAATTGAACGTTTGGCATTTGAGCAGCAGAGTACAGGACAACGCATTGAGTTTGCGGAGTAATGTGGTCAGCAATATCGGGTTTCATCGACTACATGGTCTAGGTTGACTGCACTGATTTAAGGTACCTCATGAGAATCACCATTAAATTCTTCGCTGTACTTGCGGTGATGGCTCTGACCCTTTTGGGTTGCGCGCAAGTGGCCCCAGCAACAAACTTACCATCAACGACTTCCACTAATGCTGCGGGCGCAACCCCTCACCAGCCTCCAAAGACAAGCTATGCCCAGCGTATTCAAGCAGCAATAGCTCCACATATTGTTTTGGCTGAACCTATTGACGGAAACCCCGCTGCCGAAGTGAGGGTCACTATCCAAGCTGACGGCAAAGTCATTAATGCAGAGCTGGTCAAAAGCAGTGGGTATGCGCATTGGGATCAATCGGTTCGTAGGGCTGTTTTAAAGGCAGGCTGGATCCCAGCGGACATCGACGGAATAGTCCCTTCTGAGCTGTTCATCCGGTTCAGACCCTACCCCTGAGCACGGACTGTCTGCGCTTTAGTTCTGCCCCCTCAACAACCCGCCTGCGCTACAAACGCAGGCGGGCTCCTTTCAATAAACCCCCATCACACCATCGCCGCCTCTCCTAACTTGGCCTCTACCCTTAGCGCTTTTGCCGCTTGCACCATATTGCGCAGGGCGGCTTCTGTTTCGGGCCATTGGCGGGTTTTTAGGCCGCAATCGGGGTTGACCCACAGGTTGGCAATGGGCACTACCTCAATGGCTTTGTGCAGTAGGGCTTGCATTTCGGCCACGCTGGGTACGCGGGGGGAATGGATGTCGTACACGCCGGGGCCTATTTCGTTGGGGTAGGCAAAGTCGCCAAAGCCTTGCAGCAGTTCCATGTCAGACCGGCTGGTTTCTATGGTGATGACGTCGGCATCCATCGCGGCAATGGCGGGCAGGATGTCGTTGAACTCGCTGTAGCACATGTGGGTGTGGATTTGCGTGGCGTCTTGCACGCCGCTGGCGCTGATGCGAAACGCTTGCGCGGCCCATTGCAGGTAGTGTTGCCAGCCGTTGCGGCGCAGGGGCAGGCCTTCGCGGAATGCGGGCTCGTCAATTTGGATGATGGCAATGCCTGCGGCTTCCAGGTCGCACACTTCGTCGCGTATGGCCCAGGCAATTTGCTGGGCGGTGGTGCCGCGGGCTTGGTCGTCGCGCACAAAGCTCCATTGCAGCAGGGTGATGGGGCCTGTGAGCATGCCTTTTAGGGGGCGGTGGGTCAGGCTTTGGGCGTATTGCGTCCAGGCCACGGTCATGGGGGCGGGGCGGGCCACGTCGCCGTAGATGATGGGCGGCTTTACACAGCGCGAGCCATAGCTTTGCACCCAGCCGTTGGTGGTAAAGGCAAAGCCGTCCAGTTGTTCGCCAAAGTATTCGACCATGTCGTTGCGCTCGGCTTCGCCGTGCACCAACACATCCAGCCCCAGGGTTTCTTGGCTGCGCACGGCGCGGGTGATTTCATCTTGCATGGTGCGCTGGTATTGCTCGGCGCTCAGCGTGCCGCGCTTAAAGGCGGCGCGTGCGCTGCGGATGTCTGCCGTTTGCGGAAACGACCCGATGGTGGTGGTGGGCAGCAGCGGCAGTTGCAGGCGGGCGCGTTGGGCCTGCTGGCGCTGGGCAAAGGGGCTGTGGCGTTGGTCTGCATCCGGTGCCGCCTGGGCCAGGCGTGCGGCCACGGTGGCGCGGTGCACGCGGGGGCTGTTGCGGCGTGCGGCAATGGCGGTGCGTGCTGCGTGCAGTTCTTCGTTCAGCGCATCGTTGCCCGCGCCATCTGCTGGGTTGGGGCTTTGGCCCAGTGCAGCAGCCAGCACGCGCAGTTCGTGCAGTTTTTCGGTGGCAAAGGCCAGCCATGACCGCAGCTCAGCGTCTAGCGATGTCTCGTGTTGCAGGCTTATGGGCACATGCAGCAGCGAGCACGATGGCGCCAGCCACAGTGGGCCTGTGTGTTTGTCTGCCACGGGTTGCAGCCGGGCCAAGGCGGCGTCCAGGTCGGTGCGCCAGATGTTGCGGCCATCAACGATGCCCACCGACAGCACTTTGTGCGCAGGCAGCCAGTCGGCCACGCCCACCAGTTCGTCGGGGTTGCGCACGGCATCCACATGCAGGCCCGCCACGGGCAGTTGGCAGGCCAGGCGCAGGTTGTCTGCCAGCGGTGCAAAGTAGGTGGCCAGCAGCAAGGGCGGGGCGCTGCGGGCCAGTTGCCAGTAGGTGGGCTCAAAGGCGTGGCGCCAGGGGTTGGGCAGGTCTAGCCCCAATATGGGCTCGTCTATTTGCACCCATTGCACGCCTTGGGCTTTCAGGCGGGTCAGTATGGCCTCGTACACGGGCAGCAAGTCGGGTAGCAAGTCCAGCCGGTCAAAACCTGCGGCTTTGGCTTTGCCCAGCCACAAAAAGCTCAATGGCCCCAGCAGCACGGCTTTTACGCGATGGCCCAGGGCTTGGGCTTGCGCCACTTCGTCAAACAGGCCCTGGCTGCCCACGGCAAAGGTGGTGTGTGGCGTGAACTCTGGCACCAGGTAGTGGTAGTTGGTGTCAAACCACTTGGTCATTTCGAGCGCGGGTTGCCCAGTGCTGTGGGTTTGGTTTGTGCAAGCAGTGGAGCATGCCGTGCTAGCGCTAGTGGCCGATGTGCCCCGCGCCATGGCAAAGGTGCGGGCCAGTTCAGGCGTGTGGGCATCAAAGCCAAAGCGGGCGGGTTCGCAGCCCAGCAGTTGTATGTGGTTCAGGACGTGGTCGTACAGCGCAAAGTCACCCACGGTGACAAAGCCCAGGCCGGCGTCGGCCTGCACCTGCCAGTGGGTTTGGCGCAGTTGGGCCGCGGTGGCTTGCAGGCTGGCCGCAGTGGCGTCGCCGCGCCAATGGGCTTCTAGTGCCGTCTTTAGCTCGCGCTGTGCGCCAATGCGCGGAAAGCCCAGGGTGTGGGTGATGGGTGTGCGGGGTGTTGTGGGCATGGTGGTAGTCCTTTCTTGCGTAGGCCTCCATGCTCTTTGGATTACGTTTATTATTCAAACGAAAGTTTTTGCTTTTTAACTTGAAAATTACTAATGACGCAATCGATCTTAGAGCTGCGCCACCTGCGCACCTTGGTCGCCCTGCGAGACACAGGCAGCTTGGTGCGGGCGGCGCAGTGGCTCAACCTCACGCAGTCGGCCCTGTCGCACCAAATCAAGCTGCTAGAGGACCGTTACGGCACGCCTTTGTTTGAGCGCAAGTCAGTGCCACCCCAGTTCAGCGCTGTGGGCCTGCGCCTGCTGGCCTTGGCCGATGCAGTGCTGCCCCAGGTAGAAGCCGCCGAGCGCGACCTGGCCCGCCTGCTTGTGGGCCACAGCGGCCAATTGCGCATTGCGGTGGAATGCCACACCTGCTTTGACTGGTTGATGCCCGCCATGGACGCGTTTCGCACCCGCTGGCCCGAGGTAGAGCTGGACATCGTCAGCGGCTTCCATGCCGACCCGGTGGGCTTGCTGCACCAAAGCCGGGCCGATGTGGCGGTGGTGTCAGAGGTGGATGCCGACGACCCCGCTGTGCAGTTTCATCCCCTGTTTGGTTTTGAGATTTGCGCGTTGATAAGCAACCAGCACCCGCTAGTCGCCAAGCCGTATTTGCAGGCGCAAGACTTTGCCGACCAAACCCTCATCACCTACCCCGTGCCCGACGACATGCTGGACTTGGTGCGCCAAGTGCTGGCCCCCGCAGGTGTGCACCCCCCGCGCCGTACCACAGAGTTAACGGTGGCCATGCTGCAACTGGTAGCGAGTGGCCGTGGCGTGGCAGCCCTGCCCGTGTGGGCCGTACAAAGCTACCTTGACCGCGGCTACATCACCGCCCGCCCCATAGGCCCACAGGGTTTACAAGGCCGCCTGTACGCTGCTAGCCTGGGCAGCGCCACCCCACGCCCTTGGTTGGCAGACTTTGTCGCCATCGTGCGGGAGCACAGTTTTTTGTCGTTGCCGCATGTGCGGTTGCTATGAATTAAATAGCAATAAGTGCTTAATTTACTAAGGCATAAGGCTGATTTTGCTTAAAGATCACCATATGGTTGCCTTGTGTCACCCTTTCACTTGGCTCTGGGGTTGTTGGCAAGGTCTCGAAGGGGAGCATCGTCGTACACCCACAGTCCAAACCGGCCTTGCGTGGTGGTGATGTTGATCTCGTAGCCGCTTTTGAGCACTGCCAGGGGGCTTGGGCTTGGGGGTAATTCAATCGGCGGGATTTCTTCAGCATTTGGGCCTTGCGCGGTGGCCCAGCCGTTTCCAATGACAAAACGTTGGCTTTGACTCTGATCGTTGCGCCCAAGCAGAGCGGCGTGCGCCAGCAAAGGCTCGGTTGCAAAAGCCACGGCACCTACCCAAACCAAGGCTGCTAAACCCAAAGCAGGCTTAGACAAAGGATCGCGGCTTGGCGATGGTTCAGCGTGTGTCGCAGCGGGTTTTTGCGACTGCCTTTGCAGCCACCACCAAAACCCCATGGCCCAGACTGCCAAAGTGCCCAGCCCTAAAAAGATGCGGTCAAACCGATCAGGAGTGGCGTGCAGGTGGATGTTGGGGGCAGCCACCATCAAGCCAAGCCCGGTAATAAACACCAACAGCGCTGCGCCAAACAGCGTCAATACCAGCGGCTGCCTGTTGAGGTCAGAGCCCGCCAGGGGTTTGGTACCCGGCCAGGGCAGTTTGAATCCGGGTGCTGGCGCAAATTGTTGGATGGCCTGCACAAGGCGCAACTCAGAAAAAGCCTGCGCCAGTTGGGCATTGTTTTCTGGGCTGTTCCATGGGTTTTCTATCCTTAAATGCAGTGGGCTACTGCTTCCTACAGGTTTGATGCGTTTGCGTTTGGGGTCAAGCCGCCTGGACCAAAATGCTGGCCGCAATACCCGTTGGCGCCCACGGTGGGGCTGTATAACGATTTCTGCAAAACCCAAATGGCTGGCAAACCCACCGGGCACTGTTGAGTGACGCGTTGATATGTTTTTGATCTCGCTCCAAGGCAGTTGCCAATTTTGTCCAAACAGATGGTGCAGACCCAGAGGTAAGCGATGCTCTTGCCTCAAGCCCTGGGGTGTGATGTAAAGCTTGAGTTGCCTAGCCCATAGCCAAGGCCCGCCCCACGCCAACACAAGTGTGACGGGGTATAGCGTTGCAAAAAAAGTGTCCCAAGTGAACTCTTTCTCTGTCAGCTCTTGAACAAACTTTGTCCATAACTTTGGCAACTGGTCCCAGTTCAGCTCGGGAAAGGTTTTACGCAATGTCCAGCACAAGAAAACCAACGTTACCAGCGATATAACGCCCACTATCCACCGCTGTGCATATGGGCTCAAAAGCGGTTCTTCTTGCAATGGGATGGATCGGTACACCAGCACTTCTGCGCTGTGCTCTTTAAGTGCGGTTGCATGAACGCTTTCAAAGACATTAGGGGGTGTATCCCGCATGGGTTCGTGCGTGGCTGGCGGCATGGGGTCTCGCTTGGTGCGTTTGAAGCGGGGCATTATCTCGCCAGCAGTTTGCGACTCATTTAGCTGCACCTAAACGTCACGCTCCCGTCACACAAATCCACAATAATTCAACAATTCTTTAACTATCAAAGCATGGAGAAGCCCCATGAAAGTAGGCATCAACGGCATGGGCCGCATTGGTCGTTTGGCACTGCGTGCCGCTTTGGGCGCGGCTGAGCGCCCGTTAGACGACCCGCGCCAAGGCAACCGCTTGCAAGTGGTGCACCTCAATGAAATCAAAGGTGGCGCGGCAGCTACAACACATTTGTTGGCGTTTGATTCGGTGCAAGGCCCATGGCGCACGCCGATTGCAGCAGAGGGCGATGGCGCGATACGCATACACCAGCAAAGCCTCACATTCAGCAGCCATGCTAACCCAGGCGACATTCCTTGGGGCGACATGGGTGTGGATGTGGTGCTGGAATGCACGGGCAAGTTTTTAACGCCCGAGGTGCTGCAAGGCCACCTAGACCGTGGTGCCAAGCGCGTAATAGTGGCTGCACCCGTTAAGACAGGCGATGTGCTCAATGTGGTGGTGGGTGTGAACCACCAGCAGTACAACCCTGCGGCTGACCGCATCGTTACGGCCGCATCGTGTACCACCAATTGTTTGGCCCCGGTGGTCAAGGTGGTGCATGAAAACCTGGGCATACGCCATGGGCAAATCACCACCATCCACAACCCGACCAACACCAACGTAGTGGTCGATGCTCCGCACAAAGACCTGCGCCGTGCCCGCAGTGCCATGACCAGCTTGGCCCCCACAACCACAGGCAGCGCCACGGCCATTGCCTTGATTTACCCCGAGCTCAAGGGCAAGCTCAACGGCCATGCGGTGCGTGCACCGGTGCTCAATGCATCGCTGACCGACTGCGTGTTTGAATTGAACCGCGCCACCACGGCCGATGAGGTTAACGCCCTGTTTGCCCAAGCCGCGCAAGGCCCACTGGCGGGCATTTTGGGCTACGAGGCGCGGCCCCTGGTCAGCGCCGACTATGCCCGCGATACGCGCAGCTCTGTGGTCGATGGTTTGTCCACCATGGTCACGGACGGCACCATGCTCAAGGTGTACGCGTGGTACGACAACGAAATGGGCTACGCCTGCCGCATGGTGGACTTGGCTTGCTACATGCAAAGCGTGGGGCTTTAAGAAGCCTCTGCACAACCCAAGCACACCAGCCCAAACACATGTCCCACACACCTGCCACCCCCCCCGCCAGCAACGCTGTGCGCAACTACGCCATCGTCACCGCCGCCTACTGGGGCTTTACGCTGACCGACGGCGCCCTGCGCATGCTGGTGCTGCTGCATTTTTACCGCCTGGGCTATTCGCCTTTTACCTTGGCGTTTTTGTTTTTGCTGTATGAGGCCGCAGGTGTACTGGCCAACTTAGTAGGCGGCTGGCTGGCCACGCGCTACGGCATTGCACGCATGTTGGTGGTGGGGCTGTGCACGCAAATTGTGGGCTTTGGGCTGCTGTCGTTGCTGCAACCGGGCTGGGCACCTGCTTTGTCGGTGGCGTGGGTGGTGGTGGCGCAGGGCATTTGTGGTGTGGCCAAAGACCTGACTAAAACGGCAAGCAAGTCGGCCATTAAAGTGACCGCCAGCCAAGCGCAAGGCGACCAGCAAAGCGCAGGCCAGTTGTTCAAATGGGTGGCCTGGTTTACAGGCAGCAAAAACGCCATGAAAGGCGTGGGCTTTTTCTTGGGCGGTTTGCTGCTCGATGTGCTGGGCTTTCAGGCCACCCTGTGGGCCATGGCGGGCCTGTTGGCCCTGGTGCTGTGCGGCGTGCTGGCCTTTGTGCCACCGCTAATGGGCAAGGCCCGTGCATCGCGCTCGGCCCGCGAGCTTTTAGCCAAAAACAAGGGCATCAATGTGCTGGCCGCTGCCCGTGTGGTGCTGTTTGGCGCACGCGATGTGTGGTTTGTGGTGGGCGTGCCAGTGTTTTTGTATGCCTCGGGCTGGAGCTTTACGATGGTGGGCGGCTTTTTGGCACTGTGGACCATAGGCTACGGCCTGGTGCAGGCACTGGCCCCCCAACTGGTGCGCCGCAGCAGCGACGGCCTGAGCACCGAGGTGCCCGCCGCCCGCCTGTGGTCTGCCCTGCTGGCCTTGGTGCCCGTGGCCTTGGCGCTGGCCGTGTGGCTGCAAGTGCCCCAATTGCAATGGGTGGTCGTGGCGGGGCTGGCGCTTTTTGGCGTGGCCTTTGCCGTCAATTCGTCGGTGCATTCGTATTTGGTGCTGGCCTATGCAGGCAGCGAAAAAGCCGCCGAAGACGTGGGCTTTTATTACGCGGCCAATGCCGCAGGGCGCTTTGGTGGCACTTTGTTGTCGGGCTTGCTGTACCAGTGGGGCGGCTTGCTGTATGCGCTGCTAGGCTCTGCCGCCATGCTGCTGCTGTGTTGGCTGGCTACGCTTGCATTGCCTACGCGGCAAGCAACTGTTTTGCCGGAGGCCGCATGAACACCGCCACACACGTCATGACCGACGAACAAGCCGTGCAGGCCCTTGCTGCCCTGGCACAGGCTTCGCGCTTGCGAGTGTTTCGCCTGCTGGTGGTGGCAGGCCCCGAGGGCGCTACCCCTGGTCACATCACAGAAGCCTTGGGGCTGCCCGCAACAGCCTTGTCATTTCATTTAAAAGAACTGGTGCATGCGGGCCTGGTGACGCAAGAGCGCCAGGGCCGCAACCTGGTGTACCGTGCCCACATCAGCGCCATGAACCAGCTGCTAGGCTTTTTGACGGACAACTGCTGCCAGGGCCTGCCCTGCACAACCCAGGTGGGCTGCGCCTAGGGCTTACCCTAGGCGGGCAAAGCAAAAGCCGACTGCCCAAAGGGTCTTCATGTAAGCTCCCTGCAAGTGGCCGCACCGCGCCCATCCCCCAAGGAGACACCATGCTGATAGGCGTGCCTGCTGAGTCCATGGCAGGAGAAACACGGGTCGCTGCGACCCCTGAGACCATCAAAAAGCTCAAAGCGCAGGGCCATGTGCTGCGTGTGCAAACTGGTGCCGGTGTGGCCGCCAGTGTGACCGACGCCGCCTACGAAGCCGCCGGGGCCGAGCTGGTTGACGCCGCCACTGCATGGGGCGCAGACCTGGTGCTTAAAGTGCGTTGCCCCACCGCAGCAGAAGTGCCCCATTTGCGCACTGGCACCACCTTGGTGGGCATGCTCAACCCCTTTGATGCCGCAGGCTTGCAACGCTTGGCCGCAGCGGGTGTCACCGCTTACGCCTTGGAGGCTGCACCACGCACCACCCGTGCACAGAGCATGGATGTGTTGTCCTCGCAGGCCAACATTGCAGGCTACAAAGCCGTCATGTTGGCGGCAGACAAATACCAACGGTTCTTCCCCATGCTGATGACGGCTGCAGGCACCGTCAAAGCTGCCCGTGTGGTGGTGTTGGGCGTGGGCGTTGCGGGCTTGCAAGCCATTGCCACCGCCAAGCGCTTGGGCGCAGTCATAGAGGCGTCTGACGTGCGCCCCAGCGTCAAAGAGCAGGTCGAATCCTTGGGCGCCAAGTTCATTGACGTGCCCTACGAAACCCCCGAAGAAAAAGAAGCCGCCGAGGGCGTGGGCGGCTATGCCCGCCCCATGCCCCCTAGCTGGCTGGAACGCCAAAAAGCCGAGGTCGCCAAGCGCGTAGCCCAGGCCGATGTGGTCATTACCACCGCGCTGATTCCGGGGCGGCCCGCGCCCGTGCTGGTCACGCCAGAGATGGTGCAGTCCATGAAGGCCGGCTCAGTGATTGTCGATTTGGCTGCGCCCCAAGGCGGTAACTGCCCCTTGACCGAGCCTGGCCAAACCGTGGTCAAGCACGGCGTGACCTTGGTGGGAGAGACCAATTTGCCCGCCCTGGTAGCCGCCGATGCCTCGGCCCTGTATGCACGCAATGTGCTGGACTTCCTCAAGCTCATCATCGGCAAAGAGGGTGCGCTGCACGTGGATATGCAAGACGACATCGTGGCCGCTTGCCTGGTGGCGCATGAAGGCATTTTGCGCAAAGAAGGCTGATCTTCTTGTGCCGCCCCCAACCCATTGACCGAACGGAACCCGCCATGGATGCTGTCTCCCCCACCCTCATCAACCTCATCATTTTTGTGCTGGCCATATACGTGGGCTACCACGTGGTCTGGACGGTAACGCCCGCCCTGCACACCCCGCTGATGGCGGTGACCAATGCGGTGTCGGCCATTGTGATCGTGGGGGCCATGCTGGCCGCTGCCCTGACGGAAACCCCCCTGGGCCAAACCATGGGCGTGCTGGCGGTGGCCTTGGCGGCAGTCAATGTGTTTGGGGGCTTTTTGGTCACGCGGCGCATGCTGGAGATGTTCAAGAAAAAAGACAAAAAAGTGGCCCCCAAGGCTGACGGAGGTGCGGCATGAGCATGAACCTTGTCACGCTGCTGTATTTGGTGGCCAGCGTTTGTTTTATTCAGGCGCTCAAAGGCTTGTCGCATCCCACCACCTCCATCCGCGGCAACGTGTTTGGCATGGTGGGCATGTGTATTGCCATACTGACCACCGCTGCCTTGATCGTTGAAATTTCTGGCGGCAAGGCTCAGGGCATGGTGTATGTGCTGGGCGCTTTGGTGGTGGGCGGCGCAGCGGGCACGCTGATGGCGCAGCGGGTAGAGATGACCAAAATGCCTGAGCTGGTGGCCTTTATGCACAGCATGATCGGGCTGGCAGCGGTGTTTATTGCCGTTGCCGCAGTGGCCGAGCCCTGGGCGTTTCAAATCGTGGCCAAAGGCCAGCCGATTCCTGCGGGTAACCGTTTAGAGCTGTTTTTAGGCGCGGCTATTGGGGCCATCACGTTCAGCGGTTCTGTCATTGCGTTTGGCAAGCTGTCGGGCAAATACAAGTTCAGGCTGTTTCAGGGAGCGCCTGTGCAGTTTGCCGGCCAGCACATGCTGAACCTGGTGCTGGGCCTGGCTACGGTGGGCTTGGGTGTTTTCTTTATGTTCACAGAGAATTGGCCCGCCTTCTTTGCCATGTTGGCGCTGTCGTTTGTGCTGGGCGTGCTCATCATCATCCCGATTGGCGGGGCCGACATGCCTGTGGTGGTGTCCATGCTCAACAGCTATTCGGGCTGGGCGGCTGCGGGCATTGGCTTTAGCCTGAACAACAGCATGCTCATCATTGCGGGCAGTTTGGTGGGCAGCTCGGGGGCTATCTTGAGCTACATCATGTGCAAGGCCATGAACCGCTCGTTCTTCAATGTGATCTTGGGTGGCTTTGGCGGCGACGCCACTGCCGCTGTTACTGGTAAGGCAGAGCAGCGCCCGGTAAAAAGCGGCAGCGCCGACGACGCCGCCTTTGTGCTGGGCAATGCCGAAACCGTGGTCATCGTGCCCGGTTATGGCTTGGCTGTGGCCCGTGCGCAGCATGCGGTCAAAGAACTGGCTGCCAAGCTCACAGAAAAAGGCATTACCGTCAAATACGCCATCCACCCGGTGGCAGGCCGCATGCCCGGCCACATGAACGTGCTGCTGGCCGAGGCCGAGGTGCCCTACGACCAGGTGTTTGAGATGGAAGACATCAACGGCGAGTTTGGTCAGGCCGACGTTGCCATTATTTTGGGCGCCAACGATGTGGTGAACCCCGCTGCCCACACCAAAGGCAGCCCTATTTACGGCATGCCTATTTTGGAGGCCTATAAGGCCAAGACCATCATCGTCAACAAGCGTTCTATGGCCGCTGGCTATGCCGGGCTCGATAACGACTTGTTTTACATGGACAAGACCATGATGGTGTTTGGCGATGCCAAAAAGGTGGTGGAAGACATTGTGAAAGCCATCGAATAGATGCCGTGGGTATCGCCTGCGCATACCCGCGCATTGCTTAGTGGGTGTAGCGCAATTTGGCTTTCACAATCAAAGCCCTCGTAGCAAAGACACGTTTGGAGATTTCTGCATGACCGATCGTCCCTGGCTGGCCTCGTACCCTGAAGGCGTTGCTGCCGATATCGACCCGTCGCAATACGCCTCTTTGGTGGCTCTGATGCAGGAGGCCTATACCCGCTATGCCGACCGCACGGCTTACAGCTACATGGGCCGCGACATCACCTTTGGCCAGACCAATGCCTTAAGCCGTAACCTGGCGGCCTATCTGCAAAGCCTGGGCCTTGCGCGTGGAGACCGTGTGGCACTGATGATGCCCAACATTCCCCAGTACCCGATTGCGGTAGCGGCTGTGCTGCGCGCGGGGTTTGTGGTGGTCAATGTGAACCCGCTGTACACCGCACGCGAGCTAGAGCACCAGCTCAAAGACTCGGGCGCCAAGGCCATCATCATCATTGAAAACTTTGCCCATACCCTGCAAGCCTGCATTGCTGAAACCCCCATCCAGCATGTGGTGCTGTGCGCCATGGGCGACCAGTTGGGCCTCATCAAAGGCACGGTGGTCAACTGGGTGGTGCGCAATGTCAAAAAATTGGTGCCCCCGTTTGACCTGCCGCGTGCTGTGCGTTTTAACCATGCCCTGGCACGCGGGGCTAATGCCCCCTTGAATGAGCCTGTGCTGGGGCCCGACGACATGGCCTTGCTGCAATACACAGGCGGCACCACGGGTGTGAGCAAAGGGGCGGTGCTGCTGCACCGCAACGTGATTGCCAACGTCTTGCAGTCAGAGGCCTGGAATGGCCCGGCCATGAAGCTCATTCCTGCCAACGAGCAGCACACCAGTGTGTGCGCCTTGCCGCTGTACCACATCTTCGCGTTTACCGTGAACATGATGCTGTCCATGCGCACGGGCGGAAAAACCATCTTGATTCCCAACCCGCGCGACATGAAAGCCGTGCTCAAAGAGCTTTCGCAGCACACCTTCCATTGCTTTCCGGCGGTCAACACCTTGTTCAATGGCATAGCCAACCACCCCGACTTTGATACCGTCAACTGGAAGAACCTCAAGATCTCCGTAGGCGGCGGCATGGCCGTGCAAAGCGCTGTGGCCCAGTTGTGGCTAGAAAAAACCGGTTGCCCCATTTGTGAAGGCTATGGCTTGTCAGAAACCAGCCCATCGGTCAGCTGCAACCCCGTTACCAGCAAAACCTACACCGGCACCATTGGCCTGCCCATCCCCAGCACCCACATGAAGCTGATTGATGACGAAGGCCACGAAGTGACCACCCTGGGCGACCGCGGCGAGATCGCCATCAAAGGCCCGCAAGTCATGGCGGGCTACTGGCAGCGCCCCGACGAAACCGCCAAGGTCATGACCGAAGACGGCTACTTCAAGACCGGCGACATTGGCGTGATGGACGAGCGCGGCTACTTCAAAATCGTAGACCGCAAAAAAGACATGGTGCTGGTCAGCGGCTTTAACGTGTACCCCAACGAGGTAGAAGACGTAGTGGCAGGCTGCCCCGGCGTGCTGGAGTGCGCCGTGGTGGGCGTGCCTGACGAGCGCACGGGTGAAGCCGTCAAGTTGGTGGTGGTGAAAAAGTCGCCCGACCTCACCGAAGCCCAGGTGCGTGAGTTTTGCAAAGCCAACCTCACCGGCTACAAACAGCCTCGCGTGATCGAGTTCCGCACCGAGCTACCCAAGTCGCCCGTGGGCAAAATTTTGCGCCGCGAACTGCGCGACAAACAGTGAGCCAAACCCTGAGCAGTTGGGGCTATGGCCTTGGGTTGGCCCACGCCAGCGCTGACTTCCCATGACCACAGCCATTTTGAGCGCCCTGCCGCAAGAGCAAGCGGGCCTTTTGCAGCAGTTGGTGGCGGGCCAGCGCACCCAGCATGCCGGGCGCACATTTTGGCAAGGGCATTTGTGCAACCAGCCTGTGGTGCTGGCCCTGTCTGGCATGGGCAAGGTGGCCGCAGCCACCACGGCCACCGCCTTGGCCGCGCATTTTGGCGTGCAGCGCATGCTGTTTACCGGCGTGGCGGGCGGCATAGGCCCCGCAGTGCAAGTGGGCGATGTGGTGGTGGCGCACGACTACGTGCAGCACGACATGGACGCCAGCCCCTTGGCCCCTCGCTGGCAAGTGCCCGGCTACCCCGCCGTGCGCTTGTCTTGCGATGCTTCTTTGTCAGCCCTGCTGCAGCAAGCCGCACACAGCGCGTTGGCGCAGACCCCACAGGGCACTGGCCAAGTGCATTACGGCTTGGTGGCCAGCGGTGACCAATTTGTGGGTTCTGCGGCCGCATCGCACCGTTTGCGCACCGACCTGCACAGCGCAGGCCACCCCGTGCTGGCCGTAGAAATGGAAGGCGCCGCCGTGGCCCAGGTTTGCCACGACTACGGCTTGCCTTTTGCCGCTGTGCGCACCATTTCAGACCGTGCTGACGACGAAGCCCATGGCGATTTCTTGCGCTTTGTGGACACCGTAGCCAGCCCTTTGGCGCAGCGGATTGTGCTGCAATGGCTGTATTTGCTATCAAATAAATAGCTATGAGTGCTTGTTTTACTAAGGCATAGTGGCATTCTGGCTTGAAAATGCCGTGCAAGGTGCTTTGAAGTGCCTTTTAGCGGCTTTTGCGCCCCATTCAGCCCAGCACTGCGGAGGCCTTTTTCCATCTCTAAATCATTCTTGTCCAAGCGCGCAGCCTAAGCCAATGCTTGAGGCACGCCAAGGCCAAGCAACAAAGACAGAAATGGTTGGGAAATTGAATTACTTCAACCACCCGCGCTTGCGGAAGTACCACATGGGCACCAGCGCACTGGCCAGCATGAGGCCGATGGCGTAGGGGTAGCCCAGCGTCCAGTTCAGCTCGGGCATGAACTGGAAGTTCATGCCGTACACGCTGGCGATCAAGGTGGGCGGTAGCAGGGCCACGCTGGCTACCGAGAAGATCTTGATGATCTTGTTTTGGTTGATGTTGATGAAACCCACCGTGGCGTCCATCAAGAAGTTGATTTTGTCGAACAAGAATGCTGTGTGGTTGTCCAGCGATTCGATGTCGCGCAAGATTTGGCGGGCTTCTTCAAACTGCGCGGCGTTGAGCATTTTGCTGCGCATCATGAAGCTTACGGCGCGGCGGGTGTCCATCACGTTGCGGCGTATGCGGCCGTTCAAGTCTTCTTGGCGGGCAATGGCTGCCAGCACTTCGCCGGCGCGGGCGTCTGTCACATTGCCCGCCAGCACTTGGTGGCTGACTTTTTCCAGCTCGTCGTAAATGCCTTCCAGAGTGTCGGCAGAGTATTCCGCGTCCGCGTCAAAAAGCTTGAGCAAAACCTCTTTGGCGTCTTCAATCAAGCCCGGCGCACGGCGGGCACGCATGCGCAGCAGCCGAAACACGGGCACGTCTTCGTCGTGAATAGAAAACAGCACGCCCTTGCTTTTGAGAGTGTCGTTGACCAAATTGAGGATGAAGGCCACCCGAACCGAGCGGGGGTTTTCGTCGTCATCAATCAAGAAGTCGCTGCGAATGTGCAGCTCGCCGTTGTCTTCTTCGTAAAACCGGGCGGATTCTTCAATGTCCTCGGCCATCGCGTCTTCTGGGATGGATAGGCCGTAGTGCTGTTTGACCCAGCGCTTTTCTTCGAGCGTGGGGGCTTCCAAATCGACCCATATGGGCTGGAACTTAGCGAGTTCTTCCAGCGATTCGATCTCTTCTTGGAAGAGACGGCCATTGGCCAGCGTAAAGATGTTGAGCATGGGGCTCGCTCCCGGTGATGGTGGTAAAGCGGGGGGCTTGATGGGGTGCTTTCAGCCCCGCCGCAGACCGGGGGAGCTGAAAGCTACCAACTAGGGTAGGTTTCCAAGGTGGGTGCTCCTGTGTGCACGTTGTGCAAGTGCAGCAATTATGGCACTTGCTATGGTTGGATGGGCGCTTGTGCCTGCGCCGCCACATGCGCCAGGGCACTGCACAAATCGGCCCATGCTGCGGCCTTGGTGGCCTGTGATCGCAATAAAAATCCGGGGTCGTAACTGACCACGGCAGGGCTGGTGCCCACTGCGTGCAATTGCCCGCGCAGCTTGCCCAATGGGGCGGTGCTGCCCAGCGCGGCGCGTACAGCGCCCGGGCCCAGCAGCAGCACCATGCTGGCGTTCAGACCCTGGGCGGCGTCTGCCAGTGTTTGGGGCATGGCATGGGCAGGGGTGGCGTTGCTGCTGGCCGGCGCTGCGGTGCCTTGTGGCTCCAGTAGGGCCAGCCACACCTGCGGATGCTGGTGCAGCCCCATGGCTTGCAGCATGTTGGCCAGCAGTGCGGCGGTTTCGGCTGGCAATGTGGGCGTGGGGCTTTCTAGCACCAGCAACCAGGCCTTACCAAGCTGTGCACGCGCAGCGTTGTCGGGCGCGGCGTGCATCAGGTGCGGGCCGTGCAAGGCCCAGGCTGTGTGGGTGCTTGCTGTGGCAGGTTCTGGACGTGAGGGCTGCGCTGTAGGCGTGGCCTGTGTGCGGTGGCTGGCGAGTGCCTGGGGCGTTGCTGGTGTCGCCAGTGGTGGGGCAGATGGATAAGGGGCTACAGCCGCAGCGGCTGTCTTTGCTGCTGCGCTCGGTGTATGGGTAGCGGCACTGGCAGGCGTGACGGGCGTGTCTGGTGCAGGCGCCCACACGGTGATGCCCATAGCTTGCAATATGTCGCGTTGCCGCGCGTCCAGGTTCAGGGTCATTGGCGTCTCACAGCATCAGGCTCATGACCACGGCGTCTTCACGCTGGCCGTTGTGGGCGGGGTAGTAACGCTTGCGCTCGCCCACCTGTCGAAACCCGTGCGCTGCATACACCTGCTGTGCACGCAGGTTGCTTTGGCGCACCTCTAGCCACAGCCACTGGGCTCCTTGTGTCCGCGCCCATTGGCCCAGGGTGTCTAGGAGCAAACGCGCCCACCCCCGCCCTTGGTGTACGGGTGCCACGGTCAGGTTGAGCAAGTGGGCTTCTTCAACACCCATCATGGCCACAAAATAGCCCAGCAGTTCGTGGTTTTGATAAAGCAGCTGCGTTTGGTAGCCTGCGGCCAGTGCATCGGTGAAATTGCCTCGGCTCCAGGGGTGTGAATACGCTTGTTGCTCAATGTGTATCACGCTTTCTAGCGCGGCGATGTTCATGGGGGCCATGCTGGCCCCCAGGTTTGCGTGGGGCTGCGTGTTACCCGCCGCACTGCTCATGGTTGCGCCTCGGGTGCAGGGCTTGGACCCATGTGAGCAACTGCTTGCAGCGCTACGCGTTCTGCGGTGGTTTGCGCCACTTTGTCGCGTATGTACAGCGGCAGTGCCAAGCGTGCCTCTACAGCCATGCCTGCTTGCAGCAAGCTGGGGGCCAAATGCAGCAGGGCAGTGGCAGTGGGCCAGGCATCTGCGCAGGGCGTGCCTTGGGCCAGGCGCTGGCCGTACACAGCGCCCGCATTGCCCACTAAGGCGTAGCCAGCGGGCACTGTAAGCGCCTCGGGGGCCAACAGGGCAAAGTCGCCATCGCATACCCAACTGCCCATTGCGCTGTCACTGCTGCTGGCTTGCCACTGCAAAGCGGCGCTGTACACCTCGTTCATGCGTGCATCCAGCGCCACCACCACCTGGGTGTGGCCGTATTGTTGGCGGGCGTCTTCGGCAATGGCTGCCAGGGTGTCGATGGGCAGCACCGGCACACCCAAGCCACCTCGCGCACCAAAGGCCAAGCCCTGAGCCACAGCGCAAGCGGTGCGCAGGCCCGTAAAGGAGCCTGGGCCACGGCCAAACACCACGGCATCTAGGGCGTCAAACCCCAAACCCACCTCGGCCATCAACTGCACAATGGCGGGCACTACGGTGGCAGACGCCTGCGCACCCCCGTGGCCCTCAAAGTGCCGTACCAAGCCGCCGCACTGCACGGCTAGCGACAGGCGGTCGGTGCTGGTGTCCAGGGCCAGCAGGTTGAAGGTGGGTTGTGGGTGCATGGGCTGCATTATCGGGCCGTGGCGCTGGCCCTGCCTGCTGTCTGCGTCACTCAGTCCTGGCCCCGCAAGCCCTAGACTCCACCCATGCAATTTTTGAAATCTTTCCCTCAGTTCGGCCTTATGAAGGCCTGTCTTTTGGCGTGCTTGTGTGTTGCCCCCTGGGCCAGCGCACAAACCTCCGTACCTGTGGTGGATGCTGTCCTGCCTCCTACTGTAGAAGCTGCCTTGCAACGGGCCAAATTGCCCCGCGATGCGCTGACCCTGTTGGTGGTGGACGCGCAAAACACCCGTGCAACGCCGCGCCTTGCGCACCGCACGCAGGTGCCGGTCAACCCAGCTTCGGTCATGAAACTGGTCACCACCTATGCCGCGCTGGACACTTTGGGCCCAGCGTATGTGTGGAACACGCCTGTGTATATCGACGGCACGGTGCAAAACGGCAGCCTCAAAGGCCATGTGTACATACAGGGCCAGGGCGACCCCAAGCTGGTTATGGAACGCTTGTGGCTACTGATGCGCCGCCTGCAGGGTATGGGCATCCGCGTGATTGTGGGCGACATCGTGCTAGACCGCAGTGCCTTTGATGTGCCCGATGTGGACCCCGCCCGTTTTGATGGCGAGCCTCTGCGCCCCTACAACGCGGCGCCCGATGCCTTGCTGCTGAACTACAAGTCGATCGTGATGACCTTTGCGCCTGATGCGGCTGCTGGCCTGGCCCGCGTGCTGTACGACCCGCCCCTGGCCGGTGTGCAGTTGCCGGCCACGGTGCCTTTGGCGGCACCTGGGGCCGATTGCGGTGACTGGCGTGGCGCATTAAAGGCCAACTTTACCGACCCCACGCGCGTGGTTTTGCAAGGCGTGTATCCCGCCAGTTGTGGCGAGCGCACCTGGCCAGTTGCCTATGCAGACCCGCGTAGTTTTGGGGCTCGGGCCGTTGAGGGTATGTGGCGCGAGCTGGGCGGCAGCCTAACGGGCACGGTGCGCGAGGGCAAGGTGCCCGCTGCCTTAAAGCCTGCATTTGCCAGCACATCGCCCACCTTGATGGAGGTGGTGCGCGATGTGAACAAGTTCAGCAACAACGTGATGGCCCAGCATGTGTTTTTGGCCTTAGACCGCAACCGCCCCGCCACGTTTGAGGGTGCGCGCGCCAGTTTGCGCCAGTGGTGGGTACCGCGCTTTGGCGAAGCCACTTTGCCAGTGGCCGACAACGGTGCGGGTTTGAGCCGGGAGGCGCGCATTACCGCCCATGCCCTGGGCCGTATGTTGCAACACGCTTGGGCCTCCCCTGTGATGCCCGAGCTGGTGTCGTCGCTGCCCATTGCGGGGCTGGACGGCACTTTACGCCGCAGCCAAAGCCGCACAGGTGCTGCACACCTTAAAACCGGCAGCCTGCGTGATGTGATGGCTTTGGCGGGCTATGTGCATGCCAACAGTGGTAAGCGCTATGTGCTGGTAGCAGTGGTCAACCACCCCAATGCCAATGCAGCACGCCCCGCGTTGGATGCACTCATTGATTGGGCTGCGCGAGACGATTGAGCATTACCAAAAACAAAACCGGCACTGGGCCGGTTTTGCAATCAAAAAGGGCAAGTGCAGATTTACCAGCGTGCCCTGATTTGGTCGTAGGCGTAGTCGCCCAGTTGCCTGTGGGCCGATGGAGTCATGTACACATCGTCGGCAAAAATGTATGCGTCGATATTGGCGTTGGGCAGCAGGGTGGATGTGTTGCACAGCGCCGAGTTGACCTTGCCTGTGCCAATGCCTATGCCTGCCCCTGCATCAACCGATGTGCAAACGGCTGTGCTGATGTTGTTGCTGTTGAAACGGTAGGCAACCGGGTTGCTGATGTAAAGGTTTACGTAGTAAGCAGAGTCTATGTAGAGCACATTAGCGCCCATGTCTACCACGGCCACCAAAAATGCTTCATTGAAGCGGCCACTGGCTTCGCTCAGCAGGCTTTCTTGCTTGATGGATTTAGCCCAAGGGGTTTTGCCCAGGTCGTAGGTGCCACTGACGGCAACGTATTTGGCGCCCGCTGTGACCAAGCGGCGTACTTGCACCGCAAGGTCTTGCCCCGCTTTGCGCGACGCAGCCACCATGTCGGCGGATGTCATGGTGCCTGCCTGCACTGCTGCCATGTTGGCAATGATGTCGCTGATGCCGCCATTGACCAGCACCACGTCTTCGCTGCCAAAACGGTTGCTGGCCAAAAAGGTGTCGATTTGCTCGGTGATGGTGCGGTTGGTGGCGTCGCCAACCGCATCGGGCTTGAGTGCAATGCGGGCGTGGGCTGTGGCGTAGCTGGTGCCGCCGGTGGCCGATGGCGCAATGGTTTTGCCGTAGCGGGTGGCCAGTTGGGCGGCCCAGTTGTTAACCGAGCCGTTGTTCACGGTGTAGCGCGTGCCCTTTTGTCCCAGGTCGGTAAATGCATCGCCAAAGCCGATAAAGCGGCTGGGGTTGATTGCCGACTCGGTGCTGCTCGATCCGCAGGCCGCCAGCAAGGCGGTGGTTGCACAAAGGGCTACCAGCACGGTTCGGCGCATCCAGTTTGCTGCCATGTGTTTCTCCATAAAAGTGGGGGGTAGTTTAAGGGGGCGCTATATGCCAGTGTGTGCGCAGGCACACCCAGCGCAGGGTCATGCGGCAGCGGCGCGCTGCAAACGGTCGCGTACGCCGTCCCAGTCGGGCGTGTCTGGCGGTGCTTCTACCCAAATCAGGCGTACGCCTTGTGTGTCCATATCGCGTAGCACGGCAAACAGTTGCTGGGCAGCCGCAGCGGCGTCGTCGGGCATGCGGCGGATCAGCACCCGCGACGAGGCTGAGCGCATGGGGGTGCGTGCATACACTGCCATATTGGCGGCATCGCTGCCCATCAGGTTCAGGCCAGTTTGTATGTCTTTGCCGGTCATCAGGCGCACCTTGGCGGCTGGGGCGTAGTGCGCCTCCAAGGTGCCCGATGCGCGGGGTGTGGCACTGTCCATGTCCTCTGGGTAGCGCACTGGCATGCCGCAGGTGGCGGTAATTTGTGCGGCCGTGATCGCCCCGGGCCTTAGCAGCACGGGCATGCCACGGGTGCAGTCCACGATGGTGGATTCGATCCCGACAGCGCAGGGGCCGCCATCGAGCACCAATAAATCGCTGCCCAGCTCGGCCTGTACATGCGCCGCGGTAGTGGGGCTTAAGCGCCCAAAGCGGTTGGCGCTGGGGGCGGCAAGGCCCCACACCGGTGGGGTAGTGGGGTGGTCGGCCGCACACGCAGCCAACAGGGCTTGGGCCACAGGGTGCGCGGGGCAGCGCAGCCCGATGCTGTTTTGCCCGCCTGTGGCGGCTTGTGCCACGCCAGCGCGGCGCGGCAAGATCACGGTCAGTGGCCCGGGCCAGTAGGCATTGACCAGTGCCTGGGCAAAGGCAGGCACATCGCTGGCAAAGTGTGGCAATGCCTGCGCATGGGCCACATGCACGATCAAGGGGTGGTCGCTGGGGCGGCCTTTGGCCGCAAAAATGGCGGCCACGGCAGCGTCGTCACTGGCGTTGGCGGCAAGGCCGTACACGGTTTCGGTGGGCAGGCCCACCAAGGCACCGCTGCGCAGGGCCTGGGCGGCTTGGGCGATGGATTCGGGCAGTGTGCCGTCAAGAATCATGGCGTGCCTTGTGGCAGGTAGGGCATCAAAACGCGCCCCTCAAAACGGTGCAATGCCCAGCAGCGCAGCCGCTTGCAAGGCCGTGTTGCGGGCGGCTTCGGGGGTGCTGGCTGTGATGTTCAGGTGCCCCATCTTGCGGCCGCGTTTGGCCTCGCGTTTGCCATACAGGTGCAAATGCGCTCCAGGCAGGGCCACAACGGCAGCCCATGGCGGGGTTTGCGGTGCATCGCCATGCGCAAACCACAAATCACCCAGCAGGTTGAGCATGACGGCGGCGCTGTGCTGGCGCGGCTGCACCAGCGGCAGACCCGCCATGGTGCGCACTTGCAGTTCAAACTGAGACACATCGCAGGCGTTTTGGCTGTAGTGCCCGCTGTTGTGGGGGCGGGGCGCCATCTCGTTGACCACCAGGCTGCCGTCTTGCTGCACAAAAAATTCTATGCACAGCACGCCCACATACTGCAAGCCATTTGCTATGTATTTTGCAGCGCTAATGGCTTGATTGACTGAGGCATAGGGCAGATTTGACTCATAAACCTCAGTCACGGCCAAGATGCCATCACGGTGCAAGTTGCGTTGCACGGGCAGGTGCACGCATTGGCCGTCGCGGCCACGGGCCACGATCACCGAGCATTCAGCCGCCAAGGGCAGCATTTTTTCAAGCACGCAGGGCACACCGCCCAGGGCGCGCCAAGCCTCGGCTGCCTCTGCCGCTGTGCGCACGCGTACCTGGCCTTTGCCGTCGTAGCCCATGCGGGCGGTTTTCAAAATCCCGGGCAGCAAGGCGGCATCCAGCCCAGCCAAGTCTTGCTCACTGGTGATGACCGCATAGGGCGCACAGGGCACGCCACAGCCCGCAAAATGGGCTTTTTCTTGGGCGCGGTCTTGTGCCACCGCTACGGCGTTGGCGGCGGGGGCCACTGGGCGTTGCGCTGCCAGGGCTGCCAGCGATGCTGCGGGTACGTTTTCAAACTCGGTGGTAACGGCATCGCTGATGCGGGCCAGTTCGGCCAAGCCTTCGGGGTCGTCGTAGGCGCAGCGGATGTGGTGGTGGCTGATCAAGCCTGCGGGGCTGTCGGCATCGGGGTCTAGCACCGCAGTAAAGTAGCCCATGGCTTGAGCGGCATGGGCAAACATGCGGCCCAACTGGCCGCCGCCCAACACCCCCAGCGTGGCGCCGGGCAGCAAAGTGGGCGCGTTCATGCAGCGGGGGGCAGCGCCATATTGCGCGCCACTTCGGTTTGCTCTGCCCTGAACTGTTCTAGCTGCTGGCGCAGCGCTGCGTTTTCGTTCGCCAGCAGTGCCACGGCAAACAGCGCGGCATTGGCTGCCCCGGCTGTGCCAATGGCAAAAGTCGCCACCGGTATGCCCTTGGGCATTTGCACAATGCTGTGCAGCGAATCCACCCCCTGCAAATGGCGGCTGGCCACGGGTACACCCAGTACAGGCACCGTGGTTTTGGCGGCCAGCATGCCTGGCAGGTGGGCTGCGCCCCCAGCGCCCGCAATGATGGCCTTGATGCCCCGGCTGGCTGCTGCTTCGGCATAGGCAAACATGTCGTCGGGCATGCGGTGCGCCGAGACCACCCGTGCTTCATGGGCGATACCAAATTGCTGGAGAATCTGCACTGCGTGTTGCATGGTGTCCCAGTCGCTGCTGGAACCCATGACCACGCCGATCTGGATGGGTTTCATGGTGTAAAGGCTTGCGGTGCGCTGCGCCTGGGGCCTGCGCCATTTAAAAGAACCCGCGATTTTACTTTTTGCCACCAACCTGCCCATCGGGCCCTGCAAGATGATCGACGTCACCCTTGAAAACTTTGAAGCCGAGGTGGTTGCTGCCTCCATGAATGTGCCCGTGTTGGTGGACTTTTGGGCCCCGTGGTGTGGCCCCTGCAAATCGCTCGGCCCCGTGCTGGAAAAGCTCGAAACTGAATACGCAGGCCGCTTCAAGCTGGTCAAGATCGACTCTGACCAAGAGCAGCAACTGTCCGCCATGTTCGGTATCCGCAGCATTCCTACCTGCGTGCTGCTGCAAAACGGCCAGCCTGTGGATGGCTTCATGGGGGCTTTGCCCGAAGGCCAGGTGCGTGCGTTTTTAGACAAACACATCCCCCCGGCAGAAGTGCAAGAAGCCCAAGAGGAAGAAGAACAAGCCCAGCAAGCCTTGGCTGAAGGCGACACCGATGCCGCGCTAGAAAAGCTCCAGCACGCCGTGGCCACAGACCCCGCCAACGACGATGCCCGCTTTGACTACGTCAAGCTTTTGCTGCAACTGGGCCGTGAGGACGATGCCAAGGTGGCCTTTGCCCCTGTCATTGCCAAAGCAGCAGGGTCACGCAAGCTGGGAGCCTTGCAAGCCTGGATGAATGCTATTGATTTTGTAGCTACAAGTGCTTTTGGTACTAAGGCAGAGCAGCATTTTGATGCTGAAATTGCCGCCAACAAGCGCAATTTTGACGCCCGCCTGGGCCGTGCCCGCTGCCTGATGGCCCAGCAGCGCTGGACCGATGCCATGGACGAGCTCTTAGAGATTTTGATGCGCGACAAAACCTGGGGCGAAGAAGTGGCCCGCAAGACCTATGTGGCCATCTTAGAAATCATTGAGCCCCCCCGCGTGAAGGTGGCCGAGGGGCAGATTCCCCCCGAAGACCCCACAGTGGCCACCTACCGTCGCCGTTTGAGTTCTGTGGTGTTGAGCTAGCGAAGCTCTGCACAACCCTCTTTTGGAGTTGTGTAGAGGTTACCTAGTCTTTAGGACTCTCCAAGCCTCACGCCGTCAGGCGCTGCAAGGCCTCTCGGTATTTGGCTGCGGTTTTTTCGATCACATCCACTGGCAGGCGCGGTGCCGGTGGGGTTTTGTCCCAGGGCTTGCCGCCAATTTGGGCTTGCTCCAGCCAGTCGCGTACAAATTGCTTGTCGTAGCTGGGCGGGTTCTCGCCTGCGGCCAGTGCGGCTTCGTAGCCTTCTACGGGCCAGTAGCGCGAGCTGTCTGGTGTCAGCACTTCGTCCATCAGCACCAAGGTGCCATCGGGTGCCAGGCCAAACTCAAATTTGGTGTCGGCAATGATCAGGCCTTTGGTCAGCGCAATCTCAGAAGCTGCTTTGTAGATGGCAATGCTCAAGTCGCGGATACGGGTGGCCAGGTCAAGGCCAATTATTTCGACCGTGCGCTCAAAGGTGATGTTTTCGTCGTGCTCGCCCATGGCAGCTTTGGCGGCGGGGGTGTAGATGGGTTCGGGCAGCTTTTGTGCGTTGCGCAGGCCCGCAGGCAGTGGCACGCCACACACGGCTTGGCCGGTTTGGTATTCTTTCCAGCCACTGCCAGCCAAATACCCGCGCACCACGGCTTCAACTGGAATGGGTTGCAGGCGCTGGACCAGCATCGAGCGGCCCTTGACCTGTGCTGCCTCGGTAGGGCTGACCACGCTCTCTGGTGCATCTCCAGTTAAGTGGTTGGGGCAAATATGGCCCAGCTTGTCAAACCAGAACAGCGCCATTTGCGTCAGCAATTGCCCTTTGCCTGGAATGGGCTCGCCCATGATCACATCAAAGGCCGACAAGCGGTCGCTGGCCACCATCAAGATGCGGTCAGTGCCCACGGCGTAGTTGTCACGGACCTTGCCCCGCGCCAAAAGCGGCAAGGATGCCAAGGTAGAGGTGTGCAGGGCGTGCGATGCAGGCTGGGTCATGGTGCTGTGAGGGCTTGGGTGAAGAGCCCATACATGGTGTGGGCGATCAAAAAAATTTGGCCCGTACAGGGCCAAAGCAAAGCGCACATTTTACGTGTCCGCCCAAGTGGGTACTGGGTGCTACCAGACGGAGTTCATTAGAAGCAACTAGGGCCTAGGCGCCCGCAACTCATTTTGAGCAACTCCCACATTCTCGCCCTTTTCAAGCCTGTTGGTACAGCCCCGTAGATACCCCAGCAAGCCGCCCTGGCAATGGGATTGCTTTTCGCCATGCACAGGCGCATAGTGGGTCTACGCACATCGTTTTCCTCAACTGATGGCATCTAAGACAGCACCACCCTCCACCCTCACTTGAATCCTTCGCGGCAGCGGTTGTTCGGGCGCGCATGTAAGCGCCCGCTCCCCCTGCTTTTTTCACCGCAAAACCATAGGAGACCTTTTCATGAATTTGACGATCAGCGGCCACCACCTTGAAGTCACTCCCGCTTTGCGCAACTACGTCATCTCCAAGCTAGACCGGGTGATCCGGCACTTTGACCAAGTGGTCGATGTAAAAGTGCTTTTGACGGTGGAAAAACAAAAAGAGAAAGAAAAGCGCCAAAGGGCCGAATGCAATATCCACGTCAAAGGCAGCGACTTGTTTGCCGAAAGCGCCCACGCCGACCTGTATGCCGCTGTGGATGAACTGGTCGACAAAATGGACCGCCAAGTGGTGCGCCACAAGACACGTTTGCAAGACCACCACCACGAAGCCCCCAAGCGCCTGATGCAGGCATGACCCTGCTGGCTTTGATGCGTTCTCAAGCAAGCCGCCCACTGGGCGGTTTTTTGTCTTTTGCTGACAGCGTAAGCCTCGCCAAGTGGGCAGTGGGCAATCTGTGCATAATTGCCGACTCACCATGAACCGACTCGCATCCATCCTGCCACCAGCCCAAGTGCTCGTGTGCGTTGACGCCACCAGCAAAAAGCGCGCTTTTGAAGAAGCGGGCTTGCTGTTTGAAAGCCAGCACGGCTTGTCGCGTGCGCTGGTAACCGACAGCCTTTTTGCCCGTGAACGATTGGGCTCTACGGGCTTGGGCCATGGTGTCGCCATTCCGCATGGCCGCATTAAAGGCCTCAAGGCCCCCATGGCGGCAGTGTTCCAGTTGCAGACCCCCATTGGCTTTGATGCGCCCGATGAGTTGCCCGTTGGTTTGCTGATCTTCTTGCTGGTGCCCGAGGCAGCCACGCAAAAGCACCTGGAAATCCTCTCGGAAATTGCCGAGCTACTGAGCGATGCCGCCTTGCGCGAACAGCTCAAAGCCAGCACCGATGCAGCCGCCTTGCACCACATGATTGCCGTATGGCAGTCCACACAGGCCGCTTGAGCCTGCACCACCGCTTACAACCAGGCGCTGCGCTGTGAGACCCAACGTTGTCAGCGCTGACGTTCTTTTTGAAGAATTTCGCGGCCCCCTCAAGTGGGAGTGGCTGGCGGGCCTGGGGGCATCAGAGCGCCGCTTTGACGAAATAGCCGTCCGTTCAGCCCGCTCTGGCGCTGATTTGGTGGGGTATCTGAACTACATCCATCCTTACCGGGTACAAATTTTGGGCGAGCGTGAAATCGCTTACCTGGGCAAAGGCACCGCAGAAGACTGCCAGCGCCGCGTAGGCCGTATCGTTACCCTGGAGCCCCCTGTATTGGTGCTGGCTGACGGGCAAACGGCACCCGATGCGCTGCTGTCTATGTGCGAACGGGCGCAAATCCCCATGTTTGCCACGCAAGAGTCTTCGGCTTTTGTGATTGATGTGCTGCGGGCGTATTTGTCCAAGCACTTTGCTGACCGGCTCACCATGCACGGCGTGTTCATGGACATTTTGGGCCTGGGGGTTTTGATCACGGGCGAGTCGGGCTTGGGCAAAAGCGAGTTGGGCCTGGAGCTGATCTCGCGGGGCAATGGCTTGGTGGCTGACGATGCGGTGGACTTGTTTCGCATCAACCAAACCACCATTGAGGGCAAGTGCCCCGATTTGCTGCAAAACCTTTTGGAAGTGCGTGGCATAGGCTTGCTGGACATCCGCGCCATTTTTGGCGAGACGGCCGTGCGCCGCAAAATGCGCCTCAAACTCATCGTGCATTTGGTGCGCAAAGAAACCCTGGAGCGCGACTACGAACGCCTGCCCTACGAACCCTTGACGCAAGACATCCTGGGCGTGCCCGTGCTCAAGGCGGTGATTCAGGTCGTAGCTGGGCGCAACATTGCGGTGCTGGTAGAGGCCGCCGTGCGCAACACCATTTTGCAGTTGCGCGGCATTGACACCTACCAAGAATTCGTAGAACGCCACCGCCGCGCCATGGAGCGGGATACAGGTAGCTAATTCATTTGCTATCTATTTGATAGCTATTGATGCAATAAAAATAAGCGCTAGGCCAGTTTTTTGGTTCGTTTTTGACCAGCTACCCATCCCAGAGCCCCACAGACCGCCAAAACTGGCACACCCCCAATGCCAGTGCACCCGTGGAACCGGCTTCGCCGGGCCACTGGGTGCGTTCCCCCCCCCCAGGGGGGGAACGGCGCCGCAGGCGATTCAGGGGGGTACTTACTTCTTCGTGCAATCAGCGCAGCGGCCATACAGCGCCATGGTGTGGTCTTGCACCTCCCAGCCTTTGGCCTTGGCCACCAGCTGCTGGCGCTTTTCAATCTCAGGGTCGTAAAACTCTTCTACTTTGCCGCAATGGGTGCACACAAAGTGGTCATGGTGCTGGCCTTCGTTCAGCTCGTACACCGCTTTGCCGCTCTCAAAATTACTGCGGGTCAAAATGCTGGCTTGCTCAAACTGGGTCAGCACCCGGTACACGGTGGCCAGACCGATGTCAGAGCGCTCTAGCAGCAGCACCCGGTACACGTCCTCGGCAGTCATGTGGCGCTGGGTGCCCTTTTGGAAAATCTCTAAAATTTTCAAGCGTGGCAGCGTGGCTTTCAGACCAGTGCTTTTGAGTTCGTCGATGTTGGACATGGGCAGTATCTTTCGTGTGCCGGGGCTTCCTTGGGGACGTGGGCCGCGCCGCTACAATGGGGCGATCATATCCCCAGCACCTGTCTAGCCCATGCCCGTTCAAGTCCTTCGCAGCGCCCATCCATGCTTGGCCTTAGTCGGCACCGCGCTTGTCCTTGGCTTGCTGGGCGGGTGCAGTAGTTTCAGTGGTGCGGGCAGCAGCTTGGCCAATGTGGTCACTCCCTACCGCATCGACATTGTGCAAGGCAATTTTGTCTCGCGCGAACAAGTCGCCGCCTTGCAACCCGGCATGGGCCGCCAACAGGTGCGCGACATCTTGGGTACGCCTTTGCTGACCAGCGTGTTCCATGCAGACCGCTGGGAATATGTCTTTACCCTCAAGCGCCCAGGCCAGCCGGTGCAAAGCCGCAAGCTCACGGTGTACTTCAAGGGCGATGTTTTTGAGCGCCACGAAGGCGACGAAATGCCTTCAGAGACCGAGTTTGTCGCATCGCTCGAGTCTCGCTCTGGCAAAGGCAAGGCCCCTCCGCTGGAGGCCACGCCCGAGCAACTAGCACGCTACCCCGCACCTGCGCCCCAAGCCGAACCGGCTGCTGGGCAAGCTCCCGCTGCGGTCAGCTACCCACCGCTCGAACCAGCCGCCCGTTAACCCGGGCCTGCGTTTTTGCGCTTTTGATATTCCTTGCCTCTCCCACAGGACAGACATGACTGCACCTACTACAGCCGCCTCCGCAGCCCCTTTCCGTATTGCCGTGGCGGGTGCCTCGGGCCGTATGGGGCGCATGTTGATCGAAGCCATCCGCGGCAGCGATGATTGCGTGCTCACAGGCGCACTCGACGTACCCGCAAGCCCCGGCGTCGGCTCTGATGCCACCGCCTTTATGGGCTATGCCAGCGGTGTCACCATTACTTCAGACCTGCGCGAAGGCCTGCAAAACGCCGATGTGCTGATTGACTTTACCCGCCCCCAAGGCACGCTGGCCCATTTGGCGGTTTGCAGTGAGTTGGGCGTGAAAGTGGTCATTGGCACCACAGGTTTTACAGAGGCACAAAAGCTCGAAATTGCGGCCTATGCCAATCGCACAGCCATCGTCATGTCACCCAACATGAGCGTGGGCGTTAACGTCACCCTGAAGCTTTTGCAAATGGCGGCTAAGGCTTTGTCCACGGGCTATGACATCGAAGTCATTGAAGCCCACCACCGCCACAAGGTAGACGCCCCCTCTGGCACGGCCCTGAAAATGGGCGAAGTCATTGCCGAGGCCATGGGCCGCGACCTCAAAGACTGCGCCGTGTATGCCCGCGAAGGCGTCACGGGCGAGCGTGACCCTTCCAGCATTGGCTTTGCCACCATTCGCGGCGGCGACATTGTGGGCGACCACACTGTGCTGTTTGCTGGCATTGGCGAGCGCATCGAGGTCACGCACAAGTCGTCCAGCCGCACCACCTACGCCCAGGGCAGCTTGCGTGCTGTGCGTTTCCTGGCGGGCCGCAAAAAAGGCATGTTCGATATGTTCGACGTGCTGGGCCTGCACTGAGGATTGCTATGAACACCCTCCAGTGGTGGAGCCAGGCAGACGTGGTCACGCAGACCACGGCAGCGTTTTTGTTGCTGATGTCCGTGGCCAGCTGGGTGGTGCTTTTGTTCAAGCTGCGGCTGCTGTGGCGTGCCCGGCGCGACGTTGCGCGTTGCACTGCTGCCTTTTGGCAGGCCCCTGACCTCGAAGTGGCCCGCCAACGTTTGCAGGCCTGGGACCGCGAAGGCGTTGTGCTGCCCCTGGTGGTGGCCGCGCATGGTGTGGCGCATGCCTCCAACACTCCCACGCTGGCCCATGCCGTCAACCGCAGCCAACACATCACCCGGGTGCTGCGCGACGCCTTGCACCAAGTGCTGGGCCAGTTGCAGTCGGGCCAGGTGCTGTTGGCTACTGTGGGCTCTACTGCACCTTTTGTGGGTTTGCTAGGCACGGTGTGGGGTGTTTTTCATGCGCTGACGGCGCTGTCTGGCGGCGCAAGCATCAGCATGGAGCAAATCTCAGGCCCTGTGGGCGAGGCTTTGGTCATGACTGCTGCAGGCTTGGCGGTGGCTATTCCGGCGGTGCTGGGCTACAACATTCTGGGTCGCACCATTGCCCGCATTGAAGCCGACCTGGAGGGCTTTGCGTTTGATCTGCGCGAGCTGCTGGGCAGCTCTGCATCGGCCCCAGCAGGCGACAGGCCCTCTACGGATGCAGGGCCGCCCCCATGAGCTTTGGCCGCTTGGAGCGTACCCCCGGTGCCCAGCCCATGAGCGATATCAACATGACCCCGCTGGTCGATGTCATGCTGGTGCTACTGGTCATTTTTATGCTGGCTGCGCCTTTGATGACCAGCAGCATCCGCCTGGACTTGCCCCGCACCGAAGGCGCCAGCCCCGCTGGCAACACCCCAGAGGCCCTGACGGTGGTGCTGGACAGCAAAGGCCAGCTGTACCTCAACGACCAACCCACCACCCCAGAAGCCTTGGCCCAGCGCATGCGTCAAACCGCAGCGCAGCGCCCCGACACCGAAGTGCAACTGCGTGCCGATGCCACCGTGCCCTATGGCCGCGTGGTGGAGCTTATGGGCGCGGCACACGCCGCAGGCTTGCAGCGCATAGGCTTTGTGGCAGAGCCACCGGCAACTGGCAATGCCAAACCCGCCAGCCCTCGATAGTTGTTGCAGGCCGCTGCGCCCCTGGCCCTAAAATCAGCAAGATATGCCCGCCCCGCCTGTGGGGCGGCTGCACCCTTATCTCTCACGCCCTCCCATGCAAGACAAATACGAACCGCAAACGGTTGAGCGCGCGGCGCACGACCACTGGACTGCCCGCGATGCCTACCGCGTGACCGAAGACGCCAGCAAGCCCAAGTTTTACGCTTGCTCGATGCTGCCGTACCCCAGCGGCAAGCTGCACATGGGCCACGTGCGCAACTACACCATCAACGACATGCTCACGCGCTACCTGCGCATGAACGGCAACAACGTGTTGATGCCCATGGGTTGGGACGCCTTTGGCCTGCCCGCTGAAAACGCAGCCCTTAAAAACGGTGTGCCCCCTGCCAAATGGACCTACGAAAACATCGCCTACATGAAAAAGCAGATGCAGGCGATGGGCTTGGCCATTGACTGGAGCCGTGAGGTTGCCACCTGCGACCCTGAGTACTACAAGTGGAACCAGTGGCTGTTTTTAAAGATGCTGGAGCGTGGCATTGCCTACCGCAAGACCCAGGTTGTCAATTGGGACCCGGTGGACCAAACCGTGCTGGCCAACGAGCAGGTCATTGATGGCCGCGGCTGGCGTACCGGTGCCTTGGTAGAAAAGCGCGAGATCCCCGGCTACTACCTCAAGATCACCGACTACGCCGAGGAACTGCTGGGCTACGTGACGGGCGACCAACTGCCCGGCTGGCCCGAGCGTGTGAAGCTCATGCAAGAAAACTGGATAGGCAAGAGCGAGGGCGTGCGCTTTGCTTTTACCCACGACATTGCAGGCGACGACGGTGCGCTGATTGGCGACGGCAAGATGTATGTGTTTACCACCCGTGCTGACACCATCATGGGCGTCACGTTTTGCGCCGTGGCCCCCGAGCACCCGCTTGCCAGCCACGCTGCCAAAAACAACCCGCAACTGGCCGCCTTCATTGAAGAATGCAAAACCGGCGGCACCACCGAGGCGGAGCTTGCCACTCAAGACAAAAAAGGCATGCCCACGGGCCTGGTGGTCACGCACCCGCTTACTGGTTTGCCTGTCCCGGTGTGGGTGGGCAACTATGTGCTGATGGGTTACGGCGACGGCGCTGTGATGGGCGTACCCGCGCACGACGAACGCGACTTTGCCTTTGCCCTCAAGTACGGCATCGAGATCAAGCAAGTGGTGTTGGTCGATGGCGAAACCTTTGACTACCACCACTGGCAAGATTGGTACGGCGACAAGCAACGCGGCGTGACGGTTAACTCTGACAGCTTCAGTGGCCTGCGCTACAAAGAAGCCGTAGACGCAGTGGCCCACGCCCTGGCCCAAAAAGGCCTGGGCGAGAAAAAAACCACCTGGCGCCTGCGCGACTGGGGCATCAGCCGCCAGCGCTACTGGGGCACGCCCATCCCCATCATCCATTGCGATGAACACGGCGCTGTGCCCGTGCCCGAAAAAGATCTGCCCGTGGTGCTGCCGCAAGACTGCATCCCCGATGGCTCGGGCAACCCGCTGCACAAACATGAAGGTTTCCACGCGGGTGTGACCTGCCCCGTCTGCGGCAAACCCGCACGCCGCGAGACCGACACCATGGACACCTTTGTGGACAGCTCGTGGTACTTCATGCGCTACTGCGACCCCAAGAACCGCGATGCCATGGTGGCCGAAGGCACTGCGTACTGGATGCGCGACCAAGCCAGCCCCACCGGCGGCAGCGGCATGGACCAATACATTGGCGGCATTGAACACGCCATCTTGCACCTGCTGTACGCACGTTTTTGGACCAAGGTCATGCGCGACCTGGGCCTGGTCAAGGTGGATGAGCCCTTTACCAAGCTGCTCACGCAAGGCATGGTGCTCAACCACATCTACAGCCGCCGCACCGCCAAGGGCGGCAAAGACTACTTCTGGCCGCACGACGTAGAGCACGTGCTCGACGAAGGCGGCAAGATCATTGGAGCCAAGCTCAAGAACGAAGCCACCAGCGGTGACGGCCTGTTGCCCGTGGGCACGCCCATCGACTATGAGGGCGTGGGCACCATGTCCAAGTCCAAAAACAATGGCGTAGACCCCCAGCAACTGATTGAAAAATACGGCGCAGACACCGCACGCCTGTACACCATGTTCACCGCGCCCCCCGAGGCCACGCTGGAGTGGAACGACGCTGCCGTAGAAGGCAGCTACCGCTTTTTGCGCCGGGTGTGGAACTTCGGCTTCAAGCTCGCTGGCATGGACATGCAAGCCGCAGCCCAAAGCGCCGCCAGTGCCACCCGCATGCAAGACGTGCCCTTTGGCAAACCGGCCCAGGCCCTGCGCCGCGAAATCCACAGCGTGCTCAAGCAGGTGGACTACGACTACCAGCGCATGCAGTACAACACCGTGGTCTCGGGCGCGATGAAAATGCTCAACGCCTTAGAAGACTTCAAAACCCAAGGCCATGCAGGTGATGGTGCCGAGGTCGCCTTGATTGAAGGCTTTGGCATTTTGCTGCGCTGCCTTTACCCCGCAACCCCCCACATCGCCCACGCCCTGTGGGACGAGTTGGGCTACGCCCAGGGCTTGGGCGACTTGCTGGACGCCCCCTGGCCTCGCGTGGATGAAGCCGCCCTGGTGCAAGACGAAATCGAGCTGATGCTGCAAGTCAACGGCAAACTGCGCGGCTCCATCTTGGTGCCCGCGCAAGCCGACAAAGCCGCCATTGAGGCCATTGCCCTTGCCAGCCCCACCGTGGCAGCCCATGCCGCAGGCGCAGCCATCAAGCGCGTGATTGTGGTGCCAGGCCGTTTGGTCAACGTGGTGGTGTAGGCCATGCGCAAACGCACACTGCTTGGCCTTGCGCCTGCCGCCTTGCTAGCGGCCTGTGGCTTTCGTCTGCGGGGCGTGCCCACCTTCGCGTTTGACTCGCTCTACCTTGCAGCGCCCCCAGGCACATCGCTGGCGCTAGAGCTTCAGCGCACGCTTGAAGGCGGCGGCGGCACCCTGAAGGTGCTGCGCGACCCCAGCACCCAAACCCAGGCCGATGCCATATGGGAGCTGGTGTCCGAGCAGCGCGACCGCGTGGTGGTGGGCCTGAACGCATCGGGCCAGGTGCGCGAATTGCAACTGCGTTTGCGCGTGCGCTTTAAGCTGCGCGCCCAAAACGGCACTGTGCTCATCCCCGAAACCGAGCTGCTGCAGCAGCGCGATGTGAGCTACAGCGAAACCATTGCCCTGGCCAAAGAAACCGAAGAAGCCCTGCTGTACCGCAATATGCAAACCGACATCGTGCAGCAACTGCTGCGCCGCTTGGCGGCCGTCAAACGCTAAAGCCGCATGCAAGCCAGCCTGGCCCAACTGCCCCAGCAGCTGCAACGTGGCTTGGCCCCGCTGTATGTGCTGCACGGCGACGAAGCCCTGTTGCAACAAGAAGCGGGCGACGCCATACGCGCCACTGCCCGCGCCCAGGGCTATACCGAGCGCAGCGTGCACACCGTGGCCGGCGCCCACTTTGACTGGAGCCCGGTGCTGGCCGCAGGCGGCAGCCTGAGCCTTTTCGCCGACAAGCAAATCGTCGAAATCCGCATCCCATCGGGCAAGCCCGGCAAAGACGGCAGCGTAGCCTTGCAGCAAGTGGCCGAATCGGCCCGCGGCAACGACACCACCTTGACCCTGGTGCTGCTGCCCCGCCTGGACAAAGCCACCCGCACCACCGCCTGGTTTGCTGCGCTGGAGGCCCACGGCGTGGCCGTGCAAATTGACCCCATTGAACGCGCTGCACTGCCCCAGTGGATTGCCCAGCGCCTGGCTGCGCAAGGCCAGCGCGTGATGCCCGGTGAAGAGGGCCAGCGCACCCTGCAATTTTTTGCTGACCGCGTAGAAGGCAACCTGCTGGCCGCCCACCAAGAGATCCAAAAACTGGCGCTGCTGTACCCCGTCGCTAAAGGTGACACAGGCGTCACGGGTGAGCTGACCCAGGCCCAGGTAGAAGCCGCCGTGCTGAACGTGGCCCGGTACGACGTGTTCAAGCTGTCAGAGGCCGTGCTGTCGGGCCACATGGTGCGCGTGCAGCGCATGCTGGACGGCCTGCAAGCCGAGGGCGAGGCAGAAGTGCTGGTGCACTGGGCGTTGTCAGAAGACATCCGCGCCATGAAGCGCGTCAAAGACGCCATGAACGCAGGCCGCCCCTTGCCCATGGCCCTGCGCGAAAACCGCATCTGGGGCCCCAAAGAGCGCTTGTTCGAGCGCATCTTGCCCCGCGCCAGCGACGCCACCCTGGCCCAGCTGCTGCAATCGGCCCATACCGTCGATGGCATCGTCAAAGGCCTCAAAGCCCCCCAGTGGCCCAGCAGCGGCTGGCAAGCCTTGCACCGGCTGGCGCTGGATGTGTGCCGCTTGGCCATGCAGGCGCGGTAGGGTAGGCTTGTGGGGGCGGGCTGGGTCGGATTTTAGGTTTTTTTGAGGCCTACCGCAGGTGGTTGTAGCTCTTTGTGCTATAAAAATAATAGCATTTTCCCATTGCTGTAGAGGGGGTCACGCTTGCGGTGGGTCTTGTCCCACAAGCCCTGCGGCCTTGTCCACCCACATCCCCAGGCTGTCCAGCAAATCGCGCTGGCTGAAAGAGCAGCTTTCTTCGGTAAACAAGGCGCTGGACTCCAGCCTGTCCAGCAAATTCAGCAGCACTTCGTCATAGCGTGCGGGCAGCGCCGCCCGCAGTGCATTGCTGGCCCGGGCCGTGGCGGCCAGGGCGGGGGCTTGTAGTTGGCCCTGGGCGCAGGCAGCAAGGGCGGTACGCAGGGCAATCAGTTGTTGGCTAGGGGTATCGGGCATGGTGTCGGTGCGGTTTGGCAAGGCTGCCAAGGCTACCAGGGCTCTCAGGCAAAATCCGGGCATGACCTCGCTTAACGTTGCCCAATACACCCACACCCTTGGCCAGCAGGCCAAAGCCGCATCGGCCCACATGGCGCGGGCCTCTGCTGCTGTTAAAAACCAGGCGCTCAAGGCGCTGGCGCGTTTGCTGCGCGAGCAAACCGATGCGCTGCAAGCCGACAACGCCATTGACCTTGAAAAAGCCCGCGCCGCAGGTTTGGCCGAGCCCATGGTAGACCGCCTCAAGCTCACCCCCAAAGTGCTGGAGACCTGCGCCCAGGGCTGCGAACAACTGGCCGCCATGCCTGATGTGATTGGCGAAGTGCTGGGCATGAAGCAGCAGCCCAGCGGTATCCGCGTGGGGCAAATGCGCGTGCCCATTGGCGTGTTTGGCATGATTTACGAAAGCCGCCCCAACGTCACCATCGAGGCCGCCAGCCTCAGCATCAAAAGCGGCAACGCGTGCATCTTGCGCGGCGGCTCGGAGGCCATTGCTTCCAACCAAGCTTTGGCCAAGCTGGTGCAGCAGGCCCTGGCAGAAGCCGGTTTGCCGCAAGACGCGGTACAACTGGTGCAAACCACCGACCGCGCTGCCGTAGGCCACCTGATTGCCATGCCCGAGTTTGTGGACGTGATCATTCCGCGCGGAGGCAAGGGCTTGATCGAGCGCATCAGTGCCGAAGCCAAAGTGCCCGTCATCAAGCACTTGGACGGCAACTGCCACACCTATGTGGACGACCCTTGCGACATTGCCTTGGCCGTCAAGGTGGCCGACAACGCCAAGACGCAAAAGTACAGCCCCTGCAATGCGACCGAGAGCCTGCTGGTGGCGCGGGGCATCGCCGCAGTGTTTTTGCCGCAGATAGGCGCGGTGTATGCCGTCAAGGGCGTGCAAATGCGCTGCTGCCCCGAGGCCCGCAGCATTTTGGCGGCGGTGCCCAACGCGCAATTGCAAGACGCTACCGAGCAAGACTGGAGCGAGGAGTACCTGGCCCCCATCATCAGCATCAAAGTGGTGGCGGGCGTGGACGAGGCTATTGCCCACATAAACCGTTATTCCAGCCACCACACCGACGCCATCATGACCACTAACCATGTGCATGCGCAGCGCTTTTTGCGCGAGGTGGACTCGGCCAGCGTCATGGTCAACACCAGCACCCGTTTTGCGGATGGTTTTGAATACGGGCTGGGCGCCGAGATCGGCATCAGCACCGACAAATTCCATGCCCGTGGCCCTGTAGGCATCGAGGGCCTGACATCGCTCAAATACGTGGTGCTGGGCGAAGGCGAATTGCGCGGCTAAATGGTTGCCATGCGCAAACACGTCGCCACCTCACACACTGACCCCATGCCAGACACGACCCCAGCGCACGCCACCATAGGCGCACTGCTGCAACAAGGCTGTACGCCATGAAGATCATCATTTTGGGCGCAGGCCGCGTGGGCGAGAGCGTGGCTGACAGCCTGGTGTCCGAGCGCAACGACATCACCGTCATCGACTCTGACCCCCAACGCCTGCGCGAGCTGGAGTCGCGTTTTGATTTGCGCGGTGTGGTGGGCAGCGGCATCAACCCCGAAGTGCTGGCCGAGGCCGGTGCTGCCGACACCGACTTGCTGATTGCCTGCGCCGCGCAAGACGAAACCAATTTAGTGTGCTGCAAACTGGCGCAGCAGCTCTTTAGCATTCCGACCCGCATTGCCCGTGTGCGCTCTAGCGGCTTTGCCGACAACCCCGCTTTGATGGGGCCAGAAGGCTTTGCAGTAGACCGCGTGATTTGCCCCGAAGAGTCCTTGACCCGCTATATCGCCAAATTGGTGGAATACCCCGAGGCCATGCAGGTGCGCGAGTTTGCAGGTGGCCGCGCCTGCTTGGTGTCGGTACGGGCGCGGCTGGGTGCCCCCATGACCAGCCACACGATTGGCGAGTTGCGGCAAATCTTGCCCGAGCTTTCCATGCGCATGGTGGCCATTTACCGGCGCTTTCCAGACGAGCCCGACCGCTTTGTGGCCTGCGATGCCTCCACCCGCATCCAGCCCGGCGATGAAGTGTTTGTGCTTGCCGCCCATGACCAAATCGCTCAGGTGCTGGCTTGTTTGCACCGGCCCGATGCCCAGCCCGTGCAGCCGGTGCGCCGCATCATGATTGCAGGTGGCGGCCGTGTGGGCTTGCGCCTGGCACTGCAACTGAGCCAAGACCCTGGCCGCTTTGTTTTGAAGGTGATTGAGGGCAACCCCGAGCGCTGCATTGCCTTGGCAGGTGCCTTGCCCTCTAGTGTGTTGGTTTTGCAGGGCGACACCACCGACGAAGACTTGCTTGCAGGTGAAGGCATTGAGGATGTAGACCTGTTTTTGTCGCTCACCGATGACGACGAGGACAACATCATGTCCAGCTTGCTGGCCAAGCGCATGGGTGCCCGCCGGGTGCTGGCGCTCATCAACCGCCGCAGCTACGCCGACTTGATGCACGGCACGCAAATCGACATTGCACTGTCGCCTGCACAGGCTATGCTGGGCGAACTGCTGGCCTATGTGCGCAGGGGCGATGTCCAAGCCGTGCACAGCTTGCGCCGGGGCGTTGCAGAGGCGCTGGAGATCGTGGCACGCGGCGACCGCAAAAGCTCGCGTGTGGTGGGCCGCCGTGTGAACGAGCTCCAACTGCCGCACGATGTGCACATGGGCCTGATCGTGCGCGGCCTGCCCGATGCCCACGCCAGCGCAGACGACGGTGCCGCCAGCCAGCCCGAGGTCATCATTCCGCACAGTACCACCGTGATCGAAACCAACGACCACGTGGTCTTTTTCTTGCCCCACAAGCGCTTGGTCAAAGACGTTGAAAAACTCTTTCGCGTCAGCGCTACCTTCTTTTAAGGGTTTGCGAGCAAACCATGGCAGACATGTTTCCCGTTCTGCGCGTGCTGGGCATGCTGCTGATGATTTTTGGCCTGACCATGGGCTTGCCTTGGGCCGTGTCGTGGTGGGTACAAGACGGCGTGCAGCAGGTTTACCCCCTGGCCATGGCCTCAGTCATTGCTTTGGGGGCTGGCTTGACGTGGAGCATGCGTCGCCACAGGCGCGAACTACAACCCCGCCACGGCGTGATTTTGGTCACGCTGGTGTGGGTGGTCTTGCCATTGGCCGCTACTTTGCCGTTGCTGTGGGGCTTTGCGTCCATAGGGCGGCCCTTGTCGTTTACCCACGCCTACTTTGAGGCCGTCTCAGGCCTGACCACTTCGGGCGGCACAGTGCTGTCAGGGCTGGACGGCCTGCCCGTATCACTGAACGTGTGGCGTACTTTTTTGCAGTGGCTAGGCGGCATGGGCATTTTGATTTTGGCTGTAGCCGTGCTGCCCCTGCTGGGCGTGGGCGGTAGCCAGTTGTTCAAGGCCGAGGCTGCTGGCCCCATCAAAGACACCAAGCTCACCCCACGCATGACGCAAACCGCCAAAGGCTTGTGGGGTGTGTATGGCTTGTTCTCTGCGGCATGTGCCCTCGCATTTTGGATGGCAGGCATGGCGCCTTTAGATGCCCTGATGCACATGTTTACCACGGTCAGTTTAGGAGGCTTGTCGTCTTACGACGCTAGCTTTGGGCACTTTAAATCTGCATGGCTGGAGGCCATTGCCATCGTTTTTATGCTGGCCGCCAGTTGCAACTTTGCCTTGTATTTTGTGGCGCTGCGTAAAGGCCATTGGGGTGGCTTTTGGCGCGACCCTGAGTTGCGTGCCACGCTGGCCGCGCTTTTGGGCGGGGGGCTTTTGGTGGCGGCATTGTTGTGGGCCAAGGGCGTGTATGCGCCGCTGGATGCCTTGCGCTTTGGCATGTTCAATTTAGTGTCGGTGGCTACAACGACGGGCTTTGCCACTACTGACTACTTGGCGTGGCCCGTTTTTGCCCCGGTCTTGATGGTGCTGTTGTCGGGCGTGGCCACCAGTGCGGGCTCTACAGGTGGCGGCATCAAGATGGTGCGCATGCTGATCTTGGTCAAGCAAGCCCGGCGTGAAATGACCCGCCTGGTACACCCCCGCGCCGTGCAGCCGGTGCGCCTGGGCGATGCGGTGGTGGACAACCGCGTGATCTTTTCTGTGCTGGCCTTTATGTTGGTGTACGGCGCTACGGTATTTGGCTTGAGCATGGTGCTGCTGCTGACCGACCTCGACCCCGTCACGGCCTTCTCTGCGGTACTGGCCAGCGTCAACTGCATGGGGCCGGGCTTGGGGCTGGTGGGGCCAGCGTCCAACTACGCTGTGTTGACTGATTTTCAGGTCTGGGTGTGTACCTTGGCCATGCTGCTGGGTCGGCTGGAAATTTTGAGCTTTATGGCCCTGCTGTCGCCAGCGTTTTGGCGGCGTTAAGGGGCATGGGTTTAGGGGCATGGGCTTAGCGGCCCATACACCCACCCGGCGTCAGCCTGGGGCAGGGCGCACTGCCTACAATGCATTTGACTTGTTTATCTGAGGGCTTTTATGGTTCCCCATCTCATCACCGCGTTGACAGGCCCCATCAACGAGCTAGAGCAGCGCATTTTGGAGTCTATGCCCGCCATTGAGCGCTGGTTTCGCCTGGAGTGGATGGAGCACACCCCGCCGTTTTACACCTCGGTCGATGTGCGCAATGCTGGCTTTAAGCTGGCACCGGTAGATACCAATTTGTTTCCTGGTGGCTGGAACAACCTCACCACCGAAATGCTGCCCTTGGCGGTGCAAGCAGCCATGGCAGCGATTGAAAAAATCTGCCCAGAGGCGCGCAACCTGCTCATCATTCCCGAGAACCACACGCGCAACACCTTCTACCTTGCCAACGTGGTGCAGTTGCAGCGCATCTTCAATATGGCGGGTTTGAATGTGCGGGTGGGCTCAATCAGCCCCGAGATTAAAAAAGCCACCCCTATCGAGCTGCCCAACGGGGACTCCATCACGCTGGAGCCCGTGATCCGCACCAAGCACCGCATTGGTCTGAAAGACTTTGACCCCTGCACTATCTTGCTCAACAACGATTTGTCGGCAGGAGCGCCAGGCATTTTGGAAGACTTGCACGAGCAGCATCTTTTGCCCCCCCTGCACGCGGGCTGGAGCGTGCGCCGCAAAAGCAACCATTTCAAAAACTACGAAGAAGTTGCCAAACGCTTTGGCAAGATGCTGGGCATAGACCCCTGGCTCATCAACCCCTTGTTCAGCCAGTCAGGCCAAGTGGACTTTGCTGAAGGCACGGGCATTGAAGAGTTGCAAACCCATGTGGATGCGGTGCTGACCAAGGTGCGCCGCAAATACAAAGAGTACGGCATCCACGAGCGGCCCTTTGCCATCGTCAAGGCCAACAACGGCACTTACGGCATGGGCATCATGACGGTGCGCGATGCCAAAGACCTGGATGCGCTCAGCCGCAAATCCAAAAACAAAATGTCGGTCATCAAAGACGGCCAACCCGTCAGCGAAGTGCTGGTGCAAGAGGGCGTTTTGACGCAGGAGCGCGTGCACGACGCAGTGGCCGAGCCGGTGGTCTACATGATGGACCGTTATGTAGTGGGCGGTTTTTACCGCATGCATGCCGAGCGCGGCACCGACGAAAACCTGAACGCCCCTGGCGCCAGCTACGTGCCGCTGGCCTTTGAAAACAGCACCCACCTGCCCCAACCCGGCGCACGCCCAGGGGTTAGCGCGCCCAACCGCTTTTATATGTATGGCGTGATTGGTCGCCTGGCCATGCTGGCAGCCAGCTACGAATTGGAAGCCACCGACCCAGACGCAGAGGTTTACGACTAAAAGGACGAATTCTTAGCATCAGTGCCAGCAGTTGCTGCGGTGCAACACGCTGCAGCAACCGTTCACCCGTAGCCAGTGGGCAGGCGCACAATACGCATCCCTTTGGTAACGGATCCCACCACGCCCTTGGCTTGGGGGAAGGTCAGTGCAAACAACCAAGTCATCGCTTGCAGCGTTAACGCTGGGCGCTATCGGTGTGGTGTATGGCGATATCGGCACCAGCGTGCTGTACGCCATCAAAGAAGTCTTTGGCTCGGGCCATGTGCCATTCACGCAAGACAACGTGTATGGCATCTTGTCCATCTTTTTTTGGACGCTCACGGTCATTGTGTCCTTCAAATACGTGGTCTTGGTGCTGCGTGCGGACAACAACGGTGAGGGCGGTTTGGTTGCCATGTTGGCACTGGCTTCACAGGCGGTCAAAGACAAGCCTCGCCTGCGCTCCGCGCTGCTTGCCATCGGTATTTTTGGCACATCGCTGTTTTATGGTGATGGCGTCATTACCCCGGCCATCTCGGTGTTGTCAGCGGTAGAGGGGCTAGAGGTCGTCTCGCCGCATTTTCGGCAGTATGTGATCCCGATCACTTTGGTGGTGCTGTTTTGCTTGTTTGCCGTGCAAAAGCGCGGCACAGGCGGCATAGGCAAATTCTTTGGCCCCATCACCTTGGTGTGGTACTTGGCCATTGCGGTTTTGGGTGTGTGGCACATCCAGCACCACCCCGAAATTTTGTGGGCCATGAACCCCTATTACGCCCTGACCTTCATGTGGGCAGAACCCGTGGTCACCTTCATTATTTTGGGTGCCGTGGTGCTGTGCGTCACAGGTGCCGAGGCCTTATATGCAGACCTTGGGCACTTTGGCAAACGCCCTATCCGCTTGGCTTGGTTTGGTGTTGCCATGCCCGCGCTGACCTTGAACTACTTTGGCCAAGGCGCTTTGCTGCTGGCCCAGCCTGAGGCGGTCAAGAACCCTTTTTACATGATGGCGCCCGACTGGGCTTTGCTGCCTCTGGTGGGGCTGGCCACCATGGCTACCGTGATTGCATCGCAGGCATTGATTACGGGGGCTTTCAGCGTCACCAAGCAAGTCATCCAGTTGGGTTATCTGCCCCGCCTGCAAATCCACCACACCAGCGTGCGTGACACGGGGCAAATCTACATGCCACTGGTCAACTGGGGTTTGTTTGTGGCCATCGTCTTGGCGGTGGTTATGTTCCGCTCATCCAGCAATTTGGCAGCGGCCTATGGCATTGCTGTCACGCTGGACATGCTCATCACCACCACCTTGACCTTCTTTGTGATTCGCTATGGCTGGCGCTATCCCTTGGCCTTGTGCGTGGCGGCTACGGGATGCTTCTTTGTGGTGGACTTGGCTTTCTTTGCCTCTAACCTGCTCAAGCTCTTTCAGGGGGGCTGGTTCCCTTTGTTAATTGGGGGCGCAGTCTTTACCCTCATGATGACCTGGAAGCATGGCCGCGAACTGCTCAACACCAAAATGCGCGCTGACGCCATTGAGCTCAAGCCTTTTTTAGAGGCCGTGTTTGTCAACCCTCCGACCAGGGTGGACGGCGTGGCGGTGTTCTTGACCGCTGAGGCAGGGGCTGTACCCAATGCATTGCTGCACAACCTCAAGCACAACAAAGTCCTGCACCAGCAAAACCTTTTTGTCACCGTGCGCAGCCACGAAGTGCCTTGGATTGGCCTGGACCGCCGTTTGCAGGTGGAGCCATTGGGCCACGACTGCTGGCAAGTCACCCTGCACTACGGCTTCAAGAATGACCCCGATATCCCGCGTGCGCTGGAGCTTTTGCGGGGCCGCGGTTGCGACGTCGACCCCATGACCACCAGCTACTTCCTCTCGCGCGACACCGTCATCCCCACCATGGGTGGTGGTATGGCGCCTTGGCGAGAAAAGCTCTTTGCCCAAATGCACCACAACGCCAGTGATGCCGCAGACTTTCTGCGCTTGCCCAGCAACGCGGTGGTCGAATTGGGCTCCAAAATCACGATTTAGACGAGTTTTAGAGTGTTTTTGGCGGTCTGCCTTAGTAAATCAAGCACTATTAGCTATAAATATAATAGCACTTGGGCGTTGTGTCATCAGCATTTACGTGCCGTTGGCTGACCCCATGCAATTTTTCAAAGACCTTAGCCTGTCTGCTGTTACCGCAGGCTTTGTCGCGGTGCTGGTGGGCATGACCAGTTCAGTCGCCATAGTTTTCCAGGCGGCGCAGGCGTTTGCCGCCACCCCTGCCCACATCACATCATGGATGTGGGCGCTGGGCCTGGGTATGGGGCTGTGCACCCTGGTGCCGTCATTGCTGCTACGCAAACCGGTCATGGTGGCTTGGTCTACCCCTGGCGCAGCAGTGCTTGCTTCTGCGGGTTTGGCTGGGGGCTTTTCCATGGAGCAAGCGGTGGGTGCTTTCATCGTCAGCGCCTTGCTGACGATTTTGGTGGGCGTCACCGGCTGGTTTGAGCGCTTTATGAACCGCATCCCCACTGAAATTGCCGCGGCTTTACTCGCTGGCGTTTTGTCCCGGTTTGCCATGAATGCTTTTGTTGCCGCCCAAACCGCTTTGCTGTTGGTGCTGCTGATGCTTGGCAGCTACTTGCTTGCCCGGCGTTGGTGCCCCCGCTATGCCGTGGTGGTGGCTTTGCTTGTGGGTGTGCTGCATACCTTCTGGCACGGTCAGCTCGATAGTGCCCGCTTGCAACTGCAGTGGGCAGTGCCAGTGTTCACCATGCCCCAGTTCAGTGTGCAGGCAGTGATCAGCTTGGCCTTGCCGCTTTTTATTGTCACCATGGCATCCCAAAATTTGCCCGGTGTTGCGGTCATGCGCACCACGGGCTACACCTTGCCCGTGTCGCGTCTTATCAGCATGACAGGGTTTGCCACCCTCTTGTTGGCGCCATTTGGTGCCTTTGCACTCAATTTCAGCGCCATCACCGCAGCCATTTGCATGGGGCCAGAAGCGCATGCAGACCCGGCCCGCCGCTACACCGCGGCTGTGTGTTGCGGCTTCTTTTATGTGCTGTTGGGCTTGTTTGGCAGTTTTGTGGCTGCTTTGTTGTTGGCTTTTCCGGCTGCATTGGTGGCGGTCATTGCTGGGCTGGCTTTGCTGGGCACCATAGGCCAGGGCTTAGCCACTGCGGTTCGTAATGACGCCCACAGAGAGGCAGCGCTCATTACCTTTTTGGTCACCCTCAGCGGGGTTACTCTGGTCGGTATAGGCTCTGCCTTCTGGGGCGTAGTCGCAGGCAGTGCCGCCTTGCTGGTGCAGCATTTGCGGCGTCCACCCCTTTCATAGACCTCATTCGGGTCTGTAAGCATCTCTGAACAGGTTGTGAGCAATCGCCATGCATTTACTCTTCGTCGCCGACCCGCTTGACACTTTCAAGACCCACAAAGACACCACCTTTGCCATGATGCGTGAAGCCCAGCGACGCGGGCACAGCATCAGTGCATGCGAGCCACAGCACATCAGTTGGCAAAAAAGCGGCAAGGTCATGGCGCAGGTGCACGACATTGTTCTCACGGGGCACTCTGAGGCGTGGTTTACCGTGCAGTCCTCGCGCACTGCCGATGTATGCACTTTTGACGCAGTCCTTATGCGCAAAGACCCACCGTTTGACAGCGAGTACTTCTATGCCACCCACTTGCTAGAACAGGCCGAGCGCGAAGGGGCCCGGGTTTTTAACAGCCCACGTGCTTTGCGTGATCACCCTGAAAAATTGGCGATCATGGAGTTTGCGCAGTTCATAGGCCCGACCCTGGTCACCCGCAGTGCAAAAGACATCCGTCAATTTCATGCGCAGCACCAAGACATCATCCTCAAGCCGCTCGACGGCATGGGCGGCATGGGCATCTTCCGCGTGGGCCCAGATGGCCTCAACCTTGGCAGCATCATCGAAACCCTGAATAAAGACGGCGCTCAAACTGTAATGGTGCAAAAGTTTCTCCCTGCCATCGTTCAGGGTGACAAGCGCATATTGATCATTGGCGGTGAGCCCGTCCCGTACTGCTTGGCGCGCATTCCCCAGGGCACAGAGGTGCGGGGCAACTTGGCTGCAGGTGGCAAGGGTGTCGCGCGGCCCTTATCAGAGCGAGACCAGCAAATCGGCCAAGAAATTGGCCGCGCACTCGTAAACATGGGCTTGCTGCTGATCGGGCTGGATGTGATTGGCGACTGCGTCACAGAAATCAACGTCACAAGCCCTACCTGTTTCCAGGAGATCTTTGACCAAACCGGCTGTGATGTGGCGGCCATCTTCGTAGACGCACTTGAGCGCACAGTACATGCCAAATCTCGTTAAGAATTTTTAACCTTTCTTGCCAGCCTGATCAAACCCGATGTATACTAGCGGGCTTGGCTGATAGCTACTGCGGCTTGTTCTGTAGTGGTAGTTAGTTGAGGGAGTTGTTGAAGGTAGTTTGCAAAAATTTCTTCAAAACTTTGACAGGTGGTTAAAAAGCCTGTTATGATTCAAGGCTT
>Ga0315907_10000733_pt1 | contig 46185 bp, 41 predicted proteins | sample LakEriMetagenome_3_FD_203525 | JGI IMG/M metagenome (GOLD analysis project Ga0315907, IMG submission 203525) | Freshwater fungal communities from buoy surface, Lake Erie, Ohio, United States - Buoy 12 MA123 | ecosystem: Environmental > Aquatic > Freshwater > Lake > Lake biofilm | place: USA...
CACCGCCACCTGAAGTGGTGATAATTTTATTCCCATTAAAACTTAGTACACCAAATTCCCCATAACTGCCACAAGGTTTATTATTAATATTAGACCCTAAAGCTTCTGCTGCATCTTCAATAACAGGAACATTGTATTCTTTTGCAACTGAAATTATTTCATGCATTTTAGCTGGCATTCCATATAAATGTACTGGAATAATTGCTTTGGGTAACTGGCCCTTTCCCTTTGCTTCCAAAAGTGCCGTTTTCAACAATAGCGGGTCCATATTCCACGTTTCAGACTCTGAGTCTATAAAGACAGGATTAGCACCTTGATATGCTATTGGATTGGCAGAGGCTGAAAAAGTAATTGATTGACAAAATACAGTGTCACCTGACTTAACACCCAATAAAATTAAAGCTAAATGAATTGCTGATGTACCGGAAGATAGAGCAGCTGCATGTTTTGTTTGAGTTTGTGCTTGCAAACTTTGTTCAAAAGCATTTACATGAGGTCCTAATGGTGCAATCCAATTTGTATCGAATGCTTCATTTACATATTGAAGTTCATTGTTTCCTATATGAGGAGAGGAAAGCCAAATTTTATTCATATATGGTTGATTATTCTTTAAAAGGTTAATTTTTTTGCCGGCACACCGAATACAGTGATAGGTTCTTTAATACTACGTACTACTAAACTACATGCACCTACTACTGCATTAGAACAAATTTTTACTTTTGGTAAAATTGTTGATCTAGTATTTAATAATACTTCATCACCAATAATTACACCTCCACCGGTAAATGTATATGTATTGATATGTGACCATTTTCCAATAATGGTATCATGTCCCAGTCCAACAAAACCTTGTATTGTAACAAAATCATCAATAATACAATCGTTACTAATATTTGAATTCATGAATACTAAAACGCCATTTCCAATTTTTGCATTCTGATTAATTCTAGTTGAAGGATGGATTAAAGTAATAAAGTTGCCACCAAGCTCTAGTATATGCGAACATAATTGTTTTTTCAATTGAATATTGCCAATAGCACATACAAAAACATCGTCTTTTTCAATTTTATAATCTTTAATTGAAGAAAGGACTGGAGGGTACCCTTGAAAATTATTTAGGGCAGAAATATTATCATCAATAAATCCTTTAATATTAAGATGATGAGTTGATTCATTACAATGAATAGCTAAATTAAACACTTCTCTGCCATATCCACCAGCGCCTATTATAACTAAATTTTTCATTTATTAATTTTTAAATAGCATGCTGCCCATGAATAACCAACACCAAATCCTTCAAGTAAGCAGTTACTTATTAAATCCATTCTGCCATGTTGCATTGCATCATGTAAAGCAATTGGAATTGTAGAAGAAACAGTATTACCACAATGTTTCATTGAAATAAAAAATTTCTCATCTGGTATCCCAATTTTCTTTCTTATGTGATTTAACATGTATTTATTTGCTTGATGAAAAACAAATAAATCAATATCATTTAATTCTAACCCTATTTTTAATAAAATTTGCTTTGTTAATATAGGAATTGCTTCACTAGTAAAATTGAAGATTTCAGAGCCATTCATGTATAAATTATTATCATTACGAATGTTCCCATATTCATCTTCATAATCATCACTTCTTTTATTTAAATTTCGAATACCTCCATTTTTCACTATTAAATTTTCAGCTCCTTTTCCATCTGTTCCAAATATAAAATCACTTATAACAAATTTTCCAGGCTGATCCGAAATTAAAGTAGCAGAAGCTGCATCACCAAAAATTGTTTTGTTGCTCTTATCTTTTACATGAATAAACTTTGAGTAGGTCTCCGCAGTAATTAATAAAACATTTTTTGCCATACCACCAAGGATAAGCCCCTTAGCTAAACTCAATCCATACACATATCCTGAGCATCCCAAATTAAAATCAAGTGCACCAATACTAGTATTTAAATTTAATTTATCCTGTAAAATACAAGCCGTAGTTGGAAGAAAATAATCTGGACTTTGTGTACAATATAAAAGAAAATCAATACAACTTTTATTTATGTTATGCTCTTTGAATAATTTTTCACCAGCTTTAATAGCTAAGTCAGAAGCAAATTCTTCATTTTTACAAATATGCCTTTCACTTATACCTGTTTTCGAACTTATTTTTTCAACATTCCATTCAGGAAAATCTATACTAATTTTTTCATTTGATAAAATATCAGATGGCAAATGATAAGAAATTGCATTTATAAATACTTGTTTCATATAATTGAAGTTCGGCCTCCATCTAACACTAGATTCTGACCAGTTATCCAACTGCTAGCTTCTGAAAGTAAAAAAATGATAGGATTAGCAACTTGAATGGCTTCTCCATATCCTAAGGGATATTTTTTTTCATCTTCTTGAATAACTTCAATTGATAAATTCTCAATAGACTTATTAGTAATCTCTGTTTTAACCATACCAGGTGACACGCAATTTACCCTTATTCTATTGACAGCAAGTTCATTTGCCCAAACTTTCGATATAGAAATTAGAGCACCTTTTGAAGCTGCATAAATTCCGTTTCCTTTCATGCCAAAAAGACCAGCTATTGAAGTTGTCAATACTATTGAAGCTGCTTTATTTAGTTTCTTTTTTTTAAGTATTTGATTAATTAAATAAACAATTGAATCAAAATTGACCAATCTGATACTATTCATCAATTCCTCCGAATAAAATTTCAAAGGTGCTAAAGATACAATACCAGCACAGTGTACGACTCCATCAATATTTGGAATTAATTCAACCAAATTTTTTATATTATCAATATCCGATAGATCTAATTTATATTGTAAATTATCTTGATTAGATTCATTGATTAATTTTATTAATAAATCACTCCTTCTTGCAATAGCAATAAATTTACCTCCTTGGCGAGAAATTGCCAAACAAGTTTCATAACCTATTCCAGAAGAAGCACCAGTCACTAAAAAAGTTTTACCAGTAAGATCAAATGGATTATTCATTGTAACTTAATATTTTTTTAAAAAAGTCATAAAATTCATTAATTCTAAATTCTTCATTGCCAAAAATTGGTTTTAAGTTTTCAACAAAAGATAAATTTGATTGTATACTTTCAACTATTTTTTTATCCTCATTTAAAACAATATTTAATGAATCATGAGAACTATGCATAACAAAATCAAAAATATTTTGATTAGAGTCAGATAAAGCATTTTCTAGTTTAGGGGAGAAATATCTAATTCTTAGGTTAGTTTGATTAAAAGAGGAGGGAAAAAGGAACCCCATATAAAATCCTTTACCTTCAACAGAACTAATAAATGCATTGGGATAAATATAAAAGTGAAGATAGCCTTGAGTTTTTAAAGTTCTACTACTTAAAATTTCTTCGATTTTTTTATTTTCTTTTATTCCTTCTTTTTTAGGAAATTCACACCAACTATGTGCATTGTGAAATCCGAATGAATTAGGTTTCGCAAAACCATATCCCATTTTTGCAAAAGAATTATCATGTACAGATAGACAATGATAACATTCAAGTACATTTTCAACCAATAATTTCCAATTCGCTTTATGTTCAATTTTGTAATCAATTGTTTTAGCCCCAAAATGATGACTAAACTCTTCTAATTTATTATAAAGTTGACCTAAGTAAGTCTCTAAACTTATTTGATTATTAGCATTTAGATTGATAAAAATAAATTCACCACATTTCTGAACTTCAAATTCTTTAAGTTTTAAATTATTAATCAAATCGCTGTCAAAGGAGTTTTTACAACTCATTCCAGCTACTTTACCTTCTTTATTATATGTCCAACAATGATATAAACAAGAGGAAACTCTATTACCAAATTCAACGTTGTGAATTTCATTAAATCTATGTAAGCAAATATTTTGAAAAGCTTTTATTTCTCCTTTGTAGTTTTGAATAAATATTTTTTCTCCATAATACTCAAAAGAAATAAAGTCATTATTTTTTAGAAATTCAGAATTATGACCTACAAGAATCCAGCTGTCATTTTTTACAACTTTACTTTCTAATTCAAAAAATTTATCTTTTATATAATATTGGTTGCTTAAACTCATATTTCTATTAAATTTGAAATTACAACGTTATCAAAAGTTACTTTTACAGTTCCCCAAGAAAGTCCAACTCCAAATCCACAACATAAAAGTTGTTTTTTCTCATTATTTAAAATATTGGATAAATTTGTCACAATAGTAAGAGGTATAGTAGCAGAAGAAGTATTACCAAAATTGAATAGAGAATAAGGTACTTTATCAGTTGGTATTTTCAATTTTTTTACAATCATTTTATTCATCATTAAATTTGCTTGATGAAAAACAAAATAATCTATACTATTAAAGTCAATATCAAATTTCGAAATTAATGAATTCACTGTTTTTGGAGCTTGTGAAATTCCAAAGCTGAATACATCCATCCCTTCCAAAACTAAATGACAATTATTTCTTTTTATTCCTGAATCAAAATCTTGGTATTCTAAAGATGCATTATTGATTCTATTTCTAGCACCTCCGTCCTTGATAATTATTGCATCTGCACCTGACCCATCTGAACCAAGGTCAAACAGTAAGTCGTCTGCTTGTTCATCATAAACAAAAGCAGTAGCAGATGCTGCATCACCAAAGAGAGGTAAGGTACTTTTATCTAATTTTGAGATTAATTTAGTACTGGTATCTCCTACCAACAAAATTCCTTTTCTTAGATTACAAGCATTCATCATACTAGAAATGATTGACATGCCATAAACATAACCAGAACATCCAAGTGGAACATCAAATGCAATGCAATTTGTTGAAAGACCGAGTCTGTTTTGTAATAAAGTTGCAGTAACAGGTAAAATATAATCTGCAGATTGAGAAACAAAAACTAAAATATCAATCTCACTTTTATTCCAACCTAAGTCTTCAATAAGTTTTTCAGCTGCATTGTAACAAAGATCAGAAGTGCAAGTTTCACTATTCACTACTCTTCGTTCAGCAATTCCTGTTGCATCTTTAAATTTTACTATTTCATCAGCTGTCATGAATGAAATATCCACATTCTTTTCTATGTTTTTTGGAACACAACAGGATAAGCCTTTGATTGCAATATTTGAGATTGAGAAATTAGCCACTTTATTTGCTTTTAATTATATTAAATATGTCATTCAAAGATTTTGATAACTTAATATCATCACCAGTTAGTTTTACAGAATATACTTCATCAACCATAGCAATTAAAGACAAAGCAGTAAGCGAACTCCACTCTGTTAATTCTCTAAAATTTGTTTCTATGGTAATTAAGGAAACATCTGTGTCATCTAAAATGTTTTTAAAATTTTCTAAAAATGTTGTTTGTTCCATGGTTATGTTGTTTAAGTTGTTTTGAAATATTAGATGTTTTGCAAATTTAACCTTTTAATTTAATAGTTTTACTAATAGAGTAACTGCGTATAATCTTAAGATAAAGTTCGGCGTTAGATTTTGAAAATAAATTTTGTGATATATAGAATGTTTTATTTTTCAATTCATTATAAGCAATTTTATTTTCTATAAAATTGTCAAGTTCAATTTTCCCATCTATAAAGTTATTGATATTGAAATTAATTCCAACTTGATATTTTTCTATTAAAGTATAAACTTCAGATGTTTGTGTCGAAAAATTTAAAAGTGGCAGCTTATAACCTAGATATGAAAATGTTTTACTTGGAACTGAATAATTAGCCATGCTTTCATCTAAAGCTACAATTCCAAAATGACATAAATTCATAACAAAGTTAAATTCAGAAGTCTCTAACCTATTTAGAAAGAACATATTATCTAAATGATTATTGATTTTAAAATACTCTAAATTACTCTTTTTTGCCCCACTACCTATAAATAAAAAACAAACATCTTGTCTCGAACTATAATTTTTAATTAGGGACTGAATTCCTGAAAAATCATGTGTTTCTCCCATGTTACCAGAATAAACAAATATAGTTTTCTGGAGTAAATAATTATATTTCTCTAGATATTTTTGATACAAAATTTTATCCAATTTAATAGTATCATCTAAACTAGACCAATTATTAATAATATGAATTTTGTGCGGTTCTGTGTATTTTGAAATAGCAATCTTCATGCTTTCTCCAATTGTAAAAATAATTTTTGAACATCGAAAAATGTGTTTATTTAAATTAGTCCATAATGCAATTAAATAAAATGGATCACTTTTAAATTTAATTTTTAAAATATCAGGATATAGATCATATACTAACAAATAAAGATTGTGATTTTTAAAAAAAGGTGTAAAAAAAAATATAAAGGGAGGATTAGATACTAAGAAAATATCTTTATGTTGTTTTTTATTAATTAATAAAAATATTAGAGTTTGTATAGAAAACAATAACCAGGTATAAAATCTTAAGAAGAAACTTTTTTTATTATAACTTATACCAAAAATATACTTGATATTATCAGAACATAATTGTGTCTCAATATTTCTACCAGTAAAAACAATAACTGGCTCGTTATTTTTAATAAAGTCCTCTAAAATATCATTAGATAGATCCCCAATACTTTGATTAACAAAAATCATTATCTAAGATTTGATTATAGATGTCAATTGTTTTTTTAATAGTTATATTCCAACTAAATTTTTCGCAATTCCTGAAACCTTTATGTATTATAGATTTATTAAAATTTGAATCAATTAGAGAAATGATGGAATCCTTTATAAAAATAGGCGATGGCTCTTCTAATAAAATAGCAGCATCCCCTGCAACTTCTGGAATGGAAGATGCATTAGTTGTGATTACAGCACACCCATTCGCCATTGCTTCTAATATTGGTAATCCAAAACCTTCATATATCGAAGGATACAATAGACAAATAGCACTTTCATAATATTTATTAAGAGCTGCATTGTCGACATTTGTTAAATGTTGATAACGTCCAGGAATAGTTGAATTTAGTAATGCTAATTCCTTTTTGTTTAATTTACCCCCTCCAATAATTTTAAATTCTATCTCTAAATCTTTTAATGCAAGAACACAGGAATTGAAATTTTTATGAAAAGATCGCATCCCTACAAATAGACAATAAGGTTTTAAAAATTTGTTGGCAAAAATAAAATCTTTTTCGAATTCTACTGATTTAGTTGAGTGGGCCAAATGTGTTACAAATATTTTATTTGGATCATAATTTGGATAGTACTCTAAAAAATCATTTTTTGTGCTTTCTGAAATACAAATAATAGCAGAAGAATTTTTAATAGCTATGCTCTTCTGGATAATATGTATATATTTCTTGATAATATTTTTTTCGAATTTTTCATAAATAAAATCATACACAGTAATTACATTTTTAACATGTTTGCTTTTAGAAAATCTATAATAACTACTATGCAATAAAGTTGTACTTTTTTCTTTCTTTACAATTTTAATTGGTCTTATTCTTTCTAATATTCTTTTATTTTGATAAATTAATCTATTACTAGCAAGCTTAACATCATTCTCGTATATGAATACTGCACTTTTTGTGTTTTCACTATCAAGTATTTGAATTAAATTTTTAAAATAGGTAGAAATCCCTCCATGTTTTTGTAATGAAAAAATTATTGCATCAATGATAATCATGATAAGTTATATTTATATCTAATTACATCAAAAAAATTCGTACACTTTATTTCTTCCATACAACCCTATTTACATAATCTGTATAACTTTGTATAATTCGAACAACTTTATGTGAAATATTTATCTGTTGGTAATCTTGTATAGTACTAAAAAGTGTATTAGATGTTTTAAATTGTTCAACCACAATTTTGATTGAATTTATTACGTTCTCATAATCTAATCCGCACATAATTAATGTCCCCTCATCCATTCCTTCTGGTCTTTCATGAACTTGTCTAATAGTTACTGCGGGAAATTGAAGAATTGAGGATTCCTCTGTAATCGTTCCACTATCTGAAATTACGCAATATGCACTTTTTTGTAATTTAATATAATCTAGAAAACCCAGGGGTTTCATAAATTTAATACGTTCATCAAGAACATTATTTTTTTGCTCTAATTTTTTTCTAGTTCTTGGGTGCGTAGAAACAATTATAGACTTATCAAAATATTTTACAATTTCAGATAAAGATTCTAATAATTTATTAAAATTTACTTCATTGTCAATATTTTCTTCTCTATGCATACTAACAACGAAATAGTTATTTTCTTTTAAATCAAGTTTTTCTAAAATTGTAGAGTTATTAATCTTATCGAAATGCTTTAATAAAACTTCTTTCATGGGTGACCCAGTTTTTATAATCATTTCCGGCTTAAGTCCTTCTTGAATCAAGTATCTTCTTGCATGTTCAGTATAGGTTAAATTGATGTCACTTAAATGATCAACAATTTTTCTATTGATTTCTTCAGGAACACGTTGATCAAAGCACCTATTACCAGCTTCCATATGGAATATCGGAATTTTTTTTCTTTTTGCTATGATCGCTGATAAGCAACTATTTGTATCTCCTAATATTAAAATAGCATCAGGTTGTTCTTTATCTAAAACTGCATCAATTTTAATTAAAATATTAGCTATTGTTGTTGCTAAATTTTCACCAACAGCATCTAAAAAATAATTTGGTTTTCTAATCCCAAGTTCTGAAAAAAATATTTCATTTAATTCATAATCAAAATTTTGTCCTGTATGTACTAATATATTAGTCATATATTTATCCAACTCAGAAATAACGCAGCTTAACTTAATTATTTCGGGACGTGTTCCAACAATTGTTATTACTTTCATTTTGTTGTAAATTATTTTAATTCAGAGATCATTGATAACCAAGATGGGGGGGTATAATTAAAGCTTTTTCGAAATAATTCTGATGATAAACTCCTATTACAAAAAAATGCTTCGTCCGAAACAATTTCAATGTTATGATTCAATATTTCTGAAATCATTTTAAGTAAATCATATTTGTTAATTGGTTCACTGGAAACGTTATATGTTCCTGTTGCTTCAGGAAATTTTAGAATCATCATTTCGATAATTCTAGCTAATTCAATTGTAGTAAAACCTGAAAATATTGCATTTTTATAACCTTTAATAGTTCCACTTTGTGCCAAAAACCAATCCAATAAGCTATTATGTCTAGATAATTCTCTTCCAATAATGGATGTTCTCAATGTTAAACAATTGTTTAATGAAAGTTCGCCTAAGTATTTTGTACGACCATAAATGTCATCTGCATCTGCAAAACTTTGTTCATCATACATACCTGTTTTTCCAGAAAAAATACAGTCCGTACTTATATGGATGACCCTTGTATTATATTTTCCGCATTCAAGAGACAATTTATGGGGCAAAAGGGCATTTATTTCTAAACTAGGAATTATCTCCTTAGCATCTTTACGTTGCTTAACTATACCTACCGCATTAATAAGTACATTAGGCTTGAAAGCTTCAATTACACTAGAAAGTTTTTCAAAATCACGAACATCTACTTGATCAAAAGTATTATCATGTGTAAATATTTTATAATGTGTATACTCTTTTATGTGTTTTCTGAGCGTAACTTTTACTTCAAATTTCTCTTTAAAAGAATTTAATAATTGATGTCCTAGCATTCCATCACCACCTAAAATTAAAATTTTCATTATTTGTAATTTAATAGCTCTTGTTGAATATAATCAAGATTTAGAAGTTTGTTTTTTATTTGTTCCACATTCAATTGTTCAGTATTATGAGAATGATAATCTTCAAAAGTAGCAATATGCTCTTCACCTTCGGTAAAATATTTGCCATAATTTAAATCTCTATCATCTGGTAATATTCTATAATAATTACCAAGATCTTCCGACTTTGCCATCTCTTCTCTTGTTAAGAGTGTTTCATATAATTTTTCTCCATGTCTTGTGCCTATAATTTTAATTTCATTATCGGCATTAAATATTTCTTTAACTGCTTTTGCTAAGTCAAAAATTGTTGCAGCAGGTGATTTCTGAACAAAAATATCGCCTTGTCTTGCATTTTCAAATGCATACAAAACTAAATCCACTGCCTCATTTAAAGACATAAGAAACCTCGTCATATTTGGATCTGTAATAGTCAAAGATTTTCCTTCTTTGATTTGTTTGATAAATAAAGGTATAACTGATCCTCTAGATGCCATAACATTACCATATCTTGTACAAGTGTAAATTGTATTTGTATTTTGTGATATTCTTGCTTTAGCAGCCATAATTTTTTCCATCATAGCTTTAGAAACACCCATTGCGTTAATTGGATAAACCGCTTTGTCTGTACTTAAGCAAATTACTTTTTCAACTTTATTTTGATGCGCTGCATTCAATACATTCTCAGTGCCCAAAATATTTGTTTTAACTGCTTCTAATGGATAAAATTCACAAGATGGAACTTGTTTTAAAGCAGCTGCATGAAAAATATAATCTACACCAGCTACTGCTGCATTGATACTATCAAAATTTCTTACATCACCAATATAAAATTTAACCTTGTTGCTATTAAGCTCAATTCTCATATCTTCTTGCTTTTTCTCATCTCTGCTAAAAATGCGAATTTCTTTAATATCAGAATTAATAAATTTGTTTAAAACGGCATTCCCGAATGAACCTGTGCCACCAGTTATTAGTAAAGTTTTATTCTTTAACATTATTTAAATTTTTAATTAATAAATTTCGTCTTTAATCATTTTTTCAACAATATCTTTTAAGTGATATTTTGCCTTCCATCCTAATACATTAATCGCTTTTTGAGGATCTGCTTTACTAACCGCTATGTCAGATGGTCTAAAGAGTTCTTTGTCTTGAATAACATGCTCTTTCCAGTTTAAATTAAAATATCCAAATGCTAATTCAACAAAATCTTCCAAGGTGCTTGTTTTGCCTGTTGCAATAATAAAATCATCTGGTTTTTCAGTTTGCAACATTAGCCACATTGCTTCGACATATTCTGGCGCCCATCCCCAATCTCTTGAAATTTTCAAATTTCCTAATCTAAGTTTTTCAACAGAGCCGGCATTGATTCTTTTTACTGATTCAATTATTTTTTTTGTCACAAACCTAGAATGTCTTAATGGAGATTCATGATTGAATAAAATCCCAGTACATGCATGTAGATTATAAGCTTCTCGATAATTATTTACTAACCAAAAAGCAGATGCTTTTGAAACTGCATAAGGGCTTCTAGGTTGAAATGGTGTTAGTTCACTTGCAGCGGATTCTCCCACATCTCCAAAACTTTCACTTGACCCTGCATTATAAAATTTTATTGGAGCGTTTATGAGTCTAATCGCTTCTAGAATATTTAATGTGCCAATTAACATGCTCTGCATGGTTTCCGTTGGTTGTTCAAAAGATAAACCTACAGAAGATTGTCCACCTAAATAATATACTTCATCAGGCTTGTATTTGTTTAGTGCAACAAAAACTGACTTGAAATCCTCGGGCATCATAGAAGTGTAAATTATTTCTTCATGGATTCCAAGGCGCTTTAAATTGCTAAAAGCATTTGCTTGTACATCTCTAGAAGTGCCAATGATCTCATACTCTTTTTTTATTAGAAAGTTGGCTAATAAAGAACCGTCTTGTCCACTAATTCCACATATAAGCGCTTTTTTTTTCATAGTAGATTTATTAAACAAATTAATATGTCAATGACAGTTTGCGACTTTGCATTTTCATTAGAAAGTACTGCAGCATTTTTATTAATACTATAATTGGTAGAACATTTCTTACAATGGGTGTAAGTTGATAAAATACAGAATATTTCATGGTCATAATACAGGTTGCATAACAATATGTATATATGATTAAAACCGACCATTTTTCTTTATTTCTAACATACCATTTTACGAGAAATGCAAAAAATAAACCATTTATTAACCCTCTAAAAAAAAGGTCAATTTCCCCACCCCAAATTGCACTTTCAGCAATTGGACCAATTGTAAATGGCGCAACTGTTTTTTCAGGATAATAATTTTTAGTATACCATCCCATTGGATTCCATCTATCAAAATCACCGAAAGTGAAAATAGAGATGAAGTCATTAAAAAACATGGGCCATTCAGTTGCTGGAATACTATTTTTTGTTCGTTCTAAGTATAAATGATAACCAGGAAAATAAACTGAACCAAATTCAGAAGCAGCTTTAATACCATCGCTTGATATGGTACTCTTGGTATCTGAAAAACTAAATTCCGATTCTCTAAATTTTTCGAGGACTGAAAAAAATAATCCTAAGAAAAGAAGTGCTATTAAGCCTTTCTTAATGGATATTTTATTATTTGTAAAATTATAAATAGCAACTGCTTGAAGAATGATCATCAATGAAATTATTCTTGCTCCAAGTGAATAAGTTATTTCGTAAAAACAAATCAGTGAAACGATCAATAAGGAAAAATAAATATTTTTTTTTCTAATAAATAAGAAAGCTATTAATACGGTATACAATCCATATTTCATTCTTAAAATTAAAGAAGCCACTTTTTTGCCGAACCAGGATAAATGATCAAATCTTGAAAAATTATCATAATAATCATTTACCTTACCAGAGTTTATAGTAATATAAAAAATACTTAAAAAAGTAAAAATAATTAATACTACTATTGCTATGTCGATATGAGGAACTTTTATTTTAATTGTACTAAGTTGCAAATTTCCTCTGTTCATTAGGTATCCAGCTGCAATTGCAAAGCCGAATAAAACATGTCGCCACAAGTGTATACTTAATTCTTCAGTTGAGGGTAATAGATTTCCAAGTACATCATTTTCATTGAAAGTTGATATGTAGAAACCTATTGCAGGAATAATTGTATACGCTAAAAAAAATCCCAAATAAATTACTCCTATTTCACCAAATAAATTATTCCTATTTTTTTTATAGAGACGCCATAAAAAAAATAAATAAATTAATAGTAATGTCAAAGAAGGATATAATAATAACATTAAGTCCTAATTGTAATTTAAATCATTCATTAAGCAATAAATGGAAATTTATCTCCCCTTTTTTTTGACTTTAAAAGATATAAAATCGAATTAAAAAACGCTCTAAAAACAATTGAAAAAGAAAATTGATTTTTAGTCTTATAATGAAAATATGCAATGTATGAAGCGTCAAATATATTATTGATTCCAAACGGTGCTGCTTCTATAAATAAAGTTTTGGGGCTTATAGCGTTACCAGTTAGAGGTTCTTTTTTCTTATATCTTTTAGTATTTTTAACTAATTCGTCAAAAAATGATTTTAAATGATGCATTTCTGCAATTTTAGAAAGAATTTTTAACTCTCTTTCTAATCTTTCATGCGCATACAAACCATGTCTTAGTTCCTCTATACCTTTTGTAATTATATTCTTGAAGTCTAAATCTGGATATGAAGTATTATTAAAATGTATGTCTTTTGCTCTTAATAAATAATCTGCAGTCATTAATGAAATTAATGGTGAATAAGGCTGTGATGCCAATTGTTTATGCATTGGTATATCAGCAACTGTACTAAAAAAAGATTCGGATAATTTTTTTGCAGATTCATCATTGGACAAATAGTTTTTCCCTTGCGAACTTTTACTAAGGCCAAATATTGATAATGGGTTTTGTGAAAAAGCAAAACTTTGAACTTCTCCGGCTAATACAATTCCAGAATAGCCATCTGGAGTAGGACATGAATAAAATGTTTTTTCAGGTGTTTTTTCTATAATTTTTTTAATCAGTTCTGTTGAAACAACTCCTTTTACATAAAACATTGGGCATTCAATGTCTGATGCATAAGCCAAATTATTTGCTTGACGTTGAAGAAAATCAGAGGATTGTATGATTTGAACTTCATTATTGGCTTTTGCTTTCTTTAATGACACCATTAACTGACCTAATTTATTATAGTTGTCAGGATATACATAGGTTGGCGGCTCCCAAGTCAACAGCTGCTGATTGGTATTTTTTAATATATGCCACATATCCTCTATAGCGTATGGCATCAAACCATCATCGCCTCCAAGTGCAAGAACAAAACCAGGTTTTACTAGTTCTAATGTTTTTTCGAAGTTCGATCTCATGCCTAATGGAATTTCCCTTCTAATATATTTAACTCTTTTATCATTATTTACAAACTCTTCAACTAATTCTTTTGTATGATCTGAACTTGCATCGTCTGATATGATGATTTCAAGATTTTTATAATTTTGATTGATACATGTACGTATTGTATCTGTTAAATAAAATGCTCTATCTTTTGTTGGGATGATGATTGTAAATAGTGGTTTAACTTCGCTCATTCATTTAAATTTTAGTAGTATTAACCACCAATTCTTCTTGTGTATTTCTTAAGTACAAAAAATAAATAGTTGCAAGGATTATGATTCCAGTGATGCCAATTTGTATGAAAATGATCCAAATATTTTGAAGATAGGAGGCAAATAAATTTGATAGCAATGCAATAGGTAATGCAATTGAAAGTGGCATTATAATAACTTTTTTATACCACAATCCAAGTTGTCCTATTAAGATTCGTTGATGCATTAACCACAATCCAAAAGTCAATTCTGAAATTCCATGGATGACCCATATTACTGTTCCACCAATTACCCCAAATTTAGCTGTTGCAAAAATCATTAAGGGTATACCTGATATTAAAGCAAAAAGGATCATATTAAAATGTAAACGTGTCCAATTATTTGCTTGTTGAAATGCACTAGGCAACCACATTAGTCCAGAACAAGTGATCGAAAAAAGTAAAATTCTAAATATCAAAATTATACTACTATCAAATTGTCCAATCCAAATTTTAAATAAAACTGGGGCAAATACAAAACTAACTACGCTTATAGATATTAATATGGTAGCCATGAGTTGGCAGCTTCTAAAATATTCATACGAAGTTTTCGAAACATTATTTTCCGTTATCAACTGTGAATATCTAGGGAAATATGTTTTGTAAAAAGGCTGAATTGCTAATTGTAATATACCAGTAGCAGAAAAAGCGATAGAATAATTACCAAGTTCTCTAGTGGTTACCATTTTACTTAAAATAACTTTATCAATATTGGACAAAGCTACTGCAGCAAAAGAAGTTAAAGCCATTCCAACTGAAAAACGCCATATAGGTTTTAATATTTTTAAATTAACTTTTGGAATCGTTAAAATTTTGTCCTTAAGTAAATTCCAAATATAAATTTTTAATGAAACGGTTTGAATTAAAGCAAAAATTATTTGTACAGTAAAAAAATAGTTTAAACTTGGTTTTATGACGAGTATTCCAATGCCTAATATATGTCTAATCAAATTACTACTAATTAGAATTATATTCATTTTTTTATGCTCCTGTAAACCAGTTAGTACATTTAAATAGATACTTGAGGGAAATTGTAAGGCTATTGAAATTGAAATTAACTTTATAGTTAATGACAAATCATTTGGAGAAAAAAATGTTGATTTAAACCAATTTGTTCCTAGCCAATTTGAAGAGAAAAAAAATAGTCCAAAAATGAATAATGAGATGATTAAATTAAAAGCTTCAGCAGTTTTTAATAAATCAACTCTATATTGTTTATTATGTAATTCTTTGGAAAATTCTTTCACAATTGTTGGCCCCATCCCAAAATCGAATAAGCCTAACATTACTTGAAACACAAGCCATAAACTTAATATACCATATCCATCAACTCCTAACAATTTGATGTATAATGGAGTGATGAGTATGATTGAAACTCCAGCAATAATTCCGCCTGCTAAATTCCAAAAAACATTCTTTAAAGAGCTATTTTTTTTAAAAGAGGCTTTGAACAAACTCAAATTAAATGATTTTAGAATTATTCAATTATTAAATTCTGGTATTCTAATATTGTTTTTCGAATACCAGCCTCTAAACTAATTTGATAAGTCCAACCTAAATGATTAATGGTTTCGGTGCTCAATAATTTTCTTGGTGTGCCATCAGGCTTAGTTGTATCAAATACAAGATTACCTTGAAATCCAACTTCTGCAACTATCAGCTCTGCTAATTCTTTTATTGAAACATCTGTACCACAGCCAATATTCATCAATCCTTTTTCATTATAGTTTTGTAATAAAAAATAACAAGCATCAGCTAAATCGTCTACATGCAAAAACTCTCTTCTTGGTGTTCCTGTTCCCCAAATTGTCACAGATGATTCGTTATTTTTTTTTGCTAAAACAATTCTTCTAACCAATGCAGGTAGTACATGTGAATTTTCTGGATGGTAATTGTCATTCGTGCCATATAAGTTTGTTGGCATAGCAGAAATAAAATTACACCCATATTGTGCTCTATAACTATCACACATTTCTATACCAGCAATTTTTGCAATTGCGTAGGGTTGATTCGTAGACTCTAAATATCCACTTAGCAAATAGGCTTCTTTTAATGGCTGTGGTGCCATCTTAGGATATATACATGATGACCCCAAAAATAACAACTTTGTAACTTTATTCAAATAAGCAGCATGAATGATATTTGCTTCAATCATTAAATTGTCGTAAATAAAATCAGCTCTATAAGTATTGTTGGCATATATCCCTCCAACTTTTGCTGCCGCTAGAATAACATATGCTGGTTTTTCTTTTTGAAAAAAATCATTTACTGCTTGTTGGTTTCTTAAATCTAGCTCACTAGAAGTTCTTGTAACAATATTATTAAAACCTTCTTTTCTTAATTTTCGCTCTAAACCTGAGCCTACCATACCTCTGTGTCCAGCAATGTATATTTTTGCAGTTTGTTCCATACTTATAATCCGCTTTGTTTGATATACAATTCTTTTTTAAATAAAGAAATATCGCTAGCTACCATTTCTTTAACTAATGCTGCCAAATTATACTTAGGTTTCCAACCTAATTGAGTCATTGCTTTAGTTGGATCTCCAATTAATAAATCAACTTCAGTTGGTCTATAATATTTTGGATCAACCTTTACAACTACAGTACCTTCTTCCAAATTGAATTCACCATTATTTTTTACAACATATCCTTCTTCTGCTTCATCTTTTCCTCTAAACCCTAATTCTATTCCAATTTCAGCAAAACTCATTTTTACAAAATCGCGAATAGTTGTAGTAATTCCAGTTGCTAAAACAAAATCTTCAGGTTTGTCTTGTTGCAAAATCAAGTACATCCCTTCTATATAATCTTTTGCATGTCCCCAGTCTCTTTTTGCATCTAAATTGCCCAAGTATAAACAATTATCCATTCCTAAAGCAATTTTTGCAGTTGCTCTTGTAATTTTTCTAGTAACAAAAGTTTCGCCTCTTTGTGGTGATTCGTGATTAAACAATATACCATTACAAGCATACATATTATATGCTTCTCTATAGTTTACTGTAATCCAATATGCATAGAGTTTTGCAACAGCATATGGAGAACGAGGATAAAAAGGCGTTGTTTCAGATTGTGGGACCGCTTGAACTAAGCCATACAATTCTGAAGTAGATGCTTGGTATACTCTTGTTTTTTCAATTAAACCTAATAAACGTACAGCCTCCAAAATTCTTAGTGTGCCAATACCATCGGCATTTGCTGTATATTCTGGTTCTTCAAAACTTACATGCACATGACTCATTGCTGCCAAGTTGTAAATTTCGTCCGGTTGAACTTCTTGGATAATACGTATTAAATTAGTACTATCAGTCAAGTCCCCATAATGCAAATTAAGATGTCTATGAGGTGTATGTGGGTCCTCATAAATATGATCTATTCTTTGTGTATTAAACAAAGAAGACCTTCTTTTAATGCCATGTACTTCATAACCCTTGTTTAAAAGAAACTCTGCCAAATATGCGCCGTCTTGGCCAGTAATTCCTGTAATAATTGCTTTTTTCACTACTATACGATTTAAATTTTTATTTATTTAATAACCAAGATGATGATTGTATTTTTCCACCTAAACCATCGATTAATTCTATTCCTAATGCTTCACAAATTGGTCTTTCTGGAATTGTGGCATTATTTTGATCGCCTCCATTAGCAAATGCAAGGTGATACTCATTTCCATATTGATTGAAAATCATTTTGATCGACTCAACAACAGTCCTATCCTTATCTATGGAAAGAAAACACTTATCAACTAACCTCAAACTTTCAACTAAAAAAACTCGCTCATTTTCATCCTGGAATGCTTTAGATCCTTTCAACGCTCTTTGTAAATCACTGTTTACTATTACAAATAACATATCTCCATTTGCTTTTGCATTTTGAAAATACTCAATATGGCCTTTATGAATAGGATTAAAATAACCGCTAACTATAATTACTTTGAATTTCATTTTTCTATTTTTATTTGCAGTTATGCAAAAAACTGTGCACTTTCAATCTATTTTTCAACTTTTTTCAATAATCAATAAATAAAAAATCAAACATGTAAAGTGCTTGATTTAGAAATACCTTGAATTAATCTATTTCAATCAATTTCTGCTACACCATATTTTTAAACAAACGTCCTAAAACCAAATAAATTACTGTCAAAAATCCTGCTAAAAACCCACCTAATAAAAGCGATAGCAACTTACCCGTCTTGTCCTTTTCTAAAGGTAAAATTGGGCGGTCTATTAATTGTACAAGCGGGGTCTCTTTTCTTAAACTTACTTTAGAGAGCTCTAACTGAGCAACCAACTGGGTGAGTATTGCTGTATTGGCCTGCACGTCCACCTGGCGTCTTGTGCTTGGTGTACGCTTTACATTTAATGCTGGATTCAAATTATATACATTATCACTTGCAGTAGCAACCCCTGTGATGGCACTATTTAGTTCGGTCCTAATACTATCTGCTTGGTGTTGTAGAATATCTACATTCAATCGTGCTTTTTTACTTTTTGTTTCAATGTAAAAATCAGATGTTTCTTTAACCAATTGTTCACAAAATAGTTTAGAAAATAACTCGTTTTTACTTGTTACTTCTATTGTTATTATTGATACTTTTTTGTCTTTCTGAATTATTTTTAAATTATTTTTTACGATATCATTATATATAACTTGTAAAACTGTGTCTTGCAGAATTGTAAAATTTTGGCGGTCGTTGTCTAAAGGAAATTTAACATTTAAATACCTTTCTTTTTTCATCCATTTATTTCTTAAAAAATTAAAATCAATGAAAAAATCAATAAGATTAGATTTACGGTTGTCTATAGTAATTGGATTCAATAAAGCTTTTTCAACAACATGTCTACTTTTCATTAATTCAATAATATTGTTATTTGTAAACATACCTCCACCGCCTGCTCCAAGATCAAAACCAAAACTACTTGCTAAGCCTAAAGCCCCACTCATCCCAACACCCTTATCCTCCTCCAGAACAAAAGTCATATTTGCCTTGTAAGTAGGTTTAATAATAAAAGCTATTGTAAGACCAATTAAACCTCCTATTGCCGCAATACCAATAATGAGTTTCCATTGCGTTTTTAAATACGCAAACCACTCTTGTATTTTTTGAATTAATTCCTTTAAAGAAATTTCATCGTTATCTATTTGCTGTTGTTCATCTGTCATCTTAGTCATGTTATCTGTTTAAGATAGCTATTGTCGCTAATACGGATCCTATTTGTGCAAGGACTGTTGTAAGTTGAAGGATGCTAGTGAATGGCTTTTCTTTCTTCACATCCGTCTCAGGTAATACTATTTCAGAACCTGGCTTGATGGTTGGATTGATTCTAAAAATACCAAAATGCATGGTTCTTTTAGATTTACCATTGGCATAAACCACATATGCCCTTCCTCTTCTGGCGTATTCACTTATACCGCCCGCCGCACTAATACATTCTCCAATGCTTAATCCGTCTCGGTAAACGATATTAGTAGGTCTTAAAACACCACCACTAATTTTTACGCGGTTATCTGTTTTTGGAATCACTATCTCATCTTTATCTCTCAATACCAAGTCTAGTTCAGACCCTGGCTTATCCATAATTTGGTTAATATCTATAGCAATCTGATAATAATCGTTTTCTAATTCTTTGAATAATAGTTCTAAGCTATCTTTTAAAGTTTTATTCGACTTTTTTTCTGCACTTGCTAAACCATCTTCATCCATTAGGCTTGTTTTCACATCCATTTTAGCAGCTAATTGCTGTGCTTTAAACTTTCTAACATAAGCTTGCTCTACAGATGTTTTTGATTCATCCGATCTTAAAGTGTCAATATTATACCTGCTTCTTTTAATAAATGCACCTTCACCATAAGCTTGTCCAATTAATCCACCTGCACGTTTTACAATGTCGCTCACACGCTCTACACGACTGCTCAAGGTGTATTTACCCTCGCTCTGTACTTGACCTTTAATACTAACAACCTCTGGATTGGTGTAACCAACTTTTTTGGTAATAGTAACAACATCCAATGGCTGCAATACAAAATTTTCTTGGCCTGGATTAAAACTTAAATCTCCATTCACAATTGTTTTGAATATAGTAGCTACATTATTGCTACTAACTGCTCCATCGTTTTGTATTAACCTTGCTAATTCTATTTGCTTACTTGCCTCGTATTTAAATCCGCCTGCCATTAAAATCAAATCCTTCACTGTCATGCTGTCAATATAGTTAAATCGTCCCTCATTTCTAACCTCTCCTAATAAATCTACTGTTAAAGAATCTCTTAAATCAATGATTGAATTAATATAAATTTCGTCCTCTCTTTGTAAATAAATATTTTCTTCAGATCCTTTTTGTAACGCCTTGCTTAAATTGATACTTACTAATTCTTTTAATAAATTAGGTTTTAGACGGATGAGTTGAGCACGTCCCAAATAAGCATCTTCTTTTAATCCATCTGCTTTTTGAATCAAATCACTAATGCGCATACCATCTGTTAGTTCATAATAATCAGGTCTAAAAACTGCGCCAGACAATTTAACCCTGTTCTGAAAACGATCCAATATTTTTGATATTTGAATGATATCGCCTCCCTGTGGTATATAACTTGCAAATTCCTTTGCACTTAAATCCTTTACTACTTTTTCTTTATCATTTTTTTGAATCACTTTCACCCATGCAGTATAAGCAGTGTCATCAAAGCCTCCTGCATATTGTAAAAACTGATTAAAGTTTTCGGTGCTGCTATTAATTTCAAAAATACCAGGACGTTTTACCTGGCCTTTAATTTCTACTCTTCCTTTATATGCCGGTACACGAATCACATCACGATCCTTTAATCCCATATTTTGTGATTGATCTCCGTTTTGCATAAATGCATAGAGGTCAATTTTTTTGTATAACTTATTGTTTCTGATGAGTTCAATATTTCTGTAAGAACCTATTTCACTTGGGCCACCCGCTTCAGTTAAAGCATTTAGGATAGTTGATAAAGAAGATACATTATAATTACCGCTTCTTTCTGCACCAATAATAGTGACTTGTATAGTTCTAGTATCACCCACTGTTAATGCGAGTTTAGACTCCCCAGTTTTTAAACTTGGATAAGCAGTATTGCCCATCTGTTGTCTAATCCTTGTGGTAGCTGCTTCTATTGTTAATCCTGCAACTTTTACGCGGCCTACATTTTCTATCAATACAGAGCCTTCCTTGCTAACTTCTAAATCCGAACTATATTCCTGCACCCCATATACCACCAATTTTAAAATATCGTTTGTGCCCACTTCATAGTTCAATGGTGTGGCGATATTTTGATTTTCACCAAAACCGTATTCATTTGCAAACAACTCAGAACCATAAATTAATGGATTAATTTTATTGATAGGCCTCATACGGGAAGTATCTTTTTCATAGGTTGTCCTAGTACTCTGTGTTCTCCTAACTAATGGTGACCTTGATTTGCTTTCCGGTTTAGATGCTGACAATCTTGCTTTTAATTTTGCAAACTCTGATGGACTCATCCCTTTTGCGATAGCCTGGGACTCTACCATATCAATACTAACACCTGATTGTTTTAATTGAGCTTGTATCTGTGCGATTTCTGCATTCGTAAGCGCATCTACTTTAATAGTAGATAAGTCCTTGCCTGCCAATAAGTTGCTAGCATTTTGTGCAAAAACAAATGTACTTGAAAGGAGCAGAAAGAAAAAGCTTAATAAAGCACTTTTGAATAAATTCATATGTTGAATTTTGGATTTTTAATATGGCGTAGCCACTCTAAGTCACAATATAGACTTAAGATGTTTTAATACTGTAAAGGTAATAAATCAGTTCAATTTACTTATAAAAATATAAATAATCTGAAGTTTATTTATTGAACCAATGTAGCCTTAAAATTTGGGGGAAATTTGTAACAAAGATAGGCAAAAAACGATTAAATAATCTAAATAAAGGACTAATTTTCACCCTTTTAGAGCCCATAACTTAGTCCAATTGAATATTGTTTTTTTGCCAATCCATAATCATTGAAACTAAAATTAAACAATAGCCTGTTTTTATACTCATAACTTGTTCTAAATAACAATGTATTTTGGGTTAAATTTACATTATCCATAAATGGCAGTTGTGGTCTGCCAAAATATTGCTCATGCATGGAGGCTTCTGGCCCATTTCTTAGTTTTTGATATCTTAAGTAAGTTTTAAGCCTAGGCAAGGGACTGTATTTCAAGTAAAAAAGCAGTTTATCGCTATTCTGACCAATCCATTCCCCTAAAAAATAGCTATTGCTGGTATAATTTTGGGCTGGAAGGAAATTACGGTATAAAAACGGGTTGAGTCTTGTGTATTCAATACCTCCAATTAAATTAGGTACTAAAAAATCTTGTTTAATAACCCCAATGTTGAATCCAATCTGATTTCTAGATTTTTGAGGATTTAAGATAGATGCCAATCTAATTTCATCTATAAATAGTGTAGCGTAGAATTGAGATTTTTTTAAGATTAAATTTTTTGTATTCAACTGTGCAAAAAATTGACCATTGGATCCTGCTTGAATAATTCCCTTGTTAATCATATTATCATAAGCCTTAAAAAACATAATGGGTAATAAATAACCTAATTGTAATTGATCATTATAAATGATGGACTCTCCAAAACTTAAATGTAACCCTTTCTTTAATCTTATGTCTATGCTATGAGAAGCCATATATTTTTTTATAAAAACCTCTCTTGAAGCGGGAAATACTCTACTTGGAATTGGATAGATATTTGCTGAGTCAATAATATCTGATTGAAGAAAAGCGTGCGTATAATTAAAAGTAAACCAATCAAAGGGTTTATAATCCAATCTAATGTATGGATAATAAGGCGCTTTGTTTGATAAAACTAATTGTCCATTTTCTCCATAACCCCATGTTAATGCATCTTGTCCAACACTGATTGTACCATTTTTAAATGCATACATTATACTTGCTCTTAGATCGGTAAAATTAACTTGTTTTTTTACATTTGGATCGTTCAATGTTACAACACCTCTGTTACCTTCTTGAAATATAGAATTCACTGCCGTATCAAATTGTGATCCAGATTGATTGATGTCATGAAATGAAAATTGATAGCCAAATTTTTTACCTATACCGCCCCAAGCCGAAACACCCACACTTCTTTCTGTATAATTTCGCTTGCTTCCACTTGCTATACTACCCGTTAAAATCGGATCTAAATGGATAGAAAAATTACTATCAGTTTTAGCATACAGCTTCCTTCTTTCATTATTATATTCTTTTAAATAAAAAACTAATTCAAGCTGCTCTAATTTATTTAATGCGCCAACATCCTGTAATTGAAGTAAAGCCTTTTGGATTTTTTCTTTAGTGATTGGGGAGATTAAATCATTCCATTCAATATAACCTTTTTGAGACATGGTAGCGAGGAATTGATGCACTTCTAAAGTATTTCTTTCGTATACTTGTTGCCCTTGTATAGTATTCAAGAAAGAAATAAAAAGTAAAACAATGATTGTTTTTTTCACAATATATATTTGTATTAAAATGCTTTTTCGTCCCCTTTAATTAAATTAATAACAGTTTGAAAGATGATTTGTATATCTAACCACAATGTCCAATTTTCTATATACCATATATCAAAATTAACACGATCCTGCATCTCCGACATAATTTTGACTTCTCCCCTGTTACCATTCACTTGAGCCCAACCAGTGATGCCAGGTTTGACTAAATGCCTTAATAAGTAATTATGAACTTGTTCTTGTGACTCAATATTTAAAGGAATTGGATGTGGTCTTGGACCAACAACAGACATGCTTCCTATAAGCACGTTAAAAAACTGTGGCATTTCATCGATACTACTTTTTCTTAGGAATTTTCCAATGGTCGTTATACGATGATCGTCTTTTTTAGCAGGCATATATGTTCCATCAGTAGTAACCTCATTACTACCAATGTACATAGTTCTAAACTTATAACATTTTATCTTTTTATTATTTATACCCCATCTATATTGATTAAAGAAAACAGGACCTTTAGAGGAGAGTTTTATTAATATAAATACAATTGGGAATAGCCAAGAAAAAACAAAAACGATTACAAAAATTGAAAAAATAATATCAAAAATTCGTTTAAATAGTTGATTTTCAAAATCATCTAAAGGGTAATTTTTGAAAAAAAGGATTGGAATATTGGCATAGTTCATTACACGTCTAGTACCAATACCAAATTGATTAGTTGGAGATGTTAAAATACTTACCAATATACCTGCTTGTTCACATGCAGAGACCACATAGTCAATTTTATCTTCCTCGTCTATTGGTAAACATACTAAAACTTGATCGATTGTTAATTTTTGTAGGATTTGATGGATTGAGTAGATTGTACCAAGTAGTTTGTATCCATTTTTTCCATCATCGTCATCATTTAAAATACCAACAATATTTAAATTTAAGTTATTGTTAGAAAGGTTTGAACCATTTAAAAAATTAGCAATGTTCTTATTTCCTACAACCAATGTGGCTTTGATATTTTCATTATTTTTTCTAGTCTTAGCATAAACAACACGATATAAATACTTTTCGATCACGATAAAACCGAAAAATAATAATCCGTAAATAATAATAAAACCTCTAAAGATATCTTGTAATTTAAAAATAAATAATAAAAAAACAAGTAATAAAATATGAAAAATAGCAACTTTAATGAGGCTTACCACTTCTTGTGAAAAGGATACAAGCGTAATATCATTATATAGATAAAAAACCTTACTAGAAATATACCAAATTAATAAGCTGGCAAAATAAACCGGTTGTATAGAAATGAATGCATGATTGTAATTTAAAAGAAAGATTGTGAACAATAACGCTACAAAATAGGCTATTGTGATGCATAATAGATCTAATAATAATCTTAATAAGTAATAATATTTCTTTTTCAGTTGAAACAAAATAGAATGTTATTTTGTTTCAAAAGTAATAAAATTACTTTAAAAGACATTTTATTCTAATCTCTTATTTACACTCTTAATCAAATAATAAGGATTAAAAAAAAGGTTAGTAAATATAAAAGAGATAAGAAAACCAACTAATATCCCAATAAAACCAATATAGTTTAATAGCACTATAGATAGTAAGATGCCTAATAATCCCTGCCCTATAGAAACCAATGTTGGAATTTTATTCAATTTTAAGGCAGATAAGAAAATTACAGACACATTGTCGAAAATAATTAAAGCAGTAAATATTATGTAAAGGTTAAAGAAAATTGACAAAGTTGGATCGTTTAAACGACTCCAATAATCAAATAATTGAAATCCAAAGAAATATAAAAAGAGTACGATAAAAATAATCAGAATTGAAATCTTTTTGTAGACACTAAATAACATATGTTTAAGTAATTTCCAATCACCTAAAAACTCAACTTGTATAATTTTAGGAAATAGAACTTGTGTGAAATTAGTAGCTGCTATTCTGATGATATCAAAAAAACGTACAACAACTAGATATTTTGCTGCAATTATAGGTCCATTATAGTAGTTTAATATTAATACTTGAGTGTTAAAAACCAGTACAGTAGCTAGAGATGATACAAAATACCAAAAACTATATTTAAAATGTGCCAATAAAGATTGTAATTTAAATAGATTATAATTGATTTTAAATTGTATAGCCTTTTTTAGATAAAGATATAAGGTTAAAAGATAAGCTACGTTAACTATAAACATGATTATTAACAAACCAATAAGATGTATTGTTTTAATTAAAATTAAAATAATAATAAGCTCTAATAATAACTTACTTGCTCTAATAATTTTACTTATATAAATTTTATTTTGAGCTTGAATTAGAGCATCAAAATATCCAGATAAAATATTTTGAACAACAATGACTGTTGTTAATCCTGCGATTTGAAATAATTCTAAATTTGTATTCTGAAAATAATTAAAATAAAATATTAGAAATATTGGAAATAATAAAAATATAAGTGAAGTGAAAAAAATAAAAATACTATTTGAAAGTTCTGTCAAATTGGATGACTGATGTATGAATGATCTAACTAATCCAATATTTAGACCAAAATCTAAAATCACTGAAAAAGCAATCACATTTATAATAACCCCATAAGTTCCAAAATTACTCAGTCCTAAATAACTAGAAAGTAGTGGCGTTAAAGTAATTAAAGTGACAGCATTAGCAAACTGAGAAAAAAATGTTGTTCCTACATTTAATAAATATCGCTTATTATTTAATATTATTGTTTTTATATTAATCATGATTCTCTTTAGCAATATAAAATAAACCTTTTTCTAATATTGTATTGTATAATTTAAAATAGTTGAAAATTAAATCTATTCCTACAAATACCCAAAATGGAAAAGCACCCATAGGACCTTCTAAAAAAACATCAAAATTAGCATTAAATAAGAAAGCAATTTGTATACAAATAAACACTAATTGAAGTTTTGATATATTTGGTGTTTTGATCTTTTTAATTTGTTGATGAATCCAATACATCCAGATACAAAAAATAAAAACCCCATAGCGTGCTAAAATAGATAAACTATAATTATGGGGCGATCTTAATTCTCCTTCTATATCTGTCGTTAAAATTTGGTCATCTTCTGCTAAATTAATACCAAGACCTTTGCCAGCAATAAAATAGGGCCCATTAAATGTATAATCTATAATTTGACCCCACCAAAGTAATCTCCATATCTTGTTATCATTGAGCCCTCCTTCTTCTGAAGTGGAAAAAATACTAGTAAAATTTAATGCAACTTGCTCAACACCCACTGTTCTTCCTTGAAAATTATCTGCTACTTTAAATTTTGATAAAAATAGCAATGAAATTGCAAAAACTATGGGTATAAACTTAATAAATGATTTTAATTGCGTTTTTATTAATTTATCATTCAAGAAAAAATAAAAGAATAAAAAAGCTATAATAAATGATAACATACCACTTCTGCTATAAGAAGAAGCAACTGAAAATAATATAAAAATTAATACATAGTTAATTAAATCAAAAGGCTTTTTATATTGATTTAAGCTCGTTAATTGTAAAATAAAAGCAACGAAAAGATGTACACTAATATCTCCAAATTTAAAAAACAATAAATGTACATCTCCAAAAAAACTTATATTTCCAATAAAGTCATTCAATGAAATCATGTACAATGAAAATAACACTACTGGATAGTATTTATAGATTTTAAAAATTGACTTCAAAAGGCCTTCGATTGAATCTTGAAATAATAAAAGTATAAATACAAAATAGATATAATTAAGAATATAACTATCTCGTATTGTATCCAATATGCCAAAATGCAATATTCCCCTTGCTAAATAAAATAAATTAATAAAAAGTAGGAAGTATAAAATATAGGATGTATTACTTTTCATTAAGTTAACTGACCTCCGATGTTTGATTAATAATAGAATGCCTATTATTAATAATAGCTCAGCAAAAAAACCATATGCAATACCTTTTCCAAGGTATATGTATAAAGCTAAAGTGCTTATAAAGATTGTTTTATATATTGGTAAAATTTTAATCATTTAAAAAATGAAATAATGTTATTTTTTAAATCAATTATCCAGTCAAAAAAAATAGCAAATATATTTTGATTTGAATGACTTATAGTACTTTGAAAAGTTGAAACTGTAGTAATTAAATTAGGTAAAATACCGCCTATACTTAGTTTAGTGTTATTTAACCTTAATTTCCAATAATCTACTGGGAAATTAAATTTTTTGGTATTCTCAAGTAAATATAAGGCCGCAGTTTTATTGATTGAATACCCATAAGTACAATATAATGAATTGATTAAGGGACTACCTATTTGATATTGATTATTTAAATTAACCTTCGATGATCGCAATAATTTCATCCTATTATCAAATGCTCCCCAAAAAAATAAGTCATATTGAGAATGCAACATTTCATATTTTGATTCAATTATATTCAAGTCCTCTATTTTAGAGTCTGACTCTAAAATTAAACAGAATTCATGCGATTCTTGTTTCAAAAATTTTCTCCATATTACCCTATGAGATAATAAACAACCTAAAGCGCCATCAGATAAAGTGGATCCTGTTCTTTCTTTTGAAATTAATTTAATTTGATCATAAAAAGGAATAGGTGTTTTACTCGGATATATAGCCTCAATAGATACTAAATCAGGGATTAGCGTTTTTAAAGAGGCTATATGCTCATGTCGTTCTATCTCATCTTTTGATGTTAATAAATAGGTTACCATTTATTGCCAAGGTATTGATTCAAAAAATGGGTTGCTTCTTCAAATGTACTATACATTTTATACTTTTTAGCAAATGGGGTTAGCCAGTTATAATTTACCTTTTCGTTATATAATATAACATGTGGTTTTCCTAGAAATTCAGCTATATGAGCAGGAACGCTATCACTAGAAATTACTAAATCGCATTCATTTATATATAAAACAAGATCATTGAAATTTTTGTAAGTAACCTGTTTATTAAAATCAATTTCATTCGAAATAGAATGATTAAAGTTTGCAATCTTAAAATCAATGTTTTGATTAATCAACTCAGATGTTAAAAGATGCATAGTTTTATGATCAATGATTTTATCTCGTTTTCTAGAATCTGGAAAAATTAATACTTTACGAATTGAAATTATCTCTGGTAAAGTAAAGGTTATTGTAGCCGCATCTATATCAAAAAATTGTGCAAATGCTTCGTATATATTTCCTTTAGAATAAATATGGTTGATTTTACTTCGTAGAAAAAAACTTAATATATTTTTTCTTGCCTTATGTTCTAAGTATATAATTTGGTCTTTTATTTTTAATTTTTCAATATTTTTGAAAATTTTTACAACCTCTTGAATGGAGTTGAAACTAAAAAAATACCTATTTGTAAAAAAACTAAGTAAGCCTCTTTTTATTCCAAAATCTATAAAATTAAATTCAAAATTGTTTGGGTATTGAGAATTTAATGATTCATGTAAAGGCCTCAGATGATCTGAAACAAGCAATCTCATTTTTTTATTTATGCCGGCATGTTTGATTGAATTCAATAAAATGACATAATCACCATAACTTCTAAGTGCTAATATATACATTAAATGAAAATATATTTAAGAATAGCATGGAAAAAACTTAATAGAACCCCGCCAAATAATCCAATAAATAAAAGTTCATAAAGTTCTAATTTTTTATTTTCTAATGGCAATCTTGGCGTCTCAAGAATTTGGAAAATTGGTGTTTGTTGTGCTTGAGATATTTTTGTTAGTTCTATATTTTTAATAACCTCGGCATAAAGAGCATATGCAACTGTTTTATCCTTTTGTGAAAGTTCTTCGGTTGCCGAATAAGCTATTAATCCGCTATTCATATTAAATAAACTACTTGACTTAAACGATTTTTGATAAAGTAAGCCTTGAAGTGAATCTGCTTTTTTTTCTAAACCCGACAATACTATCTGAGTATTCTTATTATTAATATTTAAATAAAAGGTTTTTACAGACTCAATAAGATTCTCATTGAAACCCTTTGAAAATAATTCATTATTTGTAACTATTTTAACTTGAATAATAGAACCTTTTTTGTTTGACTTTTCTACAAGCAGATGATTCTTAACCACTTTTTCAAAAATCTTATTCAAAATACTATCTTTTAACCTATCGGTACCAATGTTTTTATCATATCCATAAAAGGTTTCAATGGGTGATTTCTTTCCTAAAAGTGTAGTCTTTAAAAACGAGGGGTACATTGTAATGTAGGCATCTGCGAAAGTTTTCTTTTTAGCACTACCTAATCCATCATTGAATTCGCTTAATAATACTTTTTCTATAATTGTTTTTGTTCTAAAAATATCAAAAATATTATCTCCTGAAAAAATGCTATTTGATTGTCCACCAAACGAACCTATATCAATCCCAAATTGAGAACCTAGACTTGCTAGTCCTGCTCCTTTAGACCCAGCGCCCTCCATCAATACAAAAGACGCACTTGCTTCATATTTTGATTTTTCAATATTATAATATAATAAACAAAGTATTGTAAAGCCAAAAATGATCAAATAATTGCGCTTTTTATATGATTTATAAAATTGAATAAATTGTTGAATTAGCGAAAAAACATCCGATAATTTTAAGTCTTTATTTTGATCCATAATTAAAAATTTCTATTAAAAAGATACCTTAAGGCGATATTGAATTGTGTATTTGTTCTATCTGTTTCCGAGGGTCCATACAAGCCCCCATCACCTAATTTAGTCCATAAATAATTATACGATTCTGCTTTTTTTACCTCAGATGACAATATAAAGTTACCAACTTTAACCCTCATATAAAATGAATAAATAAAATCTGACCAATATTTAAAATTTGGTCCTGGGTAAACAAGTCCATTAAAGTAATTATAATAATAAAAATCCTTATTGTGACTAACTCTCTCTAAGCCTATCCCAAGTTTATTCATACCTTTGATCCAAGCAAGCTGCATTGTTTGACCACTCCCCCCTGGACCAATGTAAGTTCCAAGAATTTGGCCCTTATTGGTGTATCCTTGTCTTATCTGACTATTTGTATACCAACTTGACTGTTTGGCTGAAAGGTTGGTATTCCAAATTAAATTTGCCTGGGGTAATTTAAGCTGAACAACTTCAATGTTCAATGATATGGCTCCATATTTTGAGTTAGTTGACAAAGGAAATAGCTTTCTAACGCCAGCTACATAACCTGTTGCGACACTATCATAAAAAATATTAATTGGTGTTGCGCCTCTATCATTTCTTCCATACTCAAAATACACTTCAGCATGGTCTTTTGGTAAAGCATACCTTAGAAATATGGCACCCAATGCAGGTCTTTTCTTAAAAATAGTATGTCTTGAAAAATTACCAATTGCTGTTGCATCCTCAAGGCCATTCATATCTTTTTGATAGATATATGCCATATTACTTAGGCCAACATATAAATTTTTTGTCCATTTTGGATTTAAGGTCAATACCATACCTGTGAGATAGCGTTCACCTGAATCTTTAGGAATGTAAAATTGGGCTGCATTTGGATTGTCGTATTCAGATGGTTTTAAAAATCCATTTTTTAAACTTCCACCAATAAATTGTGCCTCTAAAGTTCCTAAAAATGTACGAATTGGTTTATTAGTCTGAATCGTATAATGTAAAAAACCAGGTGCATTATTTGTCAAAACTAAAGAATAATTAATGCCAGGACCCCACCATAAATTTTCGGTTGAAATGCCAAAACTAATATTTTTTGTATGGTATTTTAAACTTGTTTGACCGAGAAAATTTTGATCACTTTTAGTCTTAAAATGAACATTCGGGGCCTCAATAATATTTTCTGAAATCTCATAATATCTTCTCCAAAAATTACCTGGACTTCCATTCGCCGTTCCATCAAAATCATTCCCTAGACCTTGTAAAGGTAAATTTTCAGCTATAACTTTTTCAGGTGCAAATTGTAATGTAAAATTTCCCCATTGTATGCCAACTTGAAAATTATAAAAATTTTGTTTCCCTACAGATGGAATCATTGCTCCATCATTAAATCCCAAAGGTAGATTTGAGTTTTCTTGCAAAACACTCATTGCAGATAAATGATTCACAAAAACTTTTTTCCAACTCTTTAATTTAGCATTAAAGGGAACAGAGCTGTTTCTTATTGTATATGAATTTAAATTAGACGAACTGTCAAGTAATGCATTTACCCTATTTACATCCATTAATGCAATATTATTTAGATCAATTTGTTGTGCTTGAACATGACTCCACAAAAAGGGAGTGAGTATAAATAAAATTCGCACTATATATGTTTTAATTTTATCTACCATAGGTAAGTGATATTAAGTTGTGCGAATAAATTAAAATCTGACCTATTTGTCCATGCATAATTCATTGAATTTATAAAGTTAACCTCGGGTGCGAGAATTAAATTTTTCCAATGTTTTTGTACATTTAATCCTATGCCAATATCTGTCCACCTTAATGGCCTTAATCCAAGTGACTCAAATGTATAATTTGCATTTGCCGGAGTTGGTTGGTGTTGTACACGTTGTATTTTCATCCCAATTTTAGAAAGGCCATTTAGTAAATTAATTTGGACAGTTTGTACATTATTTCCTCGACCAGATCCGGCTCCTAAAATTTGGTTAAAATGATTGTAGCCCCCATTATCATAAATATACCAATCCCCAGCAGTTCTTACTAAATAATCTGTTGTTTGTGCAGTTTGAATAAGTTCTGCGTTCATCTCTAACCAACGATTATGTTTTAATGGTTGCAACTTCTTAAAACCAATAAGATAACTAGCTGCATGTTCTGGATCAATCCAAAAATCTCTAAAATTATCTTTATGGTCATTCCAACCATATTCAAAATACATTTCGGCATGTGACTTTGGAAATAACCATCTAGTAAAAATACTTAATTGTTGATCTCTCTGTATTTTATCCTCATCGGTCCCACCTACAGATGACTTAAAAATTTTTGAAAACACAGGCAAAAACTTTTCTGCAAACCCATTGCCTTGGTTATCTAAATTAACTTCAGAATATTGGTATGCCCGGTTGATACCAATGAATAAATTAGGTAAAAAACTTGGTTTAAATACGATATTCAACCCATTAAAAATTCTAGGTTCTTTCCAGATTGGAAATTCCTTTAGGGATAAGACTTCGAAAGGAGCGGTCGGATCCTGTTCCAGCCTTCCAGTAACCAATTGGAATTCAAAACTTCCTAAAAATGTTTTGATTGGCCTTATAGAATTAAAAGTATAATGTGCGAATCCTGGGGCATTATTACTCATGATTAAAGCACCATACTGTCCAGGTCCCCAATAAATATTTTCATTAGAAAAACCTATTGATACTGCACTTAAATTTAATCTTACACTTGACTGACCGAGAAAATTTTGTTGGTACCTATCCTTTGGAATAGTACCAAACTCTTCACTAATTACATAGGGAGCATTTTCAGCATTTATATGTTCTGGTATAAACTGTATATGCAATGGCCCAATTCTAGAATAAACCCCAATTCTTGCCATTGTCTGAATACCCTTAGCTTTAATCATACCTTCATCATTCCAACCATAAGGATGCAATGAATTGTATTGAGATCTTAGCTGTATTAGCATAGGTCTAAATTCTGAAAATCTATTCTTTAACGCAATATTTGGAATTAAATTAGAGTCTAATAAATAATATAAACTATCAATCGGGAATTTGTTTGTTAAAAAGTTAGGCCTGGTTGAAAGTGAATAATTTGGATCAATTTTACCTTGTAATTGAAGAATTCTAAAATAATCATCTCCAACAGTACCAACTGGTATAGATTGTGTGTATGCTTTTTCTAAAACAAACACACTAAGTAAGATTAAAAAAAATCTATTCGCGAAATTCATTACATTATTTATTTACAATTGGTTTAACCAATTTATAATTTACTAAACCTCAATCCAAAACTATAGGGATATAAAGATTGATTTGTATCCATTTTGTCTAGCATATTTTTTAAAGATGCTGTTCCGAAAAATTTCAATTTATCAATTCTAATTTCAAATATTCCTGCTAACCTCATATCTCTCAAGCTAAAATTGCTATTGTATTTTTCTTTTCCAAGATCTCTGTTGATTTGCTTATTATATGACTTAAACAGATAGCCCGAAACCAATCCACCACTTACTCCAACTAACTTATCATTTTTCAATTTAAAATCATAGCCTAATTGTATTGGAAATGAAATATAACTAATAAACAATTTATTTTTTTCATATTTTTTATCACTTAAATAGATATTCATTGATTCATCTTTTCTAAAATCGATACCATTTTCATATCTAAAATTAAACATCTCAAAACCTAAGCCGTATTTTAAACTAATAAATGGATTTTTGAATCTGTGTTTTTGTTGAACTACCCAAATATTAATATTTGTTGATTTAGCATTGTTTAATTGCATTTTAAATTTTGACAAAGGAAAACCTATTGTAGGATTACTAAGTGACTTATTTTCTGCATATTTTGTTTCATCAAGATAATTTACTAGCGCTAAATCAAAGACAAACCAACTTGTTTCATGTTGGTTAAAATTAGATTTTATATTTTTCTTATAATTAACCTTAAGACCATGTAGATCTTTATTTTTAATTATCTCTTTCCAACTTAAATTACTTTTTGATTCAGGCTTACTAATTAAAAGCTGTCCAATTTTTATAGTATCATTTTGAGCAAATGATTGTAAACTTATTAAGAACAATATAACAAATTGAGCTGCTTTTTTCATTACTTTAAATTTTTCCTAAGCTTTTAAAAACTTTGATATTATAAAACTTTTCGTCTTCTAGATTTGTCAAATTTGCTGTTTTCTGAAATAAATCATGAATGATGTCCTTGACAGTAAATATTGGCCTAAAGCCAAGTGTCAAATTTGCATGCTGAATAGAAACTTTATAATTTCTAAAGTCCTTAATATCATTAATATGTACTTTGATTTCTTTGTTTAAGAGCTTTGACATCTCAACACTCACTATGTCACCAATTTGACCCAATGTATAGTTATCCGACGCGACATTAAAAACGCCAGATATATTGTCTGGTGCTTGAATAGCCCTGATATATGCCGAACATGCATCTTGAATATGAAAAATTGGACGCCAAATAGATGGATTGTTCACTGTAATTTCTCCATGCATTAAAGCATTTTTAAACATTGTATTGACTACTAAATCAAACCTCATTCTATCACTATATCCACAAACTGTACCTTGTCTCAATGAAATCACAGAAAATTGCTCATCAGCTAATTGCATCGCACCATTCTCGCCTTGCAATTTTGATATGCCATAAGGATAAGCACATGTTGTTGGTGAGCTTTCGTCATATAATTCATCCACCGTATAACCATAAACCGAACAAGAAGATGCATAAATAAAACGCTTTACACCAGCTCTTTTACTTTCATATGATAAATAAGCAGGACATGCGGCATTTTGTATGAAATTTTCGGATGGACTAAATTCTGCCATTGGATCATTTGAAACACCAGCTAAAAAAATGACAATATCAAAGCTCTCTAAATCCTTTGAGGTTACTTGAAAAATATCCTTTTGAATTAGTTTAATTTTAGAATCTAAATTATTACCAAACCATAGATTGTCAATAACTGTGATATCATAATCAAGTTTCATTAATCTTTTACATAATTCGGTGCCAATATAGCCGGCACCACCGGCTAGTAATATCTTTTTCATTTATTCTATTGTGCTTTTATACAATGAGGTATCTAATGAAGTGTCCTTCGGCATTTTCACATTCATGTCTTTTATGCTTATAGCATCGATGCTTTCTGCGCCTATACTCAACGCATAATCATAGACACTTTTTCTTGAACCCCCAATGTGAATCACTCCTTTAAATGAGGAAAATACAATGTTCTTAATTTTTTTTATAATCTCTGATGCTGGTTCTCTGGAAGTATATTGATCTATGAACGCGGCCTTGTAAGGAAATACATCTGGGCCAAATGACATTCGAATGATTACAAAATTATTTAACATTTGAACAGCACACTCTCCGCCTAATTTTGACCATGCATATTTATTTTGTGGCATGAGTTCATCTTGTTCATTATAATTTCCTTTTTCACCTGAAAAAACATAATCTGTGGATATATAAATCAATCGAATATTTCTTTGAAAACAAATTGAACTTAATAAAGCAGTTCCAATAATATTATCATGAATAGCTTGATCAATTTGCTCATTTACTCTTGGAGGAGAAACCATTGCGCCACAATGAACAATTGTATTAATAGTAGGATTAGAATTTAAAAATTCTGTAACCATTTCTACATTCGTAAAATCAAAATTTTCTCTAGTACCACATACAGCATTATCAATCACTTCTAATAAAGCTGACCCTAATTTTCCAGCTCCGCCTGTAATTAAAATTTGGCTCATAGCTATAGTTTAAAGTTTGCTGCATCAGGAGTTTTTAACCAACTAGACAGGCTATGCCCATTTACATCTTTAGAGGTAGTAATAAAACTATCCTTTAAGTCAAAAAATAGATTTTTTAATTTAGGGTCACAAATACTCCAATCTATATCACTCGCAAATGGAGATATTCCAGCTTCGCAATCGCCATTGTAGGATGCTGAACAATAATATTCTATATAAGAATCTTCTAAAAAAAAGTTGCCATGTGCACACCCCTCTGGTACCCAGATCCAACTACTCTCATTTTGATGCGCTGCTATAGGCATATTAAATGCCATGATCTGCCCTTGTGTAGGTGAGTCAATTCTTAAATCCAAAATCAGATCAACCATATGTCCCGAAATTGTTCTAACTAATTTACCCATCGGGTTGTTCCACTGAAAATGCAATCCTCTTAACACATTTCTTCTTGAATAGCTTTCATTAGTTTGTAAAATGCCATTAGGAAAAAATCCAAGTTTATTTTGCACAAAATCATTATCTCTGAATGTTTCCGAGAAATAACCTCTTTTATCCATGAACCTTTCAAAATGGATTACTTTAACGCCCCTTATTGCTGGTTCGAATATGTTATTTATTTTCATCTGTTATAATTTGTTAATAATGTGAAAACTCTTTCAATAAAATGACCAAATTCTTAAATGAGTTTTGCAGTTTATTAAAATTGATTTCAAATTGTATTAAAAACATATTTCCATCTTTTAATATTAGCCTCTTAAAACTATTATTAAACTTATTTTTATTTTCACTCATTTCAACCAATTGAAGAGATGCTTTTCTTATGATTTCTATTTCTTGTTCATTATTTAGCCCGTTTTGATATAAACGCTCATGACTTCTTATTGGTCTTGCATGCTTTATCTGAACAGCATGAACAATTGCAGTATTTGTTTGTTGATGTATAACTTGCAAAACTGGCATTAAAAAACAATCTACGCCTTGTCCTGAAATTGTTTTATTAAAATAGGGCTCACAAGCAATCAGGAGATTTTGCCTATAAAATGGTGCCATAATTTCCACCCAATCAACGTTTGTAACCATCTGTCCAGGTCTATGTACAAACTTTCTATGACTGAAATAACTGTCTTTCGCTATTGATGGCTGAAAAACATCTAAACCATGTATGTTAGCGATATGAAGCATGTAATTGAAATCACTCACCTTAAAAATAATATCATCATCTATAACGCCAACATAATTATATGCAAGGTTATTTTTTGATAAGTAATGGCAAAGGTGAAAAAAGATTTGTCCTTTATTTTCTGTTTTCTCTGCAATGTAATGGTCGAATATGACACCATTATGACGCTCAATATCACCTGATTTGCCAGTATTGTTAAATAGTAACAGATCAAAATTTCTTTCTGAATCAAAACATACGTGCGAATAAGGCACTTCCTCGCCTCCATTCCAGGTAACCACAACTAAATTTTTGACAAAGCCCATTTTTTACAAATTTCAATGAAAAAAAACACCTTGTAAAGATAGTTAGATGGGTCAAATTATACTAATTTTTTTTCATATATAAAATACTCATATGAAAGCAAAAACCAATATATCTATTGTAATATCATAATGAATGAGAGAAAAAGTATAAAGACTGATGGATATTTTCTTGCATAAATATTGGAAAATATTTATATATTTTTACTTCTTTTCTTATACAACTGCTAATCAATGTTTTATGTTAAAACTTAGATTTAAAGAATCAAGCCTTTTTAACCTTTTTTTTCTACTTTTATAACTATGAAAACAGCGCTTTACTTTTTTTTATGTTCTATGTTCATTTTGTCTTGTCAAAAAAATGTTACAGAAAACAAAGATTTAAATAAACTAAACGCTGATATTTTATTCTTGTTAAAAAAAACTGACTCTTTATCTAGTTCGATTGCATTAAACATTTATGGTATTTCTAGACTTTCAAATAAAATTGATTCTCTAAATAATCAATTAACTATTGTTCAATCAGAAGTAAAAGGACTCAAAGAACAACTACAGAGTCCTGGAGCCGATATCGCTTTTCTTACAAAAAAATTAGATGCATTAATAATTCAGTATAGTTTAATTTTAGAGGCAATTGATAAATTAATTTCTCAAATTTCATATTCTCCTGGTTCAATTTCATTTGGATTAGAAGCCTTCTTTCCATTCAGAAATAATATTAAAAATTATTCAGATAATAAAATTAATGTAACTTCTTTTGGAGGTGCTTTGACAAAAGATAGATTTGATGAACCAAATTCTGCTTATCAATTAAATGGGAAAACAGATTTTATTCTTACTGATTATGAAGGGATTTTAGGAAGTTCAAAAAGAACTTTAACTTTTTGGGCAAGATTAGATTTATCAAATAACAATAGAAGTGGCATGGCTGCTGTGTCTTGGGGTCCTGGAACCGATGGGCATAGATTTGATGGTTACTTTAATTTTGATTCAATAGGACCTACTGCAAATATTGGTGGCAGTGCAATTACCTATCAAACTCCTTTTAAAATAAATAATAATAGTTGGCATCATTATGTCTACTTGATTGATAGTGATAATCCAAAAGTAAATAATATAAAAATTTATCAGGATGGAGTCCTTCTCACAAATAGGCTTGCAGAATATGATTTAACTTTAAATGTGAATACAAAAGAAGGTGACCCGTTAAAGATTGGTAAATGCTCCGCGCCTAATGATCCTTCATTTTTTAAAGGCGCAGTTGATGAAATTAGGATTTACAGCAGAGTATTAAGTGATATTGAAATAAAATACTTAGCAACACATTAATATTTTTGAGTTTTAATTGGGTTGATTGAAATTACTTTTATAAATAATTGGTATAACCTTTACTCACAATTGGAGCATTGTCCACCATAAAGAATTCCTTCATTAACTTATATCATCTACTCAATCTATAAATGGTCAAAGCCGCTCTTTTGATCAAAAATGGTAGTTGATTTAGGTGGATGGTTTCACCCGGCGCGTGAGCGCCGCGTCCCGAAGCTCCTAATCCATCAATACAATCCACATAAGCCGCTACATAGGAAATATCCCCTGCACCGCGGGATCCTGGGTCACCCGCCACAGTGGCGCCGGCCCCCATATCCATTGATATTGAATTGATTACGCTTAAAACTTGGTTATTACCTTCGGTCGGCGCCATACTTGGGATCCCATCCACAAAACTGATTTTGGCACTAGTTTGGGCTAGGTTTTGAGCTACAATCTCCCTCATTTTGACCCTGGCTCGGTCTTTTTGATCTTCGGTCAAGAACCTTAAATCACCAGTCACCGTCACCGCCGGTGAAATAATATTGGTTTTAGCAATAGCCGCGCCTTTTGAGGTCTCACTATTGTATTCAATATCAGATCCACCAATAATAATGCCCGGATTAAAAGTCAAATATTTTTCGGTGCTGAGGGTTTCTCTGAACTGATTCAAGATTCTTGCTGCTTCGTAAATGGCGCCATAACCCGCGCTTTGCGTGAATACCCCCGAACTATGTCCAGTTTTTCCAGTCACATCCAATCTCCATCCACTTGCACCCCTTCTTCCTGTTGCCACTGAGTTCAATCCATTCGCGCCTTCAAATGCCAAAGCGATATCTGCTTGCTTAGCTCGATTGATAAAATCTCCTCGGGTCACTTCCCTTGGATAACCCGCATGCTCCTCGTCCCCTGTAAAATAAGCAGTGATGTCTGTGTTTTTTAATAAGCCGGCCTGCTCCAATGCTTGCAATGCCATAATCACAACTACGTCTCCGCCCTTCATATCGTTCACTCCTTGTCCTGTTGCGGTAGAATCGTTCAACATGGTAAATGGATTGGCTGGCATGTCTGGTTCAAAGACCGTATCTAAATGTCCGATGAGAAAAAGGCGCTTTCCTTTTTTAGTAGGAGTCTTTGCTGTTGAGTTAGAGGATGCGGCGGCTGGGCGACGACTCGCCACTAAATGCCCGGCACGTTTAATAGAATCGGGCATGGCAACCCACTCTGTTGTGAATCCTGCTTTTTCAAATTCCTTCGCAAACAAGGCACCTACTTTTTTTACACCTTCTATATTCAAAGTCCCACTATTAATATTCACGGACTCCTTAAGCATCTCAATGGCCTGCGGCATATGCGCATCAATCCACGCCATCACTTGCTGTTCCTCTTTAGTTAAACCTTGACCTGCATTTGCTGTAGTGGTTTTCACTTTCTGTGCAAGACTTGTCATTGCAATAAGGATGGTTAAAAAAAACAAAGCAGATTTTTTCATAGGAATTATTTTTTAATGGCAATAAATTACCTCACACAATTTAATAAAAAAAGGCCCAGTTAGAACTAGGCCTTTAATATTTAATTTCAGGATTTATTTATTTCCAATCGGAATATTCACCTTGAAACTAAAATTGCGTCCCATATTGAATACCCCCATGCGGCCGGTGGCTTCATTCACTGGACCATACTTTAAACGATTCAAGTGATGTTGATAGGCTACATCGGTTATATTTTGTCCCACTAAGGAAATACTGAACAATGTTTTATTACGATATTGGATCTGCGTACTATAACCCAGATTCAATAAACTATAAGCAGGTGTTTGCGTTTCTGTATTGTATCCAGTAAAAGGATGATTTTGCGCAAATTGATTATCTAATTGAATATTGATAAAGCTATTTCGAATAGCTTTTGATTTTTTAAAGAGTTCGATTCTGATTTCAGACAACCATCTTGCACTTGGAATACCCGGTAAATTTTTAGAGCCATCTAATGCATCCTTAAATTGTCCACGAATCAAACTCACACTATTTTCTACATGTAACCAATCTAGTGGGTGTGGATGAATATCGATATTGAATTCTGCACCATACAAGTGTGCATCTTTTTGTCTAAATGCAAATGCGTATAGTTCTTCTCCCGCAGGATCATGCGCGTAGTCCATGATGATAGAATCACCTCCACCCACTGCTGTTAACTTTTGGTAAAAGATATAATCATTCACCATATTGTAAAAAACATTTCCTGCAATACTCATATGCTCATTGCTCCACTCCAGAGCCGCATCAAATTGTAAACTTTTTTCAGACTTTAATAAAGAGTTACCATACTCAAATCGGTTGGTGCCTTCGTGTGCACCATAAGATGCCAACTCCGCCATATTCGGTGCGCGGAACCCTCTTGCGATATTAAACTTCAAGGTCACTTTATCACTTAGATCATGCGCCACACCAATCGCTCCCGAAATATTATTGAACTGTTGATTACTTTCAACTGGATTATATAACGCAATACAAGCCATCCCCGGAGGACATACAAATTGTGCAGGGTCGATATAGTTCATGTACTTTTGATCGTAGCGCAAACCTCCACTCCAACTTGTTTTATCTGTTCGTTTTTGTGTGTAGTAAAATGCACCAATATCAAAACTAGTATAGTCTGGCACCAAGGCTTCCTCGCCTCTATTGGTATTGGTTTGACGCATCCCATTTACACCAAATGTATTTTTCCAATTATTTTTTTCTGCTTGTAAATATTGTACCGAGTAGTTGAATGTTTTTAAATCAAAAAACAATTCTTTTTCATCTAAGTCTAAAACATTACCAAATTCCATTCTTTGGTTTTGTTGCAATCCAAAGGTGGCTTTCAATCGGTCATTCCCAATTTTAATATTGTTATCCAATGTGTATTTAGTATGTTCAATTTTTTGCATAGGTACGCGAGGTGTAAATCTTTTTTCCTCTGCAGCGTCTACAACGACTTCCTCTGCAATACCGCCCACATCCTTCATCATCACAAAACGACCATCCGCATCACGATCGCCTTCTACTACACCTAGGTTTTGTGAAAAATTACTAAAAGACAATTGTGAATAGCCCCAGTTTTTTTCAATACCAATATATCCTCCACCATTGCGTTCTAAAAATCTTGAATTAAACACATTACCGTCATACTTATTTTTATAATCGCCTGCGTTCTTTGCACTATAATTCACGCCCCAAATAAATCCTTTCTTATTACCTGCAAGATCAAAGTGGTTACCCATCATTCGATTATTACTTTGATAATTAGAAAAAACATTTCCTTTGATCACCCCTTCGCTCACTGGTACATTAGATATAATATTAATCACACCCGCTAAGGCATCCGACCCATATATCAATGATGCAGGCACTTTCAAAACTTCTGTTCGGCTCACATTGTATTCATCAATTTCAATACCATGTTCATCGCCCCATTGTTGTCCTTCTTGTCTGATTCCATCATTCATTACCACCACACGGTTGTAACCTAGTCCACGAATGATTGGTTTTGAGATTGCTGGACCTGTTGAAATCTGTGATACACCTGGTACTTTAGATAAGGCGTCAATTAAATTGCTTGACACGCCACGGAATAGTTCCTCTTTTTTTATAATGGTCACCGGTGTGGGCGTACGTCTTGTAGATGTGGCTCTTAAAAAACTAGTGACAATCACATTGCCTCCTTCTAATACCGAACTATTTAAATAAAAATTTTGCTCTAAGTTATTTTGCAATTTGATGTTCTCTACATCTGTGGCATAGCCCATATAACTAATCTCCAACACGTGCGAACCTTGTTCTATATTGATTGTGAAAACCCCTTCCTTATTCGTGATGGTTCCTTTTTTAATTTCTGGGAGATACACACTTGCACCGGCTAAAGTTTTACCAGTTGCTTTATCAAAAACTTTTCCTGTTAAGGTAAATTGTTGCGCTATTGCGGCGCTTGTAAAACCCAATCCTATACTCATTAAGAGTACAACGTATAGATATTTTTTCATGACTATGATTATTTGTTATTCAAACACAATTTGCATCTACTATATGATAATAGCAGCATGCCAATTCCTAAGCAATCAACTTACATGAGTCAATTACTTTTCTAACAAATAAAAGATGGGGGACCACGCGAGTCTGCAACGATAGCATATTGATCAATGGTTGCTGCAACATAATTTGTATTACGCGCTTTTGCAACAATAGGTGTAGCTATTTCAATACTAAAATCATAGTCCACAAAAGGTGTGGTCGCTACCTGAAAATCAAAAGTACAATGCAGTTCGGTTTTTTCAATTTGCTCAATAGGCAAATCCTTGTGTACCGAACAACTGGTTGGATCAATATGCTTGGCAACTAAATCGTGAATCGATTTTTGTGGCGTAATGCTAAACGCAAAAACCACTAGCATCGCTAGCGCAAGAAACTGCTTAAAGGTTTTATTAAATAGCATAGTACAAAGTTACTCGTTTTTTACTACTAAATAAAGGCTTTTTTACAAGTATTTTCCGAAGAAAATCGTTTGATATATCCACATAATTTGGTGTCTTAAAACATTCATTATGCAAAACAAATTTAAAGCCTCCCTTTTAGCTGTATCCTTATTTACTGTATTGTTATTTAGTAGTTGTTCAAAAAATATAGAACAAAAACAAGATTACCAAACAACAAATCAATCAGAAATTGTAAATAAAATAATTACAGATTCAAATTTCTATCAACTAATCTACACATATGTATCAGAATCAGATAAGATTTACTCTGATACAAATAATATGGATATAATTAAGCAAAGTAATAAAAAATTAAATCTTGCATTATCACAATTTTTGACTCATAATCCCTCTTTTGTATTATTAAGTCAGGGAGAAAGAATGATGATTTTAAAATCTGTTGCCGACTCCTTTAAGTTAAAATCACAATTCATGAATCATCCAAATCATCAAGTTGTAAACCTAATTGAAAAATTAAATACAAATAAAATGAGCGATAAAGAAATTAGAACATATTCTAATAGTTATTCATCTATTATTGCTCAAAAATTAAATAAAGAAGATATTTTAGAGTGTGCCGTAGCTGCTTTGGCTGGTGTAATAGGTAGTTATGGTGATACTATCAATGATGTTAGAAAGATTCTTAGATCTGGTATAAGTATGAGTTTAGCAATAGACTTGTCTCTAAATTTAATTCAAAACGCATCACCTTGGTGGAAAGTTGGATCAATTGCTTTGTCCTTTGCAGCTTGTCTATATTTTAATTGATTTTAATTTAGTAAATTTAATATATGAAAATCTCAAGTGTCTATCAGGATTTAAAGAATCAGTTTCTATATTTTTTTGTTGCTTATGAATTATTGAAAACAAGTAATGTCAAACTATTTGTAATTTTATTTTTATTACTTATTGCTGATGTATTATATAATTCTAAAAATGTAATTCAAATAATAAATCAAATCAACGTTCCCATGGAAGTAGACATACATAATAAATATAAAAAATGGAAGCTAAATAGATTCTTATTAGCTACTTTGGTTTTTTGTGTATGCTTTTTAATATATGTAACAGTTATACGAAAAGATTTTTGGATCTTACTTTTTTAATAAATCGCTTCGCCTACAGGATGGGCTGGCGCAAATTGCAAGCCCAATAATTTAGCCATAGTGGTGGCCAATTGTTTTTGATACAATTGTTGGTTGGCTGTTTGTTCGCCCATCTTGGATTGCATTACAGCTGCAATTTTACTAAGGTTTGAATTATTTTCCGGACCCATTAAACCAAACCAAATACTAGATGCGCCTTTGACATCTGCACCATGGTCTGTCCAAGCATCGCCAAAACCTCTGCCATGGTCTGTGGTAATTAATAAATAGGTATTGTCTTTATAACCCGGTGTACTTTGGATCCATTGCCAAAGATCGGCCACCCATCTATCCACTTGATTGGCTGCATCTAAGTAAGCAGAGTAATTACCTTCGTGCGCCCACTCATCTGTTTCACCATAACTGATGTACATGACTTTTGGACGCTTAGTTGCTAAATAATATTTTGCTTGTTGATGTGTAAAGACATCTAAACACTCTACTTCCTTAAATGGTTTATAACTATTTTGAAGCATGTCTTCCAAGATTTTTGTTTGTGGATCTTTTAGGATGCTTGAAACATTTTCAAAACCATTGATCACCGGAAAACCAGACGCAGCCTCATTTAAAATACGATTGTATGCATCCCATGCGCCAAATGCAATGACTTTATTTTGATAGGATTTTTGTGTTTGTAAAAATGCCAATACATTTTGATACGGGTTTGGCGGATAATTATTAGAATTAATTGCTGAGTCAGGATAGCCCGTAAAAATTTCATTGTACCCAGGATAAGAAAACCAATGAGGATTGGCTACATCCACTTTATTTTCTTTAAAACGATTGCCAAATAGCAATCCCTTTTTTGCAAAATTTTGCCAAAAGAATGGGAGCAGTTTTGTCTGACGCTCCGACACCGAAATTGAGCCGTACTTATTATACAGGTAGGCACTATCCCCATGATTGAATTTTTTATGGTTGGCCAAGGCAAAATCCATCCCGTTAAAAACCTCCTGCCACCTTAGACCGTCGGTGGTGATCACGATTAAATTTGGAGCATTGTCCTGCGCTTTTAGGTTCAATTGTAGACCAAGGGAGAGGATTAGAAAAAAGCTGAAAAAAGCCTGTTTTTGTGTCATTTTATGCAATTATGCCCTTAAATTAGGCATTTTTGGGTTGTTTTTGGCATTTTTTAAACTATTTCAATAAGTCCTTGTTAATCCTTTTAGCAATCTGCTTAAATCAATTTTTGATGGGCTAGTAAAATAGCCTATCTTTGATGTTCAAACATTGATTAAAGGCATTTAAGCATTGATTGATCCAATTTCAAACTATAAATAAAAATAAAAACGATGAGTTTATTAGACAGCCTTAAATGGCGCTACGCAGTAAAGAGAATGAATGGCAACAAGATCCCAGAAGCTACAATGAATACCATTTTGGAAGCAACTAAATTAGCACCTAGCTCTTTTGGTTTGACCCCTTATAATATCATTGTGATTGAAGATGAGGAAACTAG